>Ga0247778_1001009_pt1 | contig 16764 bp, 12 predicted proteins | sample UWRJL049202B5_FD_179939 | JGI IMG/M metagenome (GOLD analysis project Ga0247778, IMG submission 179939) | Plant litter microbial communities from Arlington Agricultural Research Station in Wisconsin, United States - UWRJ-L049-202B-5 | ecosystem: Environmental > Terrestrial > Plant litter >... | reverse complement strand
GTGCTGGAATCCAGGGACCGGAAAATGTGTCTGTGTACGGCCATGGTGCGGTATCCCCGGGAGGGAAGATCCTTGAAAAGCCGGGAGCTGGTTGCTGTAGCCGAATTATAGGTAATCAATAATCTTTAAATATCAATCTGTATGTATTTCTTAAAAATTGCAATTGTGGGGCTGTGCCTGAGCGGGGGGATCGTCCGGAGCCAGACCTATCGTGCTGTGGGTCATGAAAAGTTCAGGATTATCGATACTACCGGATTCAATCTGTATTGTATCAATAAACTGGTGCAGGGGGAAAAGATCGCCAGACCGCTGGATGTTTATTATTTCAGTGTGAAGGCTGATGGACCCATTCTTGAGCTGACGCGGGAGAACCTGGAAAAGGCTTTTTGGAATAACCCCCGATTCCGGTATGCGATTGCGGCGCGGTTCCGGCAGGACAAGGAACTGATGGAGTATGACCGGTCACTCGGGACCTATGCCCTTAAATACCTGTACAGTCAGTCACTGCATTAATTTTTATGATAACAGGAAAGATTCTCGTTGTGGATGATGAAGAGAAGATCCGGGGCCTGCTGCTCCGGATCATTGCGCTTGAGGGGTTGTATGTATTTGAGGCGGCCGACACTGCCGGGGCAGTGAATCTCTTACAGCGGGAGGAAATAGATGTAGTGATCTGCGATGTACGGTTACCGGATGGGAGTGGTATCGATCTGGTGCGCCGGGTGCGGGTGCTGTTCCCCGATGTTGCTATCATCCTGCTGACGGCGTATGCGAATATCCCGGATTCTGTTGAGGCTATGCGGGCAGGCGCGTTTGATTATATTGTCAAGGGGGATGACAATGATAAGTTGCTGCCGCTGATCGCGCGGGCGATGGAGAGCAGGCGGTTGCAAAAAAGGGTAGGTCTGCTGGAAGAGCGGGTAGCGCGGAACTTCAGCTGGGATCATATTATTGGCGGGTCGGCTGTTATCCGGGAAACCATTGCCATGGCGGCCAAGGTCAGTCCTTCGGACACGACGGTGCTGTTGTTGGGAGAGACGGGTGCGGGGAAAGAACTGTTTGCCCGGGCGATCCATGCGAACAGCAAGCGGGCAAGGTATCCTTTCGTGGCGTTGAACTGCAGTGCCTTTCAGAAGGATCTTTTGGAGAGCGAACTCTTTGGTCATAAGGCCGGTGCTTTTACCGGTGCGTTTAAGGATAAAAGGGGGTTGATCGAGGAGGCGGAGGGTGGGACCTTATTCCTGGACGAGATCGGCGAGATGCATGCCGATCTGCAATCCAAATTATTAAGGGTATTGGAGGCCCGGCAGTTCTTTAAAGTAGGTAGTACGGTGGCAACGATGGTGGATATCCGTATTTTGTCGGCAACCAACCGGCATTTGCAGGAGCAGGTGGATGCCGGTAAATTCAGGCAAGATCTTTTTTACCGTCTGAATGTATTTACCATCGAGATCCCGCCGTTGCGGGAGCGGAAAAAGGATATTGCGCTGCTGGCGAAATATTTCATCAAGATATTCTCGGACAAGATGAATAAAAAGATAGATGGAATGGGCAAGGGGTTTGTGGAGGCATTGGAGAACCATGCATGGAAAGGAAATATCAGGGAGTTGAAGAATGTGATCGAGCGGGCGGTGATCATGAATGAGGGTTTGTCGCTAACGGAGGAGGATCTGCCGGTAGAGTGGCAGATGGAGCGTAGTCCTTTCCGCAATCTGTCTGCCTTTGAGTTGGCCAGTGTGGAGAAGCTGCATATCCAGCGGGTGCTGAATTATACCCGGGGCAATAAAGTGAAGGCGGCCCGGCTGTTGAATATTGGGCTGACGACGGTGTATCGGAAGATAGATGAGTATGGTATATTGGTACTATAGGCAGGATGGGGCAGGACGGAGATAAAAATTATATTTTCTAAATTGCTATTAGCGAAATAATAATTGTTAATTTAAAATGACTGCCATGAGAAAAATTCCCCCCATCTATCTATCGCAATGAAAGAAATAGAAATTTCTTTTTTTACACTTTAAGAGACTTTCCCATCATGTAAATACCAATGCTGCCAGGCGTTGTGTCATTGTATTGCCTAATTTAAAATTACGATTGCATATGAATGTCTATTATACTTTCAGGGGTATGAAGCGTGCCCTCCTTCTCCAATTTTTACTTATTTCCGGTATGTCTGTATGGGCTCAGGTTTCCGTTACAGGAAAAATAACAGATGAAAAACAGGTGGGACTGCCCGGCGTCACCGTTGCGGTGAAGGGTACACAGATAGCCACCACCACCAATGCGGAAGGACTTTTTAACATCCAGGTGCCTGGTAAGAAATCCGTATTGGTTATAAGTTCCATAGGATATTTGTCCCGGGAAATGCCGATCGCCGAAAACGGCGTCATGAATATTTCGCTGGCTCCCGATTCCAAGGGATTGGGTGAAATCGTGATAATTGGGTATGGCAGCCAGGTCAGAAAAGCGATGACGGGCGCTGTGCAGACCATTTCGGAAAAAGATGTAAAAGACATTCCCGTCTCTCAGATCACGCAGAAGTTGCAGGGGCGTCTCGCTGGTGTCCAGATCAACCAGACCACGGGTAAACCGGGTCAGGGGATGTCGGTGCGGATCCGCGGGCAATTGTCCGTATCCGCGGGCAGTGATCCCCTGTATGTCATCGACGGATTCCCGATCACGGGGAATATCAGCAACCTGAATCCGGATGAGATCGAGAACCTGAGTGTGCTGAAAGACGCCGCCTCTACCTCTCTGTATGGTTCACGTGCGGCCAATGGGGTTGTGCTGATTACCACCAGGCAGGCAAAGAGAGGCCAGACCACCGCCAGTTTGAATGTATATGGTGGTGTACAGCATCTGCCGATGCATGGCCGTATCAAAATGATGAATGCAGAAGAATTTGCAGAATTCAAAAAGGAATATTATGAGGATGCGGGCCAGGCGGTGCCGGTCGAATTTCAGAACCCTGCCAGTTACAGGAATAAAAACAACGATTGGTACGATGCGTTGATCAGAAAGGCGCCCCTGAGTTCCTATAATCTGACCCTCACGTCCAATACCGAAAAGACGTCCACCTCTATTGTTGCGGGCTATTTAAATCAACAGGGGGTTGTACTCAATAATGCCTATAGCAGGTATTCATTGCGTATGAACAATACGGTCAATATCTCCGACAAGGTCAGGGTGGGATTTAATATCGCTCCACAGTATATTGAAGATAACACGCCACTTACTGACGGGGATCGGGGTACCGGTGTGCTGTTCAATGCGCTGCATACCTGGCCGGTAATGCCTATCCGGGATTCCACTGGCCAGCTCACGCTGTACAATAAGTTTCCGGCGAGTACCAATAATATCTTTAATTATCCCAACTGGGTGCGGGCTGCCAAGGAAATCGTGAATAAGAACAAACAGACAAACCTGATCGGGAATGCGTTTATTTCCTATACTCCTATAAAGGGGCTTAACCTTCGGTCTACCCTTAACGCAGAATACAATGGCCGAAAGTTTTTCTTCTTTTCTCCATCGACCGCTACGAATTTCATCAATGTTCCTGTTCCGACAACTGCGCGTTCATACCGGATAGAAGGCACGGGGATCACCTGGCTGAACGAAAATCTGGCCACCTATACCAGAAGTTTCGGAGACCATAATTTCGAGCTGCTTGGTGGGTATACCAACCAGAAGTTTCATGGGGAATACACCGTTATTTCGGCAAATACCTATACCGACGACCGCCTGTCAACGGTACAAGGCGCCGTCAACCTGGATCGCAACGGGACTTACAGTGATGTACAGGAATGGGCCCTGACTTCGCAACTGGCGCGGTTAACCTATAATTATCAGGGAAAGTATCTCGCAACGGTCGCCTTCCGCCGTGATGGGTCTTCCCGTTTCGGTGCTAACAAACGGTATGGCTCCTTCCCTTCCGCTTCGCTGGGATGGGTGGTGTCCGATGAAAATTTCTTTCAGAAAATCGCGAAAAGTACTAAGATATCTTTCGCCAAGCTGCGGTCCAGCTACGGTGTGATCGGTAACAATAATATCGGAAACTACACTCCATACGCCCTGGTTAATATCGGCGGATCGGGTTTGAATAGTGTATTCGGCAATACCATCGCCACGGGGGCTGCCGTCACTTCGCTTCAGAACAGGGTCCTGAGCTGGGAAACGACCAAGCAGTTTGACTTTGGCGTCGATCTGGCTTTATTCGACGACCGTATCCAGTTTACCTACGATTATTACGTAAAACATACCAGCAACCTGTTGTATGGTGTCCAGGTGCCTCAGGAATCGGGTTTCAGCAACTATACCGACAATATCGGAGAGATCAAATTCTGGGGTCATGAATTTGCTGTCACTTCGCGCAACCTCCAGGGGCGTTTGAAGTGGACGACCACTGCCAATATCTCTTTTAACCGGAATGTTGTCGTATCGCTCGCCGATGGCATTGACCGCGTGTATGGGGGAGATGGTCTGCATATCACACAGGTGGGCAAGCCCTTTGGCCAATTCTATGGATTGGTGGCGGATGGTTTGTACAAGAATCAGTCGGATCTTGACAAATCTCCGAAAATTCCCGGTCGCTCCACTGTGGGAAGCATCAAACTGCTTGACAAGAATGGCGATGGTGTCATTACCTATGGCGGTGACAAGGATGATCGCGTGATCACGGGCAGCCCCTTCCCCAAGTTCACTTATGGCATCGTAAATAACTTCCAGCTGGGCAACTGGGATCTTTCTATCACGGGTTCCGGTTCTTCCGGCAACTCGCTGCTCGTTCGCCATCTCTATAGTACGGCCAATCTCGACGGCGTGTTCAATCTTGTAGAAGAAGTAAAATACCGTTGGCGCTCGGAGGCAAATCCCGGTAAAGGATTTTACGGGACGACCGTAGGGGGTGGAAATGTCACGGGCATAGAAAGAGACTGGCCCAACAGCCGATTTATCGCTGACGCTTCGTATTTCTCCATCAGGAATATCACTCTTGGTTACAATGTTAACGTCAAAAGCAAGGTGTTCAAATCCGCCCGGCTATATGCCTCTGTTCAGCAGGTCTATACTTTCACTAAATACTGGGGCGGTCCGAATCCCGAGACAAGCGCGCAGGGGGATGGAAATGGTCCGGGTGATAACCTCGATCAGGGTATTGACCTGTCGAACTACCCGGTTCCGCGCTCCTATACGCTGGGTGTCAATATCAATTTCTAAGACGGAAACTGTAGCAAACAAAATTTCAATCATTTTACTCCTTTACAATGAAATATAGAATAATATTGACAATATTGGCGGCAGGTTGCGGCTTGTCCGGATGCCATAAGTTTTTGGACATTCAGCCGCAGACATCGCTGACCTCCGAAACATTCTTTAAGACCCAGGGAGATTTTGAACAGGCTGTAAATGCCACTTACAATCCGCTCCGCGAAATCTACAATAACCAGATCTTCTACACCACCGAAATGCACTCCGACAATGCATATTATTATCGGAACCCGCAGTTTGGCGCCACTGACGGGCAGGAAAACCTGGCGGACTTCGCCATTACGGTGTCCAATAATGTCATGACCAATGGGCATGTGACCCAGCAGTACCGGGACTATTATGTGATTATCTCGCGTTGTAACCAGGTCCTCTCGACAATCGATGCGGTCGACTTTGATGCCACCGTAAAGAACAATCTGAAAGGACAGGCTCTGTTCATGAGGGCGTTCTCGTATTTCGCGCTCGAGCGTTACTTTGGTTCTGTACCCTTGCATCTCACTCCGGTGTTGACCCGACAGCAGGCTGCACTTCCGCTGTCATCCCCTGATTCTATTTTGCTCCAGGTAGAAAGCGATGCGCTGGCTGCCAGCAAGCTGCTGCCAAACAAGGCTGCACAGGAGCCGGGCAGGGCTACTTCCGGGGCAGCCAAGACGCTCCTGGCCGATTCTTATATGGAACATCATAAATGGTCGGATGCCGAACCGGTCCTCAAAGAGGTAGTATCGAGCAATGACTACTCGCTCATCCCGGACTATAAGAATGTATTCTCTGGAACGACAGATAATAAGAACAATGCCGAGTCGGTTTTTGAGGTACAATTTCTGCAAGGTTCCGACGGGTTGAATGGCAGCCTGATATACAATATGCTCCCGATGCCTTTGTCGGCTGCGGAAATTGAACCGATCGTACAGGTGTCAAATCCACAGGACCTTTCCGGTGAGGGCAACAATGCGCCTACGCCCGATCTCATCGCTGCCTATGAAACGGGTGATAAAAGAAAAGCCGCCACTATTGGTTATGTATTTTCCAGTGGAAGCGCCAACACCAACAAAACCTATCCATACTGTCTGAAGTACGCTAAACCGCATGCTATCTGGGCCAATACAGGAAATAATGTGCCCGCTTATCGCTATGCGGAAGTTTTATTGATGCTGGCGGAAGTCCTGAATGAACAAGGTAAAGGGGGGGAAGCCATTCCCTATATCGACCTGGTCCGTACGCGGGCCGGTCTTGTTGGAACAGCTGCCAGTTCCCAAACCGATTTGCGGGCTGCTATACTCCAGGAAAGAAGAGTAGAGCTCGCATTCGAATGCAAACGATGGTTCGATCTGGTTCGTTCGAACACTTTTTTAACGGTTATTACGGACTACGGGAACCGCATTAAGGCCGATCCGGAGGCTTATTACTATCCACCGGGGGCTGTTCCTCCGAATAACGCATTTTCCGTCGTCACAGCCAGGTATCCTTTGCCGGCCGATGAAGGCTCCCTGAGCCCTTACTTTTGATCCTTACATTCCTGCATATGCTAGAGGTCGTCTCATTTACTTTTGAGGCGGCCTCTACTTTTTTTCACCAGGGGGAGAAGCATTACCAGGAGCAGAAGGGCGAAGCCTAAAATGGTGTTCATGTTTTTATTTTTATGGTTGTTACTGATGATTGTAATGACAAGTTGCGGGCCATCCTGTGTTGTGAAAGGCAATGGACGGATTAATAGAGACTTGTGCAGATGCCGGGTGCGGCATGATTGTTCTTTGGCATGTTGTTTTGAAAAGACCCTTTCATTTTGGCAGGTATTATTGGATGTCCGGACGGGGTATGCCGGTGTGAGCATACTGTAAAACCTTGCTGGTATTGGGTTCGGTCTGTGGATGAGGGAGGTTGCATGGCAACGGCATCCTTTTGGCATAGGGGCTGCGAAGCAATAATTATATCAATAAAGAAGGAGACCTCATGAAAAAGTTAATGATGCTCAGCGCCTTTTTAGCCGGCGCGACAATTTTTGTACAGGCACAGGATACGGCCAAAGTCAAGATCCCGTTTGATGGTATCGAGACCAGTTGGCAGAATGGGAGCGACCGAAGGGATTCCTCGGTCTTCCACGGAAAATATTTTACGCCGATCATCATGGCGGATATCAACTACACGCATTCGTATAATCATCCGAATGATAATACGGTGGTCGGGTCTACGGCTCTGGCGCGTAATAATGAAGTGCAGTTGTCTCAATTGAGTTTTGGGGGCGAGATGAATTACCAGAATGCCAGGGCCAAGTTCCTGATGCAGTTGGGGACGAGGACGCAAGTGGTGCCCAGGAATGATCTGAGTCCTTACAGGGGGCAGTACAAACTGGCCGATGTGTACCGTTATTTAAGTGAGGCCTATGTGGGCTATCATTTTGACAAGTGGTATGGCATCAATGTGGATGCGGGTCTTTTTATGAGTTATATCGGATTGAATTCCTATTATCAGGTGGAGAACTGGGAGTACCAGGCCTCGTATACTTCCGATAACACGCCATGGTTCTTCAATGGGGTGAGGATCCAGATCTTTCCTACCAAACACCTGAAGATCGAGCCCTGGATCATCAATGGCTGGCAGAGCTATGGCAAATTTAACAGTATGCCGGGGGTGGGTGCGAATATCACCTGGAATCCTACCAACAGCTTCAAGTTACTGACCAATGATTACTATGGTACGGATGCGGGAGGGCTTGCGCAGCGGAAGCGGTTCCATTCGGACAATAGCCTGTTGCTGCGGTATTATAACAATCCGAAATCTTCGGGGATCAGTAAGATGGCCTTTTCTTTAACGGGTGACCTGGGTTTTGAAAAGGGAGGGGGTGTGAATGGATTCAAGGATGATGCTACCAAGGGGCCTGCGCAGTATTTTCTGAGTACGATGTTCTATAACCGTATCTGGTTTGCGAAGGATAAATTTGCATGGACCCTGGGCGGCGGCATCATGAATAATCCCGGTCGTTACCTGGTTCTTTATCCTACGGGGCAGGCGAGTCCTTTACCGGACCCTAATAATCCTACCCAGACGGAGGGTAAGTATCCGTTCAGTGCGAATCCGGGTGATCAGTTTCATGCGTGGGATTGCAGTACGAATTTTGACTGGATGCCCAATCAAAGCTTTCTTTTCAGGGTGGAGTATATACACCGGCATGCTGATGTGCCCTATTTTGCGGGACCGGGTGGCGTGACCTCACCCACGGGTTATACGACCACGCCGTTGCCTCCGGATTGGAGACCGGACCTGGTTAAGTCGGAAGACAGGATCGTGTTTGCGATCCTGTTCAGACTGTAGATTTATATTATGAAGAGGAGGTTATCCGGCGTTGGCGAAGCGGATGACTTCTTCTACAAAGGCATCATTGATGGCCTGGTCATATTTATCCTGAAATTCTTTGTCCAGGGATTCGATGATAAAGTTAAGCTGGAGAAGATCGATGGCTGGATTTTTAAAAAGGTTCGCCTGTGCGGTAGTCAGGTATTTTTGGCTGACGACCAGGCGGGCCTTTATATTTCCCAGGGACTCGTGCATGGCTTTTTCGAGTTTGATCTCCCATTCACCGTCGTGCATGGGACTTGCTGAGAGCTCGAATCTTTTTGTTTCACCGGCTTGCGTATCGTTCTGCCAGGTTTTGAGTCGGAGTTTGAGGGCCTGACGCATGTTAATGGATTTTTGAAGGTAAGTTACATCTCGGCGAAGCGGACGGTCTCATCTTTGAATGTTTCATTGATGGTCTGGTCATATTTGTCGTCGAATTCTCTGTCTAATGAATCGATGATCCGGTTGATATGGTAGAGGTCGCTGGCCGGATCCTTTTGATTAGCGGACTGTGCGGTAGTCAGGTATTTTTTGCTGGCTACTACGTGGGCTTTATTATTTCCCAATGATTCATGCATGGCTTTTTCGAGCTTGATGATGAATTCGCCTTTTTGGATGGGGCTGTCGGATACTAAGACTTTTTTTGTTTCACCTGCATGAACATCATTCTTCCAGGTTATGAGGCGATGTTTGAGATCCTGACGCATATCGAATGGGTTTTTAAGTTATTAATTCTTCAACCTAGACGTAAATTTAGAGGAATTATTGCTGTAAATATTCGGCCGCGGGGGGTGGAGGGTTCTTTTGAAATGCAGCAGGGAAAGGGGTTTCAGGATGGGATATAGAAATTTTTATGTTTTTTTCCGGGTTGATCTTAAAAATGGAATGGCATGTGATGAAAGAAAATCAATTGGCGGGGATCAGAATAATGTGGATGAAGAAATGGCCGGATAAAAATACATTATGCATTTTGATAATGTATTAAAAAATAAATTGTTATTTTTTTGGGGAGGGGGGTTAATATGGGGAGGTGGGCCGAAATGATAAAGGGACTACCCGGGTGTTCCCGGGCAGTCCCTTTGTGCTATGCCTGTGAGGGGTAGGCTTCGGTTCCGTGTTCGAATACGTCCAGACCTCCGGGTCCTGTTTCACCTTCGGGTTCAACGCGGAGTTTCCAGGGGTAGGGTAATTGTTTGATCATCCACATGAGGATGAATGCGACGATAAAGGTCGCGATGGTGACGACTGCGCTGCCGATGAACTGGGCCTTGAGTACGCCGACGCCTCCTCCGTAGAAGAGACCTGCGACGGGTGCGGAGTTATCTGCTCCGGTGGGGCCTGTGGCTCCGAACTGGCCGCTGGCGAAGAGGCCCAGGGAAAGTGTTCCCCAGATACCGCAGCCGCCGTGGACGGCTACAGCGCCGACGGGATCATCTATACGGAGGTGTTCAAGAAAATTGAGTACCAGGTAGACGACCAGGCCTGCTACCAGACCCAGGAGGATGGCGCCGAGTGGTGACACCCAGTAGCATGGGCAGGTGATGGCGACGAGGCCGCCCAGGAAACCATTGGTGGTCATGGCCAGGTCGAACTTACCTTTTGTCTCACCGAACCAGAGGGCGAGGTACATGGCAGAGATACCGGCTGCGCAGGCTGCCAGTGTCGTGTTGGCGGCGACGCGGCCGATGCCTTGCATATCCATGGCGGAGAGTGTACTGCCCGGATTGAAGCCGTACCAGCCGAACCAGAGGATGAAACCTCCTACGGCGGCGACTGTGAGGTTATGGGGTGCGGGCATTCCCCCGCCGTCCCGTTTGAATACGCGGCCCAGGCGTGGGCCCAGTACGATGGCTCCTGCGAGGGAGACCATACCTCCGATGGTATGTACGACGGTGGAGCCGGCGAAGTCACGGAAGCCGTTGCCCAGGTCCGGGAGGAAATGACCTTTCGTGCCCATGAGTGCGAGCCAGCCATCGGGTCCCCAGCACCAATGCCCGATGATGGGATAGATGAAGCCGGTTACTGCGATGCTGTAAAGGATATCGCCGCGGAAGCTGGTGCGTCCGATCATTGCGCCTGAGGTAATGGTGGAAGTGGTATCCGCGAAGGCGAACTGGAAGATCCAATGTGCCAGGATGGGGATGCCGGTGGCTTCGTAGGTCTCTGGTGCTCCCTGGAGGAAGAACCATTGGTGACCGATGAAACCATTTCCTTCACCGAACATGAAGGAATAGCCGATGGCCCAGAAAAGGATACCGCAGATGCAGGTATCGAATATACATTCCATCAGGACGTTCACGGTTTCTCTTTTCCGTGCAAAGCCGGCCTCTAAGAACACGAAGCCCGGTTGCATTCCAAATACGAGGAAGGCTGCGACCAGTGTCCAGATAGTGTTTGCGGTGTTCATGAAGGTGACTTCATGAGGGGTATAGGCCGGCGCCTGTGCGTGCGCCGGCGTACCCATTAAGATTGCGGGCAGAAAACCCATGGCTACCAGGACCAGGAAGAGGCCAATTATTTTTCCTGCCATCATCCCTCCTGCGATGCGCCATTTGTCTGCCTTTGTTAGTTTGACCATAACAGGAAGGTTCCCATTCCCTCCTGTTAATTTCCCTGTAATAAAATTGGTTACACCCATTTTGCTTTGGTTTTTTTATTTAATGAAGATTGTTTACGTTATCAGCAGGAGCATAAATTATTTTTTTATAAGTCAGTTAAAGGAGTTTACTATACACATTGACAGGTCAGGGTCAATGATCAGAATGAGTAAATGGCGGCGAGGATGAAACTTCCGGTGGATTTGCTGAAGTTGGTGCCGTCGCTCTTCAAAAAGATTTCATCTTTTGCGTTGTCGAGCCTGAATTCGGGGATGAATGTAAATCCGTCCACTTTGAAGTTTGCGGAAAGGGTCGTTGCGAAAACGCTGGTCGTGGGCAGCTTGACGTTGTCCTTATCCTTGAAATATTCTCCACGGAGGGTCAGTCCGAACCAGGGTTTGGGGTCGAGGTTCAGATAGAGTGCAGAGCCCCACCAGGTTTTGGAGTCTGCATAATCGTCTCCGTCTTTTACGCTGGACTGGTTAACGGTGCCGTTGAAGCCGACGCCGAAGATGCTTGTAATCTTGCTGTTGATGACCAGGTCGTACTGATGGACTTTGGTATCTGATGCATCTTTTCCTCCTACGTAGTTAAGGAATACTTTGAAGTTATCGCTGGCTGCGTAGCTGTACTGAGCGATCAGGTTCTTATTGCTCTCTTTTCCTTTTGGTATTTCCCTGTAGTCGGTGGGGTTGGAGACGCCGATCATGATCCCACTTTTGCCGGCGGTGAAGTCGGCGCGTAATCCTGTATGAGAGAATGGTCCGTTGGTGAACATGTAGGACATGCTATAGTTGCGGTTGGCATAGGCGTCCAGTACTTCATAGCCGACATGGGTAGCCCAGGTACCGCCGGTCAGTTTTAACCAGGATGTTGGCGAGTAGCTGATGTATAATTGTTTGATCGCCTGTGTGATGCCGTCGTCGTTGTAGGAAAATTCCTTTGCGCGGGGGCCGAAACCGAGGTCGGCAACCATATCCACCTTGGCTGTTTTGTGTTCCAGTTTTACGGAGGCCATACCCAGTTTGACCTGGTCGTGGGTGCCGGTGAAGCTGGTCAGGTTGTTATAAGGGATGGGGATGGTGGTAGTATTGGGCGGTTTGTTAAATGCGTAGCGATAATAGACATCTGCCGATCCGGTGATGGCCAGGGTTGGCGCGGGGGCGGCTGATTTTGTGGAATCTGCCTGTGAGAAGGCTGAAAATGAGACAAGGGTAGTGATAAGGGAAAATGAGATTGTCCTTAGCATTGCTGATGGTTTTGGTTAATAAAAAATAAAATAGAATGGGTCGGAGCGATCAGGACGTAATATGCCTGCGCCGGGTAATTGGTGATGGTTGTGAGGATAGTTGGATCTTGGGCAATCTGATCCATCTGGCCACCCCGGGTCTTGCTACCGTGATTTCCAAAACGGGAAAAATGCCTATCACATTAAAAAATTTTATAAGTGACGTCTGTAATGCTAATATAATCAATCACTGGGTATGAGGGCTAACTTCTATTATATAAAATAAAATGATATATGATATTTTTAACAGTGTTAAGTGATTGTAAAAACTTAATAATTAGATAATTGTGTAAATATTTGTATAATCTTTACCTTTTTAAATATCGAAGTTGTTTAAAAAAAGGTGCAAAATTCCTGTATTTGTTTAATTAAGGCATTGATCTATTTTCTTTTCAAAATGGAAAAAGGGAAGGCTATTCCGTTAGAAAAATGTAGGAACTGTCCGGGTTTTGATAGACATATAATAAGTGGTGGGACAAATGCAAAAAACCTCTCCTGCAGGAGAGGTTTTTTGCATTGGGGGTGGAAATTTATAAGGCGATCAGGCTATGGTCTCTTCTTTCCAGGAGAGATTGTCCGACTAAATATTCGTCTACCTGGCGGGCGCATTCGCGGCCTTCGCTGATGGCCCAGACGACGAGGGATTGTCCCCGGCGCATGTCGCCTGCTGTAAATACCTTTGCGATATTGGTCTGGTAGTTTTTTTCTGTTGCTTTTACATTGCCTCTTTCGTCGAGTTCCACGCCCAGTTCCTGCAGGAGGCCATCATGCTGGGGGTGAACAAAGCCCATGGCGAGGAAGGCCAGTTCGCAGGGCAGTATTTTTTCGCTGCCGGCTACTTCCACGAATTGGGCGGCCCGGCCTTCGTCTGTCATTTTCCATTCTAATGTCACTATCTTCAGGGCTTTCAGGTTTCCCTGTTCGTCGCCTACGAATTCTTTAGTGGCTACGGCCCAATGTCTTTCCACGCCTTCTTCGTGTGAGGAGGAAACTTTTAGGATCATGGGGTAGGTTGGCCAGGGCATGTAGGTGGTGCGGCCTTCCGGGGGTTTGGGCAGCAGTTCGAATTGGGTGACGGAGAGGGCCTTGTGCCGGTTGGAAGTGCCTACACAGTCGCTGCCGGTGTCACCGCCGCCGATGACCACTACGTTCTTGCCGGTTGCCAGGATATCTTCTGTAATGGGAGTTTGTCCGGGGGTAGTGGGGACGGCCAGGGGGTTGAGCTTGCTAACCCTTTTGTTCTGTTGTTTGAGGAAGTCCATGGCGAAGTGGACGCCTTTTAGCTCCCGACCGGGAACGGGCAGGTTGCGGGGGATGGTCGATCCGCCGGCCAGTACGATGGCGTGGTATTCGCGCAGCAGGTCGTTGATGCTGACATTGACGCCGACGTTGGCGTTACATTTAAAAGTGATGCCTTCTTCTTCCATCAGGCGGACCCTGCGGGTCACCACCCATTTTTCCAGCTTGAAATCGGGGATGCCATAGCGGAGGAGTCCTCCGGGCTGGTCGTCCCTTTCGAATACGGTGACGGTGTGGCCTGCGATATTCAACTGGTCGGCTGCTGCCAGTCCTGCGGGTCCGGAGCCGATGACGGCTACCTTCTTACCGGTGCGCAGGGTGGGTTTGCGGGCTTTGACCAGTCCCTTTTCAAAGGCTATTTCAATAATATGCTTCTCAATCTCTTCTATGGCGACGGCCGGCTGGTTGATACCCAGTACGCAGCTGGATTCACAGGGGGCGGGGCAGATTCTGCCGGTGAATTCGGGGAAGTTGTTGGTGGAAGTAAGGATATCATATGCTTCCTGCCAGTTCTGGCGGTAGACTGCGTCGTTGAATTCCGGGATCACGTTGCCCAGGGGGCAGCCGTGGTGACAGAAGGGGATCCCGCAGTTCATGCAGCGGGAGGCCTGTTGGTTCAGCTGCTGATCCTTGTATAGGTTTACAAATTCTTTGTAGTCGTTCCTCCGTTCCTGGACAGGGCGTTTGGAGGGTAATTCTCTGGAAAATTCCAGAAATCCGGTTGGTTTGCCCATTGCTGTTCTTGTTTTTTGTTTCTGCTTTCGAGTTTCTGGTTACTTGTTTACTTCGATGCGTAATGTCTTTTTATCGGTCTACCTCGTAGCCATAATGTCTTTTCAATGGCCTCAGTGAATCTCCTTCGTCGATTTCAGTGATTCCGGCAAAGCCGGAATTCCAGTTTCTGGTTTTGGGTTTCTAGTTTCTGGTTTCTCGTTAGGTTCTATAATGTAGTGAAGATTTTATAAGCGCAACCAGAGACCCGAGACCCGAAACCAGAAACTACTTTCTGACAGTGACTTTATGACTTTTTTCCAATAAGACCTTTTTATAATCTGTCGGAAACACTTTTACAAAGTGTTGCAGTTGGTTCTCAAAGTCGTCGAGGACGAATTTGGCAACGGTGCTATTGGTATATGCGTAATGCCGTTGGATCATGTCTTTGAGTTCTCCCATATCGGCGGCCTCCACGGGGTCAAGTTCCACCATTTCTTTATTGCAAAGTGCGGGGAACTGTCCTTTTACGTCGTAGACGTATGCGATGCCACCACTCATGCCGGCTGCAAAGTTGCGACCGGTATCACCCAGGATTACTACTCTTCCGCCGGTCATGTACTCGCAGCCATGGTCGCCCACGCCTTCCACAACGGCTTTGACGCCGGAGTTACGGACGGCGAATCGTTCACCTGCCTTGCCCCGGATAAAGGATTCGCCTGAGGTGGCGCCGTAGAAGGCCACATTCCCGATGATGCTGTTCTCTTCGGGGATGAATCCTGCGTCCTGGGATGGGTAGACGATGAGCCGGGCGCCGGAGAGGCCCTTGCCGAAATAGTCGTTGGCATCGCCTTCCAGTTCCAGGGTCACGCCGTGGGCGTTGAAGGCGCCGAAGCTCTGTCCTGCCGTTCCGTTGAATTTAAAATGGATGGTATCGTCGGGCAATCCGGCTGCCTTGTATTTTTTTGAGATCTCGTTGGAGAGGATGGTGCCGACGGTCCTGTCTGTATTTTTTATCAGGAAGGAGGCGAAGGTCTTCTGCTGGTGTTCCAGTGCTGGGGCTGCGGCCTGGAGTAGTTTCCAGTCGAGGACGTCTGCCAGTCCGTGATCCTGTTCTTCGCTTTTGTGAAGACCTGTGTAGAGAGACGCCGGTTCCTTATATATTATCGGTGAAAGGTCCAGTTTGCTGTACTTCCAGTGGGTGATATTATCCCTGACCTGGAGGCAGTCGACCTGGCCTACCATTTCGTCGATGGTGCGGAAGCCCAGTTCGGCCATGATTTCTCTTAGTTCCTGGGTAAGGAATTTGAAGAAGTTGACGACATGGTCGGCGTCGCCTGTGAATCTCTTGCGGAGTTCGGGGTCCTGGGTAGCGACTCCTACGGGGCAGGTATTCAGGTGGCATTTGCGCATCATGATACAGCCTTCCACGACCAGGGCGGTGGTAGCGAGGCCCCATTCTTCGGCACCCAGCAGGGTGGCGATGGCGATGTCGCGGCCTGTCTTCATTTGGCCGTCGGCCTGGAGTACGACGCGGCTGCGTAATTTATTCTTGACGAGGGTCTGGTGGGATTCGGCCAGGCCGAGTTCCCAGGGTAGTCCTGCGTGTTTGATGGAGCTGATGGGTGAGGCGCCGGTGCCTCCGTCGTGGCCGGCGATCAGGATCACGTCGGACTTTGCCTTGGCTACGCCGGCTGCGATGGTGCCTACGCCTGCCTTGGAGACCAGCTTGACGCTGATACGGGCGGCCCTGTTGGCGTTCTTAAGATCGAAGATGAGCTGGGCAAGATCTTCTATGGAATAGATATCGTGGTGGGGCGGGGGGGAGATCAGTCCCACGCCTGGGGTGGAATGTCGTACTTTCCCGATCCATTCGTCCACTTTGTGTCCGGGCAGTTGTCCACCTTCACCGGGCTTGGCGCCCTGGGCCATTTTGATTTGCAGTTCGTCGGCCATGGTCAGGTAGTAGCTGGTGACGCCGAAACGGGCCGAGGCCACCTGTTTGATGGCGGAGCGCATGGAGTCTCCGTTGGGAAGGGGTTCGAAGCGTAATTCGTCTTCGCCTCCCTCGCCGGTATTGCTCTTGCCGCCCAGCCGGTTCATGGCGATGGCCAGGGTGGAATGAGCCTCGTGGCTGATGGATCCGAAGGACATGGCGCCGGTCGCGAATCTTCTGTAAATGCTCTCGGCCGGTTCGACTTCTTCTACGGTTATGGAAGGCCGGTTGCGTTTGAAGGTCAGGAGGCTCCTGAGTGTCGCTGCCTTCTCGCA
>Ga0247778_1001008_pt1 | contig 16778 bp, 9 predicted proteins | sample UWRJL049202B5_FD_179939 | JGI IMG/M metagenome (GOLD analysis project Ga0247778, IMG submission 179939) | Plant litter microbial communities from Arlington Agricultural Research Station in Wisconsin, United States - UWRJ-L049-202B-5 | ecosystem: Environmental > Terrestrial > Plant litter >... | reverse complement strand
CGGGTTCCTTTTTTATAGGCTGCCTGTACGTCCCTGGGCATGTACAGGGATTGGCTATTGGCGGATAAAAGACTAAGCGTTAGGAGGAGGCAGCAAAAACTCATTTTGAGCATGTGGGTAATCATTTTTCCGGGGGGAAGATAACTAATATAATTTAACTAGAACCTGGTGACTTCGCTGAAGGCTACCTTTATGACCGCGGACCTTTAGTCCGTGTGTTGCGGCGAAATGAACGATGGCGTCCATTAAATACCTTTTTCCTGTATTCTCTCAAATACGAATTTTTTCCCATCAAATTTGAAGAAAGCAACATAATGGCCTCCATAAAGGAATTCATATATTTTTTTTGTTTTGTTGTACCCGCATCCGAAGGGGATCATGGTTACGAAGAAGGAATTGTCTTTGTGCTGCACCGGCGACAGGCGATAGAAATTCAAGGATCTGCCTTTTTTCAGCAGATCTTTTATCTGGTCTTCATTCAGCGTGATGAGTTTGGTATGGTGACATTCTGATAGAATACTATCCGTAATTGTATCATTTTCTTCCAGGAACAGCGTGTCAATGGATTGTTGGGTCTTTTCAGAGAATTGTAAATAATTATGAATGGTCTGGAAATAGATATTGGATTCATCCCGGTTCAAAAGGTCCTCCGTGTTTTGGCCGAAGAGGGGTTGCAGGAACAGGGTCAGGGCAAATAATAGAGATATCTTCATATTAGGGTTAATGTGAATAATTTTCAGTTGACAATACGGCAAGTACGCCACTGCTGTCGTAAATATATACTTTATCTGTGGCTCTTCCGAAAACTACCCTTGTCTGCCTGTATGGTACAATTTTCAGATCTTCGCTGCTGGGCGCCTGGGGGTAGAACATGCAAGTCTCATTACCATTCTTATTTCTGCGGCTGGGGTGAGAATGGGTATAAGTCGATACACTGTCTCCACCGGGTACCCGGGTTTCCGCGCCTCCCACACAGGGATCGCAGGCATTACCCAGGATCTGTAGCCGCTGGCCATTCTGAAATACGACGGAAGCATTCTCCCTGCTGTTTTTTACTGCGTCGATCCCTGAGCCGTCATCCTGTATCATGAATTTGGTATCTGCCTTTCGCTCCCATAGGGGGCGTAGCAGGATCAGATTGCCTGTTTCAAAGGCCTCTTCGAATTTTTTTATTTTAATGAGTTGTTCTGTTTTATCTGCGTCCTTTATCAATATGGGCGACGACCGGCCTCTCAGGGGATGATGGATCTCATATGCTTCGGTACCGTACAACTCTTCGGTATTGCTGGTTGTTCTAACAATATAAGTTTTACTGTCTTCTGAGGTTGTGGATTGGCCAATCGGATTACCGTTCCTGTCCAGGTAAATGATGATCTTCTCTTGTGTTCTCAGGATGGGCTGGCTGTTTGTTGAGCTGACCAGCAATGGCAGCAATGCCAAAAGGATGAGTGATGCCTTGCGAAAGGTTTTTTTTTCGGGTAACATATGGACAAGGTTGTTTTAAGGCTATAAAATACCTGCTGTCACTGCGGGGGTCGGCCGCGGGTGAACCAATCAAAGAGCCTTAAAAAACGGTACGATACGATTTTGGTGGACTGGGACAGACTGGCCTGGCTTCGGTGTCATCGATCACTGATTTTTATAAAACCAGTCCACGGGTCAACAGCCAATATTTCAAAACATGATTCCGGGCAGGGGTGGGGCGTGTTGCATGTCATGATAAATATAGCATTCGATACGGATAATTCCAGGTTTTTAGGGGAAGAAAGTTCGGGTAGGGGTAAGTGTACGATCGAGGCTGGCATTCGCTGCCATTTAACTGCAGTTTCCATCAGGCGGTTGTAATGTACACTTCAAAAACCAATCGAATTTCCTCCGTCCACGGGCAGCACGACCCCCGTCAGGTATTGGGCGTTGTCCGATACGAGGAACCAGGCTGCGTCTGCGATATCGCCTGGTTGTCCTAATTTACCCATCGGGGTCCTGGATATGACCTTTTGCTTTCTTTCGGTGTCGCCGTTCAGCGCCCTTTCTGACATATCGGTGGCGATGAAGCCGGGTGCGATACAATTGATCCGGATACCCAGGGGGGACAGTTCGACGGCCATCGCGCTGGTCATCCCTTCGATGGCGGATTTGGAGGCTGTATAGGCGATCACTTTAGGGATACCATATCGGGCCGCCATCGAGCTGATATTGACGATCACACCTTTACCTGCAGCGATCATCGGCCTGACCACTTCCCGGGATAAGGCGAAGACGGAGGTGACATTCGTATGGAGGATACGTTGGAAGTCTTCATCGGTGACTTCCGTGAAATCTTTCTTCAGGTTGATGCCGGCATTGTTGACCAGGATATCTATGCGGCCAAAGCGGTCCATCAGGTCTTTCACGAGGCCGGGTATTGCGGGGAGGTCATTCAGGTCCTGACAGACGGGATAACACAGCTCGCCCAGGCGATCTTTGGCGGCTTTTAATTTTTCCTGGTCGCGACCTATGATGACGGTGAGGATCTTGTTGTGAATGAATTTTTCTGCGATGGCGAGCCCGATGCCTCCTCCTCCTCCTGTTACGATCGCTACGTTTTGCTGATGGGGTATATTCATAATAAATTTTTCCATTCATTTTGTTTGGATCCCGGGTGCATAGGGAAAGGACAGGGCTTTATACCAGGCAAGGTCATGTGCGGGCTGCGGATAACCAACCGGCAGGGGTCTTCCGGAAAAGGTCTGGAAATACAGGATACAGGCATCTCTCCACCAGACGGCCTCCTGTGCCTGTATCTGCAGCAGCATGCGGACCTGGTCCCATCTTTGGCTGTCGATCTTTCCTTTCAGACTTTCCCAGGTCTGTAACATCCAGTGCGCGGAGTCTGAGCCTGTATAATATTTATGACATAGTTCTTCCCAAAGATCTCTTTTTGTGGACATGCGATGATCCCAGGGGACGTGGTGGAACCATAGCAGCCATTGGTCCGGGCAGGTATCGGGATCTTTCCATTGCCGGCGGGCCAGGGGGGTATACTGGTCCAGTGCATTGCTGCCTGTGGTGGTGCGATCGAAACCCAGGCCGGTCTTGTCCGCCTTATGATAGTAGACGGGGTTCCAGTCTGCACGGGATGCACTGTCAAACCAGGGGGCCGGGCCATAGTGATGGTTGTATCCCATGATATGATGGAGGCCCAGGGGGGTCATATAGCTGACGGCGATCTCGCGGGAGGCCAGCATCATCGACGATGCGGAAGCGATGAAGACGGGGTCGTTCGTAAAAGTGGCCCTGATCCATTCCCCGGCTATCGCGGCGGAGGAGAGGCCGGGATCCCAGGCCAGTCTGCCAAAGGCGTACCAGTTGGCCTGTGCGAAGGGGTGGCCGCACCAGTTGATATCGTTCCCGGTATTGGCCACGGCGGCGATGCCGGAGGGTGTGGCGGGAGAGCCGATGGCGCTGGAATCGACGGGTGTGCGGAGGACCGACGCGAGGACGGTTGCGGCGACGGTGGATCCTTTTCCTTTCGCATAGGTATCGGCGTTCAGGGTTTCTTTTATCAGCGGCGCCAGAAAAACAAGATGGGTGGCAAAGCCAAGGTACTCCTGGGTCAGTTGGAATTCGGGTATCAGGCGGGTCCGGGGCATGGCGCCGAAGAGGGGGTGGAAGGGTTCTCTTGGTTGGAAGTCGATGGGGCCGTTCTTCACCTGGATCCATACGTTGTCCCGGAATTTTCCATCCAGGGGTGTGAATTCGTTAAAGGCTTGTTTGGCACGGTCATCGGGCGTCTCATTGCTGTATACAAAGGCTCGCCAGATCAGGGTTCCGCCATGGGGCGCCAGCGCATCGGCCAGCATGTTTGCGCCATCTGCATGCGTCCTGCCGTAATTCTGGGGCCCGGGTTGCCCTTCCGAATTGGCTTTTATAAGAAATCCCCCGAAATCGGGGATCATTCGATAGATCGCGTTGACTTTATCTTTCCACCACTGCCGGACATGGTCGTCCATGGGATCGGCAGTAGGGAGGCCACCGATCTCCATGGGAGCGCTGAATTTGGCGGAAAGATATACCCTGATGCCATAAGGCCGGAAGACATCGGCCAGGGCGGCCGTCTTTTCGAGCCAGGCCGGTGTAAGGATCAGGGGATTGGCATTGACGTTATTGAGTACGGCGCCATTGATGCCAACCGAGGCATTGGCCCTTGCATAATCCTTATAGCGCTGATCGATATAGCCCGGCAGGGTGTGCCAGTCCCATAGAGATATACCGGCATAGCCCCTTTCAACGGTCCTGTTGAGGTTATCCCAATGATCCAGCATCCGGATGTGGAAGGCTGGTGTGCTGACGATGGACAGGGTGTTGATCTGTTGTTGTGATTGCAGGAGGCGAAGAAAATGAAAAACGCCGTACAGGATGCCCAGGTCGGTATTGGCGGCAATCGCGATAATGGATCGTCCTTCTTTTGTGGTGGTGATAATGAGGAAGCCGTCGACGCCCGCCTGCAGGAGTTGGCTGTTGAGGTGGAGATCCCGGATGGCGGGGAGGGAGGCAGGTGTGCCAACCAGCAGGCTGCCTGTGATAAGGGTGGTCGTGCTGGCCGGTGTGGCGGCGGTCAGGCCCCGGAGGCCCCTGAGGAGTTCTTCACGGGCTGCGGCAAGGCTGGGGCCGGGGACAGGCATTTGGATATAGCGGGTATATGCCTGGTATTGACGTAGCAGTTTGCCGTCGCTGACCTTATCATAGCGTAACCATAGCCGGTAGCCATCTTCTGCCGACAGGCTGCCGGAAAGAACGAGGGCGAGGGCAAAAAGAATATTCTTCATGATGATTCATTGTGGCTGCCGGGTCCTGAAGATTCACGGATGACCAGTTCAGAGCGTAGGATAACGGTATTTGTCACATCGATGCTGGCGGTACCGTTGAGGTGGCTGATAAGGTTCCTGGCTGCGACCTGTCCCATTTCGTAACCGGGATAATTGATCGTGGTAAGGTTTGGTTCCACGACGGTGGATACGGGGTCGTTATTGAAACCGGCAAAGGCAATATCGGCCGGTATACGGATGCCTCCCTGTTTGAGGGCCACCATGCATCCGACGGCGCAATTATCATTGGCGACGAATACGGCGTCCGGCAACGGGGACATCTGCCGGATGAGGGCGGCGGCATCGGCGCCGGCCTCCTGGCTGAGGTTGCTGACGATGACATACTCTTCTCTATAAGGAATATTATGATCTGCCAGCGCCTCTTTATATCCCTGCAGCCGGTCGATATATACATTTCTTTTTGGCATCGCCGTGATATAGACTATCCGTCTTCTCCCCCGGCTGATCAGGTGTGTGGTGGCCTCATAGGCGGCCTTTCTGTTATCGATGAGGATACTGGTATAATCCCTATGCTCGGCCACGCGGTCAAAAAAGATAAGGGGGATGTTTTTTTTGACGAAGGCATCAAAATGGGTGAGTGAATCTGTATCATAAGCCAGGGAAACCAGCAGTCCGTCCACCCGGTTGTTGAACATGGTCTTGGCGCTGGCGATCTCTTTCTGGGCCGATTCGGAGGACTGACTGATGATGAGGTTGTATCCTTCGCTGTTGGCGATACTTTCGATCCCGGCAATGACTGTTGACATAAAATAACTGTTGAGGCGGGGAACGATGACGCCGATCGTATTGGTACGCTGGGTGCGGAGGTTGCGGGCGAAATTATTGGACCGGTAGCCCATTTCCTCTGCCAGGTCGGCGATCTTTTTCCGGGTTTTTTTACTGACGACCGGGTCGTCTTTCAGGGCACGGCTGACGGTCGCGATGGAAATATTGAGTTTGCGGGCCAGGTCGTATATGGTGATTTCTTTGCCTATCGTCATACAATCGTTTACATGCTGATTTCAAAGGTAAATTAAATAAATTTTATGAAAAAAAATGTAATCGGTTACATTTTTTCAAATTAATCCTTACTTTAGTATCGCAAATACGACCTGCATACTTGCCATTATCTTAAAAACAACGATTGATCTTTATGCAGCCAAGACAAATCCCTGCTGTACATCTTCTCCGGGAATGGCCACTGTGCCAGCATCTGCCGGAAAGCCGCCCAAATTTTCTTTTGCTGGCCCCTTACAGGTCAGGCCGATCATTAACCAAAACATTTCATTTAAAAACGATCATGCTATGAGATTGCTATCCAGGGCGATTGCATTTTGCGCATCGGCGATCCTGCTGTTTACTGCCGGTGTACAGGCCCAGAACACCATTCACATCAAGGGCCGGGTGTTGAATGAGAGTGGCCAGCCGGTGGCAAAGGCCACCGTTATGGTGAAAGGCGCCAAGACTGGCATCTCTACGGATGATGCCGGCAATTTCGAGATTGTTGCCCCTTCGGATGCAACGCTCGTTATCTCTTCGGTCGGCTATACGGCCAGCAGTATCAGGGTGGCAGGACGCCCCAGCATTGAAGTATCGCTGGCTGCATCTTCCAATTCCTTAGACCAGGTAGTGGTCGTAGGTTATGGAACGCAGAAAAAGAAGGATGTCACCGGGTCAGTGGTATCGGTGAATGAAAAGGCTCTGCGGGAAGTTCCTTCAGCAAACCTGCAAGGGGCTTTGCAGGGTAAGGCCGCCGGCCTGGAGATCCAGACGACGGGGACCACACCTGGTTCCGACATGCAGATCAGGATCCGCGGGACCCGGTCTATCAGCGGTTCTAACGCGCCGTTGTTCATCCTCGACGGGATTCCTTATGATGGCAGTCTGAATGATATCAATCCGGGTGATGTGGCGTCCATCGACGTATTGAAGGATGCCTCGGCCACGGCCATTTACGGATCGCGCGGCGCCAACGGCGTGGTGCTGATCACTACTAAAAGAGGCAAGCCGGGGCAGACCAGGGTTTCCTACAATGGATATTATGGGCAGGGAGACGTAGCCTGGAAATACCCGGTCTTCAATGTACCGCAGTACCAGGCGATGCGGTCTATTTCCACATACACCAATGGTTATATGCCCCTTGAGCTGAAGTCCATTGCGGGCAAGAATTCCACCGACTGGCAGGACCTCCTGTACCAGACTGCGCATAAAACGGATAATAATCTTTCTGTCTCCGGCGGTACTGCGGATGGCACCGCCTATTCATTGGGGGGCGGCTACTACCGGGAGACGGCGGCATTACCCGGTCAGGATTTCACCAGGTATTCCGTAAGAGGCACCCTGGATACAAGGATTGGCAAAAAGATAAAGCTGGGATTGAATACCCTGAACACCTATGGTCTCACTCATGGAGCCCAGTTCGTGAAATTTGGTATGATGTTCCCCCTGATCTCGCTGAGCCCCCTGATGCCGGCGGATACCAATGGTAAGATCGTTCAATCTCCGGCGGGTAATCCGAATGATGGACTGACCTATAATCCTCTTTATGTTCAACACAATAATAACAACTGGGTTGATAAATCCACCCGTTTGCGGACCTTCAATAGTCTGTATGGCGAGTACGAGATCATCCCGGGATTGAAGTACAGGCTTAACCTGGGGCTGACCTATAGTCAACAAGAAGATGACCAGTTCAAGGGGCAGGATACCAAGTCAAATCCCAGTTTTTTCCGGTCGGGGAAGGGTAATACGGCGTCTGTCAACAATACATCTGCCTATGGATATACGGCGGAAAATATACTGACCTATGACAAGACGATCGCCAGCAAGCATCGGATCAACTTTACGGGATTGTACAGCATCCAGGAGTTCAAACAGCACAATACTTATGTATCGAAGGATTCGATCGACCAGGATTTTGTGCAATTCTATAACCTGGGCCAGTCTGCCAGCACACCTGCGCCGGTACTCAGCGGAGGAGAATTGTCCTGGGCCCTCATCTCTTATATGGCCCGTATCAATTATGTATTCGACAACCGGTTCATGCTGACCCTTACGGGAAGGATGGATGGTTCATCCCGGTTGGCTCCCGGTCATAAATGGCATCAATACCCGGCGGTCTCCGCGGGTTGGGATATTGCCAATGAGTCCTTTATGAAGAATATGGATCTATTCTCCACCCTGAAGATAAGGGCGGGTTTCGGGCAGACCTCCAACCAGTCCATCAACCCTTACGCCAGCCTTGGGAATGTCACCAATTCCAATAATTTGGCGCAGGCGAATAATGTGCCGCAGGGTAGCACGGGCACGACGATCCGGTATAACTATGGCCCGACCGTGGTCACGGGTTATAACCTGATCAATCTCCCGAACCCGGGTCTGGATTGGGAGTATACCAAGACGGTGAATCTTGGACTGGATTTCGGCATATTGCGGAACAGGATCACCGGTGCGTTGGATTATTATACCCAGAAGACCAATAAAATATTGTACAATATCACGTTGCCCCCTACCTCTGGCGTAGCCGGACCTTATACGACCAATATAGGGCAGATGAAGAACTGGGGAATGGAACTCTCCGTTTCATCGGTCAATATCCAGGATCTGGGCGGGTTTAGCTGGACGACGGATCTGAATTTATTCTTTAACAGGAACAAACTGGTGGCGCTTAGCACGAATACCAAGCAGGATATTGCCGCGCAATTATTCGTGGGTTCTTCCATGACCGCAATCTATGATTATAAGAAATTGGGCATCTGGCAACAAGACGAGGCAGCCGAAGCCGCAGACTTCAATTCTTTACCCGGCCAGTTGAAGCTGGAGGATTATAGTGGTCCTGCCGGCAAGCCGGATGGTGTGATCAATGCGAGTGACAAGCATGTCATCGGCAACTCGGATGCCAGGTTACAAGGAGGGATGACCAACCGCTTTGCCTATAAGAATTTTGATCTTTCCGTAGTTATGTATGCGCGGTTTGGCGGTCTGCTGATCAGCCAGATCCATCAGCCTACTTCCCTCTATGTTACGCAAATGTCAGGGGACAGGAATCAGATAAGGGTCAATTACTGGACGCCCACCAATGCCAGCAATTGGTTCCCCAGTCCTGCCAATGTGTTGAGTCCGGTAACGGATGCCTGGCCTACTCTGGGTTATTATGACGCTAGTTTTCTAAAGATCAGGAGCATCAACCTGGGCTATACGTTCACGCCTGCCTTGTTAAAAAAGATAAGGGCGCAGACGATAAGGGTCTATGCTACTGTGGATAATGTCGCCACCTTGTTCTCTCCTTATATGCGGCAGACGGGGATCGATCCGGAGGGGACGGGTACGGGTGACCAGAGTGTTTCACCGATCGGTAATATCCGGAACAACAGTACCAGCGGGAATAATACCATTACTGTCGGCCTCTCAACGCCTCCTGTACGGTCCTTTATCCTGGGTTTAAATGTGTCTTTTTAACGCTATTAACTGCATTGTCATGAATATGAAAATTTCTTCAACAATCTTTGGCCTGGTGATGGCTGCGCTGTTGCTGGCGGGATGCGCCAAGAAGCTGGTGGAGCATCCTTATACGAACTTTACCACTTCTTTTTTCCAGACGCCCGCAGGATTGCAAAGTGCTGTCAATACGCTCTATGCGGGGATGCGGTTCAACTACGGGCCGGAGCCCGCACTGGCCATTACGGTGATGGGAACGGATGAATTTACCGGCGGCGACCAGGTCACTGCATCCACAGGTGGACAGTATGTCCGGTCTTTTGCCATTTACGGTGGAGGTTCGCCCATTGCGGCGGGCGACGGATCTTTGTTAAATCAATGGAATAATAATTTCAACCTGATCAACCTGGCCAATGCCGTTGTTGGTTTTGCGCCGGGCGTGAATGTGGACAGCACCACCCGGATAGGGTTGGTGGCGCAGGCCAGGTTCCTGCGGGGATTGTATTATCTCTTGCTGGTAGAGCAGTTCGGCGCCGTGCCTACGGATCTGGGCAGTGGGGATCTTCTCTTTAATCAGAAGGCGTTTCAAGGCTTCAACAGGCTACCCCTGGCGGATGTTCTGGTGAAGGATTACAATGCCATCATCGACGACTTCACCTATGCCAGCCAGAACCTGCCCAATACCAGGCCTGCGAACCAATTTTACTTGTCGAAAGCGGTGGCCTTTGGCATGCTGGCAAAAGCCTATCTTTTCCGGGGTTATTCGTCGGCGAAACAGGGCAGTGATTTTCAGAATGCGTATGCTGCAGCAAATGAGATCATTAATAACCAGGCTAAATACGGGACGGCTCTTCAGCAGGATTACGGTAAGGTGCATGCGCAGGGTAATGACTATAACAGCGAGATCCTTTATTCCGTGGAGCGTCTGCCCAATGACCTCAATGACAATGAGACGCCGATCTCTACCAATACGAGCGGAGCCGGTAACAATGCCTCGATCGATTTTACTCCTAATTATACGGCGATCACCAAGGTGAAGGCCCCCGGTGTAGGGCGTCAGGCTATATATGGCCGTCCTTACAGGCGCTTTGCCCCGACGTCCTGGCTGATCAACACCTGTTTTGCAGATAAATTTAATGACAGCAGGTTTGATAACAGTTTCAGAATGGTATGGTTCACGAATGCCGGTAACGGTGGTACCATCAACTATGGAGATACGGCATTTTTGCTGGCCAAGACCCAGCAGATCGCCGATTCGATGAATGCCATTCCGAAGTTATACCCGGTGATCCCGCCGGCCAAGTTCTGGACCTTGCAGAATAATGATCCGCAGGACATCTATCCTTATCTCCAGAAATTTGCGGATAGCCTGAAAGGGAATTATAACGATGTGGTATCGGGGCGGCCTTTTGTCGTGATGAAGTTGTCCGAGGTGTATTTGCTGGCTGCCGAGGCGGCGATGCAGAACAATGATGCGGCTACTGCGGCTATCCTGATCAATGTGCTTCGCACGAGGGCTGCCTACCGGCCCAACCTGTTGGCCGGGGATCTGACTGCGAGGGTGAGCGCACTGCAGGTCGGGGCGGGTGATATAACGCTGGACTTTATCCTGGATGAGCGTTCCAGGGAATTGTGCGGGGAGAGCATGCGTTGGCCTGACCTGGCGATGCGGGGCAAGCTGATCAGCAGGGTGACGGCTTATAACCCGGATGGTGGACCGAATATAAAAGATTTTCATGTGCTGCGGCCGATCCCGCTGTCGCAACTGAATGCATTGACGGTCGCGAATACGGCACAGTATCAGAACCCGGGGTATTGATAAACTTTAAAAAAATGATCATGAAAAATAGTTCGATTCTTTTCTGCATGCTGGCTGTGCTGGCAGCAGGAATGGTCTCCTGCAGCAAGGACCCGGTCAACACGCTGAACACGGGTAATTTCAGGGATACTGCGGGGACGTTGAAAAGCGTCAGTGATTTCCCCATCGGGATTGCTGCGGAATATGGGTTGATGACTGGCAATGCCTCCTACGCTGCCGTCGTGCTGAGGGAGGCCAGTTCGGTAACCTTTGGTAATGAGCTGAAACATCAGTCGGTCGTCCAGAATGACGGCAGTTTCAACTACGCCACGGCCGACAATTTTTATACTTTGTGCGCAGGTGCAGGTATTCCCGTATATGGTCATACGTTGTGCTGGTACTCGCAGCAGAATGGTACTTATCTGAAAGGTGTAGCCGGTGCGGGGAGTGGTTCTTCCGTACCGAACCTGGTGACCAATGGGGGCTTCGAGGGTCCTGGCAACGGAAAGCTGTTCGCCAACTGGTCGGTGCTGAACAGTTCTAACGGAACTTTTTCTGCGGGCACAGGGGCCAATGTGCATGGGGGCGCCGCCTCTATGCAGGTGGTCTGCGTGGCCGGCGGTCAGAACTACAATACTCAGATCATCACGGATGCCATCACGGTCACGCCCGGCAAGACCTATCTTATTTCTTATTGGGTGAAAGCAGCGGCTGCGGGCAATATCCAGTTCGAGCTGCGCAACAATGATGGTTCCAATTCGGTACAGTATGTGGGCGGGCAGGCTGCCACCACCGGCTGGACGCAGATCACATATCCCTATGCGGCTTTGAATACTACTTTACAACTGGCCTTTGACCTGGGCGGGAATGCCAATACTTTTTATATCGATGACGTGAGTATCGTCGATGCTGCTGCGGCGGCAGCCGCTGCCCCGACGGCGGTGGCGCAGCGGGTTGATTCTGTGCTGAAGCTCTGGGTCACCAGTGCGGTCACGCACTATGCAGGAAAGATCAAGGCCTGGGATGTGGTGAACGAGCCCATGGCTGACGGCAGCGGAGCCTTGCGTACCAGTTCCAATACCACGATACCGACCCCGGCGCCCACCAATTGGTTCTTCTGGGCCGACTACCTGGGAAGAAGCTATGCATTAAAAGCCTTTCAGTATGCAAAGGCTGCAGATCCGGCGGCCTTGCTATTCATCAACGAATACAACCTGGAATCAAGCAATGCCAAGCTGGACTCTTTGATAGCCTATGTCAAAGAGTTGAAGACTGCGGGTGCGCCAATCGATGGCATCGGTACGCAAATGCATATCAGTCTGGCCACTACCTATACGGGGATCGACAATGCATTTATCAAGCTGGCGGCGACCGGTCTGAAAGTCAGGGTGTCTGAATTGGATGTACGGGTGAATCCTACGAACAAGACAGGATTTAACGCCCTGCCGGTGGATCCGACCCTGAAGGCGTTTCAAGCCGATATGTATAAGTATGTTGTCAGTTCGTATATCAAAAATGTACCTTCGGCGCAGCGCTATGGCATTACGGTCTGGGGTGTCAATGATGGCACCAGCTGGATCATTACTTCTCAGAAGAATGCGGACGCCCCATTGTTGTTCGATGATAATTTTTCAAAGAAGCCGGCCTATGCAGGATTTCTGCAGGGCCTAAAAACGAAATAATGATTCGTAGCCAGTCACATAAGCAGGGGAATACATATCGTTATGTATTCCTCTTTTGTATTTTTCAGATCGTCTTCGGATGGCAGGTTGTCTCCGGTCAGGTCAGGCTGCCCCGGCTGATCAGTGATGGCATGATCTTGCAAAGAGAGCGGTCTGTAAGGATCTGGGGCTGGGCTGGGCCGGGAGAAAGCGTAAGGGTCCGGGTCAACGGCCAGGATAGGAGGTCTGTCACCGGTCCGGATGGAAAATGGATGGTGCAGCTTTCTCCGATGCATGCGGGAGGTCCCTATACCATGGAGGTCGATGGCAGTAACCTGATCGTTCTTAAAGATATCCTGGTCGGGGATGTATGGGTCTGCAGCGGTCAATCGAATATGGAGCTGCCGATGGAACGGGTGAAAGAGAAATATGCGAAGGAAATCTCCCAGGCTGCCAATCCGGAGATCCGGCAATTCAATGTAGCGACCCGTTATGATTTTGCCGAACCACAAAAAGACCTATCATCGGGAAACTGGCAGTCGGCAACGCCGGAGGCGGTGCTGAATTTTTCTGCCGCGGCCTATTTTTTTGCAAAGGACCTGTATCAGCGATATCATGTTCCGATAGGATTGATAAAGGCCAGTGTAGGCGGTGCTCCTGCGGAAGCATGGTTGAGTTCCGATGCATTGCGGGAGTTTCCGCAATATCGGGATATTGCCGATCGATTCGCCAACCCTGTCTATACGGACAGCATTCGCAGACGGGAAGAGGCTGTCAGCAAGGATTGGTATCTCCGTCTATGGCAGCGGGACAGCGGGCTGCAGAGGTCTGCGCGTTGGTACGATCCTGCCTATGATGATTCCGGCTGGCCTGAGATGGATCTTCCCGGTTACTGGGCGGACGGCGTGCCTGGCAAGGTCAACGGAGTGGTATGGTTCAGGAAAGAAGTGGATATACCGGCTACGATGGCAGGACAGTCTGTGAAATTATTATTGGGACGGATCGTGGACAGGGATTCTGTATTTGTCAACGGTTTTTTTATTGGCACAACGGGGTATCAATACCCGCCGAGAAGATATACATGCGGGCCTGGCATCCTGCATGCCGGTAAGAATTGTATTGTGGTCAGGGTGATCAACAGCGCAGGCCGAGGTGGCTTCGTTCCCGACAAGCAATATTTGCTGGCTGGCGGCGGCACTACGATTTCTCTTCAGGGCAAGTGGAAATTCAGACTGGGCGCGTTCATGGAACCATTAGCGGAGACTACTTTTTTTCAATACAAGCCCCGGGGGCTTTATAATGGCATTGTCGCCGCGATCTGTCCGTATGCTGTAAAAGGGGTCATCTGGTACCAGGGTGAGGCCAATGCGGCGAGGCCACAGGAATATGGCAGGTTGTTTCCCGCCCTGATCAGGGATTGGAGAAGGAACTGGGGACAGAAAGATCTTCCTTTCCTTTTTGTGCAGTTGGCCAATTTTATGGAGAAAAAGGATCTTCCTTCCGAAAGCAACTGGGCCGCATTAAGGGAATCGCAATTGCGGACGCTGTCCCTTCCCCGCACGGGTATGGCTGTCGCGATCGACATTGGGGAATGGAATGATATCCATCCGCTGGACAAGGAGGATGTGGGCAGACGGTTGGCGCTGGCCGCCCGCGGGATCGCATATGAAGAAAAAGATCTGGTGTATTCAGGGCCCCTCTACCGGTCCATGGAAAGGAAGGGAGGGCGGATCAGGATCCATTTTTCTCATACGGGCGGTGGGCTGGTGGCCATGGGTGATAGTGTTCTGCACTCTTTCTCGATCGCGGGTCCGGATAAAAAATTTATATGGGCCCGGGCTGTCATTGAAGGGGATGATGTGGTCGTGTGGAGTCCGGGACTACATGATCCGGTGGCGGTGCGTTATGCCTGGGCCGATAACCCGGCCGGCGCCAACCTGTATAACAAAGAGGGATTGCCGGCGTCTCCTTTTAGAACGGATGAAGAGGGTGGATCTGCTATGACGGCCGAACAGGATCACCGCCGGATGATGGATCTCTTACATATCGATTCGTTGCGGCCGGGTCCGTCCGGTAATCCCAAGGCGCCTGATGCGGCCAATACCGATGAGGCAAAGGCCGGCACCTACAGTCTTCCGGACCCTCTTATCCTGAAGAACGGCCGCCGGGTGGTCTCGGCAAAGATATGGTGGCAGCGTCGTCGTCCGGAGATCGTAGAGGACTTCAACCGCGAAGTCTATGGCCGCGTGCCTGCGCAGGTACCGGCTGTACGCTGGGAACTGGTCGATTCGATCCGGGAGATGGATGAGGGTGTGGTGGTTGTAACAAAAAACCTTTTGGGTCATGTCGATAACAGCGGCTATCCTGCTATCAGCGTCGATATTCAACTTATGCTGAGGACGCCGGCGGGTGCAAGCGGTCCGGTACCGGTGATCATGGAATTTGGCTGGAAGTGGCCGGCAGGTATGCGGCGCCCTCCTGTGCATGCGACCGTGATCCCCTGGCAGCGGCAAGTCCTGAACAAGGGTTGGGGTTATGCCATTATCTATCCTACCAGTGTGCAAGAAGATAATGGGGCAGGGTTGAACAGTGGTATTATCGGTCTGACCAATAAAGGCCGGCCGCGCAAGCCGGATGATTGGGGCGCATTAAGGGCCTGGGCCTGGGGCGCAAGCCGTGCCCTGGATTATTTTGAGAAAGATCCGGCCGTGAATGCAAAACAGGTCGGTATCGAAGGATTATCGCGCTATGGCAAGGCCGCGATCGTTGCCATGGCTTATGAGCCGCGACTGGCCATTGCCTTTATCGGATCGTCGGGTGAGGGTGGTGTGAAGATCCATCGCCGTCATTTCGGAGAGCAGGTGGAGAATGTCGCCTCGTCCTACGAATACCATTGGATGGCTGGTAATTTTATAAAATATGCGGGACCTCTTACTGCGCACGATCTGCCTGTGGATGCGCATGAACTGGTAGCGTTGTGCGCCCCGCGGCCTGTATTCATCAGTGCGGGGTCGCCGCTGGTGGAAGGAAATTGGGTGGACGCCAAAGGTATGTTCCTTGGCGGCGTGGAGGCGGGACCGGTATACAGGCTGTTGGGCAAAAGAGATCTTGGCACCACGGAGTTTCCGCCGATAGAGACCGCACTGACCGAAGGCGAGGTTGCCTGGCGTCAGCATACGGGCGGGCATACGACCGGCCCTAACTGGCCGGCATTCCTGGAGTTTGCAGCGAGATATATTCAAATTAAATAATTAAATTTCTGGCCTATATTGCGTACCAAAGAAAAACGACAAGATGGAAAGACCCTTATTAATGGAAGAGACCATGAGGTGGTATGGTCCCAATGATCCGGTAAGCCTGTGGGATATACGGCAGTCCGGCTGCACGGGTGTGGTGACGGCATTGCATCATGTACCTGTTGGAGCCGTATGGCCGGTCGAAGAGATCCGGAAAAGAAGGAGCGAGGTAGAAAGTGCGGGGATGACATGGACGGTGATCGAGAGCCTGCCCGTTCATGAGGACATCAAGAAGCAGACCGGCGACTACAAAAAGTATATAGCGAATTACCAGGAGAGCCTGCGCAATATTGCCGGGGAGGGCCTGAAGGTGGTGACCTATAATTTTATGCCTATCCTTGACTGGATGCGGACAGATATATCCTTCCAAATGCCGGACAGGAGTAGGGCATTGAGGTTTGAGAAATCCGCCTTTGTTGCCTTTGATGTTTTCCTGCTGAAAAGACCGGGTGCAGAAAAGGACTATACGAAGGAGGAGCTGGAGAAGGCCAGGCAGCGGATGGCGGTTCTGGATGAGGCCGAGAAAGAGACCCTTTACAGAAATACTCTTTTAGGGCTGCCGGGCAGCGAAGAGCGATTCACGGAAGAGCAGATATTAGCGGCTTTGCGTACCTATGAGGGGATCGATGCTGTCAGGCTGCAACAGCATCTTTTTTATTTTCTGCAGCAGGTGGTACCTGTCGCGGCGGAGGTGGGATTGAAGATGGCCATTCATCCCGATGATCCTCCGTTCCCTATA
>Ga0247778_1001007_pt1 | contig 16838 bp, 13 predicted proteins | sample UWRJL049202B5_FD_179939 | JGI IMG/M metagenome (GOLD analysis project Ga0247778, IMG submission 179939) | Plant litter microbial communities from Arlington Agricultural Research Station in Wisconsin, United States - UWRJ-L049-202B-5 | ecosystem: Environmental > Terrestrial > Plant litter >... | reverse complement strand
TTGTTGGTGGCCACCGCGATCCCCCATTCCCCCGCCTCCCGGTCGTAGGCAAGAATGGAAAAAGTGGCGTTGATATTTTTCCCGCTGACCAGCGATGGCAGGTTCTGCGCACGCAGGCCGGAGAGACAAAAAGAATATAGAATGACAGTGTTGAGCAAGACCAGTTTCATGGATCAAAATTTATAGGGAGCAAGATAAGAATCCGTCCGCTATCAACCCGTTGATGGGTGTTCAAATTGGTTCTAAATTCCTGCGCCCGCTAAAAAACCTTATTTTTAATACCTTAAAACTGCCGCACATGAAGAAACTGGCGTTTATCGCTATTGGTTGGATCCTTGCATTCCAGGCCTTTCCTCAGACATCCTGGTCTCCCTCGGCCCGTCAGTTCATCGCTTATGATACCGGGCTGATCGTCTTCACCCACTGCCGGATGGCAGATGTAAAAAGACTCCGGGTTCTAACTGACCAGTCCGTCATCATCCGCAGCGGGATCATCACCGCCATCGGCGATGCAACAACCACCCCGCCGCCCGCAGGCGCCACCATCATCGACTGCAGCGGCAAGACGCTATTGCCCGGCTTCGTCCTCCTCCATGAACATATGTACTACCCGGCCATCAGTATCAATCCACCGTATGTACATTACAAGCAGTTGCCGGAGACCTTTCCCAAACTCTACCTGGCCTGCGGCGCCACTACCATCCGCACAGCCGGCAGTGTTGAACCCTATTCCGATCTCAATCTGAAAAGAGACATCGACCTGGGCAAGATCGTCGGCCCTGCCATGGATGTCACGGCTCCGTACCTGGAAGGACGGGGCGCCTTTGCTCCACAGATGCATGAAATGAAGGGTCCGGAAGATGCCAGGGCCTTTGTCAATTTCTGGGCCGATCAGGGCGCAACCTCATTTAAGGCCTATAACGTCCTGGACAAACCGACCCTAAAAGCCGCGATCGACGCCGCCCATGCCCGTGGGTTGAAAGTCACGGGACATCTCTGTTCCATTACCTACAGGGAAGCCACTGAAATGGGCATCGACCAGTTGGAACATGGCTTCTTCGCCTCTACGGATTTTATCCCGGGCAAAAAGGAGAACCAGTGCATCTCCTCCGGGGATCCCCTGGGAGCCGCGGACCTCGAAGGCCCGGCCGTAAAAGACCTGATCCAGCTCCTTATCAGCCATAAAGTGACCCTCACCTCCACCCTGGCCGTACTCTCGGGCATGACCGCCACCGATACCGTCATGCGGCCTGAGGCCCTGGAAGCCATGGCGCCCGATACCCGGGAAATGTACCAGAAATATTACAGCCATCAACGCAGTCCCATGCTGGGAAAGACCCTGGAGAAAGATATGAAAATGGAAAAAATGTTCGCCGATGCAGGCGGTCTGCTGACCGTGGGTACCGATCCCACCGGCAATGGCAGCGCCCTCGCCGGCTACGGCAGCCAGAAATCCATCGAACTTTTGGTAAAAGAAGGATTCACTCCCATCGAGGCCATCCGCATTGCCACCTATAACGGCGCACTCGCCCTGGGCCTCGATGCAAAGATCGGATCGATCGAGATCGGCAAGACCGCCGACCTGGTCGTGATCGACGGCGATATCTCGGAGAATATCGAAAATATCCGCAACGTACGCTGGGTATTCCGGCACGGCGTCGGATTTGACTCGAAAAAATTATTTAATGCGGTGAAAGGACAGGTGGGCAAATACTGATCGCGCCACATCATTGCTGGTCGGAACCTGACGTCCGTCGCTGACTCCCCTATCGCTTCAGATACACCGTCCTCACATTGACGCCGCCGGGCGGGAGGATATCCGCCGAATGGATGATCAGGGAATGGGCCGTCAGTTCCCGGATCGTACTGTGGGTCTGCTGGTTATTGAAAATCCAGCCAAAGCGCTCGATGGAGATCTCATTTGTTCCATAACGGGTATAGCCCGCCGTATCGAGTTTGTTCCCTTCCTTAATATATACCTTCCCGTCATCCCTAAAATCCCAGTAATCATCCGTTGTACCCATGCGGATGGTATAGCTGGCCTGGGCGCCGACTCCCGCAAGGGTCGAATCCGCTACAAGGTTCCACTTGCCCACTACCGAAATAAATGTAAAGTCGGCATTTGCCTTTTCCAGGCTACTCTTAGAACAACCTGCCCCTACGGCAAGGACGATACCCAGGATCACAACAACACTTACCTTTTGCATAATATATCATTTATTACCAGGCCATGGGCCTGTAATAACCTGACAAGAATAAGGCAGGGACCGTTGCATCCGGGCCGCTAAGGAAATTCATAGCCGCAGGATCGCCGGAAATGCAAAACGAATAAGATATATTTCGGCACTAAACAATTGCAAAAATGCCAGACCGTAGAATATTTCTCAGAAAACTCGGATTAGGCGCTCTCGGCCTTGGTCTCCTGCCCGGCATTCCATTTTCCGGTGTGTCTGCTGCCCTTCCCGGTAGATCTTCACCCCTTCCGGATGCATCCGATCCACTGCCGGGACTTTCGTCCCTTCATGAGATACCCGCCCCGGGATCGCTGTCGCTGCCCCGCAGCAGCCCGGAGGCACAGGGACTTTCCTCTGCCGCCATCAGGGCTTTTCTGGCGGCCATCCTGGCCAGCGGCCAGGAATTCCACAGCATCATGGTGATCCGTCACGGTCATGTAGTGGCTGAAGGCTGGTGGACTCCCTACTCGGCCGATCACAGGCAGGAACTTTATTCCCTCAGCAAGAGCTTCACCAGTACCGCCATCGGTCTGGCCGTCGATGAACGCCGCCTGACTATCGAAGACTCCGTCCTTTCCTTTTTTCCCGGAGAAAAACCAGATACGATCAGTGATAACCTGGCCGCATTGAAGGTGAAACATCTGCTGAGCATGTCCGTCGGTCACGCAAAGGATTCTATCCAGATCCTCGAAAAATCAGCTCCGGGAGATGCATGGGAGAAGACCTTTCTCAGCCTGCCCGTTGTCAACGAACCCGGCACCCGGTTCCTCTATAATTCAGGCGCCAGCTATATGCTCAGCTCTATCGTCAACCGCGTCACCGGTCTTCCGGCCCATGAATACCTTCAACCACGTCTCTACAAACCGTTGGGTATCACAGGAGCCACCTGGACGGCAAATGCCGAAGGGGTCAATATGGGTGCCTCCCACCTGCGGATCCGAACTGAAGACATCGCCAAGCTGGGCCAGCTATACCTGCAGAAAGGAAAATGGAATGACCGGCAGATCCTCAGCAAAGAATGGGCGGACCTCGCCACGACAAAAAAGATCGGGACCGGTAAAAATGACGGCTCCTGGGCCTATGGCTATGGATACCAGTTCTGGATGAATCCTCCCGGCGGCTTCCGGGCTGATGGCGCCTACGGACAATACAGCATGGTCTTCCCCGATAAGGATACCGTAGTGGCTATCACCAGTGAGAGCGCCGACAAGGCCGCCACCATGGCGACTGTCTGGGATCATCTTTTTCCCGCTCTGCCCGATGCGGCAATAAAGGCGCCAATCCCGGAAAATCCGGTGGAATATCACCTCCTGCAAAAGGAACTCAAGGCCCTGGCATTCCATCCACCTGCCCTGGCCAGAACCTCTCCCCTTGCGGCAGCCATTTCCGGTAAGAAATATATCCTGGATAAAAATGCATTTGATGCCATCGCGGTTTCCTTCCGCTTTGCCGCCGGTAAGACCTTCTTCACCCTCATGACCCGGGACCGGCCGGATATTGTCATTACCTGCGGGATGAATGAATGGATCACAGCGGGCAATCGCAAACCCGAGGCTCACTCCCTCTTTTCGCTACGACGCATAGACTACGATTCCCGGGTAGCAGCCAGCGCCACCTGGAATGATGAACATACCCTGATCCTTACCTTTAGATTTACGGAGACCGCCCACGGCGATACGCTCACCTGTATTTTTAATGGAGATGCATTAAGGATAAAATTCGAATTCAGTGCTGCCAGGCTGGAGAAAAAGGCCGACGATCGTGCGGACCTGACGGGCCGGGCCTGAGACGATGCCTCATGCCGGATGTCAGGCAACGCCGGCAACACCTCATGCCGGGCCTCAGGCAGCGCCGGTAACACCATGTTTTTTTTTCAGATAGCCGACCGACTTTTCGATCATGCTATCCAACACTTTTATATCTACATCTTTCAATTTTTTGATATACAGACAACCCTTACCGGTCTTGTATTTTCCCAGCTTCTCCAGCAATTCGTCCCTGCCGGCGAACGGGCCGATAAGGCCATAAAGCACCAGGCTGGTCTTACGGGCCGCAAAACCGATCAGGCACATGTCTCCTTCATGACCGCTCTCATATTTATAATGATACTGCCCAAACCCTATGATGGATGGGCCCCACATCTTCGCCGGCGAACCCGTCGCCTTCTTCATCAGATTTACAATGAGGGTACAATCCTTTCGTACTTCCTCATCCGGCATCTGTGCAATAAAATCCTTAACGGATACTGTCGTCAATTTTGTTTTTAATTCGGCCATGACTGGAATTTTCTTTAGGAAAAATACAAACCCTGTAACAAACCATTCTCATCAGTCGTATCAGTGAAATAGTAAACCTTTTCACATGGGAAATATCACCGTAAGTTCTGCCGACCGGCAACATTACATCGATTGGATCAGGGTACTCGCCTTCTTCCTGCTCATTTTTTTTCACTGCGCCATGCCCTTCGTGACCTTCGGCTGGGAAGTAAAGGACCAGACCCGTTCGGTTGGGCTCAGCCGGCTGATCTTTTGGCTTCATCAATGGCGACTGCCCCTCCTGTTCTTTATCTCCGGGGTAGGCATCCATTTTTCCCTGAAGAACCGGACCGTCCTGAAATTTGCCGGCGAACGCTTTGTCCGTCTTTTTATCCCGCTGGCCTTCGCCATGCTCTTCACCATTCCCCTGCAGGTGTATTTTGAGAAATTGCAGGAAGGAAAGATCAGCGGCTCCTATGCCGCCTTCTACCCCAGTGTCTGGACCTTTATACCTTATCCTGAAGGCACCCTCAACTGGAGTCACATGTGGTTCGTCGTTTATCTCTTCGTGTACTGCCTGCTGTTGCTGCCTGTCTTCGCGCTGTTCAGGACCAGGGTCCTCGCTGATTGGAAGGATCGTTTTGTCACGGCTCTTTCCGGCAATCCAATTACCGTTCTGCTCCTGGCGCTGCCCTTCATCGGCTACTATTTTACGCTGTTTCTCAAATATCCCATACAGGCCAGCCTGGTCGATGATTGGTTCCTCTTTCTTTTTTCTCTCACTTTCCTGTTCTTCGGATACCTGTTGGGCGGCAATCCCCGATTCTGGGCAAACTGCGAAAAATACCGTCTCCTTTATGCCGGCATCGCCGTTGTCTGTATCGTCGGCTTGTATTACGAATATTGGTGGGATCACAGTATGCCCAAGAAGAAGGATGGAAGAATATACCTGTATGGCCTGCTGAATGCATTCCATATCTGGACACTCATCCTTGCCATAGTCGGTTTTGCCAAAAAATATCTGAACTTTTCCAACCCCTTCCTTCGCTATGCCAACGAGGCAGTATACCCCTACTATATCCTTCACCAGACCGTCATCGTCGCCTTCGGTTATTATGTGGTACAATGGCCAATATCCATATATATGAAACTGATCATCCTGATCATACTTTGTTTTTCCACGGTCGGCATCCTCTATCACTGGATCATAAAAAGATTCTTTCTGACCAGGATCCTCTACGGCCTGAAGGTCAGGCGATCGGGCAAACACCGGGAGACGCCCGGCGCCCGGGAACCTCTCAATGCAGGCTGATCACCCGTGTGATCTTCCATCCCTTATCCGTCCGGTGCCAGCAGATGACAAATCGACCGTCACGGGAATGTGCATTCGGCTCCTGGTTATTATGGAACCGGTGGAATCCAATTTCAATGGCGCCCCAGCCGGCGATGGGATAGATCTCGACACTGCCCGGCACCAGTTCCCGCGTCACTTTTCCGCAAATATTTCTTTTCGTGGCAGCCACAACATCATGCTTAGAGGTCGACAGACCTCCCTTGTCATGATAGAACTCCAGGCTGTCCGCATAGATATCGCTGTACTCCTGCAGATGTATGGTACAAGTATTATAGGCGCCGAAAAAGACGCTGTCCATATGCATGATCGTATCATAGAGGGCCGGGTCATCGGGCTTGAACTGTGCCCTGACAGTTTGCGGGAATACTCCTGCCGCCAGGATCATAACCACCGCTGTCATTCGGATCACCGATGCCATGCTGCTGTGCCCTATCGCTGTTGTATTGCTCATAGTATCCCAAATCTACAAAAAAATACTTCGGCTTTTTATCCTATATTTCCCCTGAAAACAACAAGATGGACCCAGCACTATCAGAAAAATTACATGCCGGGGGACTGATCTCCGACGGCTCGTTGCAAAGGATACGGGCCCTGGAGGATCGGCGTCTCTTTTCCCTGTATTGGGAGCTGAAGACCCTGCTGTACCTGGGCGTCGTGCTGCTCAGCGGGGGGCTGGGCATCCTGGTCTATAAGAATATCGATACCATCGGCCACCAGGCCGTGCTGATCTTTATCGCCCTTGTCTGTGCCGGCAGCTTCGCCTGGTGCCTCCGCCATGCGGCGCCCTTTTCCAGGGCTATCGTTGCACCGCCCAACGCCATTTTCGACTATATCCTGCTGCTGGCCTGCCTCACCTTTATCACCTTCATCGGCTATCTGCAGTTCCAATACCATTTCTTTGGCGAAGCCTATGGCCTCGCGACCTTTATCCCCATGGTCGTTCTTTTCGCCTGCGCCTACTATTTCGATCATCTGGGCATTCTCAGCCTGGCGATCACCAACCTGGCCGCCTGGATGGGGATCGTCGTAACTCCCCTGCGTATCCTGCGGGACAATGACTTTGACAGCGGCCGCCTGATCTATACCGGTCTGGGGCTGGGCCTGATCCTGGTGCTGGCGGGCCTGGCCAGCGTCGGCAGGAATTTTAAAAAACATTTCGAATTCACCTATACCCATTTTGGGATCCATATCCTTTTCATCGCCGGTCTGGCCGGACTCTTCCAATTTCATAACGTCTACCTGGCCTGGTTCGCGGGTTTGCTGGGCCTGGCCTTTTATTTTTACCGGGAAGGTCTCCGGCGGTCCTCCTTCTATTTCCTGGTCCTGGTTGTTATCTACACGTACATTGCTGCCAGTTATGCCTTCGTCCGGCTGGTCTCGCACCTCTTTGGCCGTATAGACCAGGATGAGCTCTATGTGATGCTCTTCTATTTTATCTTTTCCGCCATCGGGGTCGTACGTTTACTCATCATCCTCAACCGAAAAATCAAGAGCCATGATCGCGTATAATACAGAAGGGCTGGATAACAAAAATATACAGGGCCAGGCGGAAAGGGCCCTGGCGGAACACACCATTACCTCCGAAGAACATGCCGCCATACTTACCGCCTGTCCGGTCCCCTTCTATACGCCGAATTTCTTTATCCGCATCGGCCTGTTCCTGCTGACCGTCGTCATCGTCCTTTGCTCGGGCGGACTGCTGACCCTGATGGTAAATTCCATCGGCGACAGCCTGGCCATCCTCCTCTTTTTTACAGGTCTTATCTGTATCGGCGTATTGGAATACCTGGTCTATGGCAAGCGACATTTCCGGTCGGGTGCGGATGATGCACTGCTGTGGCTGGCGGCCGGTCTGATCTTTGCCGGCATCGATCTCTTTGCCAGCCATATCACGGATCTGCAGCTCTGGATCCTTGCCTTTGTCATGGCCTGCTGGTGTACCCTGCGCTATGCAGACCGGATCATGGCCCTGGCGGCCTTCGGCTCCTTTTTAGGCATTCTTTTCTATACGATTGGGGAATGGGGAGGCTCCGGCAGATTGTTGCTGCCGTTCAGTATCATGGCCGCCTCTGCGGTCACAGGATGGCTGGCTGCTGACTTCCATAACAGGCATCGCTACCGGCATTACCGGGACTGTCTGGTCCTGTTACGGGCGGCTACTTTGTTGACCTTCTACGGGGCCGGCAATATCATCATCGTCCGGGAATGGCAGATCTCCTTTTTTGGCTGGCGGGCCGCGGCGAACACCCCCCATCTGCTGGAAGTTTTTTTCTGGGCCTGGTCCCTGATCATCCCCCTGCTCTATCTGGTCCGCGGCATCCTGAAAAAGGACCGCATCTTCCTATGGATGGGTCTGGCCGGGGTAGGCGCCGCCATCTATACCATCCGATATTATCATCCCATGCTGCCCCTGGAATGGGCGATGGCCATCGGCGGCGCAGCGTTGATCACCCTCTCCTACAGCCTGATCAGCTATCTGCGCAAGCCCCGCAGTGGATTCACCTTTCAGAAAGAACCCGATACAGATCCCATCGCTACTCCGCAGTTGGAATCCCTGCTGATTGCCGAGACCTTTCCTCCTGCGACACCTCCTGCTGCCGATGGGTTTCAATTTGGCGGCGGCACAGGTGGGGGCGGCGGAGCCGGCGGACAATATTGAAGGGCTTGCTGCAGTCGTGTTAGTCACTGCGAACAAGGGGTTATACGCGATATTCCCGTAATTTTATGGATGTGCAGAAACACCATCATCCTTTCAGTCCTATTCGTTGTATTCAATAATACCACCTCCGCGCAGGACCAGACAGCATTCAATTCCGGCTGGAAATGCATTAACGCCGGCAAGCTAAAGGTCGGGGGGCAGGAACTTTCCCTTCCTTCCTACCCTACCAGGGCCTGGCTCGCGGCGACAGTCCCCGGCACTGTTCTTACCACCCTCATCGATAATAAAATAATGCCCGATCCCTTCTACGGCATGAACAATGAAAAGATCCCCGATATCTATACAAAGGGCAGGGATTATTATACATATTGGTTTGTAAAAGATTTTAATGAGCCGGCTCCGGCAGGCGACAACCAGGTTTGGCTCCATCTGCGGGGCGTCAACTACAGTTGCGAGGTCTATTGCAACGGCTACCGGTTGAATCCCGCCACCCATCGGGGTATGTACCTCCGGCAGACCTACAACATCACCGCTCTTTTAAGAAAGGAAGGGAACAACAGGCTGGCCATTATCGTCTATCCGCCCGATCCGGTCGGCAATCCCAATGGCGGGCAGGGCGGCGACGGCGAGATTGCCCGCAACGTAACCCACCAGTATGTAGCTGGCTGGGACTGGATCCAGCCGATAAGAGATCGCAACACTGGCATCTGGGATCAGGTCTGCATCGAAAGGACGGGCCCTGTGAATATCGGCAATCCGCATATCATCACCCTCGTCCCCGGGACCAGGACGCCAGAAGCAGCAATACAGGCGCCTGCCTTTATCCGCCTAAGCGCGGAACTGGAGAACAGCAGCGCAGCGCCTATCAGGGGCACCCTCCAATATAACATAGAAGGACAGGCAATATCCCTGCCCGTTAGCTTGTCTCCGCATGCCCGGCAACAGGTACAGCTGCCCGATCACCAGCTCATCCATCCGCGGCTCTGGTGGCCGAATGGCTATGGACCCCAGTCTCTCTATCACACAGAGCTTGTCTTTATCCCTGACAATGGCCCCTTTGCCGGGTCACAGCCCATTGCAGGCAAAACCAGCAGCGTTACACGGGGTCTTGACAATGACCGCTCTGGCGGTTCACAACCCGTCGCCGGCATCGATCGCACTATCGGTTCCCGGCCTCTGGTCCCGGCAGGGGTCACTGGCCCCTCCGGATCACCCTCCGACCGCGAATCCCTGACCTTCGGCATCCGCGAGGTCACGACTACCTGGAATTCGGTCACGCGCAGCCGCCAGGCATTTGTCAACGGCCAGCCCGTATTCATAAAAGGAGGCAACTGGATCGTGTCGGACGAACTCCTCCGATTCACCCCCGAACGCTATGACGCGGAAATAAGATTCCACCGGGACATGAACCTCAACCTCATTCGCGTCTGGGGCGGCGCCCTGACGGAAAGACCGGAATTCTATGACGCCTGCGATAAATATGGCATACTGGTCTTCCAGGACTTCTGGAACTCCGGAGACTGCAATGGGCGCTGGCTCGACCCGCAAAAAAAAGAGGACCAATGGACCCGTCGCGGGTATCCTGACGACCATGGACTCTTCATGGCGTCCGTTATAGACCAGGTAAAAATGATCCGTAACCACCCTTCCCTGGCCTTCTGGTGCGGAGGCAACGAGATCACCCCTACCGATGACCTTTTGCTGCCCATGAAGGATTCGATCCTGTCCACCCTGGACGGTACCCGTTATTTCTTCGATTACTCAAATTCGGACAGCATGTCCTTCAATGCCTTCGGTGGCAACGGGGACGGGCCCTACGGAGTTCAGCCCATCCGCAGCTTCTGGGCCGACCGGACCTTCCCCTTCAATTCGGAAGTAGGCTCTGTTGGCCTGGGTGACTATGAATCCCTGCAACGCTTCCTGCCGAAAGAAAACCTTGTAGCGCCCCAATACCCGGGTAAAGAAGATTCCGTCTGGGCCTATCACAAATATATCGGGTACGACTCCACGATCTACGCTTATGGCCCCGTAAGGGATCTCCGGGACTTTACCCGCAAGGCTCAGCTGGTGAACTATGACCAGTACCGCGCGCTGATGGAAGGCTACAGCGCCCATATGTGGGAATGGTATACCGGCTCCATTATCTGGAAGACCCAGAACCCCTGGACGGCCTTACGGGGACAGATGTACGATTATTACCTGGACCCCAACGCCTGCCTCTATGGATTGCACAGCGGCAGTGAACCCCTCCATGTGATGTTCGACCCCGTTGAAAAAATGGTGATGATCGTCAACAACACCTTCAGTTACCATCGCAACATGATGCTGGAAGTACGGACCTGGGACCGCGAAGGGAAAGACCATCTGCTGACTCAGGTCTTTGAAGAGATTGGCCCATCCGCCGTTCGCAAATATCTCGGCATAGGTGCAGCCATCGACCGGCTCGGCAAAAAAGAGGGCATCTTCCTATCCCTGCGTCTCCTTGATGGCAACCAGCCCACCGGCAATCCGTCCTCTATGGTTCTTTCATCCCCGGATACAGCGCAGCGTACATCTTCTTCCTACTCCGGCAATGTATCCGGTCTTCCCGTTCTGAGCGAGAACTTCTACTGGCTACCCGATTCCTCGGGTCAGTATTCGGGACTCCGGGAAATGGCGCCGGCCAGTCTTAGCGCAACTGCGCATCAGACTGCCCCGGGCCGTATCATGCTCACTCTCCATAACCCCGCCGGTAAACCCGTCGCCTTCTTTAACCGCATCAGCCTGCTTGACCCGCCAAGTCGCAAAAGGATATTGCCGGTTTTCTACAGCGACAACTATGTCTCCGTCGTGCCCGGTGCGGAAAAGATCATCCGGCTGGAATACCGGCCTGGCCCGGATAACCGCCCGCCGCAGGTTTGCATCCAGGGCTGGAACCTCAACGATTTGATCATACCGGTCAGATAACCTGATCAGGCCCCGGGACGACCTGATCCTACAGTTCAGGTAACTTGATCATACAGGTCAGCTGAACAGATCGGGCCTGCACCTGACCCATCCGGCCACAATTTGTGCCGGCGACTGCGAACTATTTGATTTTGCCGGTTGTTGAAAAGGTCTGCGCTTGCCCCACCATTTTCCTCATCTAATATTATGCTCATGACAAAGATCGCATTACATGGATTTGGCCGCATCGGTCGTCAGTTCCTGCGGAACGCAATTACCAACAATCTTTTTGTACCCGCCTCCATCTCCGATATCAGGGATGAGGCCTCCCTGGCGGCCCTTTTCGCCGTGGATACCATTTATGGACGCTGGCATGAACCTGTCAGCGGGGCTGCCGGTCAGATCACCATCGGCGGCAGAGCAATCCGCTATGTCAACGCATCAAAAGAGATCCCGGACTGGGCGGCATTGGGCGTCGACCTGGTTGTGGATTGCACCGGCCACGCAACTGTAAGGGCCGGGGCCCAGGCACACCTGGACCGTGGCGCAAAATATGTATTGGTCAGTGCCCCCAGCAAAACGCTCGCAGATTGCGACGCCGTATTGCTGAAAGGGATCAACCTTGAAAACTTCGATCCCGCCACGCATCATATCGTCAGCATGGGATCCTGTACCACCAACGGACTGGCGGCACCCATCAAAGTCATTTTGGAGAACTTCGGCATACAGTACGGTCTCTTTTCCACCGTCCATTCCTATACCAACTCCCAGTCGCTGACTGACCAGCCCATGAAGGACATCCGCGACTCATGGGCAGCAGCCGAGAACATCATCCCCTCATCTTCCGGAGCGGCAAGGGCCCTGCAGTTTATTTGGAAGGACCTGAAGATCACCGGCAAGGCCTATCGCGTACCAACCCGCACGGGCAGTATCGCCGAGCTGAACCTGGTCACTGAAAAAGATTGTACGGTCAGCCAAGTCAACGATGCCTTCCGTGCCGCGGCTGCCGCAGGCCCCCTGCATGGCGTCATGGATGTGTTGGAAGGCCAGTGGGCATCATCCAGGATAGTGGGCGACCCGCATTCTTCCATCATCGACCTGCCCCTGACGGCAAAACAGGGCAGTCTTCTCTCAGTGGCATCCTGGTACGACAACGAATGGGGATTCTCGACCCGGCTGGCCGAAGTGGCGGCCTATCTGGGCGGAAAAATATAGCGTGGTAAGTCGGGACTTTGACCTTGTTGGCCAGACCTGCGAAGTGGCAGGCCTGTCGCCCGACATCGGGGGCTGGGTCTTCGGTATGGGAGGTCGCCGCACCTGCCGGGGTCAGCATTCGATCTGGTCCAGTCTCTGATCTGGCAGGCCGCCCGCCATACCGGAAAGGGCCCCTCCCCGGACCTAAAAGGCTCTGCCTTCGGACAGGAGTTCGCGCTGTATTCCCTGGGATAAGAGCGCGGGGGAGATCGATCGTTGTCCGCCGGCCAGCGCCGTAAGACAACAATATTGTACGATATTCATGATATTGGCGCCCGTCAGCTTGTACTGCTGAACGACCTGGCGGAAGTCTACATCCGCTCCGGGCGGCAGGGCCGCCGGGAAGGCTGACCGCCAGATCTGTCCCTGTTCTTCCGGTGTGGGGTATGGGAAGAAAATGACGGATTGGAATCTCCGGGTAAAGGCATCGTCCATATTGCCCTTCAGATTACTGGCCAGGATCACCAGCCCGTCGAAGGCCTCTATCCGTTGCATGAGATAGGAGACCTCCTGGTTGGCATAACGGTCATGTGCATCCTTTACCTGCGTTCGTTTGCCAAACAATGCATCGGCTTCATCAAAGAAGAGGACCCAATTCCTTTGCTCTGCCTCTTCGAAGAGTCGGGCGAGGTTCTTCTCCGTCTCACCAATATACTTGGAGACCAGAGAGGACAAGTCTATCCGGAAGACCGTCTTGCCGAATTCCTTGCCCAGCATCGCCGCCGTGACAGTCTTCCCTGTCCCGGGAGGACCATAGAACAATGCCCGGTAGCCCGGCACCAATCTTCTGGCCATGCCCATATCCTGCATCAGTTCTACATGATGATGATGCCAGGACCGCAGGTCGCCCAGCAGGGCCCTGGTCTGCGGGTTCAGCACGATATCCTCCCATTCCAGGGCCGTTCTCAGTTCCCGCGCCGGGAACTGGGAACTATACATTGGCAGATGCTCCCGCCCGGTGGCAAACCAGGTCACCAGCGACTGGCTGAGCATCAGCTTGCCGCTGATCAATGGCTCCCCATCAGGCGGGCTTTCCAGTGACAGGGCCTTTTTCTGCGAGAAAAAATGATCCGGATGAAAATGGTGATGAAAGAGTTCCATCCGGTCCTTCCAGTGCTCACCGGCCAGCAGGAACAGGGCCGTCTCCGCCGTTGGCAGAAAACCCCGGAACTGCCTCCCCCGGACACCCCCGATCTGTGGGAAATCCGCCGGCTTGTCCAGGGCCTCCTGTATCACCTCATCGAAGAATCCCGGCCGGATATGCGGCGTCAGGGCGATCAGCAGAAAATAATGATCGGTCAGTTGCAGATTGTTTTTCCGGACGTATTCTGCCAGCGGACCGCCGATCCAATCCAGCGTGGCCAGGACGATTGTCGGCGGCTGCGTGCCGGGGTCCGCAAAATGCGCGGCGATACGGGTGCGGATCAGGTTCGCCAGCACGGTGAAATACTGTTCCCAACTGAACACCGTAGGGACGGCGGGAGCCTGACGGCCCGCGCCTGCGGGATAAGAGTATAATTGAAATTTATCCATTTTGCTGTACTACATGCGCCAGTTCATGCGCCAGTAATTCCTTTCCCGTATTGGCATTGGGGTTATACTGGCCCTTGTTGAAATAAATATCATGACCGTGCGCAAAGGCCAGGGCGTGGAGGGATTCACAGATGTCTTCGGCCTCTTTGTCATTGTGTATCCGGACCTCCCGGAAAGAAGCATGGAATTTCCTTTCCATCTCGACCCTGAGTTCATCCGGCAGTGAAAATCCCATGCCTTTGCGGCGGGCCAGGCGTTTTTCCAGGCTGGGAGCCTGCGCGGCATCCCCGCTCTCCTCATGCTGGTTTATCGCGGCGCGTTGAAGCCCGTCGGGCTTCAACGCTCGCTGCACGGCGCCGGGTTTCTCCTCCTCTTTCTTTTCGGCTTTCTGAACAGGTTTTTCCTCTTCCTTCTTTTCGGCTTTTTGAACAGGTTTTTCCTCTTCCTTCTTTTCAGCCTTTTGCACGGGCTTTTCTTCTTCCTTTTTTTCAGCCTTTTGGATGGGATTTTCTTCTTCTTTTTTCTCCGCTTTCTGCACAGGTTTTTCCTCGTCTTTCTTCTCCGCCTTCTGCACGGGTTGTCCTGTCACCTGTTTGGCGGCCGACTCCGCCTCTTTTTCCTGCGGATCGTTTGATCTCCCCACCTCCAGCTTGCGCTGCAACGGAGACCTCCCGGCGAAAAAAGGCGTCTTTTCCTCTGCCGATTGTGTGGAAAAGAAGGCCTTCTTTCCTGTATCTTCCAACTTTCGGCGTGGCTTTTTTCTTTTCAGACCCATACGATTCGTTTTATTGGTGAATAAATTTATCCAGGAAAACCCTGGCCTTTTCACTATACCCGGGCAGCTCCGCCGTTTCCAGCGCCCTCAGGGATGCTCCGGCCTCTTCTGCCAGCCCCTGCTGGTAGAGGGCCACGCCCCGGTAATAGACAGCCTTTGCAAAGCCTGGGTCGATCTCCAGGACGGCGTTCAGCTCGTCCAGGGCCTTATTCCATTCGGACCGGGACAGCAGCAGGACGGCCCAGTCCGTTCGCGCCCTGATATTGGCAGGGAAGAGTCTCGCCATTCTTCGTAGCTCCTCTTCGCCTCTGGCCGTGTCTTCCATTCCCAGCCAGGTCAGCGCCAGGTTATACCGCGCCGTTTCATCTTCCGGTTCCAGCCCCAGTGCCCTGCGCAGATGGTCGGCTGCTATTCCAAAGTTCTTCTGCATCAGGTGCAGAATGCCCATCTGCGTCCAGGCCCGGTGGTTCTGCGGCTCCCGCTGAAGGACCTGACCCAGCATCATCCTTGCATCCTCCCATCTTCCCGTACCCGACAGGGCTACGGCCAGCTCCAACTTGTACGTATTTTCCTCTGGCTTTAGCTGCAGGGCCTGCGCCCAGGCTCCGGCTGCCTCCTCCGGCTGCCCGGCCAACATAAAAAATTTCGCATACATCTCCCAGTGACCGGCATTTTCGGGGTCGATCCGCACGGTGCTGGTATAGTGTGCATAGGCCGCCTCCATTTCACCCTTGGCTAGATGCAGATTGGCCTTGTTCAAATGGGCCGTTGCATGGTCCGGCTCACTCTCCAGGGCCTGCTCAAAATGCTGCAGCGCTTCCCCGAACCGGCCGGTCTGCGTAAACAGCATACCCAGGTTATTATGTGCACTGGCATTGCGCGGATCCAGGGTCAGGGCCTGTAAAAAAAAGCCATTGGCTTCCTCGAATTTTCCTTCCAGCTGGAGCAACACTGCCTTGTTATTTAATTGGATAGACTCTTCCATGGTCATTGATTATACTATTTAAAATACTTCATCTTTTACTTTCTGTGCCAGCCCTTTGGCTGTTCCTAATATATCGACATCCGGTTTGATCACCTGTATATCGTCGAAGGAAATATTAAAGGGTTCTCCTTCCTTGTAATGCACGGGGAAGATCAGGCCAAATTCAAATCCCGGACCGTATTCAAAAGATGCCAGGTTATACCGCCATTCTTTGGAGATCTCCGTGATCCATAGATCGAGGGATGCCCTGGCAAAGAGGTTGAGATCGAATTTGAACTTGGGCTGCACCGTTACTTTTCCTTCGGCGTTGAGCTCCAGCCCGCTGGTGGGATTCCAGGACAGATCGATGGCGGCCGAGGCCTCTCCTTTCAGTCCTACCCCTGCCACTACTTCGATGCCGCCCGTCAGGCTGGCGATCCCCACGCTGAGGCCGAGGCCCAGGCTGGCATGCAGGTTCAGGCTCGCCTCGGCGGGTATGACAAAGGACCCGCCCCCGCTCAACGTTGTCTCTTCCGGTTTCGACGGGTTGTATTCGATCTGGCCGTAGAGGCCTTTGAGTTGTCCTGGTCCAATGCTGGCCCGGAAATCGAGCCCGCCCCTGATCTGTGCGACCAGGCCCAGGCTCTTCGGACCCAGGGGGATGGCGAAGATGGGGATCTCGATGGTCGGCATATTGAAGAGGTTCTTCTCAAATGTCTTCTGCCCAAAGACATCTACCGTACTCGGCAGTTCAATTCTTCCCAGCACCTTCAACTCTCCATTGGGCAGGAATTGCACCCCCGCCGTCGCCTGCAGCCAGGGCGTTATTTTGATGGTCAGACTGCCCGATCCATAAATGGTCCATTTGCTGCCCGGCTCACCCTG
>Ga0247778_1001006_pt1 | contig 16854 bp, 10 predicted proteins | sample UWRJL049202B5_FD_179939 | JGI IMG/M metagenome (GOLD analysis project Ga0247778, IMG submission 179939) | Plant litter microbial communities from Arlington Agricultural Research Station in Wisconsin, United States - UWRJ-L049-202B-5 | ecosystem: Environmental > Terrestrial > Plant litter >... | reverse complement strand
TTGTAGGTCGCCCGGCACATGCGGCCTTCACCCTTGTCGAAGTTGCACGGACCTTGCTCGTTGGTCTCGACGGCGGACTTGAGGTTCTTGCTGATGGTGAGCGAACCACCGTGGACGAACCACTTACCAGCGAAGCTGTTCTGCATCACCTGCATGTGGTCAACACGGGACACCGTCACCGAGGCTTTGTCACCACCGGTGATGAGGTCTTTCACTGAAGTGAATTCGCCAGTGATCCAGTTGACCACTCCCTGGACGACCGCGAGGCCACCCATGAGGATGCCAACCGACCCGAACATCTTGGAGAGGATCGGTGCCGTGAAGCACTTGTGGATGATCTCGCCAAAGCTCTTCTTGAACGCGTTGACGCAGTCGTTGACCTCGAGCATCTTGTCCATGACCATCATGCTGTCGTCGAGCGTCGTTACGAACTTGACGTTCAACTTTCCCACGATGTACGCGAACGTCTGGAGTGCGATGTCCATACGCACGTAGTTGGCGGTCAAGCCGTCGTACTCTGTCGATACCTTGGCGAAGTTGCCCTTGGGCAGCTCCACCGAGTACTTGACGGTGTCGCCGGGGTAGATGATGCTCTCATGACCGGAAGTCAGCCGCGACAGGTTGGCGAAGTTCGCCTGCCTCTCGCCGGAGCTAACCACCTTGAAACCGGGGTGTTCGGCCTCGAGCGGGTAGCGCTTCATGCTCGTGACGGTCATCGTTCGCGTGGACTTGTCGTCCTTGCGTGCGAAGCACGTCTTGATGGCGCTGCCCTTCTTGCTCTCGACCTTGTAGTTATCGGTGGTTGCGCGCTTGGTCTGATCCGTGGGACAGGCAGGAACCGTGACGTTCTTAACCGGGCCGAGGAACACGCTCTCCAGGAAATTGACCGTCTCATGACCGAGCATCTTGGCGGCGTTGACGAAGAACATCCACCACTTCGAGAAGTGGCTGGTCTGGACAGTCGCTGTCTTGCCATCCTTGGACAGCGTGGGCTGGACGAAGGTCCAATCTTTGCCGACCTCCTGTACCGCGACGAAGAGCGCACCCTGCTTGAGGTTGACACCCTGCTTGATCGTGAAGGTCAACGTGACGGTACCACCGGCCGGCAGCTTGCCCTCGGGCGTGATGTTCACGACATCGGACATGCTAACGACCTGCTTGGGGTCAACGGGATAGTCGGCCTTGTTCAGCGTCAGCGGCGTGGCAGCAATGTCCACCGGAACGGCATCACCGTGGACGGTGATGCCGGGGTGGATCTGCTTGGGCGCATTGGCCGGGATGCTCGTAACCTGCTCGATGACCTTCTCGCGACCGAAGAGGCCGAAGATAGCGTCACGCGCGGCGGGAACGACCAGCGCTACGGCGAGCGCCAGCAGAATCGCAGCCAATGTGCCGACGATAACCCTAACCCTGTTTTTGAACACAGACTTATCTCCTTACGAGACGATGGGACGGAGGCTGGTATAGCAAAAAACAATTTGTTGAAGGTACTGCACAGTATAAAAAAGATCCCTGAATGGATCCTACTGCACATACATTCTAGCATATTTTGTATAAATTTACAATACATCCAACAGAGATGGAGCCTACGTGCTCCCCCTAGTACGCTTAGCTCTTGAGCGGCATAACAGTGTAGATATAAGCATCCATTACCCGAGAGGAAAACACTAAAGCTCAGGATCAAACACACCAAGGATTATTAAATTATCGTACAATAACGCAATACTAGGCCACAAAGTGTTCCACATTTGGGAGGTTGCGTTCACCAAGCAAAAAGCCCATACCGAAAGGTCTGGGCGATTTGCTTGGTTGGTTCTCTCCGAGAGCTGACACAGAATCAGTTAGTACCGATAATGAGTCCCGTGCTGGCTGCTATAAAGCAGCCCGATGTGCGTGTAGTAGTTCATGGCGCTGAACAGCAGGAAGATCACGCCGGCCACCATCCATACGGTGCGTACGATTGCCCAAAGCGAACCGCGCTTGCGCAGGGCAAACGGAGCCAGCAATGCACCGATTGCACTCAAGCCATACAGCACTGCAAAGAACGTGTTTTCGACGGCAGGGTGGTTGCTAAGTAAGCCCGAGATCGGTTCGATAGGCGGAGCGCCGCCCACGAACCCAAAGCGCACTATGGCCGCCGTAAGCGCGGCGAGCACTAATCCCAGGCCGAACGTCACCCAGGTGATGGGTGCGAGTGTGCGCCCTAGTCGTAGCTCAGCGGCCACGCGAGCCGGCCCTTTTTCGCCCAAGCCCGCGATTGCGACACGCTGGGTCCACAGTAAAAAGGAAGCCGCAAGCAGTAGCGCACCCAAGACCACGTTCGGCTCAGCAAACAAGTGTTAATAGGTGGATTGACCGTAAGTGGCCAGGTGGTGGCCATGCGGAGGCTCAGGAATGTCAGGATTCCACCCAGTATCGCAAAGGCCACCGAACAGCCATCGGGCGCGATCTTGTACCCGCGGTACAGACTGTCGTATTTCTCATGGAAAAATTAAGCTGCTTATGATTTTTATTATGCAATGATACATTGTTACCGGACACAAAGAGACGAGCGAGAAGCACTATCCGATTTGCTTTCCGAGTACCGTACTTATACGCTACAATTAAACTTAAACGTAAGTAGGTTGATGTGATTAGGTCCATATAGTGGCGCGGCTACCGGTTCCGGGAAGTGACGACAACGTCTGGGGTGACGTATTAAATGAATATTTAAGCGTTGAACACGCCGGGGATGGTACGCTCAAAAATGTAGCACGACCAGCTGACCTTGCCGCAAAGGCGGCAGTCCTAACGGCAACAACTATAAAAACAAGCGCATATACTGCTAATCCAAACGAATTGGTACGCGGTAATGCATCCGGCGGTGGGTTTACGGTCACCTTGCCGGCAGCAGCAACGGTCGGCCAGGTGGTACTGGTTAAAAAGCTCGATTCGTCGGCAAATGTAATTACCATCCAAAGAGCTGGTAGTGATGTTATTAATGAAAGCGGCAGCTCACTGTCTATCTCATTGCGCGACGAGGCACTGTCACTCACGAGCACCGGCGCGGGCACCTGGATAGAGAGTGCTGGCCAAAAGGCGTTGGACACGCTCGATGCGCGCTACCTAAAACGCGGTGAACTGAGCTATAACATTAAAGACTTTGGCGCCAAAGGCGATGGCACTACTGACGATACTGCCGCCTTGCGGGCGGCCCTGGTTGCGATGCATGCCAATCCAGGCATGAGCCTGACGTTTCCGCCCGGCCTCTACCGGTTGACGCCCACGTCCAGTCTGGACTTTACTTTGCTGCAAGAAGCACGGTTTTTGGGTAATTCTGGTCGGATAGGCTGGACTACGCAGGGAATCGGCGGCAATCCCATTACTGCGTTAGTGTTTGATGCCGGCAGTATGGCCACGGGCAAGCTGATGGATTTCCAGGGTTCTCAGGGGTGTATATGGGATGGTATTTCCATTCGGGTCACGAACACCATCGGTTTTAACGGCACCGTAATGAGCTTTGACCCAGTGGTGCAGGCGGATGTGTTCGGTAACCGGCTGCAGAATTTTCACATTGAGGTACTGGGCTATGGCGGTACTCCTGTGTTGCTATCGTTGGCCGATTGTATAGAAACGTCATGCGACAACGTAGCGTTTGGCCACGCCGCCCAAAATGGCACACAAGTCCGTATGGTGAATCCAGCAAGTGCCGGTGGGAGTCATTGGTCTAATGCTAATTCCTTCCGGTCATGTTCGTTTTTGGACGGTCGGGCCGTGTCGGTACTGAACCCCGCGCAACAGACTACTTTCCTTGACTGTACGTTTGAATATGACTGGTCGCGCGGTAATACAACCGCGCCAGTCCAGGTGGACAGTGCGGGAGCAAGTGGCGTAGGTGGCATAAGCTTTACCGGCTGCGGCTTTTGGGACGTCAGTTCGTCCACGGGTAATTGGATTAAGACTACTATAGCTACCTATGCCTGGAGCTTCCACGGCTGCAGGTTTGAGGGCGCAGGCAATGATGCAATCTTTAGTTTTGCCAGTCACGACGGGCTAGCGATCATCGGCTGTGATTTCGCTACCTGGGCGACCGGCGGCACGGCTAATATCTTCGACCCGACCAAAACAGTCACGAACGCTTTGGCGGGATGGCTGGGCAACCATGTCCACCAAAATTCCGTTGATAACCATGCCTCTCGGCTGACGTAGGCTACGGTCATTCGCGTCCGGGAAATTAGCCATCCACTGCTTCCCTGCGGTTTCTAGTGTGTGAAGCGTTGATAAAGATAGAGCCTGACACAGGGATTTAAAACATTACAATGTAAAGCATGGTTAAGCGGGCAGAGATTAACATAGGTACGCCGCCTCCCGAGAGCTTGGAGGAGCCGGCTGTTCTACGCCAAACCTCGGCCTCTACTGAGCCCATTCCTCAGCAGTTAGAACCATTGCCCACTACGGATCCGGCCACGTCTATCGCTTATGTACGGGGAGCATTGCGAGAGGGCCGTATACTCTCGTTCATATCTAAAACAAGCCCAAGAGCTTGGGAATGGCAATCTTGTGCAGAGAACAGTGCTGAAGAATATAAATTTCCTCAGGAAAGGGTCGTCCGTGCAGCCGGCAGGCTTGCGAGCGCGGTGGACAGGTATGCCAATAAATATGGTGCTACGCCAAGCCCTGACGATGCATTTATACACGCCGTGGGCAAGCTATATTTCGCCGACGTAGCGGCACTTGCAGAGGTAGGTCTTACCAAGCCATTTGACGCATCACTTACTAATGGAGTAAGTGACTATTGGCGCATCCGCCAACGATTTACAGCGGAGGCCGGTGCCACCAATGTCCATATACGACAGGCTTTTCAGAGGCCCGATCCCGAGAAGCTTCTTGCACAATACGCTAACGCGTTAGAATATTGCAAAACAAAGTTACTCCCCGACTTATGTCAGGAATATGGTTTCGAGATAGCAATTTTAGATACCATACCGTTCTCAAGATTACAGGAAGCCTGTTTTTATCATCCCAAGACATTTCCAAGTGTGGTGAAGCAATGGTTTGAGGCAGTGCAGGAAAATGCTGCAGTCGCAACCCGCTTGGGCGTCGACATTGGCGAACCATCACTTTCAGCCGTTACCGCAACTAGCACGAAAGCACTCCTCTTGGGTGTGACGGTCGCAAGGAGCGAGTGCTTATATATGCCCACGGAAGTGGAAGGCCGGGTAATCGCGGACTTCGCTAACATACAAGAGGCATATCGCAATAAGCGTATCAATATCGGCATGTGTAAGGTCGTAGCCAAGAAAACGCTCGTTGAACGTTTACGTCGAACCTTCGGGGAGGATACCCTCTATGCCGACATGGATTTTGAACGGACGGCGGCTTTTATCTCGCCAGTTCATCAGGTGTACAATGAAGAGTTTCCCGATGAGCAATTGCCTAACGATCAATCTTTTATCCTACAGCTATGCCGGGTGTATTTGGATACAGTACGGTCCTTCGAAGAACGAGGGTTTCGGCAGTATGGAAAAACCGGCCCCTACAATACTGCCTGCTACAGTATTGCCCGCTCACAGGATGTAGCAACATATGATAGGCTGATGGCTGAATATGCAAAAATGCAGATACCGTCCTGGACCGTCCGCAATGCCTTTATATTTGCCCCCCGTAACCCGAGTGGGTATATGGCTAACTTTATGAGCAAGCGAGACGCTCTTAGCGGGCGTATATTTGAACGCACCGGCCAAGTTATTTCCCCCAAGGTGCTTAATACGCTCGCACAGCCACTACCCGTCGATCCCGAAGCTGTGGCTGATAATTTTATTGATACGTACCTTTCATTATTGTCTGAATTCCAAGATGATGAGCTGGTCCAACCTTGGATGGTTGCAGACGCAGTGGCTTTTTGGCCTCGTCGTCCGCGCGCCAGGATTTATATCATGAAAAGCATGGCCCGGAGGGGCGCTACCGAGAGCTCGCTCTTCTCAGCCATTTCAAATACTGATTTAGTGCTTGGTGACAAACTGGAAAATGAGACTGCCGTTGATCCGCAGACGCTCTATGACGAATACGAAAGCCGAAGAGAAGAAATATCAGAGGCAAATAGGATACTGGCTACTCTGGATGATTACCAGAGACTAGCAGTCGCCCATGTGTTCGGGTTTCCGTTGCCAGATACCTCCGAATCCTTGGGCAATATCGAAGAAATGCTCTGTGGGCACTTTGGGACCGACGATCTGGGAACGTATGTCAGGGCCTTACTTACATCTTCCTCAGAATGAATAAGTTGAAGGTAGGGTTGCGTGGCTTCCATGCTCTTCAGGGGTTCTATGGTGGCTTAACGTGTGTTAAAGCCTGTGCTCAGTGCCTTCGATCGTGGTTCAATGTATTCCAACTCACCGAAAAAGATTTCAACCAGGCTGGTCGTTAGGATCACCACCTAAGCAAAACAGAAAGACATCCTGAGTGGATGTCTTTCTGTTTGCTGTACAGCGTATGGTTCGTTTATCTTCCTACAGCACTATCCACTTCCAGGCGGGTGCCGAACCTCCGCCAGAGTATGTCAGCTTTATGGATTTACCCGACGGCACTATGACCGTACCATTCGCGATGCCTAGCGATGTACCGGCAACTGCAATGTCGGTTACTTGTCCGCCCGTTACTGTCACGGCAGCATCACGCCAGAACGGGTTGGTGAGTGCAGTAGTGCTGGCAGGGATGGTCGGCGATGTTGCCGGGCCGCGCTGCTGGAAGAACGAGCGGACCTGCATATTGCCACCACCATTCAAAAGCGGCTTGGTGTCGGAGTTTATGAAGCCCATCCAAATGAAGCCGGTCAGGAAATTGTAGGGGTCGCTGATATGGTATTGGTTTATGACTTCCGTGTCCATATGGGCAATGGTGGTCGGGAAGTTGACCGCGCCATCCGAGGCGGATTTGAAGACTGTGGCATCGATAGCAATGTTGCAGCCCTCGGCAGAAATGTAATCGGCATGCCAGCCATGGTTAAAGCTGTCAGAGCCGCTTGGCCCCGCAATGAGAATCGCTGAGTTACAGAAGATGCAGCGGACGCCTTTGATGTTGACATGGTCTGTAACCGCCAGGCCGTAGCTCCAGCCGTAGATGGTCAGTGAACCAATCTCACACAAGTCGTTGTTCCCAAGTGCCGGCATGTATACCGCCACTTGGCCGGAGGTAAGACTCGATGGGCCAGCGCTACCAAAATTAGCTGCGCTATCGAATGGCAGGCAGGCAACACCGTCCACGGATGCATTCGCCACTTTTCGCAGATCAAATCCGCCGTAGCTGGTGTTGACCGGCGTAGTGAGCATGAAGTTACGCAAGATGATATGCATGTTCGAGTAGTGGTTGTCGCCACTATCCCAGCCCGTAGGCAAACCGATGTTATCCATCGCAATGCGCGTTGGGCCGCCGATAACTGCCGGGTTGCCATATGTGCCGTCGGCAGTCTGACCCATCAGTGTAGAGAACAACACGGCGCCAGTAAGGTTAGGCGTGGTCTGATTCCAGTGGATCGTTGATGAAGTGTCTATCGAACCAGAAATTTCCAATGCGAATTTAGTCTGGAGCGCCGGTGACACCAGCGGCAACGGAATCTGGGCGTTGCCTAGGGTTTCTTCCGACTTGACGGTGGCGCCGTTCAGCACGTAGATACCTTCGGTCAGCAGGACCCGGGCGGCATTGAGGCCCAAAGCCTGCGCCTGAGATACCGCGTACGATACGGCGGCCGCAACCGAAGCGGTGTCGTCGGTACCTACTACTGCGAACGTCTTTGCATAGTTGGAACCCGGGCCGCTGGTGAGCACGCAGTGCGTAGCATCCGTAACCGAATCAACAGTCGTAACGGTAGTCGCGCCGGCCGTCGGGTTGCGCAACACAAATACTTTGCCTTCGTCCGCAGACGTAAACTGCATCGCACTCGCTACGCTGCCGTCCAGGGTAAATATATGCCCGCTGGCCGTGTAGGTGCCTACTATCATCCGCCCGTCACGCTTAGCTCCATGGTTCTCTGGCGTGTCTACTACCATGTCGCCGCCGACATGTACGGTTGTAGCGCTGGTAGTGGGACCGATGTCCGAAACGATTGGATCAGTATCGGCTGGGTCAGGGTCACCGCCGCCCCCGGAAACGTCAAAGCCAAAGGCTGCACCGATGGCAATCCAATCGTCACTGCCCGCTCCCGTTGCCACCGGCGCATAGGTGCCGGTACTGCTTACAATCTTATCTACCGTAATTTCCGAGCCGGACGTTTCGCGCAGCGTGTAGCCACTGCCAGCCGAACTGACACCGGCGTTAGAAACCATCCATCCGAAGATCACTTCGTCGGCCTGGGTGGTAGCCATGTTGCCTGCATTGAGCGCACTGCTATGGCCGCTGGCACTGGTCGTCTGGTCGACCGAGTCGACGCCGCTGTATTCGTGCACCAGGATACGGTTATAGCTTGTGGTACTCCCACCGCTTGTGGGGTATGTTACAGTGACCGTATTGCTGCCGCCGCTGGGCGCGACGCCATAAAAAATGGTGCTGATGAACGGATTGCTGCCGAGGGATGCCGTGGAGGTGACGGCTGTCGTATAGGTTGTGCCTAAAGAGTCCGTGACGCTGAATGCGAGCGGCGTCAGGTAGGGCTGACCGGCTACCGCTACCACGATTAAGTTACCCGACGTCACACTCGAAGAGAATGCGACGTTCCAAGTGTTGCCATTACTACTACTAAAGGTGTTATTACTTTGTACGTATGCTGCTGCCATGATGCTTGTTTCCTAAGTTATACTGGTACGTTAATGTGCTGGGTTGTGGGTAGTGGCGTCGATACGCTCCGAACCTGCGGCGGTAAAGCCGAACAGTCCGAACAGAGAAAAATGAGCCGCTCCATTGACGCACAGAGCGTCGGTGTGGCCCGCACCGTCTACATCATTACGCGCAGCCCAGATTAGGCCGTTCAGGCTGTTATTCGGGTCGTATACATGTGCGCCGACCGCTGGGGCGTATGACCAGGCCGCTGTGCCGCCGGCGCTATCGTCTACAAATTCGCAGCAATCAACTTTTAGCGTGCATTTGTCGGGAACCGCGGTTATACCGACGGCGGGGTCATAGCCTGCAAATCCCCACGGACACTGTGAAACGGAAAGGGTAGTTATGTGTCCGAAATGGGTCGCTCCGCGTCGAAACGCAACGGCCAACCTGCAGCGTAGTACCGTTGCCAGGCGTAGGCTACTGTGCTCGGCACAAGAAATGCCCGTATAGTGTCCCGTGACCGCTACGGCCTGTACGCTGGCTGCAAGCACGCTGCTGCTAGCGGGCAACAGTAAAGCCGCGCCGGTTGGATGTGTTGGTTCAGGGATATCCCGGAGTGCTTCGGTGACATCAAATGCGACCGAGCCGAGTGTTACGGCTGCGCAGGTTTCCAGGTTCATGCCGCATAGTGATGGATCGACAGGTTGGCGTACCGTTAAACCGTCGGCCATGAAGTGCACATTTGTCAGCCGCTCTCCGTCATGAACAGACGCCTTATCATAATCGGGAGCGCCAAACACGGCAGGCAGTCCTTTGGCGTCACTCCAGCTGAATGATGCAGCGTAATCTACGAATAGTACGCTGCCGGTAGCAGAACCGGTAGCGTGTGGGGAGTACGGCGTACCGACTCCCACTACACCGAAGGCCAGCCGTGCGGCATCCGTGCCGACAAACGGTAGGCGAAACAGGGCATACGACCCATCTCCATTAGCTCCAACTCGCCCGGGAACGCTTGTATCAACCCGGTAAGTTACGGGCCGGGGGAAGAATACACAACCACCAACCGATGAAGCCAGCATCGCATTCCACGCGGCCAGTATGGCAGCGTAATCGTCGGTGCGGCCATCACCAACCGCACCGTACTCTTCTACATTGAAGAGTGGGAGTCCATTCGCATAGGATGCGACGGGGCGGGGCTTGTGCCGATGTGGGGCACTGGCCGAGGCAACTGCGCTCGGTTTTAACGTTCCATCTGTATTGTGGGAGGCCAAGAGGTAATCGTTTAATACGTCGCCCCAGTTATGTTCGCCAGTTACCGGTAGTCTTGCCATATGTTCTCTCCTGCTAGAGATTTATTATTGTAATTATCACAACACCATGAAGTATGGATTCATGGCCCAGAAGGTTCACCAGAAACCCAGTCGGTCTTATGATTGAGGGAGGAGTAAGCGCTTGCGAAGGGCGCATTAGATCGAGCCAGGGTAGAAGTGGAGCGACCACACCCCCTTGCAGTAAAGCCGACTGCTATGGCAATGGTGTCTGAATCGGAACCGGGAATTGGAAGGCGTGCCATCTATCAGTTCTTAGCAATACCGCTTATTTTTAATAGCTATACTATACCGCATGTTGCGAATTGTCTGTAGATAAAACCAGTTCACGTAATTGTTTACTGGGCCGTTATGGTTATGGTAAGCTTTTGGCAGTAAAGGTTTACGGCATGCCAAGACTCCCAGTACCCGGCAGTGATGATAATGTTTGGGGAAATATTTTAAATGATTTTTTGTCTGTTGAGTTCAATCTTGACGGCACTTTAAGGCCGACCGGTTCACTTGGGCAAAAATATTCGAAGCCAGTCGGCGGCATCCCAGAGACAGATTTAGCCACTGGCGTACAAAGTAAGCTGAATGCCGTTGCCAGCGGCGGTGTTACCAGTGTAAACGGCCACACGGGTTTCGTTACGCTTACTACAGGAGACTTGGGACTTGGCAATGTTGATAACACTTCCGACCTGAACAAACCCATCTCTACGGCAGTACAGGCGGCGCTCGATACCAAAGCTACACTTGAATCGTACGATGGCTCCGCGACGCAGCTGAAGCTGATTGCGCTGGCAGACGGCAGTCTGCGCGCTGTGCCGTTCTCGGCCCAGCCTCCGGCTGCGCCGACGAACGTCGTAGCCGACGCGCACCTCAGCTTTGTGGGCCTCAGCTGGGACGCCGTGGCTGGTGCGGTTTCGTATCGAATCTATAGAGGCGGTAGCTTGGTGTCCACAGGTACTAGCCTGTACTATGCCGACGCCGATGTGGCGCTGAATAATTCATACTCATACAACGTGCAAGCGGTTGATCAATACGGTGTGTGGAGCGCCCAATCTGCAACGGTAACAGTTCTGATTGATCCAAGCATCAACAGTGCGCCAACACTGGCATCGATCACGTTCTGGCCAGCAAACCCACGCCCGACCGATAAGGTGTACGTGCATGTCAACTCGGCTGATGTTGACGCCCACGTACTTGCGACTACCCTTAATACAAACGTCGGTGCTCTAACGGCAACATTCGACCCAACAACATGGATTTGGAGTGAATCATAATGGCAGCATACTCGTTATACGACCACGGCACGGCGCCTACTCTGGATGTCAGCGACAATGTCGACACAGCCGTCACGCTCGGCACCTACATGCGAACAGCGAGTGCAGGCAGCATAACCAGCGTGTGGGTATATATTGCCAACGCTAACATACAGGGCACAGCCGGTACGGTGGCCATCTATGTTGGAGCCGGCTGGGCAGATAGCCCTAACCAAACGCTGCTTGCGCAGAAATCGGTTACCTTTCAAGCGTCTAACGGCTGGCAGGAGGTGGTTTTGGATACGCCGGTCACCACGACGACCAACGGCGCATACCTGGTATCGGTGTTTTATCCGAACGGGCACTATGTTGCGACCAACAACTACTTTACGGCTGAGGTTACGAATGGTCCGTTAACGGCGGTAAAGGGGACCTCTACTCCGCCGTATGATCTTGGGAATGGGCGCTATGCCTACGGGTCTTCTCTGACATATCCGATTAACCGTGCAAACACCTATACCAACTATTGGATGGATGTGACATTCAATGACAATGTTGTGCCGCCCAGTAACCTCACCCTGAGTATTACAAGTGACAATCCGTCTCCAAACAAAGGGTCGGTGGCTAATTTGACTGCTACGGCAGGCAATGGCACCAACTATACTTATGCTTGGACCGTGGAGCGTCAGACGGGTACATTTGGAACTTCCACTGCTGCCACCACGACGTATACGCCGACTAGCATAGGACGTCATGTCATCAAATGTGTGCTGACTGCCACGGAAGGCTCGGTCACTAAATATCTGACGCTTGATGTGGGTACCTCCTCATCCGCTAGCTCCGTCAACTTTACTTCCACTGTAACCGACCCGTTGAACGCTACGGCCAATGGCAGTAAATCGGGCACGATAACGCGTGGCGGCGGTGTGCGCTATCAGCGGCGCTCACTGTTCGGTCATCGGCTTAACTACGGCGATCCAATTGTGAACCCAACCGGCATAATACTCGCTCTCGATGACCAGCCTACTACGTACGGGCTCAAGATCTACCTCCAGCGGAACTGTTTGTTCCGAAGCATGCGGTTTATGAAGCGCCCAGAGGCGGCCGGTAACTACGTATTCGGCGTGTGGCAGGGTACCAACACCACGCCGCTCATTACCAAGACGGTCCAGTTCGTAGTGGATAGCGGGGGCTGGATAACGGTTGATTTTGATCAGCCCTTACAGCTGACTGCATCCGATACGGTGCCGTATGTATTTGGCTTCTGTTCGGTTGATGGCAAGGTGTATTACATCAACAGTACCTTTGGTTCCCAGGATGTCCTGGAGTATCCGTTCTATATAAAGTTCAACGGCGGTAACTTTGGAAACATAGAAGGCAACGGCTATGCCTACGGCAGCCAGCTGACCTATCCAACCGACTGGAGAGGCCACAACTACATGATCGACCCGATTGTGGAATGGGAATCGGACGATGTGGTGTATGACGGCGGCACGGAGTATTATCAGCGCTTTGCGGCCGCCAACGATATGACGGATTTCCCGATTGGTATCTGGCAGCCGCTGCCGCCAACGACGCCGCAATTGCCGGCGCTGGGCATAAATACTATCGTAACGCTGGGCCAGGGTGATTTTGAAGGCGGCATGGCAGCTGCTGTTGCGGCAAACATGCACGTTATACCCGAGCTTGAACCCGGTGCCTATTCTACGCTGGCCCGCATCGAGGCGAATACTGCGTTCAATGCGCTAGTAAAAGGTTATTTGCTAGCGGACGAGCCGGACATGGTTGCTCCGTGGCGGTCACCGTCTGATTTGCAGGCCTGGTACGTGGAGCTTCGCAAGCGAGATGCTTCTAAACTACTCATATTCAACTTGGGCAAGTGGACGGTATTTAACCGTGGATTTGCCATGCTACCGACGGGGGTGAACATAAAGGATGCCAACACGTATTGGCGGCAGTATGCGCACCTGACCGACATCATTTCTACCGACTTCTACATGGAAGACTCCCGCAACCAAGAAGGCGGCACGTACGGCTTGTGGTGTAATCCCCGCATGGTGCAGCGCCTGGGTGACTTGAGCGATAATACACGTCCTATCTGGCATTACATCGCCACGGCAGCCACGCCCGACAACCAGCCGAGCACTGATTTGGTATATAAATCAGTCTGGGCGTCGCTGATCGGTGGCGCGCGGGGTATCGTGTTCTTTGATTACACGTTTACTAGCGGTGGTAGCTATGTAACCGACTTTAGCATGGCCACCAACGCCGGCATGCGCAGTATGATCCAGTCACTGACGGCGTTCATACAGTCGATCAAGGCTGCACTGCTGAGTGCCGAAGTTCCGGGTATCGTCAGTAGTGTTGCATCATCTAATACTACATCTGGACCAGTGGGCGGTACGTATGGGGTGCCCATCCATTACACCGTGCGACAGGCCGGTGGCGCTACTTATTTGCTAACGCAGTCAATCCGTCCAGGTACCACTACCGCCACCTTTACTGTGCCAGCTGCGGCCAACAAGACCATTACCGTACTACAGGAAAGCCGCACGGTTACGGCCGACTCGAGTGGCGTGTTCACGGACAGTTTTGCCAGCGATTACGCAGTGCATCTGTATCGCTGGACCTAAGCGGCGGTAATGTAGCAAGCAGTACGCTATACTGTAGTCATGAAAAAACTCCTCCTTATCCGCCATGGCCAATCAATCAGGAACGCAGGGGAAACCGTACAGGGGAGTGATTCGGACACCAGGAACACGCTCAGCGATAAGGGCAGGCAGCAAGCGTTGGCACTTGGACGTATGTTGGCCAGACAGGGCATTCTGCCCGCCGAAGTATGGTCCTCTCCATTGGTGCGTGCCCGGGAGACCGGTGATATTGTCCTGAGGGCTATGTCATGCAGCCTGCCGGTGCACGAAGATGCCCGGCTGCGCGAAATGTGCAAAGGCCTAAAGGGCTTGCCTGGTGGCATGGAAGGCCGCCGGCGCGATGAAGTCAAGACGCCGGAATATCGGGAACAGTACAAACAGGGCGGCTGGGACTTTCGCCACGGATCGCTAGAGAGTGGCGGCGAAACGGCGAGAGAAACCGGTATGCGCTATCTGTCTGTGATGGGTGATATCGCAGACGGCCTGGAAGATGGTGCGACAGCACTCGTTTTTGCCCATGGCCAAGGCAGTCGGTATGGTGTTGGCGCGGCATTGGGGTTCCCCGACATACAGCAGATAGATGCACTGCACAAACTAGGCAACTGCGAGAGTCTGTCCGTTGGCCGTCATGCGGACATGCAGTGGCAATTTTTGGAACGCGTGGCGGCTGCGTAGGTACTATTCGGTAAATTCAGTATTCCCGCATCCAAAACCGTCAAATTTGTGACTGCTTAGGATGCGGGGACAGAGGAGTCGTTATGGCTCATGGCCCCGCACAGCATCAGACTGAAGAAGAGAGCCAGTATGCTGGCCCCTTGCCCCTTGCCTCAACTTGGTCGATGCGAATGTGCTCACGTGCAATGGCCACTTGGGCGCGCCGATGGACCTCGGTCGCGATTTCGGCCTCGGCGGTATCCCCTAGGAACAGGTCCCCGACAGTGATGTCGAAATCTGCCGGCGTGATGTCGATAGCTTCGGCCAAAACCTGGAGGGATTGAGCGGCGACATCGCGCTTATCGACCTCATCGCTACATCTGACCCCGATATAGTCCGCGTACACGTAGTAGTATTTCACGCCCGGGATGGCCAATATCCCGCGGATGTCCCTCCAGCGGAAGCCCTCCGGCGTTTTGATGGAAATCGTGTCCGCGTACCGTCCTAATCCGCCGAGGCGAACCTTCATGACTGCCCCTCTGTCCGAAAGTGTCTCACAGACAAGACGTGTGTGAGACTGGGTATGTGCATACCTCGACTATTATAATAGAACAAAAAATCATAATGTAAAGTATTACCTATCGCAGTATGATGCACCTATGTTTCGGTAGCGGGCATTTTGTGTCGAATGCAAAGCAAACGTAACGCAGCAGTGAAATAAAAACTACTATAATGTGTATAGTATTGAAACAGCTTATGGTACAGTAAAAGTAATAGTCGTACTTATAAAGCGAAAGGCATGACCTTCTATGACCTCACGACTTCCGCAGCCAGGCCAGGATGATGGCGTATGGGGTGACGTGCTCAATGACTTCTTACTACAATCCCACGATACGGTAGGAAAACTTAAGACCCAAGTAGTCTCTACTACTAATCTAGACAATACATTACAGGCGGCTATCCAAAAGGCCAATGGTGCTGCGCCGGCTTCAGCGACTTGGCAGGCGAATACTGCCTACAGTTCCGGCCAGATTGCCGTGTACCAGGGCGTGACCTATGCGGCGCTCAGCGCGTTCACTTCCACGGGCAGCTTCAACGGTGCTAACTGGTTGCAGCTTGGCACGGCGGCATTCGCCCCGCTGAGCACTGTTCCGCAGGCTTATCAGGATTACATCGCGACCAATCTGGTGGGTGCGCCGTTTGAGATAGCGTTCCAGATAGACGACGCGTTCGACTTTACCGGCACGAGTGCTACGAACAAGTATCTGCCGGTGGCGTTTGACCCTACGGTGTTTTCGGCTAATGCGCAGATATTCTTCCGGGCGGATCTGTCGCAGACAGCGAGCGGAACCGGTACCGTGAACGTGCGGCTGTATAACATGACCACCGGCGCAACGGTAACGGGCACCACGTTATCGGCCTCTATCTCCCAGTACAGTCACAGCCTGCAGACTTCCGCCGACATCCGTTCGGTGCTGAGCGCTGGGCCAGCAATCTACTCGGTAGAGGTATGGGTCGGCTCCGGTACGGGCCAGGTATACAAACCGTCGATCGTGGTGCGCCAGACTGGTGTTACCAACAGTCAGCCGATCGCACAGACGCTCAGCTACGCAAGTTCGATCACGGTGAATGCCGCGCTCGGCGAAACAGTAAAGGTAGGCACGCTCACAGGTGCGCTGACGGTCAATGCCCCCACGAATGCTGCACTCGGCCGTACACTGACATTCTTGTTCTACCAGGATGCTACGGGCGGACGCATAGTCAGCTGGAACGCGGCATTCCGTTCGCCGCCGCCGGTTGATACCACGGCTTCATCAGTCTCGGTCGTTTCATTCGTGTATGACGGAAGTCAGTGGGTCTAGATGGTCCACGGTTCGCAGCTTCGCCGCAGACGATTGCCTGATGCGGTCGTCGGTGCATTCGATGCACATTCCAGTGCAGACTATGTCGCCATGAAGGCGGCGAAGTTTACTCACGCCCTTATCGAATACCGCTGGGATGATGCGCAACCCAACGGCCCGTTGACGCAGCTTGATCCGAGCGTGGTTTCAACCATAACAGGCCGCGTCGCAGCTGCCCGTGCGGCAGGGTTACGCGTGCAGTTCCAGATAGCATTCCACTATGTGCCGTCATGGGTAGACACGCCTGCCACAAAAATACCCAGGTTCAAGAACCAATTCGGCACCGAATGGTCCGAAACCAACAGCGGCGGCCGTAATATCCGTGATTGGTACTTTACGGCTG
>Ga0247778_1001005_pt1 | contig 16881 bp, 20 predicted proteins | sample UWRJL049202B5_FD_179939 | JGI IMG/M metagenome (GOLD analysis project Ga0247778, IMG submission 179939) | Plant litter microbial communities from Arlington Agricultural Research Station in Wisconsin, United States - UWRJ-L049-202B-5 | ecosystem: Environmental > Terrestrial > Plant litter >... | reverse complement strand
TTTTTATTAAAATATTATATATATTAAAATTTTAAAATTAAAATTATTATTTATATAATAATTTTCTTTAAATAAATATATAATAAAAAAATTATTAAATTTTTATTAATTAATTTTAAAATATATAAAATTAAAAATTAAAAAAACTAAATTAATATAATATTTATAATATATAATAAATTATTTAATTAAATTAATTTTAATTTAAAATTTAAAAATTATATATTTAAATAAAAAATTATTTTATTTATTTTATTCAGATGTGTGGCTCGTGTGTGGCTCGTGTGTGTGGCTCGTGTGTGTGGCTCGTGTGTGTGGCTCGTGTATAACTCGTGCAAATGATTATAATCCAATCAAAATGCGAGGATTAAAGTGCTTACGCCAAGAGGTGAGCCAAGATTTTAGCGTTTTTAGCGTCTTAATCCCTGCTTCAGGTGGTTCTCTCTCTCCTGGCTTCTCTTCAAAAAGACCATTATCCAACAAGTTGTATTAATGGCAAACTATATTATTATTAAATTTCGTCAAGGTTTAATGCGTCTCTCACTTGTGCACGAGCCATGTTTTGTCGGGTTACGTCATAACGCGTGCAACCCTTATGCTAGTAGAGCTCGGAGCGGGAGAGATACTCGACGAAACCTTCAGGAAGAATTGCAAAACGCAAGTCGGCACGATATTACCCCGCCTTAGGCAACCTTCACTCAGCTCGAGAAGGGTCACGCGACCCGCAGCGTCTTTCATATATCCAGTCCAACTCTCCTTCACTGAGAATAATCCACGTCACCTCATAATGAACACCAAAGCATTTCATCAATTTCCCCTCCTCCCGCCTGAAATCCGAACCAGAATCTGGACGCTGGTCCTCAACACCCCAGCGATCATCCAGCTTTGCTTCGACTGTGAAGGATACGCAACGCACCATATAATAGATGCCTATACCGGCGGAAACACCAATCTCATCCTCATCAATCCCCACATCCCATCTCTCCTTCATGTAAATCGGGAATCCCGCAGCCAAGCCCTCAAAATCTATCCCGACACTGTTCCCAGTCGAGCAGACATATATGTCAATCCTGAGATTGACACAGTTTGCTTCGGATCCGGCATGCTGCTATATCCTTTTGAGTGTGTCTACGAATCGCTAGAAGATGGGGGGATGAAAATGGCCCGCCTGAAACATCTTGTGGTCGATATCAACTGGTGGAACACGTTTGAGGGAACTTTCTGGTGGAAGGAATACTTGTATAGTACTTTAGAGAGCTTCACTATTTACGTAGAAGATCCGGATGAGGGTGAACTGCGGTTTGAGGAAATTGAACAGGGGGATGATTCGTTGTTGTGGGATTACGACCATAATGTTGGGTTTGGGATTAAGAATGAATGTAAAAAGGAGCGAGGTAATTTGGAGACTGCTTTGGAGGAGATTTTAGAGGACGATGAGTATTCTGATTATACCGGGGATTGGAAGGTTCCCGAGGTGAGGATTTCGAAGTTGAGGGGTAAGATCGAGCATCAGATAATGAAAGAGGTTGCTATACGGGATGGGTGGTGGTATGTTGGAAAGTATACCTCATGGACAGGTCATGCTTAATACCTTTTATTCCTCTAATTGCTATAAGTGTGCAAATTCTTACTTTTAAACGCTCTATGGTCAGAATACTACAGCCGCGAAATATGTGGTATAATCTCAAGAAAATAGTGATTTAACACTTGTGACAGTATGAGAAAAGAGGCATCAGGAGAGAAGCATAATGTCGATGTGTAACTTAGAATACAAAGCTAAGGAGAGAAGGTTCAGATTGAGGCAAGAAGAAGTGGTTTATGCCAACCTCGCTTTATAGTCACGTGAGACATGGTTGCAGTCCCTAGAGCCGTAATAGTATTACATATATAAATGTACAAGCTCTCTTCCTTTTCTTTCCTTTGCCAGTATTGTAGGAGCGATTGTGCACGAGACTGTATTTCTATTATTGTCGTATGTCGACAATTGAGAGAACAAATAAATATTGAGATTTGAAGCTGAAGAATTGTACAGTATCAGGTATCGCGTAAGTCGGTGCGAAGGAAGATGCGGTCGCGGCGTAATATGATTTGAGCGGATTTAATACCGGGTAATTGAAAGACGCAGGGGTGCAAGGTATACGAATCCGAAAGACTCGGCTCCATTTTCATAATTACTCTTTATTTTGGCCATCAGCCGGCCGATATATGGCCCGAGAGGATGGAAGCGTGTGTCAGTCTACAAGAGCGTATTAGAATTTAATTAGGTGGTTATACGGTTGTAGGCTTAAGGAGTAAACTATGGGAGAAATATGGGGTAAAGGTCTGGTCCACTGGAACTCTTGAAGCAATAGCATGCCGACTTGATCAAGCATTGAGTGGGAAAGATGTTGTAGGGGCTCTAGCATACGAGGAGTTATGGAGGGTCGGCTTACGGGGTTTCCCTAGAGGGCGAAGCCGACTTCTGTAGGCTTGCAGTGGTGGCCTTGGATGCCGAATTCAATCTATGGAAACCTTATGCTAGTAGCTGCGTATAAGAGGCCTTCTTATGTGCTCCCGATGACAATTTCGGATCAGTCTGAAGTGGCTGGGATGTTGCTACATCAGTAGCAGAAGATATGGATGTGGCGCACTCATCATTCATTTGCTCTGGCTTCCTTTTCGACCGTTTGAGTACTCTCAATAGTCTAGACATCTTAGTCGCAGATGGAATGGTTAACGCTCCAGTGCCCAAAGGTCGTGGGGCACCAATAGAAACATAGTTTGGGCTCATGATCGAGCTTTTAGTAGTATCGTGGACCCCTTACGGAAACTTTGGAGTCTCTCCTTACTCTCACAGATTGCTGTCGTGACCGTATGGGGTCTGGCTAGATATTAGAAAGAAGAAGTATCAAAATTAAAAACACAAACGAGAATCCGCGCTGATCCCGTCAGCCTGGATGAAGGGGCCTGTTATACGCAGAATAGAGCTAAATTTGTAGGCAAGTCGTGCCGGAGGGTTCGTATTGACTCCATGGGCACGACACAATATTTGCTTCCCGTTTGGACGCTACGAGCAGGGTAAAAATATTAAAACCACGGGTCAGGCAACAGGGCAAAATGCGATGCCCGCCCAATAAGGCATGAGGCGACAGATGTGGATTGAGGAATGCTTGGGAAGTATAGAGGATGTGGTCAAACGTTCTCGGAATACAAGGCATCGCGCTGTATTTACAGGCTATTCCTCAGTGAAGTAGAACTGACGCTACTGACACAGCAATAGATCCTTTCAGAGATAGTAGCTTCTGATTACAGTGGAGTTTCACTAAGGAGCGCTTTCTAAAGTTGAAGTTACAGGGCCCTGCAGCGAGGAACTTTTGACCGCGTCCCTCTGTTCATGCAGCTGCAGATGTGTGAGCAGCCTAGAAGGGAGTTGTGCGCGTAGGCCGACGAATCAATACCTGCAATGAGGCCGATTTTGGTACACCTACTTTTTCTAGCTATCGAGCCAGGTGGCTGCAATGGGTCCTGTCGTGCGACGGCCAAACATCCCGAGCCCTACCTTCCTGCACGATCTTCCTGTTTCGGGAGAACCCTCTCCTGCCCAATCTCCTACATCCTGACCCCGCGCGGTCCGCGAAAATACGAGCCTCATCGAGCCCTTCTTCGCTACTGACCTTCGGGGCGAGGGTATGGGGGATGAAGGTTCAAAGTTGACAACGGGGCTCCACATGTTTCCTTTGTATTTCTTTTTCAAATCAATTCGAGACCAACTACCTAGCTATAGAGCATGTGGTGAACTCACACGTCCGTTTTGTGATTGGCCACTGCAATAGCAAAGTGGTGTGAGAGTAATATAAAAAAGGGCTTAAGTATGATCATGCTGACATTTGGCCTACCCAATTGCAAGGGAGTGTTTGCGCCACAACGCGAGATAAGTAGTCTGCTGTACCATCTTAAACTCTTATCTTATTGATTGACTAGACTAGGCGGTTGAAAACGAAGCGGAACAAGAGAATCCATTGAAGGATCGAAGGATCGAAAGATCGCGAACCCTATTGTTTCCTGCAGGCGTCTAATTTGCGGCGCAATAAAATGCGGTACCACCAGCTACTATGGGTAAATGCAACTATTACTCCCAGATGGTCAGTGACCATATGCGAAAAGTCTATTGTGAGGTCCAAACACAATGGAAAAGATCGGTTCGCAAAAGGACTATATGTTTCGACTTTCCTACCGGTTAGCAGAGTAACCGGGTAACCTAAGTAAATAATAACGATAGACGTCGCATAGTAGGTATTTTCGATTAGTACCCTTTGTCGATACATGTTTGTAGGGCTGTCAGCATGGTACTTAATCCGTATTTGCTTACATTTAATTAAACATCGGCCAAGAGAGTCCAGGTGCATTGTCCCCAGCCACAAGGTTTTATCAAGGTTATTGTTTCTGTCACTTATTATATCTAACCAGTCCCCATCTCATGCTCGGGTCAAGACCGTCTCTCCGCCTCTTTCGTAATTATACACTCGCTACTTAGTTCCTCAAGTTTTGGCACTGCGACATTCCACGTCAATCACCATGTACATGTTCCTCCTTCTCAGTTTTACTGCCTCAGTTGCTATCGCAGGTGACACGCTCCTCATGCTCTTCGACCGTCAGACCACTCCCATTCCATGTTTTGACACAGGCGAGAAGGATTGCGGATCCGGTTGTATCGACACGACCTGGACTTGCTGCCCCGACCTGAGAGGCGGCTGTCCGCCAACAGAGTACTGCTTCCTCGGCACGAATGATGAGTACGCTTGCTGTCTCAACGGTGAAAATTGTGTTGGCCCTGGTGGTGCAACTACTATTGGCGGCGGTACCATCGGCTTGACCTCGACATTCACTCCAACATCCACCTCAGCACTCACTTCAACTTTTGCCTCGACTCAGAAGCCAGCCTCGTCTTCGGCATCCACTAAGAACTTCGTCTCGACTTCCGGCCCGTCCCCGACCTCAGCGTCGAGTTCTACCACGCTGAGCGCATCCACCTCGGCCAAGTCCAGTGTCGTCGTCCTACCTACGACAAGCTCAAACAATTCAGCTACTACTTCATCTTTTGCCGCATTCACTGGCGGGACTGGTGAGAGTTACAGAGCTGCTTCCCCGTTTCATGTTTTGGGAGCCATGTTCGCTGCACTATTCGTACTTTAAGAAAGTATAGCGTCCATTCTGGGTTTAGGCATTCGGAGGCCTAAGTTGGAAGATGTATTTTCACTTTGGAAGAATATCGTGTAATGGTCTAATTGGGTTGGATATAGTTGGCTTTAGGCACTTATTTGTTGGACGTCTTCTGGGCATTCAGGCTCGACTCTAGTGTTATTCTATTAATCGGTCGAGCTAATAATGATATTTGCGCCTTTCTCTTATGCTAGTTTTGCCATGGTGTTCGTGAAGAGAAAGGGCGGCACTTAGGCCGTCTCGCTCCGCGGCGAGACGATGAGCTAGATCACAGCACTGTAATTTTCAGCTCGCTCCAAGTCATTGGGTTGTGGAACACAGCCTATTAAAGCACACACATGATCGACCAAATTTTGGCGCCCAGGGAAAAACACTGCAATTTTAGCTTCTGCGAAGGAGCTGGGTTGCGTTACACAAGCCTCCTCGCCGTTACACAACAGCGACAATTTTAGCTTCGAAAGGATAGTTACATAGGTACACAGGCCTAAGAGGGCTGAAATACGAAGCCTGAGATTACTTCCAGCTGCAGTGCGCTGCTATTTTAGCGTCGATGAGGCCATGAAATACTTCCTAAAACAGGATTCGCCAGTGGTGAACACTGCAATCTTAGTTTTCTGCGAAGGAGTTGGGAGTGTGGTTACACAAGGAAGCCTTTCCTACTTAGTTGACTCAAGCACTGCAATTTTAGTCTCTACTCGCCCTCAATATTCTCTACATCCAGCCTCGCCATCGTACTTCAACAAAGTTGTGGAAAGTGGGGCGGACCCAGGCTCGACTTTTAGGAGCTAATCGCCGAGCACTGCAACTTTAGCGTTCACGGCCTCAGTGATGTTACACAAGAGCGCGGAGGGGGAGATTTACTGCAAACGCTCTGTTCGGCGATGATGCTAAGCTGGGCAAACTTATCAATTTATTCATAGAGGGAGACCCTAATCCCGGCAAGATCGAAACTCGCAAGGATGCCAAGGGGCATGAATACTTTGGATGTGAAAAGTATGAGCATCCTGTGCCAGGGAATTTGAAAGTGTCAAAGTCAATTTGTACGTAGATGACGATCAAGCTTGTTTGCAATCAAATGCCAGATATATACTCAAACGTTTCGCGAGTGGGACGCCTATTGCTTTACGAGTTACCCCTGAATTTAAGTGAGAACCGCGCGCAGCGCATTCAACCGTAAATTAGCGCAACAATTCCAACCCTAGGACGGGAACATTCAGCGGAATAAAAAAATGCTTCTGCGATCATTAAACATGCACGAGAGATTTTAGAAAGTTTGTTATACGCGGTTGAAGCTCAATAGTACTACTGGACCTCTTGTTCCAGTAATTCTACCATTGAATCAAGGCCTTGCTTCGCCGCGAACTTCAAGAGATACGAATATCCGCCTCTACCGTATCTCAAATCCGGTACCAATCCCAGAAATAATCGAACTATTCCAGTATGCTCAATCCTTATCGCCCTCCGTAATGGCTCGTATAACCTAGTACCACTAATGTCAACACCATGGTCAAGTAGTTTGCGAACAATAGTTATACACCCTCCTGCCGCTGCAGAAGCTAGTACATTGGCACCCTGATTCCTGCCATTGGGCCCTTCTCCTCCGTAGTTTGCGTCAGCACCACGTTCTAGTAAGATTTCAACAATATCCTGATGGCAATTTCGGCAAGCCTCAGCGAGCGGGTTTCCATAACGACTGCAAATCCCGCGCGTATCTGCACCCGCGTCTAGAAGATATTGAACCATTTCCAGATTGCCCAAACGACAGTGAAGTGCTAGTTCGTATTCCAGTTTACCAGTTGTGGAGAAGAAACTTTCAAGGTATTTGTGTACCTCTGGGCTCCTCGTGTAACATTGAGCATTGTGGAGAGCATAACCACTGTCTCCATGGCGATCCACGTGTCCAAAAGGCTCGCCGTAGTAATGGGTATCATTGGGCATGGTACGAGATGGTGGATATATAGCAAGACGGACCATATCTAGATCTCCCCGGATCACAGCCCCTTGGATAGAATCTGGCCCTGCTTTACCGGTCCAATTGGGCTGCCAGGGACCCAGGTCAATACGATCCGGGGTTCTTGCTTGAAAAACTTGAAGCATTTCAGCGTCACCAAACCACGCCGCTAGTCGTATGGGTGAAGAAAAAAGAAAGCTCTTATCCGTGGGCCGGATGCCATCTCGGAGGAGACGCTTCGCCAGAGGAAGGAGATTGAGGCAAGCGGCAGCGCACAAAAGATCTAATTCGGTGTTTCTTGTAACCTTGCGTAGCTCAGATTCACTACGTGGATCGGTTGCATATTTTAGCGCAGGCCAGCAGAGGACGCCTATCGTGGTGGCGAGGTCAGCACCAGTTTCTCGATTTACGCACTCGGCAACCTCGCGAATATCGCAAAAGCGTCGTATATCGGAATTCGTTTCTTTTTGAACCCTACGGACTAGGTAAGAGTGCCAAAGCTCCCTACTTCCATAACCCCTGCGCATGTACCATCTGGATAAGCCTCGGTCTCCAAGTAGGTTCACTGGTTGACTGTAACACATGTCGTCCATAAGGTGGGACTCAACAATGATATTACGTATTGCAAAGGAGAAGAATTCTTAGGCCATCGGTTAGCCATTGAAGAAATAGTTCAGAAAGGGCTATAGAAGCGTACTGCACACTAGTCTCAGTCTCAATGCCCTCTTGACACCACGTGCGAAGACCGAATGAAGCAGGATCTTGTGTATCAATTCGTTTGGGATATTCAAAAAAGCCATGGTTGTACGAATAGCGAGGGAGCTGATTTCCGGGACAAGTCCGCTATCGGAAGTCAGGAACGAAGATGATGTCATGTTGGGGGGCTGGCTAGAACGTAGTACTCGAAAAGCAAGCCAATACAAAGCAGAGATATCTGTAGGTAGGAGGTCTAATGTGGATTCTTTTATATTTACCGCAATGCGAGCGGTGGCTGTGCGTTGCACCTGAATGGAAATAGAACACTGCGAAGAGCGAGCCGGAGGCTGTGCAATGCATAGCTAAGTATAAACTACGCCACAGTACCGTGGGTCGCACAAGTTGGCCTCCACTTCAAACCCCTCAGAAAATCCCATAAAAGACACAAATGATAGACCTGAAGAAACAGTGCAAGAATCTGGACAGACGCCAAGTGCGTCCCGATAAACCGTGGCTCGTAAAGGCCAACCCCTTGAACAACACAACAACAGCATACAATGCCTCCTCAGAATTGCAGACTTATGCTATGTGTACAAGCAAATCATTTTCCTCTGCTGTATAGCCTTCCGCGGGACTAATATCAAATTGGGTGATTTGTTTCGGTTTCCCATCGGAGTTTTTAATGCCGTATTGGCCAATCATTCTGTCTATTCCTTGCGGAAATTTGGTATTCATGACCTTGTTGAAAGTTTCTTGCTCCGGACCCGTTGAGTCCCGCTTTAACGTCAAAGTACCTTCGTGGCCTACATCGCCATTCATCATGGACTGTCTGGCCTCCATAAGCACCTCATGCGAGCTTGGAATGCCGGGCTTAGTTCCGTCTGCTGAGGCTGCTTCGCCATCTTCCATGACAACGGAATGATGAATGCGTTCCACATCGTTCAAATCGCCTCCCTCGGTTTTGAATAGATTGGCCTCGATATCGCTGAGGGTAGCTTTTCTCGGGTCCGTTTTGGCTATGTTCTCCTTGCCGTTGAATGCCTCAATAACAGCAATAGTGTGCTTGTCTTTGTTGATTTTGATGACATCTAAGTTAGCTACCCCTGCGTCATAGTTCTTAGTTTTGATAGTGTAAGTCGTTCCCCATGGCTCATCGAAATCTCCTTTCGATTTCTGGTAGTCGTAACTTTTTGAGTCAAAAGGATTTATTGGCCCCTTCTGAGCCGGACCTGGAGCGGGAGCGGGCGCAGGAGCAGGCTATGGAAGATATCACCGATTAGCAGGGACTAGCCGCGAGACTTTATATCAGCATCACCGGAGCTTGTTGGAAACACTTACAGCTTGAGGAGGCTTAGGCCCTCCAGCTTGCGGAGGTTTAGGCCCTCCAGCCTCCGGGGCTTTGGGAGCTGTACCTGGGTCTTTGGGCGCACCAGAACCTCCGGATGCCCCGCCCGGTGTTTTTGGGGGGGCTGGTTCGGGTTTAGGGGGTGCGGGGGCTTTTGGAGGTGCAACGGGCGCTCTGTTGTCAAGATCCCGACGCGCGCTCTACAAAGGTAATGCATTAGCCAAGATTACTCCACAAACTTTCCAAGGCTGACTAGATTTGGACCATGTTGAGAAAGACCAGTCGGGAATCCATCAGCCTCCAGGAAAACACTCCAAAACCCAAGAAGGGCAAAGGCTGTAACCAGAGAAAGACGCATAGCTACAGTTTGTTCGAGATAGCAGATGGAACTTTTTGGATTCGACTGAAAGCTTCAGAATGAAAATATGTTACGAATATATGGAGTGACAATTGAAAGCGAATATAGATGGGATGGTGAGGTATTAACAACAATCAAGAAGTCGGAGCGATTCACTCTTTTATACTTCTCGCGCGTCGAATCTATCATTGATTGAGGACAATTGTTCTTTTGACATTCAGTATCATCCAATAATACGCGAACAAGGCCCCGTTTCCAATCCAGCTGTACTTACATATTACAAAGATCAAGTCTTGTGAGCTTCCACATAACTGACGCGTACGAAAATTGCGTAAAATCGATCACCTGATGGACATTTTCTTACAAAGACAGCCTTGATCCAAAATCCTAAGCAACACAAGCCCATCTGATCTCACCTTTGGTCGCTCGATGGCTAGTCACATCCTTCTCGTATTCATTCGAGTTTCAAAGCAGAAACCGTTACGTTTACCCTGTGAAGGGTTTGAATCCTTTGTGCATAGCAAACCTCTCGCTACAGAATTTGTTAGCATGAGTAGCCAAATTTTCAACCTCATAGTTGTTTAGCTTCCAACATTACTAGCCCTGTGACCAGGTTTGTTCTATTCTGGGCGCTTTGTTCTGGGCCTGAGAACATTGAGTTTGGTGGCGGTGCGCTTAGCTGCGAGGTCGCATAGTCTCAGAACTCATACAACAAGACAGGTCTTCTATTATATTGTTGAATTCTTTCTTCGGGTTAGATTGTGTTGTATTGAGTTGGACAGTGGGGCGCTCAGCCTCGCAGTAGTGGAGTGTCCAGTTTCATGTAAACGATGGCTGATGCAGCTGTATACTGTCGAGCCTTGACTGTGCATGTTAGATGACGCAGTGTAGGAAGACCTGGGACTGAATTGCTGAAGTAAGCCTTACGTTCGAAAAAGTGTTTGTGCCGCGTGAGGGGGCTCCGGTTGGTATTACCGAAACCAGTTGTAAGAAGCTCGATGGGAGGGCCTACATGAGGCCCTCAATGCGGCGATCATATGACCGAAGCAATCCTTCCTTAGAGATATGCAGTCTTTGGGTAGGATTCAGTGCTGTAAGAGCGTCCCTTGAAGTTGAACCTGTTTGCAAAACCACTGCCGAGTAATAGGAGCACATGACAGAATGATGTTAATATCTTCTACCAGAATGCTGCAATTTCAACGCATGTAATCCTTCGAGAGATGAATATTCGTCATCATATCTGAAATCACCAGTCCGGCTTGATATACCTAGCGGTTTGCTGATGATCCTACTTTTCATTGTGGTTGTAATGAACACGTACCTCACTTACTCCAGAGGAATCAGAAATAAATCATGCTGTATGCCAATGATGACGGAGAGAATGATACATAAATATGCTCTCCCTCGCCTTTCGACAAAGCATATCTCTCGGTTCAAACCTATCCACCTCCCCTCAATTTATCTTTCAAATAACCATCCTTATATTCCAAGTGCTGAATATTTGTTTCAGCAGATCAATCAACCAATACCATGGCAGGTTTCATAGCTATGGCCAATTTTGCAGGCTGGGCCCCCATGGCTTTCAGTATTGCGGGCGACATCAAGAGCAAGATGGTCCCACCTACAGGTCCGACTACTGGTGTACAGGTTGTACTAGGCCACGGGGAAGGCGATATTGTAAGCTTTATATTATTTCTTGATAATTATGGAGGAATGTATTAATTTTTGTCTTCATAAGGGCGGTATATTCCCTAGCATTGCCCTTTTCACCAAGACCGGCGATCGCATAGGGCAATCCAAGGATGCTTCGAAAATTACAGAAGGAGGATCATATTCTGTAACCATCAGCCATGACCAGAACGACAAGTCACCCGAGTCAGCGGAATACATCATGCTCAGCACCGTAAGCCCAAATGCAGTATGCATATCAGCAATATATATCACCGATGCAGCTACCAGTTACAGCTGGTATGGCGATTATGGCCATGCTTGCGGACAATCATGGTTTATCAGCGATAAGATTATAGGTGATCAGGGGAAAACACCCAGTTGCGTTTGGCTCGACTCTGATGGTACGGACAACGATAACGCCCAAGCCATGAGCTTTCATCTACTGGATACTATCCCGAGTTACGACCGGCTGTATCAATACAACCAAACATGGGCAGGAGATTTGATGTGTAAAAGTACACCTCGATTTTCGTTTTGGGGAAAGCTTTTGCCGGATTCCCGAATACCTGTCTTTGATCCGCCATTAGTGTATAATCATGACTCTGGTAAGTAGAAAAGCAAGTGCGAAAATTAGCTGCACTCTCAATACTTCCACGAAAACCCAATTCTGACCCCTGTTAGTAACGGATGGACCGGGAAATGATACGGACTACAGTCGCATTGTTGATAAGCCGGGTCAGTATGACAAGAGCGTGCCTATGTATCTAGGCCCAACACATGTGAAACGCAAAGGCGGGAGCTTAGTCCCTCGCTCGCAGTCTGTTCAGAAACCGAAGAGCAAGAGCAAGCGCAACCCGCACGTCAATCGCTTGATCGTGACAGCAGTGCCAAGTCATAGCGCTCGTCAAGTCTGTGAATCGACAACTTCCTGGGGACCTGATGTTGTTTCGACAAGTGAGGGCTTGTTTTGTGACATGACTTCGGGGAAGAAAACATTATATCCGGTGTGCAGTGGGGGTGTCCAAAACAATTGCTTCGATCTTCCGAACAAGACCCTTAATTTGTCAGATGGTTTGAAGGCCATCAAAGCTCGCCATGGTTCCGGTGTTACTACATACACGCAGACTGACTTCTGGGGTGGCGCGAAGGAATAACCCTAGGGGAATGGGGAAGGGGGAGGAAGGGTAAAGCTTTTGTCTTTTGCAATCGCAATTTTTGTACGAGCAGGCCATTTTTGTGCTGTATATTATACTTTCGCGATTTGAAATTCGAGATCTGATAGCAATCTTGAAAAGAATGTTTTTGCTGAGATAATCGAGAAGCAATGTATCTACAATAGAACGTCGTCGACTTTAAACGTTGCAAAGCTCTTGCTCCAGACCACGACCAAAACCTTGTCCCTTTAGCAAACGTATCTCCAGTGAAAACCTTGTACCTCTCTCCACCAGCATCACCAATTTGAGAACTCCATCTCAAAACCCTAGCACCCTCAGAAGAAGGCTTGCTGAACTTCCCAAGATCAAAGCTAATATAGTGACCAGAATTCGACCAATTTACGGCAACAACAACCAGCTTTTCCTTTTCCGCATCGTACGCTGCCACCGTGTAATCACTCCCTCCATCCAGGATGCGCATTCCAGGACGAATATGCCTTGAAAAGTGAGCAAGCACAAAATACTTTTGGCTTGGTTCAGCAATAGTCCCAGCCTCCAGATTAGCGTCGATCAGCCCCCAGCCTGCCCAGTCTAATGATTGCCAGTACACCCACGCCCGTGGATGGAGCCAGCGAAAATCAAGAATCAAATTTCGGGCCAGCCTCTCGCCAGTTGCGTCATCCTCCCCGTATTCCGAGTTCCAGATTTTATGCTTGCGCATGCTCACTTCGTTGTACAAGAGGTCACGCCGTACGTTTTCCTCATAGCCATGCACGTTGACACGGCCAACCTATGCATGTGTGGAGTCGTTGAAGCTAAGCCAGGTTGCTGTTGCTTGAGCATAAGAGTTCTCATCCGAGGCTGAGATAGTCGTTTGCCATAAACCCCTAGCATCGAGCTCGGCACGTAGGGCGTGAATGATGGAGACTTGGGTACTCCTTTCAACGTGGCAGCCTTCGGAAGTCCCCTCACTCCCATCACCTCCCCTGCTTTTCCACCAGCCACCCATAGGCTCATTGAACGGCTCAACAGACTCAAAGTTAACCCCCCAGTTGTCCGCAGCGTACTTAGCTATGCTAGACAGATATATGGCGTGTTGAGTTATATTCCAGCTGGTAAGGCTCTCGCCGCCGTCATCAGCACCTGAGGGGTTGTGGTTCTTGCACATCCACCACATAGGCGAATTCGAGAATAGTTCAAAACGCTGTGCACCTCTTTCTTTCGCTTTCAGTAACATAGCTCTCTGGTTACTGTCGACATTCTAGTTCTAACTTGAAGATCCAGGGTCGGAGCCTAGCCAATCCAACCAAAATCCTTCCATCTGGCGGGTCTTGATTATCTTTGGTGAGACGACCATACATACGTCACGAACTTTGTTGAAGGAGCTTGCTCTAGCATTTTAGCGCCCGATAGTAAGACCTAAGCCGGCAAGTTTGCTCCTATTCAGGGTAGGCCAGGAGAGCGTGAAGAGAGCATCTGCTAAGTCGTCTCTAGCGCCGAAGACTTTGGCCCACCAGGCCAAAGATGTTCCGAACCCTTCCCAGGCTCCCCAGTCTGAGGATGGATCAATTGTGATTGTTGCGGAAGCCATTGGGGCGATTGAACTGAAAACTGGGTACAGGGGTAAGTAGTACAAGATGTTGACCCTTGTAAGCACCCTAGTCCTGGGAAAATCGAGATTGTAGACCTCCAAATTGGACGTCGTGAGAAAATAGTCCCGCATTTGCGTGCCTCTGATTCGTACAATCGTATATCGTATGTGCCGATCGTTTATCCACGCCGCAGTATAAGAGTAACAGGGCGCAATACGGGCTAATTAAACAGCATGACGAAGCTTTGTGGCTTAGATACAGGAATGGCAGACTGTACTTCCGAGATTTTAGAGCCATTTCTATCAAATCCGAATCAGCCTGCGCCGAAACCAGATCTATCGAAGTTACAGTCCAGAAGCTGTCCACAATTGAAGCATCTCAACTTACCAACGATTCTACAATTCCTAAATAAGCAGACATATTTGCCCGGCAACAATTTTGCGAGCGGTATAATGACGAACCTACCGTTTTCCATGCGCTTCATGTTACTTACGACGGCCATTTACACGCCCATTTTTCTCTGCCTCGCCGTCGACATCCCACCTCCTACAGGCAGTTATGGCGTTGGGAAATGCTCATACGTGGTTCCCTTCATTGATCGGTCGAACCCCATATGGCCAGGAAATGTAAGCACCTCATTCCTGGCGACTATATACTATCCGACTTTCCGAACACCAAATGACCCTATCACTCAATACGTAGACCGTGACGCCGAACCGATCATAGAAGCTTTGTTTAATCAGACCGCTGGCACACTTAGCAAGATTACCACCCACCTGAAGCCCAACGCATCCATCGCCCAACCATTCCAAGACAATTGTTTCCCCAGTCTCATCTTTCAGCCTGGCCTAGGAGCAGTCTCGGAAATGTACGTGAGCATCACGCCTTTTATTTTTGGCTACCTTCCCATATCCAATTTCATCTTATGCATTTTAGTCCTTCTTGTATTTGGCTCACAGCAGGAAGCCTTTCTTCCTTAACTCCCGGAACATTTCTAAAGAGGCAAATACTGACTCCCCGTTGTTCAGGTACACTATACTATTAGCAGAACTTGCATCGTACGGTTACGCAGTCACTGCCCTCGACTTCCCCTACGACGCAGCATTCATGCGCTATCCCAACGGTACAAGCTTCATCGGAGTATTCAACAATGCTAGTTGGGTCGATCCAAACACCGTGGACGAACTCTTGGATGGAATATATGACTATCGTGTCCGAGCTGGTACGCACTTCGTTGAGTCTTGGCCTACTTTGATAGAGCAGCTCAAGGCACCATTTCAAACTACTCAGCTTGGTGCGCTAGGGCATTCATTTGGAGGTGCTGCCAGCGTTGGCATGGCGGGAGCAGTTCCAGATGTCGTCTCAGCACTGAATTTAGACGGAACGTTATTCGGCAAACCCGCCTCTAACGTGTCCTCGGTGGCCAACATCAAGAAGCCCATACTGTTAATGGGCGAAACAATTCAACTGGAAGGAAACGTTGATGCCACCTGGAAAACTTTTCAGGCAGCTCAAACAGGCTGGTGGAGGATACTGCTCGTTGACGGCGCGGACCATCTCGATTTCACCGATGCGCCACTCTGGAGGGAGTTAGACGGACAAGTGGGACTTTCAACCATTGATCTGGCTCGAATGATGAATATAACAAGGGAATTTGTTGTTGCTTTCTTCAACCAGACAATTTTGAACCAGAAGGAGATTATACTCAGTCAGCCTGAAGCAGTGTGGCCGGAGGTGACAGTTTTCGCGGAAGGGAATAGAAGTCTATCGCTGTAACAGAAGTAAGATTACTAGCAAGATTCACCAGGGGGTGCTGGAATTAGTCAGACACCAAAACAATATTATTTAATAACTATTATATCATTAATAAAAAAAAGCTCTAAATTTTTTTTAGATTAATAATAGATTTCAATAATTCTTTTTAATTAAGAATTTCTTGATTACGTAATTTCTTTTGTTTATAATTTATCATATAAATAAATAAATTACTAATTTATATATCTTATTATTAAATAATTATAAATAGATTTTGAGAATTACTTAATTGAATTATAATCTATTATTTTCTTATTTTATTTAAAATTTAATCCAGGTAATAATATTAATTTTTTATTATATTATATAATATTTCTGTTTTTCGTTTAAAAATATACCAAAAAATCCTCACCAAAATAATTAATTTTTTATTATACAATAACGAATTAATTAATTCATTTTAAATTTAATAAAATAAAAAAATATTGTATAATATTAATCTTTTACAATTAATTTTATTATTTTTGAATTATAAATTATTGAATTATATATAATTGAAACTAAAAAATGTAATATATAATTGTTTACGTAATCGGAAAATTTTTAATTTATCAAATTCCTAATAAATATAATTTGTTTAAGAGAAAATTTGGATGATTTCTAATAATAGATTATATAATTGTAATTTAAAGTTGTTTTGGTGTCTGACTAATTCCAGCACCCCCTGGTGATTCTGGAATTTCTGAGGGATATATTCCTAGTCTACTCAGTTTCCAGGACAGCCTTGACATAATCAGTAAGAGTAGAGACCGGAGTACGTTATCGCCTGGTAGCAAGTAAACATACAGTAGATAAAAGCTTGTGGTTTTGAAATTCCATCTATTGCGCCCATACCCACCAACCCCCCTATTCTCGTGCAAGCACCAGATCCTATTTTCTTCTAGAACAATACTAGTTGGTATAATAATCTTATAACGGTAGGATGCGAGTGATAGTAAAAATGAGTGAACGATACAACGTAATTTCAGTTGACTGTTTCTTTCTAGCTAGTGATTCAGTCAGAGAATCCGCACTACTCTCCAGATGGTGCCTATATCCTCCCCCCCCCCCCCCCCCCCCCCCCCCCCCCCCCCCCCACACTCTATAAACAAACAACCAAA
>Ga0247778_1001004_pt1 | contig 16948 bp, 11 predicted proteins | sample UWRJL049202B5_FD_179939 | JGI IMG/M metagenome (GOLD analysis project Ga0247778, IMG submission 179939) | Plant litter microbial communities from Arlington Agricultural Research Station in Wisconsin, United States - UWRJ-L049-202B-5 | ecosystem: Environmental > Terrestrial > Plant litter >... | reverse complement strand
GATGGTCAGGCCAAATTCGAGATTGGTCACCCGCCGCAGCTGTCGTCCTCAACCCTCATCAGGTGATCGACTCCAGAACAGCAGCCTAAATTTCGCTCAAGCGGCAACTACCCTGAAATTCACCGCTATCGCATTCCTGAGCTTGGCCTCGGCCTCTTGCTGCGGAAAGCGACGCGGTGGCAGCGCAAGGCGCACCGGTTTTGTTAGGACAGCAAAGGGTGAGCGAAGGAGTAGAACATGACGCCGTTCGAATATTCAGCAGCGATTTTTCTGGCCTCCGCTTCGATATTTTGTGCTGCCTGTAGCAGCAACCCGCAGGAACTGGGGGAAGCGACCTCGAATGTCGACAGCGCGCAAGAAGGGCTCGGGCACGCCAGGCCCCGCTGTGCTCTTCCGCAGGCTCACGACGCGGGCCATGTCACCGACCTCGGTTACTTCGAGTCTGCACCGTACGAGCTCCGCTACAGTTTCGCGCAGGCCGTCAACGATCGGCAAACGGTGGTGGGGCACGCGCTCGCGCGGGTGTCCCCCGAGCTGAACCAACAGCACGCCTTCCGCTGGAAACGAGATACCGGGATGGTTGATTTGGGAACCCTGGCCGGTGGCAACTACAGCATCGCGACGGATGTGAACGACCGCGATCAGGTCGTCGGCAACGCCGATTTGCCCGACGGCAGTCAGCACGCGGTGCTGTGGGACGCGCGTGGTCGAATCCGAGATCTAGGCACGCTCGGTGGCGCCTCGAGCTACGCCTACAAAATCAATAACCGAGATCAGGTGCTCGGCACTTCCGTGAATGTCAACAACGAGTTCCGAGTCTTCATCTGGGAAGCGCGCACGGGCATGGTCGAGGTGGACCTGCCAGGAGTGAGCGAAGCTTCCGTCACGGGTTTCAATGACTCCGGGGAGATCGTGGGCGGTTGGGTGAAGGCGGGGAGCCCTTACACGATGCCCTTCAAATGGACCAAAGAAGCGGGCGGAACCGCGTTGGATTTACTCGGCGGCACACGTGGAGAAGCGACCGACATCAATGCTCAGGGGCAGATCGTCGGCTTCGTCTACGATAGCAAGGTGGTCGCCGTGAAATGGGCGCGCGGTCGAGGTGTGCGCCTCGGGGATCTGCCCGATCGCGAACACCATTACCCGATTTCCCAGATCGAGTCGTTTCCGCGCGCCATCAATCGACGAGGTGTCATCGCCGGCAGTGACACGACCGATTCCGACCTCACTGCGGTGCAATGGGTCGCCGAGGACCGCGTCGATCGCGTGCCGCTCGGTGCGATTCAGAGCGATGCGTTCGACATCAACGAGTGTGGCGACATCGTGGGCGGCTACTTCGCTTCCGGAATGTCTGATTGGCACGGATTCCTCTGGGAACCCGGCCGGCGCTAATGCCGGATGGGCGCCGCAGTTCCTACGCGCGGCCGGCGCTGGCGGTGACGCGGCGGAGCGCACGCGTCAGGTTTTTGATCACGCGCGCCAAGTTCTGCATCGTGTCCGCTTCGTCATCGCCCCAGGCCCAGAAAGAGATCATTAGCTGCGAGCCAAACTGCTGGCCGTTCGCCTCTGGCAGCGCCAAAAAGCGGACGGGGATCTGGGTCGTGCCGATCACGCCCCATTGAAACGCCAAGTCGAGCTGCGAAAGCTCGACGTGCAACTCGTTCTTCAGCCAAGCCACGCGCCCCTGCTCGGTGTTGCGACCGAGGGCGCGGAATAGCACCATCACCCGGCCGCAGCACTGAAGTGCCTTGGGTATGGTCAGATCCTCGTTCGCGTGCGGCCCCACGAACGCGCAATCATTGGATTCGAGCGCCGATTGGTGGTGGTTCAGTCGCTCGAGTAGCGCATAAATCGATTCCACCGCTGCAAAGCGGGTCCACGGCAGAAGGTCTTCGAGCGCGCTCCTGATCAGCGCCGGCGTGGTCGTGAAATCGTAGTACTGCGACTCCGGATCGGAGGCGGCCCCGAGCCAGGGATGAGAGCGCGGCTCGTCGAATGGGTCACCGGCGTACTCGTAGGTCTTCAATCCAGCGCGCTTTCGATCAGCTTCTCGAGCTCGATCAGATCCTTGTTGGCGAGCTTCATTTTGGAGAAAGCCGCCTCCAGGGCGCCGCCAATCATCGATTTATCGGCGCGCGCGGACACTTTGAGCTCACGCAAGGCCTTGCCGACCTCGGCCTCGGCGTCGCTCAGCTCTTGCCGAGCAACCTTGATTTTGTCGAGGATGGCTTGTTTGTTCATGGCAACCGAACGGGAGCCCGCGCTTCGCGCGCGACTGCCTCGTTGTGGGTGAGCTCGTTTTTGGAGACGCAGCGCGGCGCGCGTGCGGTCGTGAAGGGCCACCGTACGCTCGGCCGGGCGAAACGTCAAAGGCCGCTGGCCAGCGCGCGCCCGCGATGCTGGTGAATCCGGCGTGGAGTTGCGATTTGCTGCGCGCGCGCCGAATTCAGGCATTGCGCGCGAGACAATCGTGGTTACCGTGTCGCCACGGCGGAGTTCGCGACCGAGGTCCCAGGTGTATGCATTGCGCGATCCGCGCGTGGCACGCCTCGGAAGCCAAGCGCGCGCCTCGAATGCGGCCCTCAGGGCCAGATAAGTGGTACTCCATGGCGGCAAAACAGGTCTTCTATTCGGCTGATGCGCGAGAACTGATGCTCGCGGGTGTCGATGCACTCGCCAACGTCGTCAAAGTGACGCTCGGTCCGCGTGGGCGGAACGTCTTGATCGAGAAGAGCTACGGCGCTCCGACGATCACCAAAGACGGCGTGACCGTCGCCAAAGAAATCGAGCTCTCGGATCGCTTTGAAAATATGGGCGCCCAGATGGTGCGCGAAGTCGCGAGTAAAACCAGTGACGTCGCGGGGGACGGCACCACGACCGCCACGGTGCTAGCGCAGGCCATTTACCGCGAAGGCCTGCGGCTGGTCGCAGCCGGCCATAGTTCGGGCCAAATCAAGCTCGGTATCGACAAGGCCGTCGAGTGCGTCACCCTGTCGTTGAAGCAGCTGGCGAAGCCCACCAAAGATCGTGCAGAAATCGCTCAGGTCGGCACCATCAGCGCCAACGGGGATCGGGAAATCGGCGACAAACTGGCGGAGGCCATGGAGCGGGTCGGACAAGAGGGGGTGATCACGGTGGAAGAGAGCAAGACCGCGGACACTACCCTCGAAGTGGTCGAGGGCATGCAGTTCGACCGCGGCTATTCTTCTCCCTACTTCGTCACCGACCCGCACCGCATGGAAGCGATTTTCGAAGACGCTTACGTGCTCGTGAGCGAAAGGAAGATCTCCCACATGGCCGACCTGGTCCCCGTGCTCGAGGCGATCGCGAAGGAGAAGAAGGCGCTCGTGATCATTGCCGACGATATCGAGGGTGACGCATTGGCCACCCTGGTCGTGAACAAGCTGCGCGGCACTCTGAATTGCGCCGCCGTGAAAGCACCGGGCTACGGGGACCGTCGCAAGGAAGTGCTGCGCGACATCGCCGTGCTGACCGGCGCCCAAACGGTGAGCGAAGAGCTCGGCATCAAGTTCGAGAATCTGACCCTCGCGGATCTCGGTCGCGCCAAGCGCATTACGCTGGACAAGGACACCACGACCATCGTCGATGGAGCGGGCTCCAAAGAGAAGATCAAAGGCCGCATCGAGGAGATCCGCGCGCAGCTCGAACGCACCGAGAGCGACTACGACAAAGAAAAGATCGAGGAACGCCTGGCCAAGTTGGTCGGTGGCGTGGCCATCATCAAGGTCGGTGCGGCCACCGAGCTGGAGATGAAAGAGAAGAAGGCACGTGTCGAAGACGCCCTGCACGCCACGCGGGCCGCGGTACAAGAAGGCATCGTGCCGGGCGGAGGGGTAGCGCTGATTCGCGCTCAGTCGGCCTTGGATACGCTGCAATTGAGCGACGAGCAGCGCTTCGGCGTGGCGATCATTCGCCGTGCGATCGAAGAACCCATGCGCCAAATCGCCGCCAATTCAGGCGTCGAGGGTTCGATCGTGGTGAACCGCGTTCGGGCCGGCCAAGCCGACTTTGGCTACAACGCCGCAACCGACGAGTACGGCGCGTTGTTTGCGATGGGCGTGATCGACCCCGTCAAAGTGGTACGCGCCGCCCTGCAGAACGCGGCCAGTGTCGCGGGTCTGATGTTGGCGACCGACTGCATGATCGCCGATCACGTGCCGCCCGCTACGCCGGCGCACTGACAGCCAACCCGGCCACCAAGGAGCCGTCTACCGCTGCTCGCAGCGCTTGGTGTCCGGGCTGCACACCGTCGCGCCATTGCAGGTTTCGAGCTCGTCCCAGCCGTCGAGCGCGGCATTGCAACGGCGCAGCACGTTGCCTTGGCATTGACGCTCGCCGGGAGCGCAGGAGGCCGGCGTGCAGACGTGGTGTGCGGCGTCGCACAGGTCGGCGGTTTGGCAAGTGGCGAGCCGAGCCCAGCTGCCGTTCGTGCAGGCTTCGAGCGACACGTCATTGCAGCGGTAGGTGCCAGCTTTGCAGGCCGTATCGAGACAACCGAGCTCGGGATCGCAGGAGCCTGAGGCTGAGCAAGTGCTCAGATCATCCCAACCCGTGAGGTCGGCGCGACAGGCTTGCTGGGTGTTGCTTTGGCAGCGCTTCGCGCCCGCGATTGGGCAGCGCGGGGTTTCGCAGCGAGTCGCCTTGGGATTGCACAAGACTCGATTGATGCACTGTTCAATCGGTTCCCACTTCGTGCCGTCGCTGCGACAACGTTCGAGAGCAGAGGTCTCGTTGCAACGAAACTCACCTGGCGTGCACGAGGGCGGATCGCAACTCGGCACGGGGGCGCTGTTGCAGGACAAGACCGAGCTGCAGGCGGTGCTCCGCCAGGCGCTTCCGTCGCAGCGCTCGAGGTTTCGACCGCTGCAGGCAGCGCTGCCCACCTGACACGCCGAGCAGTCTCCAGTTGCCGGATTGCAAGTCATGCCAGCACAGCTGGTCGTCGCGGGGTCCCAACCGGTTCGATCGGCCTTGCACGGCTGCGGCGAGCCCGTGTCGCAGTTGAATTGGCCGGCGCTACAGGTGGGGAGCACGCACGTCGCCGGCTTGCCGGCAGCCACTTGTTGGTTCGCTCGCTCGACATCGCACAATGCGGAGCTGCCGCAGATTTCCACGTCTTGCCACGATTTTTGATCGAGCGGGCAGCGCTGTAGATGGCCGTCCAGGCATTGCAGTTGGCCCGCAACCGGGCAACCAGGCGGCAAACACTTCGCGGCCGAGCCATCCTCCGGTACATCGCACAGCGAAGCCGAAGCGCAGGGCGCCGGAGTTGCGGCGGTCCAGTGCGAGCCTGCGTCGCAAAGCTGCGGCTGTGCCGCGCTACACTGATAGGAGCCGGGAGTGCACGGTGTGCAGCTGAGGTTGGTCAGGTTGCACAAGTCGGCCGAGGCGCAGGTCGCGAGTACGCGCCACTGATTGCCGCTCACGCAAGATTGGAGCTCATGGCCGGCGCAGCGCGTGCTGCCCGATTCACACGACACGGCGAGTTGACTGGTGTCGATCGTGAAATCACCGAGGGCAACTTGGCACGCGGGCAAGAACCAGGCGCCCAGCGCAGCCAGCACGATCCGTGTTTTCATGGCCCCGGAGCTGCGCCGCCCGCGCCCCCTGGGTCGGCGCCAGCGCTCGGCGCGCCAGCACCGGGAGCGCCAGCGCCGGGAGCACCAGCACCGGGAGCACCAGCACTTGGTCCACCACCGCCCCCTGCTCCGCCTCCTCCTGCGGCATCGCAGCTACCCGCGGCGTTGCAGGTCGCCGTCATGCAATCTTGGAGGGTTTCCCAATGGCCGCTACTGGAGCAATCCTGCAGCACATTGGCCGCGCATTTGTAGGCGGGAGCCAGGCACTCGTCACACTCACCGTGCCCGGCGTCACAGATCGTCGTGCAGGTTTGCACGGCCGCCCAGGCGGTGCCACCGGCATTGCATTGCTGCAGGCTCAGCATGCCGCTGCCGGTGCATTGGTAAGCCAATGGCGTGCAAACCAGCGGCGGATTGCACTGGTTCGTGCTCGTGTTGCAGCCCGCACTGCCGCAATCGGTGTCGTCGACGAAGCCGGACTTGTCCGCGTTGCAGAGCTGAGAGTTACTGCCTTTGCATTGGCGTTGTCCGGCGCTGCAAACGTTGCAATTGTTCGTCGCCGTGTTGCAGCCGGGGGATCCGCAATCAGTGCCGTTGACGAAGGCGGATTTGTCCGAGTTGCAGACTTGCGAATTGTTGCCCTTGCATTGGTGTTGGCCTGCGGAGCAAGCGTAGCAAGCGTTCGTACTCGAGTTACAACCGGGGTCGCCGCAATCGGTGTCGTCGACGAAGCTGGACTTGTCCGCACTGCAGACTTGCAGGGTGTCGCCATTGCACTTGTGCTGTCCGGAGCTACAAGCATTGCAATTGTTGGTGCTCGTGTTGCAGCCGGGGGCTCCACAATCAGTGCCGTTGACGAAGCCGGACTTGTCCGAGCTGCAGACTTGAGAAATATTTCCGCTGCACTTTCGTTGGCCGGCGGAGCAGGCGTAACAATTGTTCGTGCTCGCGTTGCAGCCGGGTGCACCGCAATCGGTGCTGTTCACGAAGCCGGATTTGTCGCTATTGCACAGCTGCGAGTTGCTGCCGCTGCATTGGCGTTGCCCCGCCGAGCAGGCGTCACACTTCTTGGCGGCGGCGTTGCACAATGTGGAAGATTGGCAGGCGGTGCCGGTTTGGGATTGGCCGTCCGCGCTGCATTTGTTGAGCGTCGCCCCGGTGCACCAGTAGGAATTGGCCGCGCATTGGTCGCACTGCGCGTTGGCCGCGTCGCACACGTTGGCGCAGGTCTGGCTTTGAAAGCCCTTTTGGTCCGATGGGCAACTCTGCAGGGTTTGCCCCGCGCATTGAACCGTGCCCGCCTTGCACGCCGCGCAGTAGTCCTGGCCATTGCTCACGGTCATGCAGCCGAGGCCACACGTCTGAGACGTGTTCCACGAGCGGCGATCGTTGGAGCACACTTGCAGCGTGCTGCCGCTACAGGAAAGCTCGCCCGCCGTCGGGCAGGCCAAGCAATAGCCGCTGGTGTAACTGGGGGACTCGCCCGGGTAGCACAGGTTGGCGGCAGCGCAGGCAGAGACCTTGTCCCAACCGTTGCGGCCCGCTTGGCACTTCTGAAGCTCAGCCCCTTTACATTGGAAGTTGGCCAGCGGAGCCCCACACACCACGTTGCCGCAGCCGTCCGTGTACAGGCCATTCGCGCACGAGTTGCTGAGCGGGCCCGAGCCGTCAGGGTCGGTCAGCGCGCAGCTACACAGATCACTCGTGGCGCACGTCGCTTGAGTGGTCCAGCCCGTGGCGGCCGAGCAGTGCTCCAAGACCTTGCCGTTGCAGCGCAGCGGGTTCGCGGGGCACGTCGTCAAGCAGCCCGGATTCGGGCCGCTATCGCAGTATTGGCCGGTCGGGCAGGTGGTGACGGTGTTCCATTTCGTCAGGTCTGCCGAGCATTGCCTCAGCTCTTGGCCGAAGCATTGATAGGCGTTAGCCGTCATGCACGTGGGCGTGATGCAACGGGCGCTCTGCGCGTCGCACAAGGCGGCTGAGGCACAGGTCAGGTTGTCTTCGTAGCCCGTGCGGTCCGCTTTGCATTTCTGGAGCACCGCGCCGTTACACGTAAAATCGTTCTTGCCACAAGGCGACGGAACACAGCTGCCCGTGCTGCCGTCCGAGCTCACCGAGCAGAGCGCCGCAGTTTGACACTCGGCTTGATCCTGCCAATGGCCGTTGCTCGCGCACTTGCGCAAGACGGCGCCGTTGCATTGGTATTGGCCCTCCTTGCAGAGCTGGCCGCAGTCCCCCGCCACGGGATCACATTCGGTGTCCGCGGGGCACGCCTTGAGATTATCCCACGCGGTTTGATCGGCGCGGCATTGGCGTAAATTGTTACCGTCGCACATGAAGCCGCCCGGTGTCGGACAAGCCGGTGCGCACATATCGAACGTGGCGACCAGATTCGTGTCGAGCGTGCTGTTCAGACGCAGGGCCGCGCCCTCACACAAGGCGGCATTGTTGCAGGTGTCGACGTTCACCCAGGCATCGCGCTCCGGCGGGCAGCGCTGGAGGACCGTGTCGGCGCACTGGTACTTGCCGGCTTCCGGGCAGCTGGCGGGCAAGCACTTTTGGTTCCAATCGGACACGGTCGTCGCGTACGCGGTCGTGGCGGAGCACAGCGTGTGCGACGCGCACTCGTCGAGCGTGACCCACACGCCGGCTTTGCACTGACGAAGCTGTGAGCCCAAGCTGCAATCGAGCTGGCCGTTGGTCACGCAACCGTTGCAGCTCGACTCACTGCACAGGTTCTGCGCGTCGCAGGTTTCGACCGTGTGCCAACCGTTGCCGTCGCTATTGCACTGTTGGCGCTGGACTCCCGAGCAGCGAAAATCGCCGTCTTTACAAACGGAGCAGCGTTTGTCTTTGGCGTCGCACAGGTCACCGGAAGCGCAGGTAGATTTTAGGGTCCAGCCCGTGTCAGCGGTATCGCAAGCCAGCAGGTACTCACCGTTGCAGCGCGATTCTCCCGGGTTGCACTCGGCGTCTGCGTTGACCGGATTCACGGTCACGCCGCCGAACAGGACCTGACAGCCGAGCAGCATGCAGGTCATTAGTATGCAAAACAGCGCCCAGCGCGGCGCGCGACGGACCGCCGTGCTCGGCTTCGAGTTGGCGCGGCTCACTGAAACGCTCCATAAACCCCGAACGTGCCCGGTCCGATGTAGGCATGAAGGGCTGTTCGATTGGCCTCCAGAGCCGGTTCCTTCGGCTGAGAAAGCAGCAGCACGACGCCCGTCGCGGCCCCGGCCAACCCCACGCCAAAACCGATCGCGGAGAGCGTGCCGAAGGTATCATAGCGACGCTTGTCGGCATCCAGACGGGCTTGCTCGGTTTCATTCTGCGGCTGGCATTCGAGACCCCCGCAGGCCGCTTTGATATCGCTCCGCGCGTTGAGCCACAGGATGCCGGTCGTGGCACCGACGGCAACCCCGACACCTGCCACCGCGAACGATACATAGGTCAGCGTGCGCCGCCCCTTGCTGCCTTCCTCCGCAGCTCGCGGCGAGTGCTCGGGTTGAGGGGCGGGCACGACGACCACCTCGGGCGGCGGCACGGGCACCGGGAGCAGCTTGATTTGCAGCCGTTTTTCCTCGCCTTCGCTCAACGACTGAGCGATGCGCTGGGTCACGAAGCCAGGCGCGCTGGCCACGATCTGAACTTGGCCCGCTGTTTGGGGGAGTCTTTCGCCCAAGCTTTGCGATGGTAACTCGCGGCCGTCGATCTCGATCTGAGGGTCGCTGGTGCCTTCGACTTGCAGGATCAACCAGCCGACCTTGGGCTTGACGCTTTCGATTTCGACCGCGGCCGCCTTGGCGGCGCGCTTCCAAACCGGAGGCGCTTTGGCGGGCATCGTTTCATGAAGGATCGAGTCATAGGCCGCGTACGCCTCCCCGAAGCGTCCGAGCCCAACCAGGGCACGCGCATGATCGAGCACCAGAGTCGGCGCGTGCACCAGCTCATCAGCGCGCCGGAAGCGATCCTCCGCAGTTGCGTAGTCTTTCTTTTGCAAAGCCGCGTAGCCCTCACCGGCCAAATCGCGCGCGGTGGCACGATCCGACGCGCTAGCTTCCGCGTGCGCGGATTGGGGATGAGCGAGCAATGAAAAGAGCGCGATCCCGAGAGCCGAGCCGACTTTGCGTCGCAAGTGGCTCGCGGGACTGGAAAGTGAGTGCATTAGAACGCCCCCGTGAGAAATAAGGATCCGAAACCGACTTGCAGCGCGGGGCTTGACCTGCGCTCCTGGTGCGCGCGCGCTTCGGCAGGCGCACGCTTACCCGTGAACAGCAAGAGCGCAGCGCCTACGAGCGTGGCGCCGGCGCCCATGCCCAGCGCAACGCCCGACGCAGTGCCCAAAGCGCGGTACCTGTCCCGCTTCTGACTGTAGTCCGCGTACTCACTCTCGTTCGTGGGCACGCACACCTTCCCGTTGCAGGCACTCTCCAGATCGGAGCGCACGCCGACCGCCATGAAGCCGGTGATTGCGCCGACTACCAGCGCCGCACCGCCCGCACTCAAGAGCACGATCGGCAGGGTGCGATCGGGTCCCGGCTCGGGCGGGGGCGGCGCGACCACTACGATGCGACGAGGCTTCGGCGGTTCCACAGCCGCCGATATGGCGTGGGGGTCGGGCTCGAGACTCAACGAAAGTTCTGCCGATTGGCCCTCCTCGAGCGTGATCGAACGTTCTACGGGCAGAAAGCCCTCTGCTCGCGCGGAAACGACGCGCAGCCCGGGATTGGTCGCGCGCCGCACGCCTTGTGCCGCATCGGGAACCGCCTTGCCGTCGACTTCGACCAGCGGAGAGCGGCCACCCTGGACCGTGATGGTCAGCCAAGCCATGCGCCGGTCGACGGCGGCGAGCTCTGATTGCGCCTCGGCGACGGCCTTCCGCCACTGCCACGGCGCGTTCGGCGCCACACCTTCGCGAATCACTTGTTGGTAGCGCTCGTGACCTTCCACCAACTTGCCGAGCCCAACCAAAGCTCGGGCGTGATCGAGCTCGATGGTCGGCGCATGCACGAGCTGGTCAGCGCGGCGAAACAGCTCTTCCGCCGTGGCGTAATCTTTGCGGGTTAGCGCTTCGAAGCCTCGGCCGGCCAACTGACGCGCCTGCACCAGATCCTCCGGGGATTGAGCCTGCGCCAGACACGGACAGACAGCGACCAACAAAAGCAGTGTCCGGAACGGATTTGCGAGCCGACGGCTAGGACATCTTGAGTTCGAAGATGGCACGCGACTCCGCCCATCAGATAGCTTTGAATACGGCGCGAGTCGAGTGCTGCGACGCGATACCCAGCAGAAACGAAGCTAAAGAGGCGAAAGTACTCGCTGGCTGCGCGCCCGCCCCGCGCGCGGACATTAGCGCCCCAGTCGGCTGCGGCGCCCGTGCTATCAGCGAGCCATGGAATCGGCGATGAAACCTGCCTGGTTCACTCTCGGCGCTCCGCACGTGTGGCGGCCCTACACGCAGATGCAGACCGCGACCCCGGCCTTGCCTGTGGTCGCGACGGAGGGCACGCGTTTGCGCCTCGCTGACGGACGCGAACTGCTCGACGGCGTGGGCGCCTGGTGGACCGTCGTCCATGGTTATCGTCACCCCCATATCGCAGCGGCAATCGAAGCACAGCTGCGCTCCTTGCCCCATGTGATGTTCGGAGGCTTGGCGCACGAGCCCGGCTACACGCTGGCCGCGCGGTTGGCCGCGCTCTTGCCGGGTGATCTCGAGCACGCGTTCTTCACTGACTCGGGCTCGGTGGCGGTGGAGGTGGCCATGAAAATGGCCGCGCAGTATTGGCTGAACCAAGGGGTTCGTGGGCGGACGCGCTTCCTCGCCTTTCAAGGCGGCTATCACGGCGACACTTTCGCGACGATGGCAGTCTGCGATCCGGAAGAAGGCATGCACGCGCTCTTCCGCGGCATCGTGCGCGAGGAGCCGGTCCTGCCCCTGCCCGTAACGGAAGAAGAATTCGCCAGCTTCGACGTCTGGCTGGCCCGTGAAGGTCACACGCTCGCGGCGCTCTTGATCGAGCCCTTGGTCCAAGGGGCGGGGGGCATGCGCATGCATCCGCCCGAGACTCTGCGCCGCATCACCGAGCTCGCGCAGCGCCACGGCATCCTGGTGATCTACGACGAAATCTTCGTCGGCTTTGGTCGCCTCGGCAGCTTGTTCGCGATGCAACAGGCCGGAGTCGTCCCGGACATCGTGTGTCTCGGCAAAGCGCTGACGGGCGGCTTTTTGCCGCTCGCCGTCACCGTGGCCACGACGCGGGTCTTTGCCGCGTTCCTCGGCGATTCCCCGAGCAAGGCGCTGATGCACGGTCCCACGTTCATGGGCAACGCGCTCGCCTGCGCCGCCGCCAACGCCTCGCTCGATCTGTTCGAGCGCGAACCTCGCCTGGCTCAAGTCAAACAAATCGAAGCTTGGCTCGGCGCGGGTCTGGAACCCGCGCGCGGCGCGCCCAACGTGGTCGACGTGCGAGTGCGGGGCGCGCTGGGCGTAATACAGCTCGCTCGGATGCCGCCCCTCGCGCTGCTCGAGCGACACTTCGCCGAAGCGGGCGTCTTCTTGCGGCCGTTCGGGAACATTCTGTACACGACTCCCGCCTACATCAGCAACGAAGAGGAGATCGCGCGCCTGACACGCGCGCTCGTCTCTGCGGCGCAGAGTTCGAGCTGACCGTACGGCAGCGCAACAGCCACTCGGCGGGCGATTTCCACGAGAATATTCGAGTCGCTGTTCTCGAGTTGGGTTGATGGTCACTCGATACGTCTCGACCGTCATAGCCTTCGGCGTCCGATCTCGGCAAGCGCAGATCCGGCTGCACGACGCACGCATGCTCGCGGTTGGCCATGCCCAATGCCGCAATACCGAAGCCCGCCACGGTGGCCTCGAAATTCGCTATCTCGTTTCGAGACGATTGACGCGCAGTCGTGAGCGGGCGGCGATTCCAACACGCACGTATGCACGCATCCCGTTGCTCAGTCGCGACGACGCACCCGCTCCGAGTGAAGCGCGAAACGGAAACATTCTCGAAGCCGCTGGCCTGGCCTGCGTCGGGCGCAAGTCCACGGACCGATTGGGTCCGGCAGCGGAGCCAGCTCTTGGCGCGGCGTCGAGGCGGTCGCTCAGACCGAAGGGCGATGCTCGGCGACCGGCCCCTTGATAGGACGAGCGTGAAGGCCTATGACCGGTCCTGATGCTGGTTTCAAATGGCGGGGATGCCTCCATTCAACCGAAAGAAGCGTGGCCAGGGGGCTCAGCTCCGCTTCGGTTGGAGCGTGTGGCTCGCCCGGCCGCGCAGGGTCGCTCGCGACGTGAAGTCGCACTGCGTTGCGGCACCCTTGCCGTGCTCGTGCTCGCTTACCGAGTTTCCTTCAGCACGTTGCACGGTTTCATGGGCAACCCCGCATTTCTGCTTGGGCTCTGCGTCTGCCTGTTGGCCGCGGTGTGGCTCGGCGTGCGCGGCGCGTTGGTCGTGATCGTCGGGGTCGCGTTCTTCGATCGGGGCCAAGCGCTGCAGCTCCCGCCTAGCCCCGAGACTGGACCAATCGCCGGCATCATCGCGCTGCTGGTCAAACTCGTGCTCGCCGGCGGGCTCGGACTGATGCTGGACTCGCGTCGCCGCGCGCTCGCGCTGAACGCCGAGCTAGAGCGAGAGATCGAGGCCCGCAAGCAAAGCGAGGATTCGCTGCAGCACAGTGAATCCTTGCAACGCGCGCTAGTCGAAAGCCTCGGCGAGGGAGTCGGGCTATTCGACGCGCACGATCGCGCGATTTTCGCCAACCGCGCGCTGCTCGAAACGATGGCTGTCGAGCGCGACGAGCTTTCGAGCAAATCCTTCTCGGAATTCTTGACCGAGGAGAGCCGGCGTACGCTCGCCCTCGGTACGCCAAACAGCGGAGTCCACCGCTCTTACGAAGTCGTCCTCGAACAGGCCGCGAACAAGCTGCTGCTCGTTACCGAAACACGCTTCGAGTCGAACACCTCGCACGACAAGTTGACGCTCAGGGTCATTCGCGATTTCACCGATCGCGTTCTGACCGAACGCCGCCAGCGCGACCTCGAGCGAGAGCTGCAGCGAAGCCAGGCCCTACAAAGCTTGGCCGTGATGGCCGGCGGGGTCGCTCACGACTTCAACAACCTGTTGTGCGGCGTGGTGGGCAACGCCGAGATCGCGCTGCGCAACGTCTCGAACGACGCATCGCCCACGATGTCGCATTGCCTGTCCGAAATCCTCCTCTTCGCAGGTGAAGCAGCCCAGCTGAGCAAACAGATGCTGGCCTACGCCGGGCAACGAAGCCTCGCTATTCAAGCGCTCGAGATCAACACCGAGGTGTCGGCGGCGCTGCGGCTACTGCACGCGACCATCGAATCCAAAGCGCAGCTCGTGCTCGCACTCGGCAGCCAACTACCGCGTGTGGGCGCGGATCGCTTCCAGTTGCGCCAAGTGGTCACCAATCTGATCCTCAATGCGCTGGACGCGATGGAGGGCACGCGGGGTACCTTGACCCTGCGCAGTGACGTCGTGCGCCTCGCCGCCCCCGATCACGACCGATACGCACTCGACCCGGGCGACTACGTCAAACTGACCGTCAACGACACCGGTACCGGCATTCGCCCCGAAGCACGCGAGCGGCTGTTCGAACCGTTCTTCTCGACCAAAGGGGCCGGGCGCGGGATGGGCCTGGCGGCGGCGGCGGGCATCGTGCGCGCGCACGACGGCTGGCTCGGTGTAGACCCCACATCGACCCAAGAAACCAGCTTCGTCCTCCTGCTACCGGTCGCCCAGAAGTCCCTCGCGCGTCCCGCGCTCGGTGCGGCCACGTCCGCCGCAGCGCGCGCGGCGCGCAGCATCCTGCTGATCGACGACGAGCCCGCGGTGCGTTTGGTGACCGGCAGAATGCTGAGCGAGCTGGGTCACCAAGTCGTGACTGCGGACAGCGGCGCACGCGGGCTGCAGCTGCTCAAAGACCAACCCCAAGGCATCGACCTCGTCCTGCTCGACCTGACGATGCCCGAACAATCCGGCGAGCAAACTTTGGAACAGCTGCGCCTCCTGCGCAGCACGCTCCCGGTCGTCATCACCAGCGGCTTTCATGCCGAAGACGCCTCGGTGCTGCTGAAGCAACCGTACGTGATCGGCTTCTTGGACAAGCCCCACACCATGACCAGCCTGGAAATGCTGCTCGCCTCGGTCAACTAGCGGCGCCCTGCGCGATACGCCAGCGGCGGTCGAACCGCGCTCCAGCCCGTCGCTTCTTCTTCGCTCGAAGCAAGGCGCGCGTTCAGTGCAGCGTGGACCGAACAACTACAGCATTCGTTTACCGAGCAGCAGGAGGGTCCACGGATCTCGCACTCGGCGCCGCAAGCCGGCCAGACCGTCGTGCAAATCAGCCTGCTCGATCCGTCGCGAATTGGGCAGATCGGTGTCCCTCACTTGGGTGAGCACGGCCTGCGCGAACGGTACGTCGTCCACGAGCACGACCAACTCGAAATCTTTGTCGTTCTCCAAGCTGCGGCAATTCAGGTTCGTAGAACCGTGAATGGAGTAGCGCGCATCGAACACGGCGATTTTCAGGTGATTGAAGTGATTCTGATACTCGTAGAGCTCGATGCCACAAGCGAGGTAGCGTTCGTACTCATGCTCCTGAGCGTCTTGGCTGAAGGAGTTGTCGTTGTGGCGCCCCGCAGGGACGATCAACGTGACGGCTAAGCTGGGGTTCGCGGTCTTTGCCGCGCACAGCGCCTCCACGATCTCCGGATGATAAAGGTACGGGTTTTCGATGAAGATCGAATCGCGCGCCTCGCGAATCAGACGTAGATAGAGTTCGCGCACGCCATTGGGTTGATCGTCCGGTTCGTTGCGGTGGATTTCCGCGCGCTGCAGCGGGTGGCCGTGGGTGGGTGGTCTGGAAAGCTCATTTGCACTCACCTCGCGCGGCGCGTAATCCTGCCCACCGTCGAGCAGCCAACGATCGCGAAACGCCTCGTCGATCTCGCGCGCAATCGGGCCTTCGAAGCGCGTGAGGCTGTCGTGCCACTTCCACCACGGTTCGGGCAGCTGCGCCAGCTTGCGCTCCAAGCCTTCTTGCTGCGCGTCTTTCTGGGCATCGAACGGGACGTGGAACATGTATTGCGCGCCGATGTTCGCTCCGCCACACCAAGCGATGCGGCCATCGATGATCACGATCTTTCGATGATCGATGTGCATGTCGTCAATCGCAATCGCGCCGCGGATCTGCTTCGCCATCGACCGGAGCCGCGCCTCGCTCACTCGTACCTCGGCGTCGTAGTCGATGTTGGTGTCTTGCACCTGCACGCCCGCGGCCGTCATCAGCTGACACAGGGGCCGCGTGTCCGTCGGGTCGTAGTCGATGTTGGGGTCGTGCTTCATCATCTCCTTCTCGCCCGTCGAAAAAGGATCTCCCATGGCCGTCTTTTCCATATTCAGCAGCACGCGCACGTCCACTCCCGCGCGCGCCTTGCTCGCCAAAGCCTCGGCCACCTCCAGCCCCACCGGGTCCCGAAAGAACAAGAAGATCGAGACGTGAATCACGTGTTCGGCAGCCGCAATGTCAGCCAATAAAGCCGGCAAAATGCGGTGCCCATCGACGTAAAGCTGCGCGTAATTCTCGCTCATGAGCCGAACAACATAGCCGAGCTCAGCGCAGCGCGCTCGGAAGCCGAGCTCGCGAACCAAAGCTTCGAACCCGGGGCTATTTCCGCTGAAGCCCGGTCTGCTCCCGAGGGCTTCGAGGTCACCGTGTTGGCTCGGCGCGAGACGAGGGGAGCGTCGCAGGGTCCCCCCGCTCAGCTTCGTGCTCGAACTATCGCGTCGTCCGTGCTCGGCTTGCTCTTCTCCGATTCGGGTTCGAATTCGTACTAGGGTCTTCCAGCGCAAGCTTCTGGGCTCGGCTGCCATTCGAGGGGATGACAGCGTCGCAGCTCGTCTAATGGGAGTCGAACCATCGACTCCCCCATGGAGCAGACGCGCCATCCAATGGAAAGCAAATTTTTCCACCTTCCGGGCACGGGCACGGGCACGCTTACGGGAGGACCTGAATTCAGGGACAGACCCTAACACTACTCAGTCATTTTTTATTTCCATCCGCGCCGCCGTATGTTCCATATCGGGGCGTGAAGTACGCGAGCCCCTGGGAGAAGCGTTTCGACCGTTTCATTGAGCCCTTCCTGGATGTCTGGCGCTCGAAGAAGCGTCGACACTGGGCACCGGTCTACCTGCGCGGACTGCTGCTGCCTGGCGAAAGGAAGAGCATCGGGCGCGTGGCGTCACGAGTCGCGCCCGGACACGAGCAAGAGCTCCGGCATTTCATCAGCGAGTCGCCGTGGGAATCTG
>Ga0247778_1001003_pt1 | contig 16980 bp, 12 predicted proteins | sample UWRJL049202B5_FD_179939 | JGI IMG/M metagenome (GOLD analysis project Ga0247778, IMG submission 179939) | Plant litter microbial communities from Arlington Agricultural Research Station in Wisconsin, United States - UWRJ-L049-202B-5 | ecosystem: Environmental > Terrestrial > Plant litter >... | reverse complement strand
AGATGCGAGGATAAGGGACTGCCATATTTTTTTGCGAATTCCAATCCGATAGAATAGCTAAAATGCAAAGCGTCATTTTCAAATAATTATGGGTCTCACCAGAAAATCACCCGAAAGTATGAGGCCAAATTGCCTCCAGGCCATTAATTTTACCGGCATAAACTCCATCATTCATAACTTATAAAAAAATAGACATATGAAAAGAGTCATCGGTCTCGGCGGTATTTTCTTTAAATGCAAAGACGTGGAAAAATTGAAAGCATGGTACGGCAAACATCTGGGATTACCCGTAGGCGATTATGGAGCAAATTTTGAATGGCGCGACGCCGATGATCCCGATAAAAAGGGAAGTACGGTCTGGAGTCCATTTGCAGCGTCGACCACTTATTTCCAACCTTCCCCGAAGGAGTTTATGATCAATTATAGGGTGGAAAATCTGGAGTGGGTGGTGGAACAACTGAAAAAAGAGGGCGTGACCATTCTTGACGAGATCCAAAGTTTTGACTATGGGAAGTTTGTCCATATACTGGATCCGGAAGATAACAAGATTGAATTGTGGGAGGCAACTGAGGTAGGGTCTTGACAAATCAGGACTCCGCCCTGGTCACCGGAAAATCACTCTCTCACCAATTGGAATGAGCATTCTACATGATGAAGAACACCCAAACTATCACTGTAATAAAAGTCTGCCGATCCGGCGACCAGACCGCCTGGTAGAAGATCATACCTGTCGAAAGTGACGCGCATGGGTTTTCCAGGTTCATAATTGTATCCCTTCCCATCGACATATAATGTGTAAATGCCGCTGCCGATATAGACGCCAGGCGAAAAGGCATAGGTACTGAATTGCAGGCCTTTTTCCTGTGAGTCTGTCGTTATCAGCGTTTGCTCCTGCGATTGAAAGGCTACCAGGTATGGGTTGTGCGGATCAGACCGGTCACCCGTGATGGTCTGCCAGACACCATCCACAGCATACCTCATAAACAGGGATGAGACGGCTGGACAGGTATTTAGCACATAGGTACTAGCCGGGCCTGGCATGATGGAGACAGCGGTATCGGTTCCCGTTACATTTGCATCGGAGTTGACGGCTTTTAAAGTATATATCATCTTCTCGTAAGATCCATCAAGTATGGCGGCATTAAATGTCCCATTGACGACAGGCAGATGCCACAACTCCTTGAAAAGGGGATTGTATACAACTACCTTCCCCCTTTTTACGGGTGATCCGTCACAGTTGTTAACCTTACCGGAGAGCGTATAAATCTGCAAAGGACCAGATACGGAGATATCCAGCGTTGCCGTTGATGAAAAGTTAGAGATTTGGCCTGCAGGTATGGTGCTGACCGGCGCAAGGGGATAGAATATTTCTATGTTGGCGGAAATACCGGTCGGCAGGAATACGAGTGCATTTCCTTCCCAGTCGGTCTGACCTTCAAAGAGAATGATATTGTTCGCCTTTATCCTTAGACAGGCGTTGATCAGAGGGCTATTATTAACGGTGCGGACCCGCAGGGTCGTATATGCGCCTTTTAGAGGCTGGGCAAAATTAAAGGCTCCATACTCGTGAACAACGGCGGTATAATTCGTCCCCGATTTGTGAGCCATGCCAGATTTTACCCATTTCCCAGCCGTGAGCCGCCAGAAGGGTATAGAATCCGGCGCCGGCAAACCGGTTGCAATAGGCATTGTCAACGTGCCGGTATACGTGGAATAAAATGCATAGCCGGGCTTATCGGTGATCCAATTGGCATAGCCCAGGGAATAATCCATGATGCCAGCCGAATTCAGAAAATATCGCTCGCCATCCACATCGCCAACGGGGAAACCAGGGTTACTTAGTCCAAAATCCGATGATAGCGGCGATAGATATCCAATACTGATATCGGTCCTGATGTCCGGGCCATAGTAGCCGGGCCCAAATATATCACCAGTTGTTGCAATGGCATTGGGTGGCAGCGTTACAGTCCCGGAGGCTTCATTACCGAAAGTCCCTCCTTTGCCGTTCTGTAGGGTCCCGAAATTCTGCATACTGATGGGCTTGATCCTTACATAGTTAAGGCCCGGGGCACTGATGGCGATCGTTTTGTTCGCCTCGACCCCGGAAGGGCTGTTTAAAATTAGCCGGGTGAAATATTTATCCGTCGTTCCGGTATCAGCATAAAAAAGGGTTCCGTCACAGTTCCAGTTGGCGCCGGAAAAATAGACAGCCATATTTGAAAAAGCCCCACCCGACGGAGTGTTGACAACGCCGATGATCTGCGGGCTAACCATTTCAGTAACCGGGATCGAAGGAACCGTTGGATTCTGCGAGGGGCCGGTATTGTGCTTAGAGCAGCCAAAAGAAAGATAAAAAAGGAATAGTGTGGGGAAGATCCAAATGCGATTCATAAGTTATGCAAAGATGCAGAGAAAATTCCGCCCAAGCAAGGGTAATAGAGAAAGGAGAAGACAGGTTCAAGATCCCTTAGGGTAGCGACTTCCGGTCACGGCTAGTATCCCAAAAAATAATTTTCGATAGTTGGCTCGACACAATATGACTATTTTAGCTTCGTCGATAAACAATCATCCTATGAAGACGCTCATCCTAACGCTGCTCATCCCTGCCTTTGGACATATGGCGCTTGGGCAAACCAATCCATCTTGCAATTGTCCCACCGGCCAGGATCTAGCCCATCAGGGGCTGCCGGAGAAGGTCTTTTATTTCAGCAATGGCCAACGCATCGGACTTTGCGGAGACTTCGAAAAGGTAAACCAGGACACCCTCTATTCCGAGGTCATATTATACCATTGTGGCCACGATGGTTTTTTTCGTGGCTGGGACGGCATCAAGACCTGTATAATCAACCAGGACAAAGATACGATCCTGGTCCGGCGGCTCTTCTCGCTGCCCATTGGTAAAAACATGGAGATCGTTCCCACATACTTCAGGATCGAGAAATATTATTACAGGGGATCAAAATTCGTCGTCCGTTCGGTTTATCGTAACGACCTAGCGAACTATACATCGTCGCAGATAAAAGATGTACTTGACCAATACACCAAATTGACGCCCCGCGATTATGATGCTATTCTCCAGGTCAGGCGCAGGCTTTTTTGGGCTTATATTTCGGGGAGCGCCGAGGCGGGTAGCTACCTGGACTCATTCGACCAAAAATTTGGCCCTTTCATCGATGCCAAAAGCGATGAATTTGACGAAGTACATGGCCTCTATTGGTTTTGGAAAATGGACCATTTGATGGCTCAACGGGGACAGCCTGAACTTGTCGTGCCTTGAAACCCGGGAAACCTGGTCCGACGCTCTTCTCTAAAAGCACTCAATTTGTGCCTTTTTTCCTCTTTGGGCGTTGTTTGATCGATTTTAACACCTAGCTTTATATTTAATTATCTTCTTCCATTCACGACCTCACATGATACCTGTCAGGCAAGATCATGACCTCCCACATATGGTTTTTAATAAAATGAACATTCTTTAAAATAGAATTGGATCATTATTTCTTTGTCGATGTTTTGTTGCCCTTTCATCGACAATCTTCAATCTCTGTCATGATCTAAAAGTTGGCCGAAAATATAGCTGCTATGCTGACCTATTGGAAACACGGTAATCTTTCCGAACGAAAAAATGTCTATGACCTGCAAAAACAAGATTCTTTACCTGGTAGATGTGCACACTGACCCTGAATTGGTCAAAAATGAGATTGAACAAAGTAACATAAATTTCGATTTATTGACAGTTGATTCTGAAATTGAATTTGTAAAAGAACTTGATGATTATTCCCCTGATATTGTGCTCTGCGACTATTCACTTTCCGGGTTTAACTCCTATGAAGCGATCCGTATTATAAAAGAAAAAAAATTAAATACCCCTTTTATCATCATTACGGCCATCATGACGGACGATCTTGCCATGCATATCGTCAGGGGGGTAGCGGATGATTATATTATGATTGACCGCTTACAGCGGCTTCCTTATGCGATTATTAATGCAATAAAGAAATATAATTCCGAAAAAGATCTGAAACGTTTTATTGATAAAGCCTATGAAAAATTAACTGTATCGGATGAATTGCTGCATAAGCTATCCAGTAAGGCGGTTGATCAGTCGCTGTTCGAAACTATCATACACTCATCGAATGACGCGATTATTAGTAAAACATTAGATAGTATAATAACGAGTTGGAACCATGGCGCAGAAAGGATGTTTGGTTATACTGCAAAGGAGGCTATCGGCGAGAATATTTCTATTATCATACCATCAGACCTTGTGGATGATGAAAAAAATATTGTTGCAGCGGCGAAAGGGGGCAAATACATAAAACAGTATGAAACGGAAAGATTAACGAAAGATGGTGTCCGTCTCGATGTTTCGTTGACGATATCGCCTCTTTTAGATTGGAATGGAAATATCATCGGGGTGTCAAAAATTGCAATGGATATAACCAGTCGCAAAAGAGCACAGCAACAAATGAAAGACCTCACCAATCGATTACTCATGGCAACAAATAGCGCCAATATGGGCATTTGGGATTGGGACATTGAGAAGGATTACTTGCAATGGGATGAAGGAATGCGCCGGATTTATCAAATCAACAGCCTGGAATTTGGCTCCGTTTACGATAGTTGGCTTTCCAGGCTACACCCCGAAGACCGGCAACGGACCAATGAGGAATTACAACAGACAGTCAGGGGAGAAAATGTATATGACACCGAATTCAGGATTATTGGGGACAATTTATCTGTTCGCTACGTCCGGGCTACAGGCTTGATTGAAAGGAATAATGCAGGAAATGCCATCAGGATGATCGGATTAAACTGGGATGTGACGGAACGCAGACTCGCGGAAATGCGATTGTTAGAATTGAACGAAAATATCGAAATACATGTAAAAAAGCTCGCGGAATCCAATGCTGAGCTGGAGCAGTTTGCCTATGTTGCCTCACACGATTTACAAGAGCCATTGCGTATGGTAACCAGTTATCTTACCCAACTGGAGAAAAAATATGGAGATATCATTGACGCGAAAGGTAAGCAATATATCTATTTCGCTGTCGATGGTGCGAAACGCATGCGGCAAATAATTCTTGACCTGCTGGAGTTTTCAAGAGTCGGAAAATCAGATGAGAGCATTGAGGGTATAGATTTGAGCGAATTGGTCCATGATATAGAGCTCCTGTATATAAAACAAATTGAAGATAAGCAGGCAACCATTGTATTTGATGATCCGCCAAGAGTTCATTTTCACCGGGCGCCCTTGCGGCAGGTGTTTCAAAATCTCATCAGTAATGCATTGAAGTATGCCAGAGAGAATATTCCGGTTCGAATTCATATCACCGCTGAAGAATTTGAAGATCACTGGCAGTTTGGTGTCGCCGACGATGGCATTGGCATTGAAAAGGAATACTTTGACAAGATATTTGTTATTTTTCAACGGCTTCACAACAAGAACGAATTCTCGGGAACCGGGATAGGGCTGGCCATTACTAAAAAGATCATAGAAAATATGGGTGGTAAAATATGGGTTGAATCCACCGAAGGGGTGGGTAGTTGTTTTTTCTTTACGCTATTAAAACAACAATAGTATAGAAGTAATCTCTATTTTACAACAGAAGCTAAAAAACATGAGATCAATTCACATTTTACTTGTAGACGATAACGATGGCGATATTCTGCTGACTACGGAGGCACTTGAAGAGGCGAAAATAATGATCAACCTGAGTGTGGTAAAGGACGGCAAAGAGGCTATTGATTTTGTGAGCCGTAAAGGTAAGTACACTGGTTCTGGCTTGCCGGATCTTCTTCTCCTCGATATCAATCTACCAAAAAAAAGCGGCCACGAAGTGCTAAAATACATTAAAGACGATGAAACTTTAAAGCATATTCCGGTAATCATGTTCACTACTTCATCATCTGAAAGGGACATTAATGCATCTTATAATAATTATGCCAATTGCTATATAACAAAGCCAATTGACGTCGATGATTTTCTTGCGGTAATATCTACGATTGAGAACTTCTGGATCTCTATAGTAAAGATACCAACAAACAATAAAATCCCTGATGTTAAAAGATAAAATGATCCGCCGGGTTTAATTGAAAATGCTATTGAAAGATTGAAACTTAAACTTTCGGCAAAAAAATTACTGCGCCCGTAACAACTTCCTGATAACAATTAGTTCAGGGCTATCGGAGTTGATTGGTTTGTACAAAATGACTGAACAGGGTGGGTCAAAATGTCTTTTTCCGGATCATCTCCATCAGCCCGTCCCTGAATTTTTCGCCAATGGGGATCTGCATATCACCGATGTGGATGTGGTTGTCCTGGATCTTATTCAGCTGCCTGATATTGACGATATAGGAATGATGCACCCGGGCAAAAGGCACGGGCAGCTGTGCTTCTATATCCTTTAATCGCCGGTAGGTCAATATCTCAAAGGTTTGGGTCACGACCCGAACGTATTCCTTCCGGCTTTCAAAAAAAAGGATCTCGGGCAAAAGGATCTTTCGAAGCTCGGTGCCGGATTTGACGAAGAAGTATTCATTGCCGGTTTCAGCCTGCTTGTCAGTCACGGGCATGCGCGGCTGGAAATAAGCCTCGACCTTTTTAGTGGCGGCCAAAAATCTTTTGAGCGTAATGGGTTTTAATAGATAGTCGATGGTATTGAATGTGTAACTCTCCGCGGCATGCTCAAAGTGGGCGGTAGTAAAGACGATCGTGGTTTCCCCGGACAGCAGGCCGGCCAACTCCATACCACTAAGTAAAGGCATGTTGATATCCAAAAAAAGAAGATCTACTGTATTGTCTTTTAAAAATGCGATGGCCTCCAGTGCATTGTAGCATCTGGCCAAGAGTTGCCAGGACGTGCATTGTCCTATCAGTACTTCCAGCAGGTTTACCGCATTGGGTTCGTCATCAACTATCATGCACCGTAGATTCATGCAAGGGTATTTTTAAGCTCGCCGTGAAATATTGACCGTCATTGACCGTCCCCAGTTCAAAATTGCCGTCATACAGAATAGACAACCGTTTACGAAGGTTGGCCAAGCCCAGGCCGCCCGGCGTCTTCTGCCCCGCATGGCTGTTGATGGCGTTCTTTGTACTGAAATAAAGATAACCCTTTTGCTGGATCAGGGAAATCCCGATCTTATTGTAGCCGCTGATCTTATCGACACCGTGCTTGAAGATATTCTCCACAAAGGTCATCAGCAGCATGGGCGGGATGGGTGTCCCCGTATCGAAATGCTTTTCAAATTCGATCTCAGGTTCCGGCCTTATCCTTATTTTCTCCAGCCCGATGTAGTTATCCAAAAACTGCACTTCCGTAGCCAGTGGTACCGTCTCCTGGTTGCTCTGATCGACAAAATACCGCATGATCTCCGACAGCCTTTCGATCAACAGCGCCGTGCGGGGCGAGTCCAGATAGGCCTCATAATACATGTTATTAAGGGTATTGAACAGGAAATGCGGCTGGACCTGCGCTCTCAGGAGCTTGAGCTCGAACTGGCTCCGTTGCAGGAGGGCCTCCTCCGACGCCTGTTTGACCATGAAATAGGCAATGGCCAGCCGGAAGACAAAGCTCAGCACAAAGACCGTAATGCCCGATAAAAGGAAAGTGACATAGGTCCGCGCGTGAAGCAACCTGGGGGCGGTCGGGTAGTATTCGTTGTGGATAGCGAAGGAGATATAGCCTTTGCCGGCGCCGGCCAGCACCAACAGCAGGACTGATCCTGCTATATAGGGTATATAGCGCTTCTTTTGGTAGAATTTCGGGTACAGTACGCTGATGTTACCGTAAATGATCAGCGCATAAAAGCACGTATTGATGATAGCGTAGGCCGCCGACCGTCTGGCGCCATCACTCGACAGCATGCCGAAAAAGCTGATCAGCAGTATCGTCGCCCATACCAGGTATTGCAGCCTGGTCAGCGTCGCCTTTTCCTTCAATAGCTTCATTTTATCCATACCTGCTGCAAAATACCCGATTTCCGGCTGGCGCCCTGCATGCATTCAACAAACCTCCCTTTTTGCTCAATAAAGGCCGTTTAGGGAAATTGTTTAGCTTTTAGGCCAGCGGGTTGAACAAATTTTTGGGCCGGGAAGATCCGTCATTTTTTTGTTTAAAAATATGAAAAAATGGTTTTTAATCGCTGGTGTATTGATTAGTGCCGTTCCGCCCCTGTTTGCACAGGATATCTTTCCGGGGAGCGCTAATGGCTGTAGGTCTTTGTCGGACGCTGGCCGTCTTGGCAGACTGGAGGGAAGGATCATTGAGGGGTATGACAGGCCCCTTTCATCGACAACAGTGATGCTGGTTGATCTGTATGGCAGGGTGGCTTCAAAAATTACCTTAACAGATTCAGCCGGTAGATTTTCCCTGGAAGAGATCCCCTACGGCCTTTTTACCTGTAAGATCAGCCGCTCCGGCTACCAGCCGATTACCAGAGATAGTATTGCTTTCACTCCCGCAAGGGACACCATCAACCTCGGTGACCTAACCATGGTCCCGGCAGGCAGGATATTGGCCGAGGCCACGGTTTCCGCCAGGTCGGCGACCATCCGCAACGGTCCGGATAAAAAAATTTTTTCCGTTAACCACAGCCTCGTCAGCCAGGGAGGATCGGCTGCCGATCTCCTGAAAAATGTTCCTACGCTTCAGGTGGACGCGAACGGCAATGTGAGCCTGCGGGGAGCGACCGACCTGAAAGTCCTAGTAGACGGCAAGCGCTCCGTTATCAGCGGGGGGACGGCGGCCCAGGTGCTGCAATCCATTCCGGCCAGTTCAATCGACCGGGTGGAGATCATTACCAACCCTTCGGCTAAATATGACGCCGAAGGGCAAGCCCTTATCAATATTGTGTTGAAGAAGAATAATGCTGCCGGATTAAATGGCTCCGTTGCCTTAACCGGGGGTACGAGGGATAACTATAACGCGGCAACATCGATTAGTTATCAAAACAGCAGGATCAATGCGTACGGAAACTATAGCTATCAGCACCGCAATACCTACAGCAACGGATTCCAATACATGACCTACCTCCTTTCTCCCGATCCCGTTTATTATTCAAATGAAACCTTCCCATCCGTCACTATTGCAGATATTCATTCGGCGAAGGCCGGGTTGGATTATACTTTGTCTGCCAGGGATGCACTCAGTATATCAGGCGCCTTCAATGCGACTTCCACTGTACGCAACGAGTGGTTGGCGGTCGACAACCTGACGGCCGGTCATTTGCCTGTTCAGCTCAGTACCCGGTACAATTACGCTACTGGCAATGGCAAGAGCTACGGGCTGACGGTCGATTACACCCATACATTCAGTCAACCACAAAGGCAGATGGCCTTCGATTTTGACTATTCACATGGATCTACCAATAACCTGCAGCTCTACAACTCCTACATCTATAACATCGATGGTAATACCGCGGACTCCACCGCAGTGTTGAAGGACAATAAGGTGGAACGCAGCAGGAACTACAATGTTCAGCTGGATTATACCACGCCAGTCGGCAAAGACGGCCATCTGGAGACAGGCTATCGCAGCCAGATCAGTGTTGCTGACAACCGGCAATGGGATTACGACCTGGACAAAACCAGCGGCGCCTACGACCCGGATTACAGCCTGATCAATTTTTTCAATAGCACGGGCCAGGTTCACGCCGCCTATATTACTTTCCGGCAGCAAATAAGGACGTTTGCCTTTCAAATAGGTATAAGGGGCGAGCTCGGCAGGTTCAACGCCCATCTTCAAAGTTTCGACCCGTCCGGCCAGCAGTCCCGGCAACCTATCACGATAAATACCCGGGGGCTATATCCCAGCCTGGTGCTTACAAAACGGCTGGATAGCAGCCGGCAGATCCGGCTGAGCTATTCCCGGCGGGTACTCAGACCCAACCCGCGCGAGCTCAATCCCTTCCTGGATGTTTCGGACCCCGTGAACTATGACGCCGGAAATCCCCGGCTATTGCCCGAGGACATTCATTCGGTTGAACTTACCTATCTCCGCACCTGGCCCACAGCCTCACTGACTTCGACGGCGTACTTTACCCAGGTGAACGATGTTCTCAAGCATTTACAGACTATACCGGTGAATGACGTGACCTTCACCATCGCACAAAATCTGAAACGGGCCATCAACACAGGTCTTGAACTCATCGGTAATTTTCACCCGTTGGCGGCCTGGGACTTCACCGCCAACGTTAATGTATTCGGCCGGATCAATGATGGGGATTCGGCATATGGCATCAGCGCCACCCGGGGACTGAGTTGGAACGCAAATCTGACCAATAATTTCTCACTGACCCATAACCTGACCCTCCAGGTCCGGGTAGACTACAAGGCCGCCGATGTGATCATACAGGATAGGTACCGGCGGCTATATGGCGTTGACGCAGGCGCCAAATATGATCTCTGGCATAAATCAGCCAGCCTTTCGGTGAGTGGCCGCGACATCTTCTTTACCCGCAGACCGGCCTTTTTAAGGAAGAGCGATGCGCTGCTCCTTGATTGGCAACGTATCAGATATAATGATAGGGTCAGTCTGACGTTCACATACCGCATTGGCAGCAGCCCATCCGGCGCCAAAAGCCGGACAATACGCCAGGAGCAGCAGGACATACGTATCGAAAACAGATGATGATACTTTAGTACATTTGTTCCATGGTCAGCAGGAGAGTGATTTTTATTATATATTTTTTGGGAGCAATGTTTGTATTGATAACGAACATTAATGCACAGACAACAATCTCTTTACATGCAAATGATAAGGGAAGGGTGTTTGAGGGAATAGGAGCAGTCAGCGCAGGAGCTTCTACCCGTAACCTGGTCGATTACCCCCAAAAGCAACGTTCCGAGGTGCTCGATTTTCTATTCAAGCCAAAATTTGGCGCAGGATTTCAACACCTGAAAGTTGAAATTGGTAGTGGAGAAAATTCCACCTGCGGCAGCGAGCCTTCCCATGTGATTACACGCGAAGAATTACATAACCCCAAACCCAGGGGGTATGAGTTTTGGTTGATGGCCGAGGCGCGCAAACGCAATCCGCAGATAATACTGGACTGTCTTCCCTGGGCGTACCCGCATTGGGTTGGCAATCCGTTCTCCCAGGAGTCTGCTGATTGGCTTGTAGCGTTTTTGGACGTTGCCCGGAAATATTATGGGCTGGAGATGGACTGGGTATCTGCTGCCCAAAACGAAAATGGCACCGATTTGAATTGGATAGCCAAATACTTGCGCCCGACATTAAATGCCCATGGTTTTTTAAAAGTGAAACTACAGGCTCCTGATGATGACAGTGAATTTTGGCAGATATTTGATAAGCTTGAAAAGAATGCAGCGTTTGACAATCTGATTAATGCAGTTGGCTATCACTATGTAGACGGTCGTGAGCCATGGAATATCGATCAGCAACAAAACCACCCGGCGACACAGAAGGCTAAGCAATCGGGTAAACCGCTTTGGGCAAGCGAGGAGTGGAGTCAGTCAGGACAGGAATGGGGAGGAAAAGGAGCCTTGTATCTGGCCCGGTTAATAAACAAATTATATACGCGTGACCGTATCACAAAATACGAGATCTGGTGTCCGGTAGATGGTATCTATGATCAAATTATTTGGTCCGGTACCGGAGCCATGCAGGCCGACGCACCCTGGAGCGGCCATTACACTGTGTGGCCGTCGCTATGGGCGCTGGCGCATACCACTCAATTCGCCGAACCTGGCTGGGTATATATGGATGGAGCATGCGGGCAATTTGATACGCTTACCTGGCGGGGGAGCCATGTGGCCATGCGGGATCCGAAAACCGGCGATTGGTCGGTCATTATGGTCACCGGAGAAAAACGGAAGGTGCGGCTTGTATTGGGAAAGGGCCTTATAAAAGGGCCCGTATATTTATGGAAATCAACTGAAAAAGAGCAGTTTATAAGACAAAGGCCCCTGCGGTTAAATCAAAATTCTATAGAAATGGAATTAGAACCGGATGCCATTTATACCTTAACCAGTACTACCGGGCAAACAAAAGGTTCATTTGGTATTCCGCCGGAAAGTCAGCCGTTCCCATTTCCATATAAAGAGGATTTTAGTAGCTATGCACCTGGCGCAACACCACAATATTTCTCTGATCAAAAAGGGACTTTTGAAACATTTCAATATCTGAATGGAGGAATGTGTTTGGCACAGGTCGTACCTGATCAGGGGTTTTTATGGTATGGCAACTGGTTATTGAAACCGCACACCTTAATAGGGGACGCTAATTGGGAAAATTATATCATTGAGGGGGATGTTTTACTTGAAGGAGGCGATGTGGAAATAGGCGGACGTTATGCTGATAGAAATAAGTTGGGCTTTCGATGGATACTCACCCGGGATGGCCGATGGCAACTAAATTGGCAATACACGACATTGGCTTCGGGCCAGATCGGGGAGTTCAAGCCCGCTGATTGGCACCACCTCCGCCTGGAAATGAAAGGTGACCAGGTTACAGGATTGGTGGATGGCCATGAATTGACAACTGTTACAAGCACTGCAGGTTTAAAGGGAATGGCATTCATTGCAAGTACATACGATAGAAATTTGTTTGATAATATTTATGTACAGCCGATTTCTCCTGAGCAGAGATAAGCGTTATTATTTACCCAGCAACTCTTTCAATTTTTTGCCCAGCTGATCACCATGAAGAACAATTTACATAGTATTTTGTATGGCCATCTGATTCAGCCGAAAGATCAACTATCAACACTATGAATAAAAATCTTTACTATTTTGGCGTCTTTTTCTTAGGATTAATTGTGACATGTGGCTTATTTCAAAACATAGCTCAATTTTTGTTTGGCGTTCAACTTTATATGCAGGATTCATTTGTTGCCTGGTTAATGGTTTCCAATATAGTTTCAGTCACAGGAGCCATTTTTTTACTGAAGTATTATCACTACCGCGGGTATTGGTCTGCCTTCTAGTCAAATGACATCAACAGGAAAAAATACCCCGCGTTTCTTTTTGTGCCGAACTGCCCGGCGGGGTCGGGGTGGGGGGGTATCCCCAATTATCCAGCCGTAGATTCATTGGTTTATGAAGCCATCAGTGAATTGGATAAAGAAACCGGGATAGATGTAAAAAGACGTTATGTAACAGGCGTATCCAGAGGAGGGTATGGCACCTGGCATTTTATATGTACCCGGCCGGATATGTTTGCCGCTGCAATACCTATCAGTGGAGCTGGAACCCCGGGACTTGCACCCAGAATAGTTGGTGTAGCAGTATGGGCGTTTCACGGCGCTAAAGACAAAAATGTCCCGGTTGAAGGATCAAGGAATATGATCAACGCGATCAAACAGGCAGGTGGAAATCCAAGATACACAGAGTTTCCGGATGAAAGGCATAACATTTGGTATCAGGTTAGTATCACACCTGGATTATGGGACTGGCTTTTTTCGCAAAAACGTTACTAGATATTATGTCACATGCAAGGGCTCCAATTTAACGCCAGCCTAGTCCGGGTGCAACATGCTTCAAAATAGAAGACAGCATGTGTACATTGTAGTCAACTCCTAACGTATTGGGTATCGTCAAAAGGAGCGTATCGGCTTCCTGGATGGCTTCGTCCTGAGCCAACTCCCTGATGAGCTGATCCGGTTCCCCGGCATAGCTTCTTCCGAAAATGGCGCGTTTGTCATTTTCGATAATACCAATTTTATCGACTCTATTGGTTTCCTGCCCAAAAAAATATCTGTCCTGATCAGTTATCAATGCAAAGATAGACCTGCTCACCGAAACCCTTGGCTCGCGCCGATGTCCTGCTTTTTTCCAAGCTTCTTTGTACAACCTGATCTGTTCTGCTTGTTGTACATGGAAAGGTTTGCCGCTTTCGTCGAATTTCAAGGTAGAACTTTGAAGGTGCATTCCGTTTTCGGCCGCCCAAATAGCTGTAGCATTAGATGCAGCTCCCCACCAAATACGTTCCCGCAATCCCTCAGAGTGGGGTTCTAATCGTAATAAGCCCGGCGGATTGGGAAACATTGGGGATGGGTTAGGGTTAGCAAACCCGATACCCTTTAGTTGATCCAAAAATTGCAACGCTTTATTGCGTCCCATATCTGCGTCTGTTTCTCCTTCTGCTGGTTCATACCCGAAATAACGCCATCCATCGATTACTTGTTCCGGTGAACCTCTACTGACTCCCAATTGCAATCGCCCACCTGAAATTATATCAGCGGCCCCGGCATCTTCCACCATATAGAGGGGATTTTCATAACGCATGTCAATAACACCTGTTCCAATCTCAATGTTGGTTGTTTTGGCGCCGATAGCCGACAGCAAAGGAAATGGAGATGCTAACTGAGCCGCAAAATGATGTACCCGAAAATATGCACCGTCTAATCCGATTTCTTCGGCAGCAACGGCCAAATCAATGGACTGAAGCAAGGTGTCACTTGCTGTGCGGGTTTTATAGGCTGGATGATTGGACCAATGTCCGAATGATAAAAATCCTATTTTCTTCATAAATCTCTTTTCGATTGTAAATTAGCCGTTACAAAGATAGATAATATATCATTGCCCGGCACCAGGAGAAGATGTATACAATCTAGATGGGGTTTCAATGTCAGTGAAGACATTCCAGACTGCCTGCAGCCGGCGATAACCGTAATTTTGACACAAGGGCATATGAAAAATTTACTTACATTTGAGAACACTCCTTATTACCAAAAGATGCGAACCATTCTCCTTATTCTACCCGCGCTGGCTGTCGCAATGCTTTGTTGCGGACAATCCGACGATCAGCTTATCACGTTCCGGCAAAATCTCCGACAGGACCTTCCCTTATTCAATAAGTTGGTAACCCGACTGCACCCTGTTTATAATAAGCCGGGTATCAGGGAACAGGTTTCCAGGAAGCTAGACTCTCTTTATCGGCTGAACCATCCATTGACGATTGGACAAGTTGGTGAGATCTTCAAACATGTCAGTACAGGGGGGCTATGTTCTGATGCCCATAGTTTTTTTAATTTGGAGGTACCGGGACTTAAGGTTTGGCCATATGCGATGCGTATCATAGGAGACAGGATGTATATCAACCAGGATAGCGTCAGCATCCCTTTTGGTGCCGAAGTGACTACTATCAACGGCCGCTCTGTAAGACATCTGTTCGATATCTTACATTCTCCATCTGACAGGTCCGTCCCGGATACAGCCGTGGATCTATCTGATATAGAAGCTGCATGGCCTGCTCTATGGTCGGAAGAATACGGACCGCAGGCAACTTTCGATGTAGACTATAAATGGCAGAACAAAGATGGACATGCACGCTTCGACGCCATTCCAATAGAAACTTATATACAGAATGCATATCCGAAAAGGGTATTTCCTTCACAATATTGGAAAGACAAGGTGGCTTCTCCGATAAATTATGAGATCCAAAAGGCCGATCATGCCGCCTATCTCTGTCTGAATACTTTTAACTTATCGCCGGATTCACTAAAGGGTTATATGGATTGGTTTTTCGGTCAGCTTCGGACTGATAACATTCGCATGCTGTTGATCGATCTGACGCACAACGGTGGAGGACTCATGAACAACGTGCCGCTGTTATACTCCTATCTTGCTGACAAACCCTTTGACTTTTCAGTGACCTTATCTGCTGATGAAAAAGGGATCCCATTCCGTGAGTATCTCACGAGCATTGATTATAATCCTGTAAAAGGACATCCGTCAAGGGAGATTGATATGGCAGAAAAATCATTTTGGGCTGGATTCGGTAAAACTGCATCGGGGAAATACGAAGAAAAGCTGTTTCGGAAGCCTTATGATCCGGCAGCACCGGATAAGCGATATGCCGGCACCGTAGTTGTTTTCCTCTCCGGAGAGACGCACTCGGCTGCTTGCGCCTTTTCCGCCCTTGTAAAAGTAAATAAACGGGCGCCTTTGTTCGGTATGCGTTCCGGTGGTAAGGCGCATTTCATGGATGCTGGGATATTGCTACAATACCGGCTGCCGAACAGCGGTCTCATACTCTCCGTTCCCGCATGCCATTTGAACCTGGATTTTGCAGATAATTTACCCGAGGACAGATGCGCAGCGCTGGAGCCGGATCAGTGTGTAAATGCTGCAGAAGCCTTAGAGATGTTCTTAAACCGCGACGGAGCCCCGCCTGCCTACAATAAACTGATCAAACAGATCCAAGAAATGAGGAAAAATTGAGCTGACGACTGTACCCTCTATATATAAAACTCAAAGTATCGGGTCATAACTAAAATTCATGGGAACCTTAAATTCTAATCTAATCGTTCAAATATAAAAATTAGTGGGGTACCTGGCAATAACGGATCAATACATTTACGAAAAAAACATTTAAAAAATGTCGCAACATCAGACCTGGAATGACGTAAGGGTTGAAATTCAAAAAATAGTAAAGGATAAGGGTATCCCGGCATCCGATTTTACCCCACTCAATATTTATGAATGGGAAAGGATAGAAGGAAAGATTTATGATACGTTCTGCCATATTAATCATCCAGAAGAGAAGCCTATCTGGCTTTGGGAATATTTCAAATTAGATACGGCATCTTGCGAGGTAAAGCACCCTTTTAATTACCTCGACCAGTTGATTGACTCCTCCCAGGATATCTTATTTTTTGTCAATGGCGACAAGGATAAATTTTGGTTCTACAAAGGAAAGGTGACAGCTATTCAGACTGTGATTTCGGAAAGCAGCTATATTGATGAGCTTTATTTGGCGTCAATGAAATATGATTGGCTCGTCTGTATCAATCACCATGATTGTTTAATAGCAACAGGGAATCTTATGCCTGACCGGGTGAGGGCTCTGGTGGGTCTGTAAAATGAACTGTGAAGGTACTTGTCCCTGAGGAGGATTGAAATAATCTTATCCTCTTTTTGAATATTACCATTTTATTTTGATAATACACTTCTTTTTTGTAAAACTCCTTTTTGCCATTTTCCGCTATTAACCAGGATGGAAACAATAAGCAGCT
>Ga0247778_1001002_pt1 | contig 16986 bp, 19 predicted proteins | sample UWRJL049202B5_FD_179939 | JGI IMG/M metagenome (GOLD analysis project Ga0247778, IMG submission 179939) | Plant litter microbial communities from Arlington Agricultural Research Station in Wisconsin, United States - UWRJ-L049-202B-5 | ecosystem: Environmental > Terrestrial > Plant litter >... | reverse complement strand
AGACACAAATGAAACGACACCTGCAGAACTATTCTCTGCCGCGTTGTGGAACGCATTGCTATTCGCCAGTTAGGACAAGTCAGCCATTGTGGCGTCGAGCTGCCGCTCGTGCTTTCAGCCAGAGCCTCAGCAACGTCATGTGTGTTGGGAGTCATTGCGTTTTCAGCTCTGCGCGCTACAGGTTGTGCAAGTCGAAAGGATGAATGTGTATGGAACTTGCATTGCCTGTGTCAAAAGAAGTGGAAGATGTTAGGTGGCGACTGGGTGTTGGCTTTTGGCCCCCAACCCTAGCGAGTAGATGCTGGCCTTGCAGAAACTGCGTAGGAAATTTTGGAGAGTATGCAGGAGCATTCAGTAGGTTTGTCAAAGTCAGGAGATCCATATTAAAATACCGAAGAGATGCAGAAGAAAAGATAAGAAAGAACCAGTGCTGATTGTTGAAGTGAAAATGAGGAAGTTGTGAGGGGACGCCCTCAACGGGAATGTATACCCGGCTGGTTTGTGAGGACGGTTGTTGTGCCTTCCTTTACAACAATTACGGGTCAAGTTGCAACTTGGGGACTTGTAGTCGAAAATGTCCCTAACCTATGCTCTCCTATCAGGAGAGACAAGGGGGGTTTTGCAAATCTCTTGGACGTGGGCTGTGGCGGGAATTCTGCTTTTCACTATTTCAATGGCCTGCTTGAAGTTCATTTATTGATGCTTGTGATATTTATTGAACTAGTTCAGAGACTGGAGAATGCTTGGATGTCTCGAAGTTCAACAGACTGATCCTAATGGTGAGGTTGTCAATATGAAAGTCCCACGACCGAAAAGTCTGGCTGTTGTCACAACTCCAACGGCCACAGGACAAAGGCACCTCCAGCTCTCGATTATTCACCTGCTCGTATCCTTCATCCACTTTGAATTAATTTCCAGGGTCCTCGAGCTTAACACCTAATCCTCTCGTGGCCTTGAAATCCTCCCAGAAAGTTCTCCAAGCTGCAGAGGTGATACGCTGATCCAAACTTACAGGCTCCCCATTTTCTCTCAACATATCCTCTTCGAACTCATTGCGAGCCTTGACTAAGAAGAGACACATGGCTTCCACATGTTGCGGCAGCAACTGTTTTCCGTCTTGCCGAACAACGTGATAATCTACCTGCTTCGATGTTCTTTGCGTCTTGGGGTTGATCACTTTGGCAATGGCGAAGGTGGTTGTGGTGATGTTGGAGATGCTGGTATCACTCTTAACTGACTTGATGGGAGGAGACTCGTAGTAGATCAGCTTATGGGTAAGAAAACGAGGTGCAAATCCCATTTTGGGAAACGGGTGGTCTTGAGGGTAAGAGGTTGCCGTGTACTGGATATCACCGGCTCCCTTGCAATGCACTCGGACGCCTTTGACTTTTCTTGCGTACGCCCGTGAAGCTATATCGAATCCAATCTGTACTCTTTTGTAGAGGGTGAGATGATCGACGACATTGCGCATATCTCCCGACTTGAAGTGGCGGTAGGTAAGGAAATCGTCTTCCTCGTCGTGACCATTTTGAACGATGCAAACAAAGTCACCTGCGAATGGGTATCTAGGATTTAATTAGTCTCGAATATGCTTCAGAAAGGGGGTTAGTTACATAGTTTCTTCTAGGGGAAGCCCGTACCATCTCCTCTCGCCAGAGATAATGGCAGCAATGCTCCGATTCAACGGCTGATCAGTGTTCCGAAAGTTGTCGTCATACAGAAGCAAGACAATATCCTCAAGTGTACGATACCGTACCCGGTTCTTGAATATTTGAAATTGACTGGCAGGTGCTCCAATGTGCTTTTCCAAATCCACGGGAATCTCACAGGTGCCTCCATAAAGACCCTTGGCGCATTGAACCCAAGCAAATTTTGGATTCTTCTCGTTTGCTTTGAAGTGGAGAGCCCGACGGTGTTCATCTGAGGGTGGGGACTCGCAATCCTTGATGAGGGAACAAATCAGTTTATGGGCTTTCCAGTCAGTGCGTTGGCATTCTGGAGAGCAGTATATTGCATCTTTGCAAGCGCCGCATGTCAGTGATCCTCGGACGTTGCAGACAATGCATTTGGCTGAAGCTGAGGGTCTGGATGTCATTTTGTCGCTGTCGAGAGTGATTGATGTGTATGGATGTAGGTGTCAAGATGGGCAAAAAAAGCATGTGTTCGAGAGAAAGTGACTATTAAACATATTCGTTGAACAATTGAATAAGAGAGTCTTGCAATGCCACAAGTATTTAATGGTTCCAGTGAATTCCAAAGGGAGAGAATTTGATTTAGAGAACTTTAATTCACCACTTCAAAAATAGCCAGCTTTTGCACCTCCGACTTTCGGACTCATCTCGACTTCATCTTTTCATTTGGAGATAGAAGCTCCTCGCATTGCTCGTTTACCTTTTTCTCCCACATTCAAAGCTGAAGGTCCAAAGACAGAAATAGATTTTAGTGAGAGCAAGATTCGGTGCAGACTATAAGGGTATTTGAGGATCCCAAATTTCCCTCTTTTACATAAAGTATGAATGTAATTAAATTCTGCGAATCAAAGATTTGCAAAGCAACAAAGTATGTTTCTTTTTGGTCCAAAGTTCTATTGCAATTTGTTGGAGTTAGTGGGTAGAAATTATGCATCTTCATATGAGGCTGACGGTCGCAGTCAAAGACATATGCGCCGCTCGCGAGAAACTAACAGCGGCGAATAAGATGCACCGCCTGCGTTCACAACCTCATATTACTTTTTTTATATATCTACAATCTGGCCAGGAAGCTGAAATTGACATCTCTCTTGTTAATCATGTTTTCTGTTTCCTCACGGCAACCCGCAACTTTACATATACTGCGAACGATCCGATTTTCGCGCTCTATTTCATTAATCCGGAGAAGCAAAACCTCCCGCAATACAAGCGTATTAATTGCAGCAACTTTATGTCTCAGTATTGGAGTTTGGGTTGGAGTTTCTAAGAGCACAACGTCTTCAGAAGTTAACAATCTAAGACTTCAAACAAAACCTAAGATCGGGGACCTCTTTCAAGGCTCGCTGGACTGGAGAGGTAAAAGTGTACGACCGTTCACCATCCAAGACGTGAATTCTTGGTTGCAGAAAGAGCAAAGTACACACGAAGGACCGGTTGGCAGTGGGATTCGAGAATGGCATACCATCAGACGCCCCAGTAATGAGCCCTGCGAAGACAACTTGACAACTGCGCAACATTCTGTAACTCACGGCGAAAGTCTGCCATGGATGTTCTGGGGTATTTTTGATGGACATATGTAAGGAGCTGCTTTCTGAATTGATCAACAATACTCGAATTCATACAACAGCTAACACATTCCACAGGGGTCCCGCAACTTCAGCAGTACTCCGAGAATCTCTAGTCCCATATGTCGTACGGACTCTGTCTGAGCTTTTCCAATCAGGGCAAAGCAAAAGCAATGAACCACCACCTGAAGCCATAGATATTGCAATTACTTCGGCGTTTAAACAACTAGATGATGACATTCTTTCCGATGGACTCAAGGCTCTCAAACAAGCAAAAACACACACAGAAGCACTTTCCCTCTTCGCACCCGGTACCTCCGGCTCTTGCGCCATCCTCCTGAGCTTCGACCCAAACACCTCTCTCCTCCGCACCGCATGCACAGGAGACAGCCGCGCCGTACTCGGCACTCTCTCCTCCAGGGGCAAATACATCGCCACAGCACTATCCGTCGACCAAACCGGCTTCAACGAGTCAGAAGTCGCACGCGTGAAAAGTGAACACCCCGGCGAAGAGCACATCATAGATACAAAAACGGGACGGCTGATGCGCCTGGCACCGAGTCGAGCATTTGGTGACGGGCTTTGGAAATGGCCGAAAAGTGTAATTGAAGAGTGCCATGAGAGCTTCTGGGGCCATCCTCCGTTCAAAGCATATCTGACCCCGCCGTATCTTACGGCTGAGCCGGTTATCACTACGACGAAAGTGCGGGGAGACGGCGAGTTTGTTGTTTTGGCAAGTGATGGATTCTGGGATCATGTTTCGAATGGGCAGGCGGTGGGATTGGTGGAGATGTGGATGAAAGCAAAGAAAGAAGGGACAATTGGAAAGGAAAGGAAAAAGGAGGGGAGTCGAAGTGAGTTTGCGAGGAGAATACCAAGAGAAAGGAAATCTAGAAACGAAGATTTTGTCGTGGTGGATGAGAACTGTGCCGCTCACTTGTTGAGAAATGCTCTTGGGGCCGGAGATGAAGAATTGCTGTGTGGGATCGTTGGTGCACAGCCCCCAATTTCGAGGGAGGCGAGAGACGACATTACGATTCAAGTTATATTCTTCGACAATCAGAAGAAGCCGTAGTTCTCCTGGTTTGGATGAGAAAATACAGGGGTTTGAAATTCTCGATTCTTTAGCGTGGCAAATGATGGAAAGTCTCATATCATGCCTATGATATCCATGATTGCTACAAGCCAGGTAGCTTGTTAGCGCACGATTGACAAGCCATCGTACGCCACACCGGGATTTGCTGTCTTGGGTAACCGTCTACCTCCGATGTCCTTTTCACGTTCAGGAAGGGTGACTCGTTCAGTGGTGCAGTGGACAACCTCAATAGAAGATGGTAGGAGGAAGAGTGGCCAGTTGTGCTGAAGGTGGAGACTGTGTCGGATTTCTTCCTGTTCGTGACCGTAAACACACGGTATCCCGTTTATAAGTAGCGCTTGCCAATGTGATCTTGTTTGACTACCTACTCGAATCAGCTTCACCGTTGAAAAGCTTTCCGTCATCAAATAGTTGACTTTTCCTCGACTTCGGGTGTTTGAGGGGCGTGACTTACTTGGGAGTGACTTCCTGAGTATACCCTGCAGACGTGACTTCCAATATGTCTTGCAACCAAAATCTTCCCAAATCTCAACACTCTGGACCGCCATGTCGGTGGATCTGAGAAGTCGGACGGGGCCAGGCATCTGGGTGCTACATACACATAGTAGCAGGTCGAATTGAATCCTCCCAATGAAACCACACCTTGTGTCCGCACCATGCAATCCTACCATTTGTGCTTGTGCCAGTGCCATTCTGTTGCCGTGCTCAATTTCGAAATATGTCGATATTTTTCTTCTCCCGCATGAAGCACTCTATCAGCGAAGTACCACCTCGCCGGCGAAACCCCTGTGGTACTTTTCGGGCACCTTGTCGAGCAGCGTTTCTGGCAGCTTTATCTGCTCTCGGATTTCCTCCAATTCCTTCGTGTGCAGGAACCCACCTGAGGTCGACCCACACTCCTGAAGCATCAAGTTCCGCTGCAGCTGAAATGGCTTCTTCAAGCGGCGCAAACTTCCTCGCCTTTCTTGGTTCCCTTTTACGGGTATTACGCTGGAAAAGTTTCAGTGCGTTGGCCGAGTCTGAATAAATCACCACGTGTTCAACACATGAGCTTCCTTGATCTTCACACTGCTTCCTTGCAAGTTCCAACGCTTTCGCGATTGCGATGACCTCCATCGAATTATTATCCATCGTCTCCTTAGTACGCCATGAGCCTTCAACCCATGTCTCTGAACCAAATGGGGTAGTTGCGACCCCGATACCGCTGCCGGATCTCATGCAGCATCCATCAGTCCAGTAGACGAGTCTATTTTGGCGACAGCCGATGTCCTGTGATGCCACAAAATATGCAACATCTCTTGCATTAATGGTAACATCGCCTCTGAATAATTTGACTCGCATGGCGAAGATGTCGTTCTGGCTCTTCTGTTGCGTGTGTTTTGATGTTGCTGGATGCTTGAGTAAAAATAGGGTAGCGAAGCAAAGTATGTTAAGGTAGAAAGAAATGGTAAAGGTATAGTATTTTGATGTGGAGTGATGTTAGTACTACTAAACTGCACTACCTCGACGGTTCCGTGCATCGACGGGATTAGCAAAAGAAAGATAGAGAAAGACTAGGAACTAGCGTCAAGTGACTAACCCCCTCAGGCTATATAAAAACTTCAAAGCCACATGACCGAAATGTCCGGCCATCGCCTTCTCGCAAGTCCTCCAAGACCATGTTAGAACGTTTGCTCAAGATTTTGAGTTTCCAACCATTTCCTCATAGCCCATTCTGGACCATGATGCCGGATTCTCGACTTCATCACCCCAGCCCTTCATTGCCTTGAAATCCTGCCAGAAGGATGTCCATGTCGATGAATCTATGTGATCCATGCGGTCATACTGCTCGCGTGTTCCGTCGGTATGAGCCATGCATGACTTCTCCAAATCCCGTCGTAAGAAAGTGCAAATTGCCTCCAATTGTGGAGGTAGCAAATCCTTTCCATTCTTACGAGCGACGTGGAAATCAACCCGCTTTATAGTCTTACTCTCTCTCAGCTCTTCAGGCTTGATGACCTTGAGAGTATTGTATGCATTGGTGTTGATGATTGGGATGTCCGAATCAGAAGCATTGGACTTAGTGCTAACTTCATAGAACAGCAATCCGCAGCCAAATGACGACGGTACTTTCATGGTCTCTGGGAAAGGATGGTCTTGCGGATACGAAATTACCGTGTATTGTAGTGCCTCGTCTCCTACGCAATGCACTCTGACACCTTGGAGTTTTCTGGCTCGATTCTTCCATTCTTCTGGGAATCCAATAGCAATAATGGGCTGGACAGTGGGACTGGCGATAGAAAAGTAATCCGCGATTTTGCGAAAATCGGCGGAATTCAGGTTGTAGTACTTGTTTAGCTCATTTTCGTGCTCAAAGTCCTCTTCCGTTTCGAGATCTTCTTCCCCTGCATCTTTTTCGCCAGTTTCTTCACCAAAATCACCAAGATATTCTTCATCCGAATCATCGTCATTCAAGCTGGAATCCTCTGCACATCCGCTTTCCACAATGCACAGAACATTTCCATAGAAAGGCATCCTAGATTATGTTAGTAATTTTAGTTTAAAGTATGGCTCAACGCAGACTTACATTGTTCTCTCCAGAGGAAGGCCATACCAGCGCTTACGAGCCTAGAGCCCAAATTCCGTGTTTTCAGGCCATTTTCAGGGCTTAGAGAGCCTCACCAAGCCGGCTGTAAGCTTCAATAATTCGTAGAACTTTGGAGTTATGCGACAACAATAAATAATAAAATATTTATATATGAGTATTACGAAAGAATTGAGGTACCCTTTCTTTGTATCACTAAATCTTGGGGTAACTAATTATTAGCGTTATTGATTTGTATGCAAAAGACCCTAAAAACACGGACTTTGAGCTCTAGGCTCGTTACACGCTCCAACGACAGACGTCCCCAGACATATATTATATGCCGCATCATAATCTATGAATGAATCAAGATGCAGTGCTTCAATCTGCTTCCCAATCTTGCAATTACGTACAGGATTGAACGTAGATAGCTGAAGAATTCCGATACGTCCTCCAACAAGTGCCCTAATCGAATCATAGATTGTGACTTCGCCTGAATCCGAGTTCCATTCGTATTCGAACCAAACAAATCGGGGATTTGTCTTGTCTGCTTCAAATAGAAGACCTCGACGCATGTTGGGCTTGGGTGGTGTAGTGAATTCTTTGAAAGAAGAACAGATCATCTTATGGATGACCCGGTCGGTGCGTTGGCATTCGGGAGTACAATAGTGAGCATCTTTGCATCCGCCGCAGCGTAACGGTGCTAGATCGTCGCAGATGACACATTTGGGAGTGGTTGATGTTGCGGACGACATGTTGTTTCTGTCGAGGCCAAGCAATTTGTGTAGCTGTGGTTGAGGTTGTTGAGACGCTCGAGAGAAATGTGCGAAGATGTAATTCAAGATATCTTCCTTCAGACAGTGAATACCAAAGGTCAAAAGTATTGGATTTACTTTTCTGGGCGATGTTAATGAGGAGTCAATGAGTTTGGTGGACCTGCTCGAAGGGGAATTTCAATGCTCCCCAAAAGCAATTCGATTTTGTACTCCGATTCTCGGACTCATCTCGACTTCATCTTTATATTTGGAGATAGAAGCGTTGCTTGCTTACTTTTTCCTCCCACAGTCAAAGCTGAGGTGATCCAATCCTCTCAGAGACCAAGCATTCCCGGGACTCAGGATATCCCAGCCACTCTTCCTCTCCAAGATTCCGCCATGGCTACAAAAACCCTCTGCATCATATGCGGTGACCCCACGAACGATATTGAATGGCGTCAAAAAATATGCAGTCCAGTGTACTGCATGTAATGAGGCATATTACTGCTCCAACGAATGCCAGGCCACCGATGGTATGCATGGACTGCTCTGCGTGGGTGAGCATCCTTTGGAAAACCGCCATCTTCAGACATGGTCCGAGGTAAGAGTATTTCTATACCCAATATCAGCCTCAGTCAATTGTCAGAGAATGAATCTAATACAATCACTTCGCAGCTATCTTCTTTGGAGCTGAAGACGATGACCCAAATTTCATTTAGGTCCCTTCATCTAACTACGGAGCAATGATCGGCCATATCGAACAATTACTCGGTACTGCATCTCGAAGCTTTCCGATTGAAGCAAACCCCGTCCGCAATCGAACAATTGAACAACCGATTCGTTGCTTCCAGTCTGTCCCTGGCAGAGAACTACCGAGAAACAAGGCCATCGCATCAGTCCTTCAAACATGCAAGCGCTAGAATGGTAACATCGCTCGGAACAAAAGGTATGCATTTCTTGTCTGCAAAATCTCAGCTACCTCTTACTGATACTGTTTTCTAGATACAACTGGACTGGCCATGTGGTCTTCATGGGGGACAACCGGCACCTTGACTACCAAGATTTCCGACACATCATCGATGACCTTTCTGTCTATAGGCCTGGGACTAGCAATGATCAAGCTCTATGGGAGGCACGGTCAATAAAGGTTCGAGGTGTCCGAGTGGAAGAGCGTGTCTATCCTCCCGGAGGTGATTTTTCGTCCATTACTGTCTGTAGTGTAGTGGCGTACCCTCAGGATCATCCGTTCTTCCTGGACACAGACTCTCGTCCTGAACCGCCATCATTTTCACTCCTCGAGAAGCTTGGATTGCCGATCATAATTGAGGAAATTAACGTTTCCCGTAATTTTAATAACTACGAAGGCCATTATGACCCATCCTCGAGCTCTTGGCAACGGCAATATACAGAGCTTGGCAATAAGCGAAGCCTCCTAATTTGGAATGCACAGGGCTTTATTACGGGCTTTGATGCTAAATTCGTCAGAAGCGATGGAAAGGATTTGTCGTCCAACCACATCATGGCGTTCTGGTTCATCCAGATTGAAATCAATCCCGTTGTCAATCGAATGTTCACCCCTTTCTTCGAAGCGGTCGAAGACGTTCTTAAGAGGGCAACCAGAGCAAACTTTGAACAATACTGGGAGGAATTCAAAATCAAGCATTTGGTCGACGAGTCCGAATCAAGCCCTTATCATGATATCGAGGAGGGGTCAGCCTGGTGACCGGCAAGGAGGGTTTGTGGCTCTGAGATGGTTGCTGCAGAGGGTGTGGAAGAAACGTGCTTGGTATTCTAGCGCCGAAGGCTTTTGAGATGATTCTACAGAGCAAATGGACGAGCTCAGGGTTTTAGCATGGGTACGAGCCATCTTCTGGATAAAGATATGGCACTCAAGTTCATGTAACTTAGGCATTATCAAATCTTACGTATCATGATGAGATCTCCTTCAGAGGCATCTGCCACAAGCTTTCTCGAGGAAACAATGTCCGAACTTGCATTCCAGTATCAGACGCGGTGTGCCTGAAATTTAGAAATGTGATGTCCCTATGCCAACACAAAGTTGGCCTCCTGGACCCTAAAGAAACTCCGAAGAGAATAATAACATCCACAAACCATCCCGAGCGCCGCATATCATCACCAACCCACCAGCTAATATATTCTCCTCCCCAGCGCCGTTAGATTACCCTAACTTTATACATACCTCCATATGTTCATTCCACTCCACCTCTTTCAACCCCTTAATATCAGCTCCTTATTTATGTCAGGTTATGGCCAGGTGGGGAAATCTTTTAAAAATAAATAGATTATTTTATAAATTTTCTAGTCGGTGCGTTAAGTGATTCGAATCGGTGAATTAGAAAAGAGATGAATTAGATTAGAATAAATTATCTTCCAGGTCTGAATTCATTTTCACTTTGGGATTTGGAATACAATTGAATCTATCTGCGAGCAAATTGATTTTTATCGCTCCGATTTCGAATTTTTACCCGTCGACGTTTTTCTGTGGAATGATTTTTCCTTAGACCTTTACATTAAAATTTTACTCGAGGATACGACAATTAAGGCGATCCAGTCCTCCCAAACTGAACGGTATAACCTTACTTTCGGCTCAGATTGAGAGCTCAAACAACCTTTCCCTCGACCAATTTTCTCAGCGATGTCTGCCAACAATGCATATCCCTGCATTGTATGCGGCCAAAGAGGATCTGGATCTCATTGCCTACTCTGCAACCAAGCACATTACTGCTCTGCCGAATGCTTGGCCACTGATAGCATTCACGAACTGCTCTGCATCGGCCGTCACCCTCTCGAGGAAAGGCCTTCTCCTGACGCAATTCGTGGTAAGTGATTGAAATTGCTCATAAGCTCATGGCTCCGTAGGCTATAACTTGTCCCGAGTATATTAAACCGTCAGAACTGACTTCCAATTTCCAAAGGGGTTTTTTTTGCTAGCGGCGTCGACGCTCCAAGATTCATTTGGATATCTTCATCTAGCTACGGAGCCACCATTGCCAGGATTGAATCTCTTATTGGCAGCACATTCCAAAGCTATTCATTTGATATCAACCCTGTCCGCAATCGCGCTATTGACGGAGTCATTCGTTGTTTTCACTCAGCTCCCCACGTTGTACTGCAACCTAATCAAGTCGTTGCTGCAGTACTTAGCAAATGCAAGCAGTGGAACGGTGCTAATGCTGCAGATACATCGTTAGTACTCTCTAATTTTCACTTTGCTCTCTTGCTGATGCTCTCAAACAGGAACTCGTGGGTGGGACACTTAATGTTTCTGGGCGACAACAGGGACCTCACATACCAAGACTTCCGCCACATTGCTGATTATCTTTCCATCAAAAGAACTGGCGGGGTCTATGACCGTGCCCTTTGGACTGAGCGAGCAAGAAAGATTCAAGGTGTTCAGCTGTCATGGGTTAACGACGCCCCAAGCTACTTGCCCATTTACTACCCCCAAGACCACCCTTATTTCATAGATGCTACTACACGCCCCAAGGCACCCGGAATCTCGATATTAAAATATCTTCGTCTCCTGTATATTGTCGAAGAAACTCCTGGTTACGGTCTTGATAGTGGCTTCAGGCATGGCGCAATCCGTACGATAGCTCAATCTCTGCCGGAAATGTTTGCAGTCCGCAGACTTCTCATTCGGGATACAATGTCTTTTCAACACAATTTAGATCTCAAATTCGTCAGAACAGATGGGAAGAACTTACGAACGGAACATGTCAACGCTCTCTGCAACTTCATTGGGGAAATTATCGAGCCGTTGATGGGAGGCGAAAACCGATCCCCGCTTGACGTGGCAGCCGTGGTGCTTGAATTTGGGACAAGGGAAAGATTTTTCGAGTACTGGTCGGATGAATTCATGCTAAGGATCCCCGAGGCCCCCATCCCCAGCCTCGAGGTCCCTCAACCATATCATGACATTGAGTTAGATGACGTTACGAATGGTACCCGAACGCTAGTCGTTCCTCTTGGTGATTGATAGATGATGGATAAGGAGGTTTTGCTGCTGACTAGAGAATTATCCGCCAGGGCGGGTTTGTGGAGCGAGGACTCGACTGGATGTAATTATCTTCCGGCTACTTGAGGCAATGTACTATAAGCAGAAGATTTTCTCAGGAAATGCATAAGGAATCCGGAACCCACCCAGCTTGACCTTCATCAAAGTCGCTCATTTCGAAAAGCTCCTTCAAACATCCTTTCTACCTAACACAATCATCCTCATGAATCCAGTCTCAAATACCACTAGTAATTCAACAGAAAGATTACCAAAACTGCGGCAGCAATTTGGCATCATTACATACCCAAACCCCCTCCTCTGGCGAATGTAGCACTACTAAGAAACCTGCACACTTAAATTAATATTCCAACTCTCCAAAACGCTTCAAGTAGAACATTTGCTTCCGCAAACCATCCCGATCACCAGCTCACCAACCAGGAACTGTCCCTCAAACAGCTCCCGATGTTACCCACATCTACTCAACTCCATTGCAGCTCCCTCTTCCAGCTGAACACACATATCAACAGTCCGACAATCAAGAGCGGGGCAAAAAGGCGGGAGCTCGTTGCAAAGTCGAGAGAGTAGTAATTAATCGGTGGAATGGCAGTAGTCAAAGTAGCAGCAGGCTGAACTATTAAAAGAAAGGCAAAAGTTCGAATTTGAAGCGAATAGTGCAAGGGGATGTAGCGGATTAAAGGAAAGGCAAACAGCCTTCTGACTGACCGCAGGCGGGAATAGTCAAAAGCACCTTCCCTTCTAGACGACGACTTTATCTAAAGGCAACCGCGAAGCGTACACAAGAAAACTTCATTCTTAGACAACATCGAATTGCTTCGAGAATATGTTACATATGCAGTCGCTAATCGCAAACGTACCAGGCGCTCCCAAGCCCCACCCTTTTGACTCCCTCCTAATTTCATGTTGTTACATCCAATCCATTCCAGCATCACCCGTCATCTATTTCGCAAAGTGCAGGTCATATCCTAGCCACTTTCTTGCTTGCACCTGCTCCACCGAGAGACCCGGGTAGCCGTATGTCAATGGCAGGAAGAAGTACCATCCTCCAATGACAACTGCAATCACCACACCTGCTGCAGCCCATGAGGTCAACAGGTTTTGACCAGCCAGCTTCTCACGTGCTGGGAGGTGCTTCTTGATAGCTTTCTTGACTCCCTTGACTGTGACGTTGTCATCGAGGACAGGCTCGACGTTGAAGATGAATTCGAGCAGTGCACCAGTGACGAGCGCTGAAGCTAGGTGGGCTGGTAGGTAATGATGCAAGAATAGTTGACGACCCATTAGATAGAATGGAAGATAGTGCATGGCCCACGCGAGGAAGAAGAACCCGGTTGAGTTATACAGACGAGATCGCGAGCCTGCAAGAATTAGTAATAGATTAGACAACGCGGGTGGTAAAAAACTTACGTAGATCCAATGCATCAACACCGCGGCGCAGTGACAATTGATCCGCGGCAATGATACCAGCAAACACAGCCAAAAGACTGCTTGCTAACCACCAGCCAATAGGATTTCCGAGAAAGTAGATTTGCTGGCGAGTATCATTTTGCGTCCAGAAGCTGACACCTCGGAGCAAAAACGGCCAAACGAAAGGCTCGCTAGCATATGGATGGCTGCTCGTCAAGGCGTTGTTGTGGTAGAACATAGCTCGCTGTAATTCGAACCATTTCTTCAAGAAAGGCACGCTCTTGACCTTACGCTCCGTTCTCACCAAACGTTCGCTATCCTTGGGAAGCGATGGGATTTCATCAACATACCAAACGTTGGAGCTCTGGGCAAGATTCTTGTTTCCGTTGATTTCTTGTTGCTTGAAAGCCCAGTCTGGGAGTGGGGTGGTATGTGTCCACATAGCAACCTTGGATGGGTTGTGGATGAGCTTGAATTGACCCGACAGACTCTTGAATTCCTGTCCAGCTTTGCCATTTTCGATTCGGATCTCGAATAGAGTATCGTTGAAGCGATCGCCAAGGGCCTCCTCCATTGGGACAGTGGTGAACTCCTGGTTTGTGGGGTAGTATGGGGAGGCGACGTCGTGAGACAAAAGCATGCTATCGGTAACCACATGTCTAAGTCTGACAAGTTCATTGTTCTTAACGTGGTGACCAGTGACGTGATCGTCGACAAGGGGAAGGATTTGCCAGTGATTGTTGGCGTCGGCGTATGGGTAACCCGTGACTTGCTGGCCTTGACTGGAAACTCGGCCGTCTTCGTATCTCAAGGGATATTTATCAGGGTGGCTGTGAAGGAAGCCTGAAGTCTCTTTGTGCTTGATCTGAATGTTGTCGTAATAATCAATCGTAACAGCATTGGCGGTCATTACATTATCGCTTAGCGTTTCCTGGAACTCAGGGGACATGAAATCATCTCCAGGGCCGGATCGAGTCAAAATTGCGAAGTGAACCTGGAACCAAAATAGGTAGAAGAAGAAAGGAACAAGGATCAAAGCAAATGCACGAGCTGCAAAATGCTTTCCAAAATCGGGGAGGCTCATTGCACCCTGGCGACGGTTGACATCCAAAAGATCCCAAAGATCAATTGCAACTGCTGCTCCAATCGTAACGAAGGCGAAGAGACCAACATATTTGGTGGAGATGTCGCAGCTGAGCGCGAAACCGGTCAAAAGAAGCCACTTCCACCATTTTCGTCCGAACGGTTCATGTCTGAGCTTATAGAACTTGATATAGCACAAGAGACTGCATGCCATCGCAAAAACGAGGGTAGCATCCAGTAGAATTAGGCGGGTCTGACCAATGTGCGCATTATCGAAGAGAACCAAGCAGGCTGAGACAATGCAGGCGGGCAGAGTGTAACCAGACTCCCACATTATAGCAAAGACTGTTGGAACCGTCAAAGCACCCAAAAGGGCGGGCATTGCACGATAGGCCACATATGGCACCTTGTTGTTGATATAGGAATCGCCAATGTTCTCGAAGTGGAACTTCCCGTCATATCCCACGAACCATCCCATGAGGGCGAAGAGGAGTTTGCCAAACGGAGGATGGACATCGAAGAAATAAGTGCGCTCGAGGTAATACGATGCGAACTATTCAGACACATTTGTTAGCTTTTGACTGCGACTGCTGAGGGGGGGCGCGCAAGCCTACCTTGCCAAAATGGACCTCATCGAAGACAACCTCATTAGGATGGCTGATACCCCAGAATCTTGTGAGAAAGGCCAGGAATGTTATAACAGTGATGGCAATCCGGTAATCCCATTCTACGCCCGACTTCTTGTTTGAAGTCGCCGCCTTGACTAAAGCATCGAGTTCGGCGTCGCGAGGGGCTGCAATACCAGTTGCTGAAGCATCTTTCGCCTTGACCGGGATAGAAGCGTCCTTCCGTTTCCTTACGGACCCGGACTGGGAGGACATATCGAAAAGCGTGAAAAAAAAATCTGCCAAGTGGGAATCGCGCCGTTAGCTATTGCTGCTGAAGAAAGGAGCTTGGGGTTGCAGCTAGACTCGAGCCGCGCGAGAGAAAGAGTAGACTCACGGTAAGAAAAGCAATCCTTAGTAGAGCTCAATGAGTGTAAGAAAAGAGCATTGATCGAAGAAAAGATTCTTCAAATCAAGAGGCGATGTTGCTGTGTTGGACGACAGACAATGGTGCTTGATGAGGAATGGAATTTTTGACAGGACACCTTACGAGTTTACGCGGCGGTCGACTTGGCTTGGCGCACGCATGATTGGGGCACGGATATCGTCAGGGGTTGAACAGCAGGCGAGCATGAAAAGGGGTTTGGAGGCCAGAGTTGGTATGGTATTCAAAAATCGGTACAAGAAGTCGATATGAGCTTATGGACTCTCAGAGATCCCGTATCAATAGCTTGACCGCAATTGTCCTTGAATATTCGTCCTTCAGAAGGAATATCAAAAGCTGACTAAGCAACCCCTTTTCTTTTGAGACGTGAACCTCACGATCCCCGACTTCAAAATACACACCGCTTGGAAGACACAACTCAACGTCAACCATGATGATTACCCCAAGAGCTGCACTGAAAGCGCCAATGAGTCTGGGGGCAATGCTTCGTGTACCATCGTCCCCTAGGTATCAATCAGTCAACGCCTCAGGAATGAGTTCAAGATTGGCTCATTGGGGTAGTAGAATGACCCCAATATTGACCAAAAATGCCATGCCTCGTTTGTTATCCCACTTAAAAATACGTATGAACTTGCAGCTAACACATCCCCAGCCGTTGGCCCATATGTAAGAAGGCTTCCTAATAATGATCACGTGCTTAGCTCACAATATCCAGAGTCAAGCCATAAGAACATCACACGCAATCTACTGCTCAGGCCAACTACCTGCAGATTCTCAAGGGAATTTGGTCGAGGGAAGCATGGGCGAGAAGACAGCAGCCTGTCTTAGGGCCCTTTCCGCCGTACTCACCGAAGCCGGCTCATCTATCGACAAGGTCGTCAAAGTCCAAATCTTCCTCACCGATATGAATGGCTTCGGAGAGATGAATGCGGAGTATGAAAAGTGGATCAAACACAAGCCGGCTAGGAGTTGTGTTGCAGTCAAGGAGTTGCCAAAGGGGGTGGATATTGAGATTGAGTGTGTTGCGGTGCCATAGATAGGATGAAATACCAACACTCGTGCTTGCCATTGTTTTGCCAACGTCGCCCTTACAGTGGGTCTTCTCTCTTTCTCAAACATTATTGTTTTCGTTGTACCTGCTGTTGTTTTTAGTCTGTAATTTTTGCCTCTCATTACAGTCCCATCCCACCGAAAAGCGATCTTGAAATTAACGCTTTCTCATTCTTTCAGTCCTACAACACGAGTCTCATCTCCGCTCCATCTAACTTGGAAGAGTATTTTGCGCCTCAGACATCGCCAAATCCACAAAAGCCCTCAATTTTGCCGACCTCATCCAGCCTTCAAGTTCCCGTTCCTCTTCCTCAATATCATCAAACGGAAGTTGCGTAGCCAGTTCATCCATCCCTCTTCTCAGCACGTACCATTCGTCGCTCACAAACGGATTCATTTACTGCTGCTTGCCACACTCACGGCACTGAATACGTTTGAAGATGGCGGCCTCCCACAGCATGTTGAGAAGATTGATGCGGTCTGATTTGGCTTTGTTCCGTGACCGACGCATTACTTGCCAGGCTCCGTCGAGGTCTGGATCGGATTTGAGATGTTGTGGCCCCGGCTGTAAAAAATGCTGAATAACGTGATCGGCAGTCAGGAGGAGTATCAGGATCTGGACCATATGTATGATATACTGGCATTGTCGACGACAGAGGCTTCGATTGAAGGATCCGAATCGTTGGATTGATT
>Ga0247778_1001001_pt1 | contig 17002 bp, 19 predicted proteins | sample UWRJL049202B5_FD_179939 | JGI IMG/M metagenome (GOLD analysis project Ga0247778, IMG submission 179939) | Plant litter microbial communities from Arlington Agricultural Research Station in Wisconsin, United States - UWRJ-L049-202B-5 | ecosystem: Environmental > Terrestrial > Plant litter >... | reverse complement strand
CCTTGGCGGCAGAACCATCCATTCGCGGCAATACAGGAATTCTGGTGGCAGGAGTGTAGCAGAGGGGCTCACCGCTTTTGTGGAGCCCTTCGCGATGTGCAACGAACTCCTCTTGATTGCCAGAATCAGCGAGCATCCTCGAGTACGCCCAACCATGCTTCGTGGTCGACCAGAACGGATCCACCACGGAAACCAGCCACAACGACCGAATGGCGCTTGCTACCACCGATGGAGAGACGGCAGAAAAGCCACAAGACACATAGCAGAATAAGTGACCGCCCTCATCGATGTGCAACAAAGTTTTGAACTACCAAATCCGGAGGAGCATGGCCCGTGAATACTCAATCATGATCCATGCCTGACCTCACAACCCCACCATCAGATAACTGCAATGACTGTATCCCTCACTACTGCCTAGGCAGCTGGTATTTAGGGCGCCGGCAAGTCTAGAGTGAGATACCAATCGCAGTGGGATGGAGAGAGAGGCCAGAATAGCTACTCATCTCGTAACTACATGAGTTGTATTTTGGTCTAAGGCTCGAGGACTTGAGGATTTTAGGACAGACTATCTTTTGTAATCCTTTGCCGTGAGGAATTGTTCTTGTTTGTCCTGTTGCTGAAGCGCTATGCTGCTTTTGGGACCTGTTTAGCCGAAGTTTTCGACACATAAAACTTCAATCCGCGTTGTCCTGCACGAACACCCACTAATTCGAATATTCTGAGCTCCTTTGTTGAAAGGCTTCATCGGTCCGTCCAACTGTGTGGTGTCCTTGAGCCTTTACGCAGGAAAAGATGCCGACGACGCCTCTACCTTGTGTAAAGAGTGGATCTTCATTTACAATAGTTGCGGTCACCGAGAGAGACATCTATCTTCTTGCGCAAAGGTGAAGGGCAATTCTGGTATCAAAGATGTGCGGACTTCGAGGATCCGGGGTACGAGACGTTAGATGGGGATTGTCCCGGCTGCGTAAATTACCAGCGCAGGTACACCTGGCAGGGCGTTGATAACCTTCCTTGCGGATCTTGAGGGCATACTTCGAATTACATCAACACCGTCTTCCAACCCTTCCATTACATCGGCCCATGGACCTGCAGCTAGCCATTCGTAATCCCTTCAGCATATGGACAGCAATAAGAACTCAGCGGGTCACATCCCCTCGTCGATGTCCCTCCAAAGCAGCCGCGGCTCCTTACTTTTTTCGACCTTGGCTCTGCCGTCGACCCTATGGGCATCGGGAATAGAGGTGTTGCCGACCTAGGCCCCTAGGGCATCCTATGGTACGAACATGCTTTTCCGCCGTCGAAGTACTCCTCTATTTGTCTTCACTTCTTGATGGAGCTTGCTAACCACCCCGCCTGAACAGAAAGGTCTCGACGTCACGAAATGAACAGACACCAAGCTTCGGATCATGCCATATAGCATCCCTCTCAATATCTCCGATTTCGGACACCAGCAGTCTTATCTTCGCCCTCCCGAATGGCCAACTTGAATTTGTTGCCATTCACTGACTGTTGCGAGCATTGAAGTTGGATTTCGACTTAGAAACACCGCTGAAGACCTGAGTACCGAAATAATTATGTGGCCTGGCCTGCTTCATCGAAGCTTCTGATCCCAATTTCGAAGGCGCGAGGAGCCCCAGATGACGAAAACGCTCGATGGCCTACAGCACCGATGAGTGAGAGACGCAGACTCGAGCTCCAAGCTAGGACGGACATCAGCTATGAGCGACAACGTCCTACTATTTTCTAAGTTCTCGCCTTGCTTCATCCATCAACACCTTACTCAACCGCAACTTTCGCCAACACCTGCACCGTCGAATCGGAGCTCTACACCCCGCGAGACACTCAACATGCTACCGCCTCTTCAACTTTCGATAGCACGTCCACTCGCCAATTTACTCATCGTTGGGACGCAGGTATGATACCATCTCCTCCGCCCGCTTGCTCGTGGAATGAAAACCATCATCCACCCTGTCGGTATTCCCTTGCCGCAGATGCCCGCTGCCACCGGTGGCCCTTCAAACGCGGATCGAACTTCAAGTTTACTGAATCTGCCCAAGTTCAGAAAACCGTCTGCGCCGGGGTCGCAAAGCCAATCGGCATCAATTGGCACACCGTTGCCTCCATCGCATGAGCCGTTTATGAGTAGTCGATCTATAGATTTAGGAACTGGAGATGATCGACAGCAGCTAAGTCTAGTTGCAAGCGCTTCCCTTTCAACAATTCCAACCAGGTCACGTATCTGGCTATGGTCGGCGCAGTTCTGATCTACTAGCCACGTTGATAGGCTCTCAGCAACCTCAGCAGATACAATAGCAGAACAGTCCGGCGCATGGGTGGAACAATCCTAAGATTGGCCCCACCATTCCAGTCGTCAGAGAGAGAAGTTCCGACTGAGGAAAATGTCCGACCTTGGACACAACTACCAACACCAAATTCAATCAGGACACTGCCGGTTGGAGGTTCTCTCCCTCAAATCTACCACCGATACTCGTGGCGTATGCTGGCGACCCTCCGCAACAGTCCCTGAGAGAAGAGTTCCAGGCCCAGCCATCAGTGCTGTACAGCATCATGCATCAATCCATCACAGCGGCACTGACCGGGTATCATTGGTGCGAGAACATTGTTCATGTTGAGAGCGGTCGCGAGTGTTGCTTCTCACTCTGGCTTGCCTTACATGTTCTCCGTATCGTCCTCTCCTTCGGGGTCGAACCTATTGCGATGCCGCGACAAACCGCAAATTGGATATTGAGAATAGGTCCGGCGGTCTTGCGAGGAGTCTTCAGCCAGAAAAAGAGGTATAGGCGCGTTGTCCTTGATCTCGGGCTTGTCAGTACTCTCGGGTTCGGGGGCTTCGATACAATTTTCGGCTTTGGGAATTCACTGCAGCTGCCTGCTTCGTGCATTCCAAAACGACCTCGTATTCGCTTTCTTTTCAACCTTGGCCTTTCGCGCAAAACCCCTCAATTTCGAAGTCCTCCAAACCTTCGATATTCACTTCCAATCGTCATGGCTCTCTCTCCTACTCGATGTCAGGCTTCCGCCGCCAGAGGAGTGATCACTTGTGTTCTCAATATCCTCAGAACCAAAACCGCCGCACAATTAGCCATCGACCCGGATCACCTCGCAAGGCTACAAGAAGAGAGAGACGCCGAAGAAACACCATCGGAAGAGGACCGTGATTCGGAACAACTTTAAATCGGCCGCGACATTAACTCTTCGCTGCCAGTCGCGCGCTATATTGTCCAGATGATCACTGCTGCTTGCTTCACGCTTCTAGAACAGTTTAGCTCGTTCTTCGCTGTGCAAATCGACTTTGATCAAGGCAGATAGCTCTTCCATCACGCCATTCCAACTATTCGCAGCATGTCGGTGATCAACAATGACTTGTCCTGGAGACTCGCTGTGCTGTGGTCTTGCTGCTTACATGCAACGCCTCAGAAGTTAGTGCGACGAGCACCGCGATTCCGCTAACACTTCCGTACCCAATGAGTCTAGTGTGAGGGAATCTAAGGGAGCACCGCACAGAGCTGGGGCGAGCTCACCTTGGGCGTACTTCTCGCAATCTGATACCGCCCATAAAGCTTCCTCCATATAGACCTCATCGTCGTCAACATCATCCTGCTCTCCTGAAGGGCCGCGACTTCGATCTAGAGCCAGAACCCAAGTCCCGGGTAGATCTTCCACTAGGTGTAGCTCATGCTCCATCAACGAGTTCAATGGGGCGAAGGAATTAGGAGTCCTCAATAGAAACAGAGGCTTCTTGCCAGAGAGGATTCAACCGGTTGTCGACGCGGGGGGGCGATCCGGGTATCAATATTATTCGAGATGACAGGCTGAGAACCAGGGAAGCGATAACTGTCACGACGGAGCGTCAGTAAGAGGGTGAGAAAGCTCTATTGGCTCTTTGGATGAGTATTATACCCTTTAAGAGACCACAGCCTGTCCCTGCAGGGAGAGTGAGCCTCTGGCTGTGATAGATATAGCTTGAAGCCTCTGGTACAGCGGAGCCTAGTCTACATATCCTTAACCTCCAACATGGAGCACGGGCTACAGCCCTTGGAGAAGCAAGATCTATGGGGCTCCGAACGTCAAGAAACCGCAGACCTTAGCGCCATCAGACAAGAAGCCGACCGGAAAATGAAGCAGAAAGTGAAGAATAGGCGAAAATATGGCCGTCGTACCGCCAAGGCTTTGAGAAAGAAGGATGACCGAATTCTCAGTATCCTCAGTGGCGATGAGATCCACAGTGATGATTGCTCACGGGCTATCATCTGTGAAATCTGCAGATAGCATTATTGTCATGGGAAAAGGCCGCATTCTCGAGCAAGGAAGCCCCGAGTCTTTAATGTTGAAATCCGATCGAGCCTATCGAAAGCTCATCGAGGCGCAAAAGCTCTCGGAATCGACTGAAGACAGCGAGACGCCATGAGGAGTTTGGTGTTGTCCCCTAGCCTGAGTCTTCAGCTAGGGAGCAGGATAGAGAGCGATGTTTCACTGGTGATGAGCTCGCCACAGCTTTGTTCTCATGGGTGGAGCATGGGCTGTAGCAAGGAGGGGCTTGGTCATCTAGCTTGAGTGGTCAGTCAGGAGGGCGAAGGAGGAGCTTGGTACCCACCTACCGGGAAGCTCTATGAAATGGCCTCTTCGAATCGGTTACGCATGAAGCTCGGCCCTTACGATCATTGTGGTCAAGTTACGCCTGAGAGTATGCACATGCGTCACACCGGCAGTCCAAAGAACGGGATTTCGCAGCCACGCCAGTCCTGAATCCATAATCGTAGCTCCAACAGCAATCATCGCAACCATCGTACCAATTTTCAGAAAAGCAACCATCACGGTCATAACAAGCGCAACGACAAAGCCAGTGAATACAACATGAAGGCGAACTTCAGCACGACGATGGCGACAAGCTTTCAAGAATCCTTTAGCGATTATGCCACTCCTGAAAGCTTCGGTGCTCATGGTGAATTTTGGGATCCTATTTCCACGTTAGAAAACGAGACATAATCGAACATATCCTCAATACCCCTTCGGAAGTCGTGCCCCTTGCACATTCGATTCGGCCGCCTTCTACACCGCGTGCTAGCTTTTCCGTCCGAACTTCGATCCTTTGCGAAAAGTGGAACTTTGAGGGTCTCTGTGTGGCAATCCATATTTCAGATACGGAGCTCAATCCCACTGGAAATGTATCATTGTGATCATGTCCTCGGCGGAAAGCGGTTTTTTCTACAATCACCTGTATATCAATGTCCCACAACAAATGGAACATTGAGAAAAAGTCGGCGGTAATATCTATATTCACGATATGGCGCCCAATCCCTTACCGGAGATGGATCATTGGGATTTGTCCTCAGCGGTATTTTCTACCTTCACCTGGGACTCAATCTTCCACAAGAGATGGAACATTGAGATTGCGTCTCTAGGATATTCTCTACCTTCACCTAAAACCCAGTGCTTCGTCAGAAACTAAATTTGAAACTTTTTTTCTCTCGTATTTTTACCTCGCGTCACCTGACTTGGAACGTCGAGAAGGACTTCCTCCTGGCATCATTGATATTCACCAAAAACTCCACACCGCACCAGAAATTAAGTCTTGGTAGGAGTCTTCTTAGTATATAGAGACTAGTCTCAAGGGTGGAGGTCTTCCTATCGCTCTTGAGCCATTTGTTATGTCTGCTAGGTCGTTTTCGGAAGCTGTTGATCTCTCTTTTATCTTTGACCTAAGCAGCAACAGCTGTGGATAAGGTCAATGAAAGTAATCCAAGCACTGGCTTTGGCTTCCAAAATTACCCGCGAAAAATGCATCTTGCAGCATTGTCATTGCTCTCCATGCGAGCCTTGCAATAAATGAAACCTGGGAGAAAATGACTCGGTGGATTTTTACCCCGTCAGAGAAATCGAAAGTCTTCTTCCACCATTCTGGTCCGTGCACCCCTTTTATAGTATATTCAAGAATAACTTTGGCATAAAAGCTAATGTATACCTAGTATTAGGAAAACCTGCGGCACGTTTCTGAAAGTGAGCTAAATCCTCGGCTTTAGCTGGCTCACTTGAGCAACAATCCGTTATGCAAACATAAAGTTCTCTTTCAGCATCTCAAGCCACATCATTTATAATTGACATTTCCAAATCAAATCAAATATACGTAATTTAAGCTCTCGTTTCGCGTGTTCTATTGCTTCATCGGGTTTCGTCGTTCTGCAAGTCTATTTAAAAGTCAATCTCAGATTCTCAACGTAACAAAAAGTAAACATGATTGCTTTCAGCGCCGCTTTCAAGTTCGCTTTTCCACATTTCGTAGTAAAGTAACTAGACATTGGATATAATGCTGCAGTAACATTCTATGGTGTTTTGGAAACGTCTGGACTCCTTGAGTCAGGTTTCTTCGGCCAAGTTGGGCTGCCATAGGAAAATACTTTTCAAGAGCAAATATCGAATACTGAGTGGTGGTTCGACACTTGCCGGCATATCCAGATATATAAACTGCTGTCTTTTCCAGCAACAAGACTTCTCCCAGATCAAAATGGCGGTTCAATCGCGCCAAGCAGGTGCCGTGATTCTCTATGCTTCCGCAACATCAAGTAGTAATTCCAAGCCTAGTGTTCTCTGTAGATAGATGTACACTAGCTTCTTGTATGTTTTCCCCGCTCCACTTTGAAGCATGGCACAACCTTCGAGGCTACGCTCCCGGAAAATAAAGTGAGTCCGCCATTCTTTTCTCTCGCTTTTCGATGGATGATGAACTGAAGCTGACGAGTAAACAATGCACAATCTCTAGAAAAGCTACCGTATTGGAAAAAGATGAAACTCTCGCCGCTGAGGTCACAGCCTCTGAAGCCTCGCTTCCTGCCGGCTATTCCTGGATGCCAGACAGCGACACTATCAATTTTTTGCTCAGGGCGACTAGCCCACTGGGTATTTGGAGGAGAAGCTCTCAAGGATGTTTATATATACCATCACTGCTTGAAGCAAGCACCGAATTTCACACAAGGGACATCACATTCAAGGAACACTTACAGCTTAGGCAGTCGAATAACCTTTTTTCTATTTACATGAAGGGAGGCCTACCTGATCTACCACAAGAGTAGTCTAAAGCCCGCATATGGAGTTCTTAATTACAATAAAAGGAAAGGCAAAGTAAATGTGGGTATCTTTTGGCAAGGAAATGAAAATGTCTTACAATCGAGCCAGCGTTGTTGCAATACTAGGCAAGATCGGGTACCTGAGAAGAGATGACGGACTTCCAAAGACGGCAATATGATGACCTGTCTCCAACGCTGGTGTGTTCAAAGAACAAGATCCAATGTCTGAGAAGGTGACCAGGGGCGAATGAGGGTGTCCGGATGCAATGAGGACCAAGGATCCAAGAGAGGAAGTAGCAAAGAAGCGATTTTGAAGAGCTCAGAGGCGGAATGTTGAGCGAGGAGGTTGTCTGGGATGAAAAGAGACATTGTCGCTCTTACTCAAGAAACTGCTGTGGAAAGAGAGATGTATAAGCACCTAGTAGGATGGTCTTCGGCGCCGCGGCTTAGGAGATCTCTTCATCGTCAGAATCATCGTAAAGAATGAAATCCCCGAAGTCGGGAGAGGGGGGCATCGATGACTGAGAACTTGTTTCGGAAGAGAAGTACTCCGGGCCAGGCATGTAGGTTGTTCCATGTATGAAATCCTCCCAGCGTGCAAAAGTGGTGTTTCTCAGCGGCAAGCCGAGCCAGTAGGAAGAGCTTTCGGGGTCCTGATGTGCATGACCATGAATTACTTGGGGGCCACTGGGATGTGATGGTGGATTCGGAGGAGGGGGGTTTGGCAGCGCTGCCATGGTATGAGTTTGATTAAGGCTTGGGGTGCCACGATCCGCAATCTCCTCATCTCTCATGGACAAGATCTGGGTTGGTCGTACAGGTCTTGGAGCTTGTACTCTGGGTTGACCAAACCAGGTATCATCTGAAGGGACTTCTCGGGCAGCCGGAACCTGGAAATCATTCATATTGGGGAGCCCATTGACCCAAGAGTGGACGTCACCCATGTCGATCCCTTGATTGTACATGCCGACGTATGTGTTCATCGCCTGGCTAGTGGTCATATTTAACTGCGGATAAACTTGGAAATGAGTTTGGGGATAAAGGACATGAGATACGGGAGGATATGGTCTGCTTTCAAATTCTCCATCCCTAGACATGTTGTTAGCTTTGCCCGCTCAAATAATATTTCCAGGAGCTGTAAGCTGGGTTGTATATCATACCAAAATTGGGGAGCAGGTGTATGGACAAGGGTGTCTTCACTCTGACTGACGAAGGTGTCCGTGTCTGTAACTCTAGTTCCCTGTGGTGTTCTTGGCCAAGGAGTCGCTGGGCGGTGGAATGATGGACGGCTCTCTCCGGCTGGAAATTGTGCAAGAATCTCGCGTCGAATGGGCAGAGTCACCATACCGGGAGGTGCGAACATTGGGTATTCTTCGTCACTCGAGGTGTCCCCAGCTAGGTCCATGTCAGCTTGAGCAACATCAACAGGCCTTCAATACTTACCAGGCCCAAGAAACCGACTATCACCTCTACGAGAGGGGCCTCTTGTGGTCAAATTTATCCTGTTGCCCTTCTTTCCGCTTCTCTTCGACGGAATTGGTACTTCTGGTATATCTCCGTGTGCCATCATCGCCTGTATTGAGCGATATTGCCCACTTTCTCTGATCACATCCTCGTCTACGCGGTTGAACTTTCGGTCTTCGATTTGCTCATCCCAGCCAACAGCACGAATTAGCGTCTTCTCTGTTCCAAATCTCTCCTCGATATAGCCACGAATGTTTTCAAGGCCGGGGGTACGAGCGCTACTCAGAGGAGGTGGAACCAGGTGTCCTTCCTTCAGCATTTGTGGTCTAAGCTTGTCGAGGTACTGCAAAAGGGATTGTGCAGTGGCACCGGGACATAAACGTCTCATTACCAAGTCCCAAGGCACTTCGATTCCCTTCTTCTTGCATTCAAATCGGAGAATAGCAAGAACCTTTTCCATCATTCGTGGTCCTATTTAAGATATATCAGTTAGCTATCTCAAGTCAAGTTGCGGAAATGGGAGTGAGGCTTGCGGTGAAAGCATGGATAGTTCGATGAGGAAGGAATAACTTACGAGTCCATTGCATGAGTCTCCGACCTTTAACCCTACCATTTGACGGAAGTCCTCGCCGAATTTTAACCCTACCGTTTGACGGCGATGCTCCTCGCCGAAATATGACCCTACGATTTGACGGAGGTCCTCGTCGAAAGAACTGAACCTTCGCAAGATCCTCTCCAGAGAGCGCTTTATCCTCCCAGTCGGACTCTACGGCTGTGCTGTTTAAATCGATATTATCGGCACGTTTTCCCTCGACATCTGCTGCAAAAATGTTGTTAGCTTGGATTTCTTTCTCGATTGCCTGGTATTTGAAGTTTATCTTTGTTATTTCTCCCGCAAATGAGGTGGAAGTTAATGAGAAGAGATCTTACTGGCATAGGACGACATCGGTCTTAGTTGACTCAAGGGTTTGTCATCTCCGGAGTTTGATGAGTGCTCATCCTTGAGATCATCGAAATTCGGAATCACAGCCTGGGATTGTGTATCAGGAAGCTGCTGAAAGGCCTCAGGAGTCTCCGGGCTTGACGCAAGACTTGATAGAGAAGACGATTCGGTGGAATCATCTTGGTCTTCTTGTAGCTGAAGAGGAAGTTCCTCGTATTGCTCGATCTTTTTCTTCATTGTATTTTGATTTAACGAAACTTGCTCGCTTGTAAGTTAAGCTTCGCAGCAAAAGTAAGAGCAAATAGGCTGTCTCAAGGAGGCTTGTTAGCAAATTTTCGAGTTCTCAACATGTAAAGTTCTGAGCTGGTGTTGATGTTATGAAGGAGCAAGGAGAGGTGGATGTTGTATTAAAGTGTCTCTCTTGTGTTCATGGAGGAGTATGTGGGCAGTAGACAATGATGTCGTTGAGATGCGGATGAATGTGGAGGAGGGGAATGTGCAATACCTCGGAGAAGCGGCCAAGTGGGCAAATTTTCTTGAAGAAGCAGCAACAATGCTATGCGGACTACGCCATTGTGTTGGCTTGTGTATGAGTGTGGAGGGAATGAGAGGGGGAGGAGAAGACAGATCGTTGCTTGCGCAAAAATCCAGGGGAGGAGAGGAGCGAAGCTGCAATTGGCAACGCAGTTGCTCGATCTCTTGAGACTGGTTACGTACAGGGGAGGCAGGATTAATTCGTAACAGCTCACTGAGTATGCTATGATGTACAAGCCGAAGGCGCTGTTGTGGATTGGAAGTGGTGGGGTGGTGGTGTGCGATCTGGGATGAGGGGAAAATTGCTCTGGGGTCGACGGCGACAACGAGCGTCGAGGCTTGTCAAGGAGCGTCAAACTTACCAGGAATCAATAAGAGCAGTGCCAGAGGGACTCTAGGTGCTCAGGAGAAGAAGCCAAATCAATGCACAACGAGGTGTTGAGGAAGAAGGTGCGCGATCGACGAGAGAATGTTTTATCGTGTAACGTGGATTGACTTGAGAGATCGCCAAGCTGTTTTTATAAGGGGGGCAACGCTAGTGCGGCCACTAAAGAGGGTGGGTCGAGGGCTGTGAACCCTTTGATTGGTTGTGTCGAGCTGTGTCCGAGGTGTTTCCCACTGAGGGTGGGAGAAGAGATCGATATGGCCTTAAAATAAGCCAGAAATTCCCTTGTTAGCTATCTGCAGAGCTGTGTTATACATCTATATCGATCAAGGGGGTCACAAAGGCGTGAGATAGATGATAGAAGCGTTCGTGGATGAAGCTGGGAGGAGGGGTTGGAAAGTGTTGTTGTTTGTTTGCAGAGACACATTAGCGAATGACTGTCCACCAAATCATAACTGGATCACGCAAACCTATTGATTCTTGCTCCTGCCTTTGTCTTATTGTCTCCATTGCTCCTATATTACTTTTCAAACTTTAAAGAATTCCACTGGCCAGATCAAAAGCCGTTCGACAAACCATTTTGACAATCATCGACAACAGCTGAGATATCCAGCCAACACCCAAGTCACCGACCACACAGCCCACTGTTTCTCTATCACTCTCAAAGACGAAGGAAAGCTCTGTTGTTAGAGCAAAGAACGCTTTGTGGTAAGTGTCATCCTAGCCTTAAGTTAATCAGCGACCTTTCAGAGCTCCAAGAACCTCCCACTTCCTTTTGGTCCCAGCTGACGAAGGAGATGCCTCCAGAATGGCTATACCACACCACAGCATCCCTTAAAGTCCTCTCTACCTACTCCAATACCCTATGAGCAGCAGAAGGCGCCCGGTCTCAGTCTGCGAACATAAGTACTTCGACCGCGACCATACATTTCACCATGGCACTACCAGGGCAGCCCCAGCCTGCCGCCGCCCAACACCACGAATACAACCTTTGAACGAACTCCTAAGAACTATTACTCTCCCAAACCCAGGATCTCTCTCACTACCTCTCTGCGATCCCGAATAGCCTCGAATTCTTTCAAATCTGCTAAATCTCCAAGCCTGCGGAACTGCTGTGATCCACGGAATTGACAGCTCCATCACCCTTCGCGCTTTGGGAGCCCGCGGAAACCTTCATGTGCTTTCAAACATACCTCCAATAGCTAGCAGCAACGGCGAAAACGGCGAAACGGTGCAATTCAAATTGATCGACTTTTCGCGGTTTCCACGCTCGCCCTCGAGATACCAACCCTCACGCCTTTACGAGAAATACAAACTTGAACTCCTCCTCCTCTTCCTCTTCCTCCTCTATAAATCCCAGCAATACGAGTACGAATGCTCATACAGAACCAAAGAAGTCGTCAATAGCCTCTAAACTCTCTAAAACTCCCGAATAGCCGCAATATCCAAGATCTCGATGAGAATGGCAAATGCTTTGTACAGTACTCTCATATACACACAAAAGCATTAAAGCGGGCTTTGATGCCATTATACAGCTGGAGTTTTCGTTTAGATCACATCTTGATATCTATAAGGGATTTCGCGGAGAAATGATCAACAGGTGGCTTTACTTGAAGTAGCAGGCTGGCAGCCGTGATTGAAAAGAGCAAGCTGGGAATAAATTCAAGGCAAGTAGCAATTCCAATCTCACTGATCTCCACAGAAAGGAAGAAAGAAAACTGCAAGAGCCCATAGCTTTCATACAATTTCCGGTGCTTATCTCTTTTCTACCCCCGAATCACAGTCACGAAACTATTACGGCATCTTAAGACTTCAAGTACTCCAGAACCCTCTTTTGATACACACAAATACATCGTTTTAAGGTAGAATATGGCACAAGTTCGATATTCCAATCTAGCAGAATTTAGCGGTAGGTTGTTGATATTTTGCTGATAGTTTACTTCTAGATTTCACTCTCCACAGGTACTCAACGATCTTGTCGATTTGAAAACCGAGCACCCAAACGTACCTCCTCCTACATGCGAGCGGAATACCCCCCCTTGAATGAATACATACAAAGCATGAAGGTACATCAAAATGGTGGAGGTAGTGGTAGACACAAGCATGGCGTTGAAAATGAAATAATGGCATAAATTCATAATCACGAGCATGGCAGCCATGGGACACAGGAAACACTGGATAGAGAAATAAAGACATGGCGCAAATACACACAAAGAGCATGGCGACGAGCAGCAGGAGCGTACAAAGCAGAAACGTAACAGGAAAGCAGAATAGTAACATACGAACACAGCACATATAAAGGGAACAGCTAGGGTATCACACATGGATGGGATAATGTATAAGTTGGAATCTGCAATTGGGAAGCGGAGGAAGTCATTTAAGTGGCAGGGAAAGCCTTTCCAATGTTAGAAGCAGGAGCAATGGTATACGGGTACGCAATTTGGTCCAAAAAAGGCAAGCTCCTTTCTCCTTCCGCGGTTATCTCTTAGTTCCAAATTTAAATGGAACGAGCAATTCTAACTGGCTAATGAAGCTTCTATCTCCCCAGTATCGATCCAGAACCGCATCCATATCCCTCAATCGAATCTTCCTCTAAAGCATTTAACTCCTACCTCCTACTGCCCGTCGGCATTTCTCGCTCTCCCGCCTCGAACGTCCCCTCTCCGTACGAATCCCACTTCCTCACTTCCTTGCGGATACAAGCTCGAAATTTCCCCCACAAACGCCTGGCACATGTTTTACTTCCCTCTCACCCAGGAAGATGCAATAGCTACCGATCTCAGCCCCCCATGAATGCCATTCTAGGCTTATATTGCGCCAGCAATTTTCCGTCCCTTCCCCCAAACTACAAGCAAGCAGCGGACTTGGATTGGGCCTTGCAATCGGGCGGCGCTACCATCCTTAAGCGTTCATAAATTACGTGTTGGACGTTATGGGAATCTCAACAGTGTATACGATGATACTGCTGATTGGACCGGCACACTGGAAGAATTATATTGGCTTCGAGCATATGTACAACAATGGCAAGAGCGGGAATTTAGGCGCACAATACTGGCGGTACCAGTGGCATGGAGGAGCAAGGTCTCTCTGGTGCTAATTAGAAGCCCCAGGCGTCCACTGCTGCTGCGCTGAGCGTATCGGCGATCTCACCGCGAGGTATGTTGAGGAACTTGTCCATAAATAGATCCCTTACAGTTTAAGACGCTTGGGGCGAGGGCCAATTCGGGATCGAGGGGGCGGCGAGAAACCCTCGTTATGGATATAAAATGGTCAACGAACCCGAAAAAGCGTGCGCAAAGGCGGCGAAATTTGTCTTCAAGACACATGAAGGCGCGGCACGTTTTCTCGCTCAGACAGAAGCCGGCTTTGAGATTGGAGGCATGGAGATCCATGCCATCTGGAACAGAGTCGGCTATCGTGCAAATAACATCGGGATGACTAGATGCCTCGAGATCGGGGGACCTGCTATGTTGTTGGCTGTTGTATGGCAGGTTCAGCCATGGATTAAAGAATGAATGAATGCCGAAATGAACGAACAACCAAACGAACGAACGAGAATCGTCGACAGCAAGGGTTTGATAGCAAATTATGAGGATCTGAAAATGCCACTACCAGATGCCCAAACGGAAAGGAAGGAAGGAGCCACCCCTCGTACTACTTAGCACCTGCCTGTAATTTATTCTTCGCTTCTACTGTATCTTGTTTTGGCTCCTGGATGAAGATCAAAAGTTTTGAGTTGCCCCGAAACGCCTAGAATACTATATCAAGTGATTGGTATAAGATGCGAACATATGCTACTTTCGGTTTCTTCAACTGTCAACACTTCGGAGGGTTTCATACATGGACCTGATCAGACCTAAATTCCTTCTATCCCTCCTCCTCTATGCCTCAATTCTGATCTCCATCGAGATCTTTGTGGCTTTTCCATACAATCTCTGGGCGTAGCCACGTTCAGTATTTCCTTTCATCCCAGCCATTTCGGTCATTAAGTATTATACGTGCAGACCTACACATTCCATTCAAACTCTATTCATTATCCACTAGTACGTCAAAGTAAAGGATAACTTATCATATCCTGCTTAAAAGTTGGATTTCGGATATTGGTGACGCGGGATTGCAGTATGTCAAGTCTCTGGGCTCCAGCTTGAATGGCGAACTTGGCAGTATGCTGGAGATTCAACAGATGATTGAATGAAGAGCGACATAGCACAATATTACCCTTTAGAGACAAGAAAGTACTGGCCTTTCCAAAATGATGGGTAAAAATGGACAAATCTCTCAATTCACTTGGAATTTACATTTTCACTCCGGCGGTTCTATTTGGCAACCCCAGAGGTTGAGGCAGCCTGCTTCAACGATTCTAACATTATTAACATTCAAAAGAGTTTCTTGAGAGTCAACTTGGACGATGCTACGTCTTAGAGAAACGTGTTGCTGTATGGACACGAAGACCGAGGCAAAACATCCCGAGCAAGGCGTCCACTTCTTTTTCTGGGTACGAAGGCCATGGAGCCCCTCGGAAGTAGACAACCCTCGCTAAAGCCCTTATTTATTTCTCAAAATCAGCGATAACCATTCTCCGCTTATGGAGTTCCTAGCGAGCCCCTCGGTAACATGGGTACGGTGGGTTGCTGAGCTTGACGAGTCTGACCGTTAGGGGATACTTGCACGGACCAGAAGAACGAGCACGGTATCGCGCTGGAATAATAGCGAGTATCAGGGTCTCGGAGCTCCATTTCTAGCGAGTGTCCACTAGAAATACAGTGGACTAATTGCTGCAGGTGGATGTCCAGATGTTCAGGTTCACCAACCGCCGCACTGTTTAGTCCCTGTCGCTGGAGTCCACGGAGGCTCGAGAAGAAGGAGCTTCATCGAGCTCTTCAGGGCATATTGATAGGTCAGGGTCGTGACCGTTCTTTCTTCCAATAGCTTCCCACCCCGCAACTTTCAGACAACCCCGCGCCTTGACAAGTATTGATGATCAAGCCTCCAAATTCACTTGAAACCTACATTTTCACTGCCGTGAATTTGTTTTGGCAGCTGGAAAACTTCGGCTTGCCTTTTCAACTTTTCGGGGTATCGTTCACACTCGAACGGACTCCATTTGTACACCGTAGATATGATGTTGTACATGAGGTTGCGGCAAAAGCGGAGAAAGCAGCCCCCCACCTTTTTTGGGTGTCATCGCCACGAAGTTCTTGAAAGGGATGTATTGTCCGCTGAGGTCCTGTTACTTTCTCAAAATCAGCTCTCTATGCTATCCAGGTACAGTAGGTACTTGAGGGGCTGGTAGTCGTAGCGATACAGTAGGCTGCAAGGGGTTTCAGAAGACAGATCCTCGATGTCGCTCTCCTCGGGGTATCGCTCGAAGATCGATATAGTTACGATGGGTAACAAACCCCCTGGTACTCACTCTCGTTATGATAGCGGCTGCGAGGTCGGTTGCGGTGGTCTTGACGCCCGTACGCGGAGCTACCATTGGGACCTTTTCGGCGGTTCTGTCAGGTTGTCAGTTTTTAATTGAGGAAATCAACCACCAAAGTCAATAACGATTACAGTAATCAAGAGAGAATTTGGCCGTCCAAACAATAAGAGGAGACAGGAAACAGGGATTGGCACTGAGAAGGCCATGCCAAGCGGTTCAGGGCCTAGGAATGGGCCAAATCGAGAATGTTCCTCCTGTCAATGATCTCTTGCCACAACATTTATCGTTGGTCTACCTCAAGGACACCCAACAATAGCTCCGGAACCAGCTTCATCTTCGGTACCCAGCGCTTAAGCAGTTGCGCCTTTCGCGAATCATTTCTCATATGAATCGGAGCGCGTTCAGGTAGGAGAGCGCATTCCGCCGGCGCCAGGGACTAGTGCGTGAGATTCTATTATTATTAGGCGGACCCAATTTCTATGAGATATGCTCAATCCAATCCCACTCTCGCGTAACATAGCATGTTCCTTAATTACACACCGCCATCCATAGTCCTCAATACTCCAAGCATGCACAAGTACTCCCCTACGCCCAACGATCCCAATCCCCATTCCCATCATCATTAACTTCATCCATCCCCCATCCAACATCCACAAACATCGGATCATAATCATTCAAAATACTCCTCTCGCATCCTTCCACCAAAATCTCCCCTGGATACTCATCCAACGCCATCCCATCCCATCCAATATCCATATACGGATTGTACTTAACATCCAAATCCTCCTCCATCACCACCGCCGTCTTCCCCTTCCTTCTAAATGGACTTCTCGCCCACAAATTTCTCGTAAGTTTCATCACCACAACCCTCCTCCTCAACCTCTTCCCATTCCCATTCTTATCCCCCTCCATCAACTCCTTAACTTTATCCACCACCATCCTCGGACTCTTCGCAGCCGGCGACGCAACACTAATCTTTGACCCAGTCGTATGTGTTTCCAAGAACTGAGCATATTCCTCCATCTCACTCAAACTCGCAACCCCCTCATCTATCTCTCCCTTCCGAATACGAAGCCGAGTTCGCCAATCTTCAAGCTCCTTGCGTTCAGCTTCGCTCATGAGCAGCACTCCTTTCAGGGTCTGGGCGCGTGCTTCTTGTGACCGCA
>Ga0247778_1001000_pt1 | contig 17126 bp, 18 predicted proteins | sample UWRJL049202B5_FD_179939 | JGI IMG/M metagenome (GOLD analysis project Ga0247778, IMG submission 179939) | Plant litter microbial communities from Arlington Agricultural Research Station in Wisconsin, United States - UWRJ-L049-202B-5 | ecosystem: Environmental > Terrestrial > Plant litter >... | reverse complement strand
AAATGACCCGCAAGCCTACCTTTAATGCAGCTGGCGTTCCCACAGGCATAGGTGCGTTAGCCGCTCGAGCAAAAGCACTGTTGTTGGAGGATCCAAGCCTCGTGACGGGGGTGGATCAGCCGAGTATCGCAAAGAGCATGATGGTGATTGAAAAAGGAGATTCAAGATATATGGAGCCACAGCAGCTTTTCAGAGAGTGTTTCAACCTCCTGTTTGCAGGGCCGGGAAGCACGGCCGCGGCTGTGACGGGGGTATTAGAGAGATTGGGGAGTAAGGAGGGTGCGACATGGCAGGAGAGAATACGAAGTGATCTCAGTCAAGTCAACGAGGCCAGTGAAAGCAAGATTTTGGACGCGGTCATACGTGAGAGTTTAAGATACAGCGCACCGTTTCCTACGGCCTTTCCACGAGACGTGCAGTTGGGGGCGGAGACGGCGATTGCTGGAGTGGACAAGCCTCTGCCGTTAGGTACGATTGTCGGCGCAAATAGCTGGGTTGTAAGCCATGACAAAGGCACCTGGGGTGCTGATGCCAACCAGTGGAACCCTGAACGCTGGCTTGATGCGACGGGGGATGCTGACAAGAAGTCTTTAGAGGACAAGTTTGTGGTGTTCAGCAAAGGTCCACGCGTCTGCATTGGTAGGGAGATTGCAATGCTGGTCGTGACGCAGGCAGTGGCCGGTATTCTGTCAAAATGGCAAATTGAGGGCATTGGGGAGATGAAGGGCGGCAGCTGGCTGGAGATGCAAGTTGAATCTTGCCGCTTGAAGTTCACGAATGTCTGAATCAGCGATGATAATACTTTGCATATTGTAAGTCCGCCACTTAAAGCCTTCAAGACGATGACAAAATTTGCACAATATGATCAAACCTATTCTTCACAGCCCTTTCCAGTGGTGTTTCCTTCGATGTTCCGCCGCCCCTTAGGTTCTTATCCGCCCCATGATCAAGCAGCAATTGGACGACCTGACCATGACCATTTCCGGCCGCACCAAGCAGGGCAGTCCGGCCTTCGTGGTCTTTACTATTCACCAGCGCGCCTCTTGCAAGTAACAGTTTCACGACTTCAAGATGTCCACACCAGCTTCCGCAATGAAAGGCATTTCTGCCGGTTCTGTCCTCGGTCTCGATCCTAGCTCCTTTATCAAGCAACAATTTTACGGTATCAATCTGCCCACTAGCCGCAGCTGACTGAAGCGCTGTTTGCTTTCCGTTGCCTGATCGTGACTCAATGTCGACTCCAGCTTCAACTAGCATGGATACAACATTCAAGTATCCTTTGGTCGCCGCAAGACAGAGGGCGTAGGAAGTGCGCGAAGCCTTCATAGTCCAGGACCGATCATCTTTGGTAAGGAGAAGGTAGAAGAACTCGAACTCCTTGCGGGAGTGGTTGCTTTGGTCATCTTCCGCTGCTTGTACGGCCTTCGAGACTGCGATGGACGTCTCTGCTTTTCGTTTGCTTTCCCTACATATCATGAGCCGGAGTTTCAAGTGACGTGCCTGGCTCGGGGCTCTTACTCTACGTTGAACAAAAGTCTTGCTACTTCTTTGTCTCCTTGAAGTGCAGCCAGGTTACTCGGAAGGAGCCCATCCGAGTTTGTTTTCAAGCTCAGCTCTGCAAGCAATGGATCTTGGGGCCATTTGTTTACAGCCCAGGTTAGTTCCTTGAGAAAGCTGTCTGTCGTTGTAGCTGAAGCGACAGCATGGAATATCGTACCACCGGCCCATCCAGAAGAAGATGCTCTTTCCAAGCGCCGAGCCGCAATCAAAATCCCGCCTTCAATATAAGTATATTGCAGCGCCATGAGAAGGCATGCCTCTTTTTGAGATATCAAATCTCCAACAAGTGCGAGATAGTGAGACATAAAATGTCTCGTGGTAGATTCTATCAGGCTGTCAGATCCTCTAGGGGCTCGCTTCACCAGTGCCGCCCAATATGATTCGCTCATTTCAATATTCTCTGCAAGCTTGCCTGCTTTTAAGCTGATAGCTAGCATATCTAAGGAACTGGGTCTTTTTTCCGGCACTGGATCTAAGCATTCAGCCGTAATCCTCAGCAAGATTTCTGAGACTTCCCGTCGCCTTGCTTTGACCTCTAATCGTAGAAGCTCTACTCGAGCATCTAGAGAGATCAAGCTACAGATCTTCAAATTGCACATATTTTTCGTACCACTTTGACTTTGGCCTGTTTGGATTTCATACAGAATTATTCCGACGCTCCAAACATCAGTCTTCTCAGACCATCCGGTTATTTGGGGGTACGAAAAGCTCAGTTGGTCACTGTGACCTTCTTCTTGTTTGAGCGCTTCAGCTTCTATCTCCTTCAGGCTCATTAGTACTTGATATTAAAGACAGCATGTTTTCTAGATGTGGGATACTCACTGGCGCCCAATACTTCCTAGTCCCTGTCCAAGTTGAGAGCCTGGCCCCAGTTTGTAAGCGACTAGCTGTCCCAAAGTCACCCAATTTGACGGTCAAGTGATCCTCGGTATTTGCAATTCCATTTTCGGACGGTGACGGTACTAGGTGGCTTTCATCTGATTTCGAGATAAATACTTTTCAACCCTCACATGATAAGCATGGGTACTCCTTCAGGAACATATTCCATTCTGTAGAGCAGGTGACTTACTGTTCTCGGGCTTGATATCTCGATGTATGATGGGTGTCCAAGTGTCTTCAAATTCATAATATTCCTGGTCACCGCCTCTTTTGTATGTATACTTCAAGCCATGGTGGCATTGGCACAATGCACTTGAAAGCGAGTGGAAGATACTCCACGTGAAGTCATGTGAAAGAAACCTTTAGCAGCCCCATATGTCAGGATTTATTTCGGTACTTGGAATCCGGATACGTACGATTTGTTCATAAATGCCCGCAAGTCTCCTCCTTCACAGTAGTCTGTGAATATCTGCATCGCCTGCTCCTTGATTGTATGGTGCACATAGCTAATCACGTGTCGGTGTCGGATGTCCATCAGCACTTCAAGCTCACATTTCATTGCTTTAGCTTGCTTTTTTCGTAGCGATTCGCTAGCGTTGGTTGGAAGATTGATGGTCTTCCGAGCGAAATCCTGTATTTCGGTCGTCAATTGGGGGCCGTGAGATCGGTAGCAGGTGATACCTTACCCTGTGGCAGGTCTTACAAGCCACCCTGTAGACTTGGCCAAAGGCACCTTGGCCCAGGAAAAAACCATCTTGGTCGGAAAAATCATGCTCGGCGCAAGCTGTGATACTATTATCGGTGGCACTCATATCTCTGGTGTTGGGTTGCTTTCTCTGGGATTGAACCGCCCATAGATATATGTATGCACAAGGTGCATGGCCTCAGTGGTGGACTTTGAGCCACAGGGGCTGAGCAGAATTCCTGCAGCCTGCATTGAGAGCCCAGGAGCTGAACATGGCGATATTGATCTTAAGACCAGGTTGATTGGTTAATGATTCATACCCAATGCGCCTCGTAATTGCCTGGTTTGGGTGCTGTATCAGTTGGGCGTTTAGTGGCTTCAATGCCAAGAAGTCGTGTGCAGCGATTCGTGGCAGTCACTTCTTTGTGAAGCTGGGAGTGGCGGACAACCAGGCTGTAACTCTATAGCATAGTCGATCTATCTTCACAAGCATTTGCAAAGTGAGACTTTCTTAGCCGAAAGGATGGGTATTAACCAAAAGAGTCTATCTTTTCAGAGCTGTTTAATGGCAACATCCCTCACACTCTGATTATATATATCTTAAATAATGGTCGTCTTTCTGAATTTGCAAACTACTAATATCGATACTAAGGACTAACACATCACAGGCACGAAAGTCAGAAAACTTCATGAGTTTAAAAACACAGCAGAGGTAGGCCGTTGAAACAATTCAAATGCGTAGTCACCTTTGCCTCTTCTCTCAAACTGCTGCCCCGTGGTCTAGAAGCAACTGAAACACCTCCAAATTTTCGCTTTGTGTTGCCATATGAACAGCAGTCAAGTTGTCCGATGTCTGTGCATTTGGATCTGCCCCCAACTTGAGTAGCCTCTTCACCATTGATGGGCTACCTTTCAAACATGCCACATGAAGAGCTGTTATTCCGTCTTCCTCGACAGCATTCACGTTGGCCCCAGCTGCTGCGAGAATATCAACAATCTCCAAGTGGTCATTTGACGCCGCAGAGAACATAGGTGACCTCCCGGAGTTGCTCCGAGCATCTTTGTTGGCACCGTGTGCAAGAAGCATCTCCACGATTTCGGGGCTGCCTTCCTGAGCAGCCATATGAAGCGCCGTAGCACCAGAGTTTATCTTTAGGTTTACATCGGCGCCCGCAGCTATCAAGGCTCTCATAGTCTCGTAAGTCCCAGGGTAGAGATTCTGTGCGGCAAGATGAAGTGGGGTCCATCCTGACTCCTCTCTAGCATTGACATCAACCTTTGCATCAATGAAAAGCTTTACACTCTCAGCATCAGCCTTCCTTGCTGACACCGCAAGTGGGGTATCATCGCTCCAGTTCTTGAAGTTCGGGTCAGCTCCAGCTGCTAACAATGCCTTAATTACATCCGGACATTCGTTGAGTGCTGCCATATGCAGCGGTGTCATTTGCAATTTATCCGCTTTGTTCACAGCGGCCTTGACGCGAATCAATTCGTTGACGACTCCGAGATGTTCATTTTGAGCTGCGGCAAAAATAGGCGTTCTGCATGACGAAGTCATGGCTTCTTTGTCTGCTCCGTGCGCTAGCAACTCCTGCACGACGCTCAAGTGGCCGTTCTGGCTAGCCAGGTATAGTGGCGTGGCATCGTTGTCTTCTTTTGGGTCGATGTTCGCGGTGCGAGGGATTATGGCACGCACTATAGCCAAGCTTCCATTTTGAGCTGCAAAGTGCAGCGGTGTCCAAAGAATCCGTTTCTTGCTTTCACTTTTCGAATCGCTGTCAAGAGATCCCAAGACGCCTAAGAGGCTGGAAAGTCCTGAGGATGATCCCCGCGAGCTGGTCGCTCTTGCCAGTTCAGCGGCTAGGGCCCTAGGTGAGAGTTTCTTCGCTGCTTCACCTGCGAGTTTCGGCTTCGCATTTGAGCCGCTCGAAACTTCCTTTGCGAGACTTTCAAGCACGTGTTTCATGAGGGCTTCTGAGGACAACCTGCTGCCTGTCTTCCTCTGAGGACGGGAAGGCACTTGCGGCCATCGCAAGATCTCTTCTACGTCATCTTCGTCCTCGTCGTCTGAATCGGTTTTGAGGAGCTCCGAAAGAGTTTTTGGTGGCTTCCGGGCCACCGTTTGGCTTGTTTGAGGCCGGATGGTCGAGTTTTCTGTGCTACCGCCGCCGGGTTGAATACTGCACAGCATCCAGTATCAGCAATGACCTTAGAAGTCGGAAATTTGGCGTACGTACATCCAATCTCCAAAATTGGTACTAAAAGCTGGTGTAACTTTGTCGGGGAAATCGCTTTCGGCCCTCTGAGGCGCGTCGTTCTTTCTCGCTGTTTGAGATGTCATTTTCCCGATGATCCACCTGGATGATTCAAATTGCTTGACTAGATCTTGGAGATTTATAGGTGAAGGAATATCAAGAAGGGATATTCAATCTTTTTCCTGCCTCGAGATTAGAAAATGAAATGAGTAGATCGAATCTCAGTTCCGCATGATGAGCATAGCCTCCGCCATTTATTGCCCATCGTTCCACTTGAACAATATTTAGATTTCCCTAAGCTGCAAGATATCTGCCCTCTCAACCATTCAGGCTTCTATTTTCACAAGGCTGCGCCGTCGAAAATACTTTCGAGTAAGAAGAGCGTCAAAGCTGGCGATTCTACAAGCCATATCACGCTGAGGCTTTGCGTGGGTACAGGCAAGGCAGATTCTCGCTTGAAATCGCCCAAATGAGTTAAATGGTATAAGATATGGCAAGCCATTTATTTGTTGTTCTCAAAGCCTCGGGCAGCGCCTGTCGTTGCTTTTTTACGGAGGTCGCCCCAAGGAGGACGGTGGTGACACAGGCACGCCACTGCAAACGGAACCTGCCAAGCGAAGCAATATTACAGTAATAATATGACTTTTGACACAGGAGAGTTTTTTTCATTGTTATTTTTACTTTTGTAGCCTCTCGCAGACGGTTAGAGTTCAAGGTGGTCTGCGGTATCCTATATCACCTTTGCTCTTTGGTTCCTGACTTTGTGCTTGCGTTCTTTTATCGGTTGATTTACTTCCACCAAATAGGATTTTCAATGTCGGATCCACTGTCAGTGGGTGGCATAGGAATCGGTGTGATTTCTCTAACTGCACAAGTCTTCGTAGGATGTGTCCAAGGTCCGTGAAACGACATAAAATCCAAGACGATGTGAATACTGACCTGGCGACCTAATTTCACAGCGATTGATTTGATTCTGAAAGCAAGAAACTTACGCCCCGAATTTCGCTATCTCAATATTCGGCTTCAACTCGAGAAACAAAGATTATGGAACTGGAGCGAAGGTGCGGGAATAATAGGTTTCTTGGAAGACAAACAAGACGGTTCAGATGCTAGTGTCACTGGACTGAACCGTCATTTGATCCTCGATGTAATCTCGGAGATTCAGCTGTTGCTTACAAAATTTGTCAAAGTTCAAGGAAGATACCAAGAGATTAGCTCGGAGGAAGTGTCTTCCAGTGAGGAGCTGTCAAAAGATTCTCTCCAGTTATCAGATGAAGGTCCAATGGAAGCCGAGAAAGACCCGGCGACAGCTCAATCAGATTTCATGTGTCGACTTCCAGCATCTGAGACATTAATGAGAAAATTCATCAAAAGGGTGCAAGGTTCGGAAACAGTTCCAAAGCGGTTGAGGTGGGCTGTCTGGGACGGCGGAAAGTTTAAAGAGCTTATAGATCGGCTTAAGGAGATGAATGATTGCCTAATGGACCTTGTCGACAATTCCATCAAGCAGCAAATTCTTCGAACGACAAAAGATACGAGCATGATTCTCTTGGGAGCCTGCAATAAGGCTGATGACCTCCGTCAATTGGCCTTAGCACTGGATTATGGAGGATACAACGCTACATCACGGACGCCATTACGAATCCGTAGCCCGCAGCAGATCTCGCAAGAAAGTACAAATAGCAAGGAGCTCTTATACTTAGCACGGTTCAAAGAGCTCAACGAAAGCATGGACGACGATACTTCGGACAAGAATTTGAGCGGAAACTTCAAAATTCAACAGAGTCCCGAGCAGATGAAATCATCCGAAATTGCATGGACGGACGTGGAACTAAGTGATGAAAACTCATACAGTTTATTTTCCTCCGAACGTGTGAGGTCTGAAGGAAGATTTCGGGGGAAGACGGTTTGGATTGAATGGAAAGACTATCAACCTAACAGTCAGAATCTTTCGGAGCCCGATCCCAAAATCGCAACGCGCGTCAGAAAACTCGCTACTCTTCTCCGCAGGGATGAAAAGCCAGCTGCCTTTTGTGTGCCTCATTGTATGGGGTACTTCGACGATGTGAAGTATAATACACAGGCTAGATTTCGAATGCGGCGCCAACGAGAGAGCAACCATCCGATTTTACCCCAAGACGACGATGCTCGAAACACAATGTATTTTCGGTTCGGATTTGTGTTTGAAAAGCCTCCCGACGTGGACCCTTCAACAGTTTCGATTGACCTCTTGGAACTCCTCAGATCGAGGCCCAGGCCATCTCTGACGCATAGAATGATCCTCGCAAAGACTATCGCAAATTGTATTCGCTACCTACACTCTGTGAACTGGTTACATAAAGGGATTCGCTCGAGCAACATTCTATTCTTCCCAAGCGAGAACAGCGAAATTTCCTATGCAAAGCCCCTTTTGAGCGGGTTCGATTACGCGCGACCGGCAAGCCAGAAAGAGTTGACTGAGACCCCTCCTTCGAATACAGAATGTGACATATATCGGCACCCTGTAGCCCAGTCACTCTCGGGACGCAAAGGATACAAGAGATCTTTTGATTTTTATTCACTTGGCGTAGTTCTCATCGAGATTATAGAGTGGAGGCCCATCGACCGTATTGTTGGGCTGGAGGGGATGGAAACGGTGACGGTAATGACAGCGCTAAGGGTTCGAAAGCGGCTCTTAAATCGGGGTTTCTTGGAGTCAGTTGCATCAAATGGCGGAACTTTGTATGAGAGAAGTGTAAGGTATTGTCTTGAATGTAATGAAGGAGAAAGCGGAGAGAACGTGGAGATGGACGCTCAATTAGGGGAGAACTTTTATGAAAATGTCGTCAAACGGTTGGAAAGGATTCAATGCTAAGTTTACTATTGTTTTCTCCTCACCCAAGAGGCTGGATCCAAATCGTCTTGTTCATTGATTGATCGTATTGATGATAAAAAACCTGACGTACATTCCCCAACAGCAGAGTCATACTTTCCTGGAAAATTTCCACTGGAAGACTTTTTCAAACGCGTCAGTAATAAACTGAAGTCCCACAAACTACCCCAAATCGTTCGCGACTCTCCACTCCTCACTTAGCAATCTTTTCCTCCCCGCTGCCGACACAGTCCCTCCTCACGCACACCAAGCCTGGCCATACCCGCACCATCCCCAGAACGAGCAACAGCTCCCCGGCGGACACTTCGGATTCCCAGTCTTGCCCTTACTCGGATCACAACTCCCATCGCCACCATTGTCAATCGGGATGGGGCCTCCACACCACGGCGTACCATACCCGCACCAATTTGACGTCGAGCAGCACGCGCCAGACGGACAGGCGGGGTTATTGTTCGTGCCTAGAGTGTGGTCGCAGCTGCCGTCGTGATTGCCTCCTCCGTCGGGCCCGCACCATGCGCTGCCATACCCACACCAGTTTTGGGTGGAGCAGCAGGAGCCTGAGGGACAGGCTGGGTTGTTTTGCACGCCCTGCGTGTGGTCGCAGTGGCCGTCTCCTCTTGGAGTAAGGGCGCGGCCGCGGTGCGGGATGGGGTCGGCGATGGCTGGGGCAAGGAGAAGAATGAACGGGAGGATGTATTTGTAGTTCATAAGATGTTGTTGTTTTGGAATCAATAGATTGATTCTTGATCTTGATGTTGTTATTGTGTTTGTATGTTTGTGTTTGGATGTCTGATGAAAAAATGTGGGACTTGGTGTGGTATGGAGGAGCGAAATATATACTTGACTTGGTGCTACAAGGAAGGTGATATTCAGGTGATGTGGAAAATGAAAGAATGCTGGCGTATGGTGGTGGAAGGCTCTGTATAGCTGCCAGCTCAGAGGTCTATAACGCGTGGCAAGAAATTGCAGTACTTCGGATCGTTCAACGTGATATTTGGAAATTTACCTAGGCATTTTTCAGCTCTGGGACGATTTAAGCTTATTCTTACGTTTGGGAATTAAATTGAGACCAATTAAAAATCATCTTAAACAGGAAAGTGAGCCAGAGAGCAGATGTGTGATCGTCGCAGGGAAAATCGCGGTACCAATCAGCTGTCCGTAACATGACGGGCAGGCGGGAGTGAAGCGCCAAACCGCGGGGAGAACGAATAGCATTTACTTAATACAGCTGAAAAACCTCAAACCGACGATCTCATGCTTCAAAGTCAGGTAATTTGTGCTGACATCTTGGGATGGCCTGATTCTGGTCATGCGGGTACTGTAAGCGACGCCCCCTTTCCTTAGTGCCCCACTCGCTCGCTTAGTGTACAGTATGTCTGGGACAACGAGATCGATTGCACCCAGCTGAAACTCATTTTTGCCACTTTCTGTCGTTGAATAGTCACCGGTCGTAAAAACCCAATAAGCCTTTCAAGTTCATAGATGCTTAACCAATGGTCGCATTTCGTTCTCATCGCCTCACCAAACCCTCTTCCTTTTCGCAGCCACCCTCGATGACTCTCTCGAGACCTCAGAAGAGGCTCTGGAAACCTCGGCTTCGCCCCTCATAGCTTCTCGCCTTGCAGCGCTCTCCTCTCGTAACAACTCCATCTTGAGCTTCATCTCCTCCCTCATCAGTGCCTTTCTTTCTTCCGTCTCCGACTGGACTGCCTTCACTCTCGCCTCTGCTTCAGCTGCCCACATCTTGGTAATACACTTCCGTTCGTGCGCTTTCGTTTGCTTGATTTCCTTCAAGATGGCCTCGTGTTCATCGTTGATGGTCTCCGCCTTTGCCGTCTGCTCAGCTTCGTATGTCTCCTTAATGCACGCTTCTTCAATGGCTCTTAATCCCGCGGCTCCTTTCAACCTCTGTTTGCCAATGTCCGTGATGAATTTTAGCTTCGCCCCCTGTTCCGCTGCAAACATATCCCGGATGCAATCCGCTTCCACCTCTCCCATATCTTGGGCGTTTTCGAGTCTCTTTTCGCCCACGTTTTCCGCGGCCTGGACCATTACTGCCTCTTCCGCGTTGTACATTTCTCGTACACAATCCTCCTCAATTTCCCCCATGCCTCTCAATTCATTCAATCTTAGCTCGCCGAGCTTTTCAGCCGCCTGGGTCCTTACTGCCTGCTCAGTCGCATACATCGTTTTGATACAATCTTCTTCCACATCTCCTAGGCCCCTGACCTCCGCCACTCTCGCGCCCGCTTCGGCATTGATCGCAGCCACGGTAGCACGGCCATCCCGCCTGTAATTATCCACTCTCACGGCTCCGGCATTTAATTCGTGATTTATGAGCTGCTAGAGCTGGGCCGCAGACATATGGTCACGTAACGACGGCATCGTGGAAGTAGGTTGGGGCATTTGGCTGTCTGTGCCTCGGTTTCGATGCTGAGACTTAGCTATCGAGGTGCACTGTTGTAGTGGAGCCAAGTGTTCGCTGTTCAAAAAGAGCAAATTCAATGCCTTGACACATTGAAAAATTTGGACGCGTTTCTTGACGCAATGAGTCGCGTTGTCGTGCGGCGCTTTGACCTAATATGGAACATTGTAGATCAATCTTGGGACAATATAAAAATTTGATGGCGCTAAGCTAAACCATATAACAGCGGAAAGGAAATCGAACACATGTCTATGCCTTAAGTTATGAATTGCAAGAATTCTTTCCTTTCAAAATTTGGAAGCCATCGAGATAGACGTTAAAAATTTATGCAGATACATAAAATGCATAAATTAATGCACAGCCGGCACTCGCATAAGCGGCTTCTATCAAACTTCACGACGACATCTTCTCTAGACTTTCTCCGATCAACACGAGAAAAATTGGAGAACCTCAACAACATGCCACAGTTTGTGGCACAATAACTCCCGCTTGACCGCGTCTAGCAGACTCTATTCCTCAACGAGATACGGGAATCGAACTGCTTTCTTCTACTCTGGGGCAAAGTGCCGACTTCTCAAATGAGTGCATGGAAGCTTGGCTCCTTGAGGGAGAAATTCTTCACGGAAAACCTCCTCAAAAGAGGCAGATCCTCTTCCAGTCTCGGTGCAGTTACCATATGACGGTTCTCGAGTGATTGTGTTATTCTGAGTCTATCCGCTGAGCCGCCTAGCTCGCTCAAATTGATTCGGAGTTAAAGCTTTCAAGCTGTGCGGCTTTGCCTTTTCTCTCTCTCTTTCTCGTGGAATTGCTGCCGTTGGCTTAGCTTACGGCTCTCACGGCTTCTTCGTCTGTTCTGCCCGTTTCATCGAGATCGAGCTTGCGGCTCGACGAGGAACGTCATAATCGACAACGCCGGTTTGCGTTCAAATTTTTATCGAGATGCCTGTACCTGCCAAGACACGTATGTCTCACCAATCAGATACTTTGCCATTTAAGCGTGTCTATTTGTAGGCATCCTTCCCGCATTCTTGGCCAAGCCATGCGCTGCTTTGTGGGGAAGCTAGGGCTGTCGAACTTTCGGAACGATCGGCGACTGACGACGATACGATTTGATTTGAGTCTATTTTGTGGGGTGCAGCTCTCAAATGCGACTAAATTTGAGGTTCAAAGCTATCGAACTCTATCGTTTCTCGCCGTTCTCAAACCATTTCCTCTTTTGTGGAGTGCTGACCTCGTATCCGGTGCTCACTCGCTCATTGCCGAAGATCGGCACTATTAGAGCAGAAGATTTTGGGGCTCTTCGAGGACAATTCGATACTGTGCTTACTTCTGAATGAGGCTTTTTCATGAGCCGGATGGAAACTATGTGTAATGACAACAAGTGGATTTGCGTCATCACTGTTACGACAGAGATGGATGTAAGTATATAGAGAGAATCCAGGTTCGTGGTTCATGATTTTTTTGGATCAAATCTCGTCACTATTCGCTACTATTTATCCATCTCTATACAGCATCCAATTCATCCATCATGAAGTACTATGTCTCAGCCCTCGCCCTCGCCCTTGGAGCATCAGCCGTCTCCGTGCCCAGAGATTGCTCTTTCTCTCTTTCGGCCTCTGGAGGCCAGACCGGTACCGTGGGCCAACTCAGCGACGGCCAAAATCGTATCGGAGGCAACAATCCTAAAGGCACCTACACCATCAAGAACGGCCAGATCACCGACTCCCAGGGACGAGGCTGCATTCTTACTCCACCAACCACTCAACTCCAGTGCGACGTTGGTGCTCACCCTATTGGTGGCTTTGCTATTGGCAGCAACGGCCAGCTCACATACAATGGCTCTCCTCAATTTTACGCTTGCCCCGCCCCAGACAATATGTACAACATCTATAACACCCCAGTCAAAGGCCAAGACAAGTGTGTCAAGATCGAATTGACTGCAAGCGGATGCTACGCCGCTGCCTCCCCCTCAAGCCAGCCTGCTCAAGAAACCAAGACATCCGTGGAGACCAAGACTGCGCAATACACATGCCCAGCTCCTCAGACCGTCACTGTCACCTCGGTTGTCACTATGCAGGCACCCAAGCAGACAATGGCTCCAGCACCCTCCTCTCAGGCGCCAGCCAAGTCCAGCGCCCCAGCACCTGCCCCATCCAGCACCGGCAAGACCTGCCCAGCAAACCTCAGTGGCGCCTACCAATACCCCCACTTGATCGTACCTGTCTCCTCCAGCAGCCCCAACAAGGCCTACGGAACCTCCTACAACGGCAAGATCACATCTGACACCTCCTCAATTTACAACTTCGACATTCCGTCTTCCTACACCGGTACCTGCTCTCTCATCTTCCTCTTCCCTGAGCAAAAGGATCTCCAGACCTCCTCGTTCACCTTCTCCGGCAACGGCGAGGTCGACTTCAAGGAGTTGAGCAGCGTTGCAACCCAATCTACCACCTACGCGAACCAGGGCGGTGTTAAGATCGACTTCGGTAAGCAGACTATCAAGCCTGGCACTTCTACCGTCATCTCTACCTTCCCTTGCCCAGCTGGACAAGCCGTCAGTTACGAGATCTCTTCCGTCTCTGGTACCTCTTTGGAGTACTTCCAGGACTACAACCCAAGCCCAATTGGTCTCTACATCATTTCTTGCTAGATGCATCAAGTGCGCTGGGCCGAAGAACTTTTCGTTTGGTAGAAAAAGTATTTAATATGCTCTTCTAATTTTGAGCGGGTCCACTTGGACTTGCTTCTGTGTACATCACCACATTCATTTACGAGACACATGACCAACGCTTCATGACGGATAGAAAAGGAAAGCTGTATACAATATGGACAGATAGTCGCTCCCTAATACTGTAATGTCAAATAAAATAAAATTAAGACGCAAATTTATCTTAAATCTTCTATGTCGCAGCCATTTTTTGCAATTTGCTCAAGTGGGTCATTTTGTCTTGCTCCAGCTACGAGTCACCCGAAGCTCCGTTTGAATTGCTTGAGTAGACATACCATGGTAGCGTTCTGTGGTAGTAGCTATGCCCTAGGCCGTTAATTAGATGAGATAACAGAGTCTCAGGGTCTGAAACTTTTGATGTGAACTTCAGTTGAGACTCCGTCATTTCGCCAAATTTTGAGATTTTTGTCATTTAATTTCACACTCGTGTCATTTGGAACAAGTTAGAAACAAACTCTTATATATTAACAAATCCAAAGTACAGTATCTCAGGGGGGGTTCAGGTTAAATAACCAGGCCCTGTGCACGCTCAAACAACTCTATATATTAATTTTCCGATCCAACTCTTCGACACAACAATATTAAACACATCACAGTCGTTACGACTCAAATAGCGCATTCAGCATAACAGATCAACATCAAAGCTTCCACCAGGGGTATAAGCGCAAACAGCCTGTGCAAGCGTAACATCCAAGCTATCCTTCTTCGCAGACGCATCAGCTACACATCCAGGCACAACAGCAATGACGCCAAAAGCCAGCGTATCAACAACGTCTTCCAATGATCGGAGAACAGCAGCCACGGGACTGAGGAATATGCCTTCGAGGAGACCGGATTTGCCGATGGCGATTTTTAACAGTTCTTGGTGGACGACCACGAACTGTTATGCGAGTTAGAAAATGGAAAGCGGGATTGGTTGGGCGGGTACTTACGCTGCTGAAAGCATTGCAGACTGTTTGGGCATCCGCATCTTTGTATGGTTGCGTGCCGCCCATAGCTGAGATGTCATCACTTACGAGCCTACCGGAAAAAGTCCGTGTTTTTAGGGTCTAAGCGAGCCGCACCTTACTTTTTTTGAATAATTTCAAAATGCCTCCAGGGACCCCTCTACTGCAATTTGACCACCAACCAGGCGAGGAAATCCCTACCAAATATAAAAAAACAATATATTAATTTTATAATTTTGCAAAAATCTCGATTAAGAGTTTTATAATATAATATAAGCTCGGGAAATCTACAATTATCAAAATTTTTATATATAACAATTTAGGATATTTTTGAATTAGACGAACCAATAAACCTTTTATTTTAACTAATAAATAAATCGACGAAATTATTGAATATATTGTTGAATCATAAGAATATAAAATCCTTGATTGGGGTTTTTTATATAATAAATTAAAATTTGATTGTTCTCTTAATATATTAGAAAAATAGCTCAAATAAAGAAATTATTTTAGATATATAACTTGCTAGAAACTCTATCTTACTATAGCATAAATTCTGGCACGTTTTTTTTGGACTATTATATATATATTCTAGACAATAAAATAGTTAAAAAAATTTTGGTTTGATGAAATTATATTTTTAATTGGAAAGAAAATTGTTAAACGGAGGGTTATTAGGAAAAGAAAAAAACGATGCTATTCTATTTGTATATAATACCAGTTTCATAGAGGATATACAACATTAATTAGTATATAAAGAGTAATTGGATATAACTATAAGAGTCTTCTAATATTTATCTATAGAATTAGCAAAACAAATACCTTCACATAAAAAGATTATTTGGTACAGATTTTGGAAATATATATCCAACCAATTTTAGAAGTTTTTGTAACTATTATATACGCCCTGAAGTTTACTATAAAATCTTTTTTTATAAAAAATAACAATTTTGTTTATAATTATAAAAACATTATCAATTATTATATTAAATAATATATAATATATAAGATTATATTAATATTATATTTTTTTATAAATCCTGATATAAACCCTATTAAAAAATATTAAAGGAGGATTAAGTAAATATTATATAAACGTTGGCATTAATTTATAATAATAGTTGAGATAGAAAAAATAATCCGGGAAAAATAGACTAGAATACTACAAAATTGGATAAATGAATTAATATTAAAATAAAAAAATTAGATCAATTGCTTTATACAACACCATGGATGGTCTACTCCTAATTAAAATGCGATTTGTTGATGTTATTTAAGTTGACGCATGCCTTAGACCCTAAAAACACGGACTTTTTCCGGTAGGCTCGTTACGGTATCGATGATACTCTCGAATCCTTGGATCAGAGGCTGAAATCATTTGGTTAGTATTTCTCCTGGGTCTTTCTTGGGATCGGAAACTTACTTGGAATGGGTTCTCCTCACGCGGGCTTATGGCGGTCGCTCCGGTGTTGAGGGTTGGGTTAACTTGACGCTTGCCTAGGTCTGTGGCTCCGACGTTGGCGGTTGGGTTACCTTGGCGTTTGGGCAAATCAATTGCTCCGACGTTAATGGTCGGGTTACCTTGACGCTTGGAAATCGCTCCGATATTGACGGTTGGGTGGCCCTGACGCTTGGCTAGGTCAACCGCCCCGGTCGTGACAGTTGGGTTGCCTTGACGCTTCGCTATGGCAGTATCTCCGGTTTGCATGTTTGAGGCGATAGGCTGGAGTTGCTCGGACATTGAGGTGAGCTTGTTGATGTTGACGACCATTTGCGCAGCTGTCTGGGCACGTATTTCGATTGCGGCGCCAGCGACCAGGCTGGTGGATGCCATCAAAGGCAGGAGAGTCTTGATGAGTTGCATGATGAGGCGAGAGTGGTGGGACAATTGCAGATGGAGGATATGTGAGAGTTGAAGAGGATGATAGTCAAAGAGGTTATATTGGTTGAAGTGATTTTTTGTTTTACTGAGGAAGACATTGACTTATATAGAGAACTGGAAGGGATCGTTTGATGAAAGCACTTACAATTGCTGGTCAAACGTCATTCACAGACAGCTCCCGAGACGACTCCCCATCCCCGCCGGTACCAGCTGAAACTCCGTCATAGATTGGAGTAATCATCATTGTATATACTCCTTCAGTGTAAGTTCCAGAATGCGCTTTCAAGATCGCCATAGATATACGCAGTTATCACTATCGGCTCTTCTGAAGCCCGGAGTTTTGCGAGACCCTTGACATGTCATTGGCCTCTCCACATTTAATGATCCGCGAACCCAATCTCAAAATACCGACAGAACTTCAGAAGATCCCCTTAGCTCGAGCCAGCGATCGTTGAGACTACTCGCAGATTAACTCTAAATTTGAGCTGTCGCAAGCCAATGATTTGGGTGGATCACTTTTCCGAAGGATGCCCAAAGCGGCAACTAACTTTCGACAGTTGTTGACAGCGGATCTTGGGGATTCTTTTGCCAGCCCTAACCCGGTTGAGGCTCGTAGGAGGGGTCTCTCGTTGATTTTGATTGGCCAGAGTGGTCGGATAATTCGAGTCAATTATGAAGGGGGGGAAGCTGGCGTGTACGGGCCGCAGCCGCTTCCCGCAGTGGTGAATCATATTGCAAAAGCCTCATACTGAGAAACGTTTTTGACTATATCAGACTTATTATATTTGCTTTAGAGACGTAGATAGGCTCGGAATAAAAGTTTTTGACCCTTAAATCTCAAAAAAAAAAAAAAAAAAAAAAAAAAAAAAAAAAAAAAAAAAAAAAAAAAAAAA
>Ga0247778_1000999_pt1 | contig 17127 bp, 21 predicted proteins | sample UWRJL049202B5_FD_179939 | JGI IMG/M metagenome (GOLD analysis project Ga0247778, IMG submission 179939) | Plant litter microbial communities from Arlington Agricultural Research Station in Wisconsin, United States - UWRJ-L049-202B-5 | ecosystem: Environmental > Terrestrial > Plant litter >... | reverse complement strand
TCCCGGATGTGTAACACAAAGTTTGAATTGCTTCGACAGTCACAGTAACTCCGGAGCTTCCTCAAAGAATCGCAGTAAGTTCTGCGTGTTCTCTTGTCCTTGAAGGCATGCTGCCTGATTTTGCTTTCCATGACCATGAGGTTTAGCACAATGGGTTTCGATGGAGGTAGGTCTGGATACTTCCAGTATTATGTTGAGTGGATTATGATGTTGTTGAGGAGGATATATAACGGATCTATCGCCTCTTCCTGATCCTCCAGAGACTCTACATCATTGCAAATACTTCGCTGGGCTCGAGATCCATCCGTTGATCATGATGGTGGATTCTCCGGAACCAGAACGCGAAACTAAAGAAGCATTCAATTATGCCAAGAATTTGTGGCGCCAAACGCACCACAAACGGCGGCTGGAAGCTATTCCCATCTTGCTAGACAAGATTTTAGAACAGTTGAACAAAACCCGAGCCCTAAGGTCAGACAAGCAGAACAACATGTGCGATGTATGGAGGGCCAAAGTCAAGAGGCTTATCGAGAAGGATTTAGCCTCCCTAGAGGTAGGTGTAAATTGGTTTGGTTTGGGAAGTGAAGTAGCTAACTCGAATCAGCAACATGTGAGGGAGGGTGTTAAGCTCGCCGCGGATTACAGAGCTACCAGGAAGGATGTTGGAATTATAGCGCAGCCATGTTACCACATCGACCCAACACTGTCGAGTAAAGCTCTTACTGTACAAATGGATTCCAATGTGCACCGAGAAGCCAGGCATCTCAGCTCGAAGATTTACGATGAGGCAGACATCGAGTTACATCGAAGCATCCCCGGCGGCTGTGAGCTCAAGGGTTGCAAACACATCACCGCAGACTTGACACGAGAACAAGAGATGGCCGAGATCAATGAACTAAAGGACCTCGAATTGGAAGAGGATTACTGGGTTGATGAAAAAATTGCAAAATGGGCAAATGTGACACGACTAGGTCGGCCTAAGGGTTTTGACTGGTCATTCACCACGCATCTCCATGGCTATGGACCCGGACTTCCCCTACCGGAGCGCAAAGCAACAGGGGTCAGCGAGCCTCTAACTGAGGAGGAGAGCCGCATGCGAGCAGAAGCTGAACGTCAACCATCGCTCGGGCTCTCAACGCCAGGTGAGAATGACGACTTTCGCCTGTCGCCCTCCCCAGGACCGGCCGAGGACCCACAGCCAGCTGAGCAGAAGAAACCATATAGCTTCAATGCCTCAGATGAGCAGGAGCCAACCATGAAAGGAGTCAGGCATGCCTATGCAGGACAAGGCCCGAATCTACCATCAGGACCATATCCAAGCCTCGATCCTTCAAGTTCGAGACTAAACCCCCCTCCCCGTTACTCATCGGCTTTGAAAGCTATTACGCGCTCCTTGGGCGCTCAGGGAGCCGAAATGGCTTCGCCAGATACCACAACAGCCCATCTGTCAACAGCAACAACGCCGTTCAATGCCACTGCGCCATCTACAGCCCAAGAGCTCTCAGGCCTCGCATTATCCGAGAGACCTAAGTGTTTTTACTGCAATTTCTTCGGCATAGACTGCGATAAAGCACTTCCTAAATGCAGCTACTGTGCCAGATTGGATCGAGAGTGTACGTATGATATGGGCTTTCGTCATCCTCAACCCTACGTTTGATCTGGGCATTGGTGACGATGGAACTGTCTGGCTGCAACATAGATAGGCTTCCTCTTAAGCACTGCATGCACATATCTTCTTCCCAATATCTCCTAAACCGTATCTTTCCTTCGCAAAATATTTTCTAATGAGATATATAAAGCTCCCAACGCAACCATCTCATCCAAATACAGCAACCCCGAAGCTCGGGAACAGAATCTCAACCTCGTTACGCTGCGACTTGACTCACAATGTCGCGTTTGCTTCACACTCTGTGAGAAGGACGTCAGGATATGTGCGTATTGTTCAAGCTTTAGATGGGGGTGTGTTGAGTAGGTAGCCGAGCTTTGGTGGATTTGGGGGTTTGGGGTTTGGATGTTGAAAATGCTTGTCGCGCTTTCTGTTGTGTGAGGAGCTTTGGACTAGGAAAGTTTTGGGTGGCTGGATATTCGTGGTTTCTGTTTCGGCGCCTCTACCCCATCCTTTTCAGTCAATGAATACCAATGGTTACAAGGGGTAAGTGCTATCCTCTCTTCAGTGGTATCGGCTATGAGTATGGCTGAACTTGCTTACCCAAGTGAATCATGGATTTCGAGATGCGTGGCTCTCCTCGTCTTCCTCTTGGATGGAAGTTTGAAGTTAAATTCCAGCTAGACGTGACTGTCCTTTCTACTTTCTCGTAACCTTCGTCCCACGGGTGCACTTGCCTTGCACGGGAAAGTTCCTGACATTCTTCTTCACTTCCACGATCATGTTCACAACTCATCCGCTCCTTCCCTAGAGTTAAAGAACAGACTCTGCGCTCTCTTTCCCTTTCCAATGTCAAGCCATAACCATGGTTCCTCTTTTCCCTTCACAACAAAACACTCAACATTCTTCATCCCCAAAACAGCTTTTCGCGCCACGGTATCTGCATCCACTCCCACCAGGTCATTCTTACGATGTGCCATCGCTAGAGTATTTAGTAGACGTTCCTTTCGGCATCAAGACCACAGAATCTGTTTCCCTTCACGCCTCGATGATCGACCGCGCCCCTCGCATCAAAATACAGTACTGGTTCCGACGTCCGGAGCACATCAAAGGATTACGACATGGCACCTGGGTTTATCGATGAACAGGATGGTGGCGAAGACCGGGCGATTGAGAAGGACGATGACGCCCAGGAAGATGCGGCGCCGGGAGTGCAACCCTCTGGTGACACCGCTCTGAATCACAAGAGCAAATTTCCTACTTTTTCTAAAAAAGATGCTGAAGCATTCTGGGCATTAAAATCGCAAATTCTTAATATGTGTGCACGGTATCCCAGGAATACAACAGGCTCAGTCGACAATACCGCTACGACGACGAGCTTTACCGCAAGTAATCCTACCACCAAGCTTGATTCACGGAAACCAAAAGGGGAGGAACAGACGAGGCCTCCGTTTGACGATACAGCTACAGGTGAGGAGGGCCGACAAAGGACAAAGGATTCCGGCGTTACTGCCCCAAGGGACACAATCGAGGATCTTCCTGTGGAAAACCCAACCGATTCTCTCGCTTCCCGGTTGTCTGGTCGGAATCCTGTTCAGAATACGAATCCTCCCGAATTTAAGGGTGCTTCTTTGGGAGCAAACGTCATGGATTCTGCTGCGATCAATCAAAACTACACTCCGGATTCTTTGTCATCCAGTCATGTTGCTGATGTCCCTGGATTTGAGGATCTCCGCCGTAGGACGGGCATACCTGGGGATACTGCCGCGGACTCCCACGTCATGCAATCTACCGCGGGTAATTCTGCTAGTCCTGGGCACTCTTTATATGGAATGCAGCTCCCCGATAGTCAGTCTACTACTGTGAACAATTATGCTAGCCCTATTGGTTCTTACAGCTCCAATATTGGCTATGTTAGCCGTGGCCGTGAGATAAGTAATGACTCTCACCAAACCACTCCAGAAGCTAGAAACACCGATCTTGCCGCGAAGAATAATACTCCGTCTGAGTACTCCCCCCATGGGGTATTGTTTCCCGAAACTAGATCTAGGAAGAGGAGGAGCGATTTGAAGCCCGACAACGAGATTTCCGGTGAATCTAAGCGCAAGAAACTCGATTCCGATTCCGATTATTTCAAGTATCGGCACGTTGCTGATCCACGCGCTTCCGCGTTGGCAGCAGGGTCTGCTTCATCAGGAGTATTGGCATCTGCCTCGCCCGCCTCGTGGGGTCTTCACTCTACTCCTTTCAGTGTGAGCCCAGCCGTATTAGGCGCTCCCTCATTTAATGCATCGCCATCCAGTAAGATTAAACTAAACATCTCTGAAGACGAGGGCCTCGCCGCGATCGACGAATACAATCAGATACGTCAACTAGGCACAAAGCCCATTTCGCCATCCAGTCATACCAACGTCAATGTTTCTGACACGAACGTCCATCTCGCAAATAACGAGCCAATAGCGAAGAATCCATCTAACACGAACGCTCCTTCGACATTTGGTCATCCCACTGGTGGATTCACGAAGTCGTATTCCCCGTTTACGAAAGTCAGCAACTTAGGAGCTGTACCACCTCCTGAATTGAGCGATGAAGATACCCCTTTTGAGCAAGAGGACGACTCAGAATTTGCACCAACTCCAAACACTAGCATGACGCCATTTTACGGCTTTCAAGCACCCCCCATCGCTGCGAACCAACGACCGATGACAACCCAACCTGGATTTCCATCAACAGGCGTTCATTTCCAAGATCAAATGATGAATCCACAATTTCCGCCACCCGCCAATGGAGAAATGACATTACAAGATCATGCTCGCCTATTTAACCCATATAGTAGAAGTCATTTGCCGGTTGATCAAGGTCAAGCTGAGCAAGACGACCTATTCGACGTTGGGGACGGGGTTCACGCTACTGATACCGAAGGTAATGGTTTTGGCGAGACTTGGCCAAGCGAGAATTAGGTAGCGGCAAGGAGGGGGACGTTTTGGTATCTGGATCTCTGAGGGGTGGATCGTGTAGAATGTTAGGTTGGTAGTGGGAATATGAATACTCCTTCATGCTTGGGTATTAGGTGTGCACAAAATGAATTTGACCCTCCGCGGGCCCTCAGCAATGGCTTACTGAATTATCAGAAGAAGACAGGAGAGGGGGCTCAAACTCAGTAAGAATGCAGTATGCAGGTGCTCCAATGCGTGACACCTTATCTTTTGAATTGTATTTCTTGTTTGACCTCTCGCATGTACCATAGCATTGGTATATATTTAACCCCTTCGAAAATCCCAAGACTTTAGATTTTGGTGACCTCTTGCATTGCCGGGTAAATCCTTAGCTATCATAGTGATATAATCACATAGTTCGGTGGTTTCATCGCCTGGGACTAGTCTTACGAATAGGGAATTGGCCTGAGAAGGTTAAAACTATCACCCAAATGCCTCAATGAAGGGAACTCATTAACCGCCAGATTACGATTCTGCACACTATTGAATATTCGACAACTTCCTTGTCATCATTCGCAGATGACGTTCTCAATCACTCATCCTACTCCCTTCGGCTTCTCCATTCCAACAGAATATCAGCCTCGTTATTCACACCCCTCACCTCATTACTTCCCTCGTTTATAAAAAGACCTCGTCGAAGTCAACACTTCAAACCCCAACCCCTTCCCAAAATTACCAACAATCCCCCAAAAAACCCCCCAACAAGAAATGTGCACCCGCGAACTACGCCTCTGCCCCTGCGGCTGCAAAGAAGAATGGCGCACCCTCCGATGCACAAAATACATGAGGCACAAACCATGCATCCATAAAGATGTCCTACTTGATTGTGAGAGTCCGTTGAAGTGTCGCAGGTGTCGGGATCTGGATTTTCAGCATGCTTATGCTGCGAGAAGGAGGGAGCGGCTAGACCCTCCTCCGCCGTATAGGGAGACGGAGAGTTGAGAGGGTGAGTGGGGATTGAGTGGGGTGCTGTGTTGTAGGTATGCTGGTTAGAATGATGAATGATAGTGCGTTCAGCTATTTATCTGTGTTGATGAAATACGAGAGAGAAACGGGTTACACTTTTAGCCTATTTGAGGCAATAATTAACGTTTCCTAGATAACTCAACTCCCTATGTTAGGGTGTAGGAAAAAGAGTCGATAAATGGTATCATGCGGTCAGATCTTTGAGTCATGGATTCGAATCGATTGTTGGGCGAATCATGCTATAAACGGCTTGAGAGACTGGACACTTGCAGAAACAGTCTAGTCAATAAGTCAGTCAGTCAGTCAGTGACCAATTGAGGGCCTCAAACCAACCGATTGATTGATTTATTTGCAAGTATTCTATTCACTGATTGATCAGATCGTCTGATATGGGAAGATCACATTTTTACCCCTAAGGTTTTGGGTTGTTGATACTTCTCCACGTTAACTTGAATGTATTCTCTTAACATTAATCAGAACTTGTATGGAAACCATGTACTTTTACATCACCCTCTTATCTAACAACGCCAAATATGCCTGGAACCATCCTGGGAGGCCTGGAAGGCCTACTGATTCTGGAAGCAATTGATCATATCATTAGTAGCCGGCCCCCCGCTTGCCGAGAGCCGCCGGGGGGTGGGGGGCGCTTGGGGAGGGGAGGTTGTGTGTGTAGAGATCTTGCCAATTTTGACACTCTACACATCTTTTAGCAATTTGTTGGATCATTTGTAGATTTTCGGATCCCAATATATCTTTTCCTTCTTCCTGGTCGACTTCCTGGGTTGAGAAAGAGTGAAAATCACCGTCGACTCTCGAGCTAGATCCTTCTGTTCTTGTGCTTCTCGTGTATCCCTATCAGTACCACGCGGCTGGGAGTCATCTAATGCAGTCTCCTTCCCTTTGTCTCTCATATCACCTTGATCCCGCATCTTCTCCACGATCTGTGCCAATTCCGTTTCCACCTTAGCGTCAGGCCACATATACCCATTCTGAAGCTGATGTTGTTTCCAATCCATAATTTTAGGGCGTCCCGTTACCTCAACGGCGTCAACGCCCCCAATCATATTGACAACGGCCCAAGGAAGAAATTCCCTAGGACCCCACTCTTGTGCTTTCAATGCTTGTAATTCATTATACAGAGAAGCATTCAGCTCCGGTAGACACTGGATAACGAGATGGCGGTCCGGTTGAGATCTCTCCCGTTGAAGCAGGTAGAACTCATCCTCGTCGATATCAAAAAGCATATGCGCCGTTTCTCTTTCAACATGATAGGGTTTCATGATAGTTAGTTTTTCATCCGGCTCGGTGACGTCGATGTTGTAGGCTGGTTCTAACGCTACTTGACCTTCTACAACTCTCATGAGTTGATATGCTTTCGCTTTGGCAGCGCGGACTTTGAGAAGCTGCTGTGTTTGTTTTGGTTAGTTGACGCATGACTGGGGGAAATTAGCTGAACGGACAATCAAATTCTCTTCATAGTGTTGCTCTTGGACGACGCAGTTCTTTTTCCATTCTTCGTATGCCGTTTGCTGCTCGGGGGGATATCGAGTGAGGTTTCCCTCAATGCTGTTCTCAACACGAGCTCGGAAGACTTCAAGCGTCCAGACTCTTTGCTGGCACAAAGTTTCCTCCCACACGTGTTCTGCAAAAGCATAAGCAATTCCATATCGTGGATCAAGCTGTTCTTGGCCATGATTCGAAGCACCGTTCGAAAAAGACTTACTTAGCCTTGTTTAGCTGTCTTGTTAAAAACGCTCATATCCTTCTACGAGACAGGAATTACCAGCAGCAATGATGCCCTGATATATACCCATTACCTTTTGAGTATTATCCTGTACGTTTTGCAAACCCACGCCACACAAACCTTTTCAATTCAAAAAGCTCAGAGTCAAATTCATGTTTGTCCAAACATGAAAGGTTATATGAACCTGGCTTCACAAGCTCATGATTGTTCGATTGCAGTCATAAGTCATAAATTTAGCTTGAAGGCCATAGGAAATTTCTATTTGCTAGATTTGAAATTGCCGTTTGCTTGAAGGACGTCTCCAAAAATGCTCAATGAGTCGATGACGTCGTAAAGCAGCAACGAAAAGAAACACAAAGTGGTATAAGAAAGACTCGTGAGGTTAACAATTTAAGGTGGGCTGTGGATGAGGAGTTAGGAGCCTGTGACAAGGAACGTGCAGAAATTACGCCCAGTTTGATCTAATTTCAAGCGACAGAGGGGATTGTATTTGACACCTAGATGGATCATTATTTTCTACCGTTGAATTCAAATGCCATGTCTGCCAGTTGCGCTTTCATGTATTGCAGTGAGGTGAGGCCGAACCCAGTGAACTTCGCTGGAGACCCTCTAGTTCTTGGAAACCTTTCCCCTCGCACCGGTGTGATTTGAAAAAGAAATCGAGGAGTCGGTATTCTTCTGACGAGAGTTCGAATCACCCATATGCATGAAGCTCCCGAGGTCTGAAAGCTAAGTTTTGCTGTGGCAAAGGACGGTGGGTTGGAAGAAAAGGCTTGATTGCGGAGTAGTATGTCACTCATTTTTTGGTTGGTGTTCACGGCAAGAAGGTCGTCGTCGACTCACCGCAGGATACATGGACCAGTCCTAGCTTGCTGGTCCTACTCCATAAGTAGCTAGCTTTTGTTACCCCACTTGACGCGTCGTCGCTCAAGTGGCGACGTCGGCACTATTTTCCCGTTCACGCATGCCGCCAATCATCACTCGAACTTCAATCATTCAATGAACGTGATGCCGGAGAATTGACACGAGAGATAAGACGACTCTATGCTCATATGATTTCTTTCAGGTGTAGAAGGTGGAGGTTCCTTGTGCCAAGTTGAACATGTGGTTTGTTCGAAGTTGGGCCGGGCTCGACAAGGTGAACATTCCTCGATGAGAAAGAGCGAGTGGAGGGTGTGGGCTTGGGTCGTATTCGCGGCGATTTTTTGAGGCAATTCAAGTGGCTGATGGGGAAGAATGCGTGATGAGAGTACGAGTCTCGAACAGTATTCGGATTAGTCGAATTGACATAGCCGCATGGTTCCGATCATAGAAGCTTGACCTGGGTTGAGCTGATTTGATTGGGCAACTGGCAAAAGCTTGTCCAAGAATCATGGACCCGGCGATTTGACTAGTGCAGAGAACTAGCTGAGAAAGTATAGCTGAGCCACTGAGCAATTGAGAATCTGTTTCCATCCCCACCCTCTTCGTTTACCCCGGCTACACTACGATAAGTCTCTAAGAAAATAGCACTAAAAAGCTATAGCACAGTGCAGCTTTCGCCCCACGATAGCTTTTGAACGCGAACTTTCCCCAGCCTTCCGCGTTTCTTCTTCCCTCATTTCTCATAAAACCCAAGCTTGTCTTCATACCTCTTCAGCAGCAAAGTCTTTTTACTCTCGAATAACATCACTCGTTTCGGGAACCCTCACTCGAACTTTCGATCAATTCCGAGTCTTCCAGCATGTTCGTCAACGCAATCGTCGCATTCGCGCTTCTCGCTGGCTTTTCCGCTGCTCAGAACACCACCGTCAATATTGGTGCTTTGAATGAGACATTGAAGGGTAAGTTCACTAATGAGGTCGGTGGTGTGGAAATATAGAGATATCTGTATATGTTGTGCGGTTATTAACCTCTGGGGTGGATTATTTGCAAAAGAAGCATGTAAACACTTCAAGCTTCATCTATTGGTCTGAAATGCGAATTTTTGAGTATTTAGACCTGGTGCCAAGCCCAAGGGAGGGTCTTTACAGAGATCTTGACGTTGAAGAGCTATAGGTTCACGAGCTAACATACTTCTTCAGTCCAATGGTGCGGTGCACAGCAAACCGCCTGCCCTGAGCTCTGCGGTGGTGCCGGTGATACCTCGATGAATAACTGTATTACTGTTCGTTCCCTGTATTTTTGACTTCAAGCCCTACTAACGATCTGCTGTAGGAAACCCTCAACTACACTTGCACCTGTTCGAACGGCAGCGCTCCTGGCCTGCAGTACTACATCAACACCATCCCAACTTTTCTCTGCCAAGCAACGTACGCTGTCTGCGAGTCCGCCAATGCAGGCGATTCAACTGCCCAACAACAATGCAAAGCAGCCCAGGAAAAATGCGGAACTCTCAATCCTGCAAATTATACTTCCGCCGCAGTCTCCTCCTCTAGTTCAGCAAGCTCGACCGCAACCGCCATTAAGTCCAGTTCGTCTGCGTCTGGAACAGCAGCCCCTACGAGCACCTCAAAAGCTGCAGCTCCAACCATGGCCATTGCAAGAGAACTCGGAACAGGTCTCTTCGCTGTCGGTGCTGTCGCGGCTTTCGGTCTTATGATCTAAGCTGTCTTGTGGCTCTGGGCTTCGGGTCTACAACGCGGAGCTAGCTATGTCGGTAGAGATAACATGAGCTTGGCTGATGATTGTGCATTTTGTATTCTGTTTAGCGTTGGTGTTGTGGTTTCTGCGCTTGTGCTTCTGCATCACAGCGAATAATTCTTGGATTTATGTATATTCATGAGCGAATTTGCTGCGAAAGAGATAATGAGAGGATGATTGAAGATTTCGAATTGGGCAATGGAACATGATTCAATGATAGAAAAAGCTATTTCTAACAATTCAGGGCTTCAAATATTGATCGAAGAGGATATTGGTACGGGGCACGAGAGTAGGGGGCCTTCAATGCAGGTGGTTTTAGAGAAAGAAAATTAGCGACGCTCGCTAATTTTCAGGGGCTTTCAGGGACACATTCGCTAAAAGTTCAGCGTGCTGATCCACGAAATTTCTTGATTCCCCACAACCTCCTCTCGACTGACCACATGCATCAATCTTTTCGGCTCGTCGACCTCGTCTTGATTCTCATGTAACCTGTCTTGCATCTCCATTAAAATCCCGATTCTATCTACACTGTCTATTTAATTTGAGATTACCTATCATCTGTGGCTCTCGTTTATTTGAAGGGATCGACGGGTGGAAACACCGAAGTGATTGACCCCGCTGTTGGTCTTAACTCTGCCGACCTAGGTGCCCACGTAGCCCTTTCTATTTTTCTTTTCCTGCCTGCCTCGCGAATAGCCTTGCGTTTTGCTTTTTATGACGTCCAATTGCGTCCAATATCACAGCCTCAATGGCAGGGATTCCAGAACGGGAAGTGAGCTTGCTCAGCCTGACAGTGATTCCGCCCCCATGCGGGGACGCGACGCGACGCGCTGAACTGCTATAATAAGTATTTCTCTCTTCCATGATGCATGTCACGATTTGTTACTATCAAACAAAATTATGGCTGCAAGACCGAATTCCCGTGCAAAGTATATTGTCGTTTGTAGGATCTTATATCTTCTCCTATTCTGCGGCGTTAAGTACGGAGTACGCCCAACAGACTCATCAGTATGCCTGACGCCTGAGATCCCAGGCTTCGGCGCCTTTTTCTTTCAGCTGTTCGTCAAGCTCTTTTTTTCAACCTACATCAATCTACTTTACCAATTCTCACCAAGTCCAGGTCGAGTCACTCGAATTCTAGATCCTTGAGAAGTGGAATAGAGCATCGCACGAGGACACTTCAGCTACCTCAAGATGGCGGATCTGTTGAGTATCACCGCTGGAGTCGTCGGTCTGCTTTCAGCTGCCGGGCAAGTGGGTTCTGTTCTTCTCAAAATCAAATCAAGCATGCACAATGCGCCGAATTCGATTCAGCACATTCTATCACAAGTCAGAGAACTCGAGATCTGCTTTGCTGCAGTGCATCAATTTATCATCGGAGCAACCCCAGCCTCGCCGGGGAGACTTTCGATGATCGGGGTGGACCAGCTTGTTGCGACACTGACTGAGAGTGTCTTGACATTTTCCGAGCTTGAAGATATCATTACCCCGTTTGCGATAGGCTCTGAAACTTCAATACGGATGCGAGTGAAATGGATGTGGAAGGAGGATGATGCTTCTCGTATCATGCGTCAGCTTGATCGCCACAAAGTATCCTTGTCACTGATGTTGAACATCGTCCAATGGTATATATCCCAGCTCAAATTTCTCTATCGAGATCTTTTTGCCCCTTAGAGTCTTTAGTGCTGACATGCCTCAGCGAATCTGATCGAGGAGCGGAAGAATCCCAAAAATCACTCTTCACTCTTGTGCAGCAGCTCGTTGAGAGCAACACGGAGATATCACGACGTTTACAGACCCTTGAACACTCGTTAGAGACTGAAAGTATCATCACGGCCTGCTTCAGAAATGGAACTGCTGTGGAAGCACCGGAAGGTGGAGGAGCTACTTCAGAATGGCCCTCCGATATTCCGTACCGAAGAGCTTCCGTTACTCCAGGAAACTTGACAACTGCTTTGCAAAGCAGAGCTTTTCATTCAACCTTCGAGGTCGATCTCAGCCACTCCAGGGTCTATAAGAGAACTCAACCCTACGAATGCGATGTTTCTTTCACAAGCTCCGTCGTCAGGACCCATTCTTGGTCTGTGCTATCGGGCTTAAGTCTTTCTCAAATATCTTCAATATCTGTGATAGCATTGCCGTTTTATTTGTACGAGCTCTCCGATAAAGGCCAGTACCGGCCACTTCCCTCCTGGAACCAGTGCTTTGCTCTGACTGATCACCAATGCCACCAAATCCTTTGCTATCGTGACCCAACAGGTACAAGGGCGGAAAAGGACTGGATACATCAAGACCGTAGGCTAGTCCGACTTTACATGACCCGAATGAGTTCGCCCCAGATCCGAGAATTCATGGAGTCTTCGAGCCGCTGGTAAGTCATATTGCTCCCAATAGAAGGATAATATCTCATAACCTAAAGCTCTGCTAAAACAATTGCCGATCTATACAAGGATTGGAATCTTCCCATGGATCCATATTGGCGGGAACACACGATTCGAAGGCTCTTTAGTCTCGTTTCGAAATCTGAAGATTTTCTGAATATACCTGCTCATACCCACCCACGGCTTCTACCCAAAGATGATTCACCGCGTCCAGTCATTGATCCAGTAATCCAGACTGTGTCTGAAACACAGAATCCAGCATCAGCCACTTCTCCTGTCATTCCGAAGTCGGCCAAATGGATGCTTCAATACAAAATTGTCGTATTAGGAGACACCAACGTTGGAAAAACAGCACTCATCACCCGGGTACCATTGTCACCCCCAACCTGAAGTGGCAAGCTTAATTTGACTGACCTACTTTATAGCTGATCCACCAAACCTTTGACGAAGCCTATAACCCAGCATCTATGATTGCGGTTGAAGAATCCTGGAGAAAGCACGTGGTCATCGATGGACTTCCTTATGTGCTAGATATTCAGGATACCGGCAACGATGGGGTTTCTGTTCAGTACACAGCCCTTTCTTCAGCACTGAGCAACTTCGATCGATGGATTCGGAATGGAAGCAACTTTATATTGGTGTATTCCGTCGTCAATCGAATGTCATTTCAACGGATTTTGGAATATCACACTCGGATTCTGCGGGACAACGATACCCCTTCGGCAAGGGAAATTGATGATTATCTATTACTGCATCCTGCTGCTAAGCGTCTCTCAATTATCCTCGTAGGCAACAACATAGACCTGGCCAGTGAGCGTGAAGTTTCTACAGAGGAGGGTCATCAGCTAGCCCAGGAGTTAGGGTGTGGTTTTGTTGAGACGTCTGCGAAAAATGACATAAATGTCGAGAAGGCATTCTACGATGTTGTCAGGGACAGGCGTCGAAAAGGGCTAGCTAGTGTTGTACCCCGGACTCTGGATGCATCTCCAGAAGCTAGCACTGAAGGCCGTGCAACTGACTTCAATGCTTTAAGTCAGCATCGACGCAAGCAGTCCAAAAGAGCTCCACGCGTATGGGAAAAGGTGACAGCAAGGACTGGATTGATCTAATTCTTTCTATGGACCTTCGATTCAACGCAGTTTTAAGCTAGAGAAGTTTGTAAGCCTTCATTGATGCATCTACACACGCGCCTGACCGACACGCAAACTTGGCTTTATACACTCTTCACCACCCCTACAATATGGCAGCACAGACTCGTACAAAATGATCGACGGGAGAAAAGCATTGGAGTACATACAAAAACTAAAAAATCATAACCAGCTCCAACTCTAGGCAATCCTCGACTTCTTCCTTGGTTGTCCTGCCGTCTTATGCTTCGTCTGTTTGCAGCCCTCTTCACTACCCTTTCTATCACAGCAGTCCCATGCAAATCCATCTGCGTAGTCAGGTTCATCGATCAAATCCCAAGGATCGCCATGGCAATCATCATCATGGTCATCCCAAAATCCGTCATCGTCGCAGTATTCCCTCTTCCCTATATCCACAAATCAGCGAGCGAACAACACGAGATTGAATTGATGCCTTACCCCAGTGCCATATACAATCGCCCCTCTCGTTCGCCGTGACATCGAATTCTTCCTTGCAGTTCTCGCATTTCGCAAAGCGGGGAACTAGCTCTTCATCAATGGACCCCGCCTTGCGCTTCAGATTTGGCGTCGGCAGGATAGCATGGTCATTTTCGGACTTCTTCTTGCTTATTATCGCTTCATCATCACTATCCTCCTCGCTATTGGCCCCTCCATCCTCGCTCTCAGTATCAGCATGGTACGGCACAACTTCGCTTTTCGGGACCAAGAATTCGCGCTCAACCAGTGCCCTCGCAGCTGGGTGTTCACGGCAGACTCTCATCAAGAGCTTACGCACGCGCTTTTCGCTAGATTTACGGAGAGCTTGGGTCAACGCGGGACTAAGGTCTATATTCGAGACAACAGAGGCGATAGGAGGTAGTTGGACATTGTTTTGAATCTGGTTGAGAGGTTGACGCGTCATTCGGGTTTTGCTGTTTTGGAATTTTGAGGATTCGGAGACGGCATTCTCGTCTGAGCTGCCGTCATAAGTGAGGTCTATGAATGAAGCCATGGTGGGGGATTGAGAGGAATTGGTGGATGTAAACTGTGAAAGATAAAGAGAGGGTTGACGCGACTTGGACGCGTCCTTATCGTTATCGATGTAGTACAAACACCAGCATGTGAGCAGGTGACTTGCGCGACTGAAAACCAAATAGCTATTCCAAGGAAATGAGAGAAGAGAGAAATAGGCAGATTTATGATTTATTTACTTGAATACTTGTTGTTTTCATAAGAATACTCCGGGTAATAATAGCTAAACCGCGAAAGAACCAACCAAGAACTTCGCTCATGGCTTATGGTCTTGTCTTTTCAATCCATAGATAGAATCTGAGAGATCTAAGATATAATGCTTTGACCATATTGGCAGTATATATATATATATATTTATATATAAGTCTAGGGGTGAAGCAAGGAGGGAGAAGTCAAGTCAGATAAAAACCTTATCTTATCAGTCCTTTAGTCTACGCCTAATTCGGCAATTCTAAACCACACATCCCCATCATCTAAGAAAGTGACCCGCTTTGCTCATCATGTCTGAGGGACCATTTCTACTCAGTCTCCGTGTCAAAAGGCTCCTCGAAACGTATACTGGGCTTCGCTTTTCCGGATTGTTGTTGGCACCGACAAACGCTTGACCTAACGTTTGAAGGGCCAGGCCAAAACCCCCACCCTTCAGCGAGGATCTCGTCACCGACGGTTTCCTCTGGAGTGGTTCCCTTCAGCAAGATAAACTTTGAGCAAGATGCGTACGTTCCCCACTGTATGTTGTTACTCCCCAGCGGACACTGATTTGGAACAGATATATCAATAACGAGTACAAACTCAAGATGGAAGAAGCTACTAGCTTTAATCCTGCTTTGCTCGGGAGGAGGTTTCGCCTTACCAGCCGATTCCACGACTTCCGGGAAAGATAGTTTAGGAGCAGTTTCGAGCGAGAGTAATGTTTGCAGTGAGATTGGGGTAGATTTGATTAAGAGGGGTGAGTTCGGGACCCTGGAGAAAGGGAACTGGACTGATCGCGTGACCAGGGTAATGCTGCTGATGCTATGGTTGGGACTACGCTTTGTGTTGGGGTCATAGGTGAGACTGTATCTATGCAATTTCCGGCGGGTTTCTGATGGGTGTAGGTATGCAACATAGCGGTCTTGGTGGAGGTGGTTTTATGCTGGTTAGAGGATCGGATGGGAAATATGAATCGATAGGTTTGTTCTCATGGATACCCAAAAAATGAATTTTCTTCTGACGCGACAACAGACTTCCGGGAAACAGCTCCGGCGGCAGCTTTTGAAGATATGTATCAGGGCAATATTGAGGGCAGCGTTCGAAGTGGGCTTGCAAGCGGGGTACCGGGAGATGTTCGAGGGTTGGAATATCTTCACAGCAAATATGGAGTAAGATCTACACCCCGGGGCAAAATCCACTTATTGACATGTTGAATAGAAACTTCCATGGAGGTCAGTATGCAATCCAGCTGTTCATGTGGCCAGATACGGCTTCTTGGTAACACACGACTTGGTTCGGTACTTGAAAATCGCAACTGCTGATGGAAACAATTTTTTAACTGATGACCCACAATGGGCTATGGACTTTGCACCGAATGGTGCGTCAAATCCTTCCGACGGAAGTTTAATAGGAAGATTGAAACTAAAGTACTTCAGGAACCCTCCTTGGCGTTGGCGACATTCTCACTCGGAAACGACACGCAAAGTAAGATCACCTTCATAATTCACAATCAACCATTGCCTAACACTCAACAGCACACTCGAAACAATCGCCAAATGCGGCTCAAAAAGCTTCTACGAAGGCCCCATAGCAAACCACACCATCTCCGCCCTCCGCCCAAAACGGCACAATGACCCTCTGCGACCTCTCCACCTACCGCGTCTCCCTGCGCAAACCCATCTCAATAACCTACCGCAACCACACAATCTACTCGTGCGGCGCCCCCTCCGGCGGTTCCGTCGCCCTCAGCATCCTCAAAACAATCGAGGGCTACGCCGCCACCAAAAACCTCGCCCTAGAAACGCACTGTCTAGACGAAGCTATGCGATTCTCCTACGCTGCACGTCTATCTCTCGGCGACCCAGATTTCTTCTCTTACATGGACACCTTCGAATCCCGTATGCTAACCCCCGAAACCGCATCCTCAATCCGCTCCCGCATCCCAGACGACACAACGCACCAACATATCTTACTATTCACCCAAAACTACTTCCTCCCCACCAACCACGGCACATCCCACATCGTCGCCACCGATGCCACAGGTCTAAGTATAACCCTAACTAGCACCATAAACCTCCTCTTCAGCTCCCAACTCGTCGTCCCAGAGACGGGGGTCATAATGAATAACGAAATAAACGATTTCTCTATCCCCGGCGTGCGCAACGCTTTCGGTTTCGTGCCTTCATCTATAAATTATATCCGTCCGCATAAACGCCCATTATCCTCCATCTCGCCCTTAATGTCGAACATTCAAATGGGACGCTGTTTTTTAGCATTGGGGCGGCGGGGGGAAGTCGCATTCCTACGAGTACGGTGCAGGCTACGTGGCATGTGTTGGAACATGGGATGGGGTTGAAGGAGGCGTTGGGGGAGAGGAGATTGCATGATCAGCTTATGCCTGATGTGACGACTTTTGAGAGGGGGTTTGATGGGGGGGTTGTTGAGGGGATGGAGAGCAGGG
>Ga0247778_1000998_pt1 | contig 17157 bp, 22 predicted proteins | sample UWRJL049202B5_FD_179939 | JGI IMG/M metagenome (GOLD analysis project Ga0247778, IMG submission 179939) | Plant litter microbial communities from Arlington Agricultural Research Station in Wisconsin, United States - UWRJ-L049-202B-5 | ecosystem: Environmental > Terrestrial > Plant litter >... | reverse complement strand
GGTATAGACATTAGCAATTACATCCACCCATCCCTCCTTTTCGTAATCTTTTCTCCCCCAAATCATCCCTTACTTCAATCCCCTCTCCCTTACTGAACATAAAACCCCCACTGCAACCACATCCACACCAAACTCCCCGTAGCAACCACCAACGGCCCCACAAGTCCCTTCCCCAACCTCGCAGTCCCAAAAATCTGCCACTCGCTCACGAAATGTGCCCACGCAACCGCATACGTCAAGAAAGCCATCTGATATATTTGCGGATTATCAATATTATACGCCGCATAAAGTCTAACCACACTCTGAATCAGAGTCGCTCATGAGGGACTTCTCAGAGTAATATAGAGTATGTTTGGAGAGGTTGCCATGGCCGGAAAATATTCTGAAGACGTCGATATCCTTCCGAAATAAGTCGACCCCCCTAGTAATGGGCCACCCCTGAAGTGGGCCAACCCCGGGAGACCAAGACTTTCGATTTCAAAGTGCTTCAGCGGGAGTTGAGTACTCCATTTTGACACCAGAGCCACCCCCAGCAGCAGTCAACGCTGCTTTTACATCTCGAAAATGCCTGTTTCGGTTCTTTGTTTTCTCTAATATTTCCTCTTTTATTTCCCCTGTTTCCACTTCAAATGATTCCTCTTTCCAATTTGCGCGGCTTTGGGCAAATTTAGTGGGCATGTACCCCAGCCAATATTCACACAAGTCTCTTTGGGACACATAGCTTGATTTAATGGCTGGAAAACTGTTTTCAGTGAGTCCGGGACTCTGCAGGATCCGTAACGTAGATCGAAATTGCTGGGCAGCCGTCACTGCACTCATCTTGTCATCGGTATCCTTGAGGTGTTCAAGTACGGAAAGCTCAAGGTCAAGTGCTTGAATGTACAATTCCACGAAAGTTCTCGAAGCTGCGGTCAATGCTACGCCGCGACTCGTTCCCTCTGTAGACATGTTGAAAGCAGTGGTTATGCAATACGAAAGAATAATCCGAAGATTTAGGGGGGAGACCTGAGGTGTACTAAGAATCGAAGAGTCAAAATCTTGCTGCTTTCTTGCTATTTTCGTAGAGTAGAGTCGAGTTGGACAGAACAGTAGTCGATTTCTTTGCTTGTTTCTTTTGATGAGCGGCGATCAACGTCTTTAAATAGATGGCGAGATTGGGGAAGTTTGGACCATATTAAAGATAATTCAGACGAATTATTGTGAAGACTCATGTCATACTGAACTGTACGTCAAGCTGGGCCAGTTTACATCTCAAAAAGTTACACATGTTTGTTGAGATGCAAACATTTGAACACGTCACTAACAAATTTGATTCACGATTGCTGTTCTATTCCACGCCCCCCAAAGCACCAACGAAAGTTGCTTTGCTGAGGACCAGCTGTGATTGACGAGTCATTTGAAAGTATCAAGAGAAGGAATCCTTGTGTTTGCACATCTATCTAGCTGAACAAACGATTATTACAAGAGTCCGATAAACTATACATCATCAGGGATTTTAAAACGCCATTCGCCCATGGACTCCCCAGACGCCCTGTAGCCCCCTTCAATTTGCAAAACTTCGCTCCTCCGTCTGCTCCTTTCTTTCGCCTCCTCAAGTCCTGGTATTCTATCTAAAGAGTCATCAAAAAGAGACCATATCGCGTTATGAAGATTTAGTGCATCTCAAAAACTCCGAGAGTGTTCCTTTGCCAATAACTCTCTCAATATTTCTAGTGATTGAATGCAGATTTTCATTGCGTCAGTGGTCTCAGCTGAATCGCTTAGTTTGTTTGCTAGAGAGAGAAGGTAGAGATTGTAGTTCATTTTTGCCAACAAATGGCGTCGACATTCTTTGGAAAGAATCCAAGTCCGTGTATTTGATGAGCTTGCAAGCTGGCGAGAGTGGCTTAGTCCAGTAGTAGAGCTTGACATGACTTGATCCGGGTTGTGAAAGTGCTGAAGTCCAGCCTTTTTCACTGCTCCGTCAAATGGGGCGTTTTATATATCGGTATCTGAGTTTGCTATGCGCTGCGAAGGACTCATTTCAAAGTGCATTGTGGGAGGATTCATCCCCAATCATCATAGGACTCATCTCAACACTCTCGGAGTCACATAACCCATAAAATATTTGTCATTATTCGCCTGATGGATTATAGGTAACATGGAAGTTACTTGCCCAAACAATCTCAATGCAAGTAAGCTACGACGGGTGATAAATGTGTCATTGCTCAGACGCTACTTGGTACGAGTTTTATTTTATGCTAGAGATAGGGACTGCAAAACGTACACACATTCAACAAATTATCGAAGATGAACAGCCTATCTTCTCTCCTAATTGTCCAATGGATGGGGAAACGCCAAACGACCACCACAACCATGAAGAGCAGCATCGAAATCCGCGCGAAGTTCCTTAGCCAGCTTAACACCACGCTCATCCTCAGCCTTCATCCCAAATTCAGCCAACGCCTCATTGAAGACCTGTGACTCAGCCTCCAATTTCTTCCCGAGATCCTGGATTTGCATCTTGTCGGCGAAATAGGAAAGCTTGAAAGTCCAGAGAATATCGTTTACGCCAGCTCTAGCTTTCCTAACAAGCCCGAGCGTCTCACCTTCGAGATCCTCGGTGCTCCACGTGTGGATCTCGAAGATTTGCGGTATCACTTTCGCCCACTCTGGCATTAGCTGCCACTTGCGTGTCATACCTTCACGACCTGGTTTGATTGCAAGAGCTAGTGAGATGATTTCTTGGACAGCTACTCGGGCGCACTCTTGGGGGGAGAGGCCATCCATTTTGGAAGTGTTTTTTGTGGATGAGGACATGTTCTTGGGATACTTTGGTCCAAGAGCGCTTTTTAAGTAAAATGAAATATAAAAGCTTGAAAGGGAAGTGTGGAAGCTTTTATGTTCTCCAACCCGAATAGACAAGATATAACCGGGCATTTCATTTGCGTGATTAAGTGACAAACTAGTGATCTCGTTTGACGCTAGAAACCTTACTTCATGATGAAATCTAGACTATAGGCCACAAACAAGGACAATCATGAGTGTCCCCCCTCAACACGAGACTGGTATGACCAACGTATCAGGGCAATCACTGAGAGCCCTCGAGTAAGCCGCCTGAAGCATCGCCGTCAAATTCCACGCAACTTCGCTTTCCCGTTCCGTCTGCACCTCGGAACGGGATATCGCCTGCTCGTAAATCCGCCACCTATCCCAAAGTTTCCTTCCGAGGTTCTTGACTTCCAATTTGCTGTCCCACGATGATAGCTGTAGTTCGCGAAGAACGTCCGTCAAATCCATGCTTGCGATGTCTGCGGAGGCGCAGCCGGGGCCGTTGTATTGTTGAACAGTCCAGTTGTGAATGTCCAAAATGTATTCTATCACGTATTCCCACCGACTTAGCAATTTCCACTTGCAGACTCTGGATTGATAGGGACGGGTGAGTGAAAGGGTGAGTCTGATGAGTGTTTGGATGGCGATCTGGGCACATTGTTGAGGCGACATGGCATTCATTTTGGAAGTTTGGCTCTTGGACCCTTGGGATTCATCGTCAACGAGAAGGAACTTTTTATGTGCCTTTGGTGACGTTAAGCGACCTCTGTGGACGTCAGCATCTCAAATCTCAACCACTATTGGCTCAAGGGGTATACATATTCGAGCTGCAGTAATAAAGATTTTCACCCAGATCGATTCGAAGCAGGTGAGATGCTTTATTGAAATACTTTTATTTAAGGAGCACACTCAGGAAACCAGAAGCCGGAACAAGCTAATACGACGAAGGAGATGAAGAGCTCGAGTTGTGGGCCTTTTCAGCTAGCTATGCTGATTAGATACACAGCCGTTGCAATTCCCTACAAAAGCCACCTTAGCTTTAGACCTATTACAGCCCCCAAATGCAATCCAAAATGATATCAAGTAGCCCAGTATCCTGCATTATCCTTCGGATTATTGACGCATGGTCGAATTGATGGGTACACTACACATGTCAAATTAACACTCGCGACTCGACATCACGAATTCAAGTCACTGACCCTGAGTTGCTGTCTACGCTCTTCATAGCCCTCGTAGCCAGCTCGAACGCAACTATAAAGGATCTCTGCAACACAAGTCGACGGTCTGAATCTGTTGATATCATGACTTCTTGCAAAAGCTCGATTGATTTTGCGGTCGAGGCCAAAGCGATTTCCTTCCAGGCTGAATCTGGGTAGTAGCTCAGATGGAGTCGCCAGTTCGTGATTTGGGATACTATCGCTTTGAGGCCTTGAAGTGAATACTCGTGTAGCATGACGGTGCGGATTCCTTTGGAAGGATCCCAATGGATGAGCGATTCCATGTCTATGATTGGGAATCAGTAGGCTACAAAAACATCGCGATTTAAATTTGTACCTTCTATCTGACTTTTTTGAGACAGTGTAGGATTTTTGAGGAAGGAAGACGCCGGGCAAGAGGTGCTGTGGTGAATGTCCCCCTGAGTTCTTTCCTAAACAGACGACTCGCGTAACCTGGGGCTGCAACTTCCCAACCCCAGACATCATTCAATTCTTTCTACACATTATTGAGAAGATCATTCACCAAGGACAAGCATCAATTACAACATCACTATGTCGACCCACGATATAGTACTGGAAGACGCGACGATCGACGCTGCACGACGAGCTGTCGCCGTCTTAAAAGACCAAGGATTCAACGCAAGACTTCGAATGAAGTTTATCCCTCACGAAGTATCATCAAATCTCTACCAGGAGTCTCCACGCACTGCAGCAACTCGACCTACCCCTGGATATGCGATTCCGGATTTTCAATGGCCCAATCTTTCCCGCACAAGAGAAAATTATCAGTCCAGAATCGCCATACCAGAGAGTCAGAATCAGGATCAGACGGAGGAATCAAAGGTATGCAAGAACTTCAAAGGGAGAGTATGAAGCTACTGACAGAAGCCCTCAAGAAGCGGTACCCGAACGGCAAACAATCCTGCTACAAGGGCAGCAACAGCCACGACAGCAGCCGCTGTCTATTGGACTCTGAGTCGGAGACGCTTTCTGGGGAAAGTACTTGTTTTGTCGGCAAGGGCAAACGTCGCGCTACAGACCCCAAGCCTAAAGAGCAGCGCAGATCTAAGGACACTATGATTCCCAGACGGCGAGATAGCGGAAGACGAAAATCGACGAGAGGCCCAGGCTCTGAAAGTGAACTTACTGATTTTGACACCTGGATCCGGCGCTTTGAACAGCGGAAACGGTGCAAATCATCTGGCCACCGTAGGGGTTCAAACGAACGGCGAAGAAGCAGAAGCCCGAGTTCGCGTCATAAAAGCTTCATTCAGAGATATCGCGAGTATGCGAGTGAGAATCCTGCAATGGCTAGTCGTCGACGAGCATGTTTGATTTGTTCGGATCAGGGTCGCTTGGGAGCTTGCTGGAACTGTGGACGCAAAACAGGGGGGCTTCGTTGATGGATGTACGGATACCGAGTGCTGAAGGATACGAGCCTGTTGGCCTCGTATGTCTTGCCTCATCCGGATATGTATTCATAGATTATACACCCAAAAGCTCAGGTTTGAGAAGCGTCAAAAGCCTAGCGCGATGACGTAGGTTATCATTACTAAGTATTCAAATTGGCAGAGAAGCATTTTCTCAGCATTCTGTTTGTTTTCATCCGTGGAACCGTTCTCAGTATGTCTTTACAAACTCCTCTGAACTTCCTGATCACAGGTGGCGGAAGAGGCATCGGGAGAGGCCTTGGCCGTCTGCTCCTGGAACGAGGGCACAGGGTGTTCCTTCTCGACAACAATTCCAAAGAACTCAAAAACACAGTCTCAAGACTTCGCGATAAATTTTCCAATGCGGTTGGGTCATCAGTCTGCGATCTTCGAAATCCGGAAGATATAAAGTCAGCGGTATCGGCAGCCCGGAATCACTTCAACGGCCACCTCGATGTTCTCATCAACAACGCAGCGTACACTGGCGGAGTGGGGGGCACAAATATCGTCGACTTGACTTTAGAAGAATGGAATGCTTCCATCGAGACGAATCTCACTGCACCTATGCTCACGAGCCAAGCTTGTTTACCAATGCTCAGAAAATCAGAAACGCGCAGTGAAGGCGGGGCAATTATCCACATGTCTTCAACGCGAGCGCATCAATCTGAGCCCGATTCGGAAGGATACGCAACTACGAAAGCTGGGTTGATTGGACTTACTCATTCGATGGCTGTTAGTCTTGCTCCCATGGGAATCACTGTCAATGCGATATTGCCGGGGTGGATCAATGTTTCCAATGAATGTGCAGAGGCTGATGAGAAGGGGATGAAGTGGGAGGAGGGGCTGAGTAAGAAGGATCATGAGTGGCATTTGAGTGGCAGGGTTGGGAAGGTGGAGGATGTATTGAGGGTTGTGGAATACCTCGTTAGAGCTAGGTTTGTGACGGGGACGGAACAGGTAGTTGATGGGGGCGTGGCAAGAAAGATGGTGTACCCTGAGTGAGCATGGAATACATTGTGACTCTAGAATTGACTTGGAAAATCTTCAGATGAAGAGCATTGAGAGTTATTCCTGAGGTCCCCTATTCCCGCGTATGGGTAATTCAAAAGCATTGAGAGGTTCTTGGATTCCCCTATTCCCGCGTATGGGTAATTCAAAAGCATTGAGAGGTTCTTGGATCAATATAAATCGACATGTATTTCCCGTCAAAGGTCCTTCAACGCCTCATTTTCTCATCCAGCTAATCTTGAAGTTGAAACACCAGTCCCAATCGACAAAGTCAAAAAAAGTAAGAATTTACGTAACCCCATCTCCCTCCAAAGCGAATCCACAAACAGCGGCATGGCGCCTCAGCAGTCCTTCTCTAAGCCCATGCTCTGGAAATGCAGCGAATGCAAATTCCTCAACGAATTCCGAGGCTCACTTGTAATGGACGGCCATGTCGTGTTCGAAGGCGGCAGACCAATGAGACTCCACAGGGCCCCGCTTTCTGGAGGTGTCATATGTGCAAGCGTATCAACAAGATACCGTCTTATGCGGGGGACGATGCATGCAACGGAAAGTCTTGTGGATATCATCGTTGGTGCAAGGAGTGTATCATACAGAGTTATTGGGCCGATGATGACCTTGGAAGACCCGAAGTCAGATCGTAGACTGTGATCTGAGAGCCTAGCTAGATAGATTAATGCCCAAAGTCCTACAAATTCTTCTCTGGAGCATTTACTTATTCTTTGTTTGGAGTTCTTATGCTCGTGGTAATCCAGCTGCGGGGATTATTCACAAACTATGTGCATGCTCTTTTCGCTTTAAAGACCACCACGGATATTACCTGCGTTATCTGAGAGCCTTCAACCAGTGGAAGAAGAGGAGGGCCGGTAGATAGCAACTTCACGAACGTACTTGATAAAACAGCACGTGACATCACCCCCCTTTTAATCGTCGCTAAAGCCATTTTGGATTTTATCTGCCAACGAAATCTTCGACGCCCCGATCGTGATACTCTGAAAGGCATTGGCTACACAAAGCAAAGTAATGCGTCACCTTGATGACGTATCTTTGCGGGGTACCTCCAAACTTTCAGAGTCCACCGCAGGATTCACTCGACGCTGAGACAAGCTCTTTCTAGGCTCTTGAGATGTTGAAGAACCAATGGATAAGTTTTTTGAAGTCAATCTTTCCGTAAACAAGATTTTTGTCTGATGGGTAGTACCAATGAGGGGCGCGTATTCACAATTGCAACTACATATAGTGAATGTCTGCCATGCCAAGTAGAAAATAAGTGGAACGACTTGATGTGTTTAGGATTAGACTTTTGATTATTCTCAAGAGTCTACGTGGATCTGAAGTGAAGAACTGCAAATACATTCCGCAAATGCCGGAGCCCATCATGCGTCAACATCCCAATCAATGCTTGTTTTCCCGCCATGAAACCTCTCCGACCAGTCACCAAACATCACCAGACCGAACTTTCTATCTTAGATAGGATCACACTGATACTTGGCGATGACATTATACCTATCAGTATCGAATTCCTGGCCACCAGAAAGGTCGACCCAACGGGAGCAGCGGTTGTTGATATCCTCAGCATACGAAGCCAAATAATCAGCGTTAGGGCAGATAGCATAGTCGTTCTAAGCCACATATGTTAGATTCGAACTTGAAAAGATTGACGGGATCTAGGCTTTACGTCGTTGCACATGTAAATGCCCGAAAGATCGCCACGATCATCACCGCGGTGAGTGCAAGCGATGTTTACACAATTACGCGCTGCGACAGAGAGACAACCGCCAAGACCTCGCAGATAGTCAATACCCTTGACGACAGCATCCCAGTTGGAAGGTCGCCAGCTCTGTCCTCGAACTGGGATGCAGAACAGCTGTTTGACAAATTAGTACTAAAGCCTAAGCGTGAAGTTGAGAACAGAGGAGCCGAGAGTCTTCCTGGACAAGTATGAAAAGAGAGGAAACACTTGACGTACGTCAGATTTGTTGCGTGGGGAGAGGGCAGAGGCGGTTGAGTTGGAGGCGGCGTCGTGAATAGCAGCGGTGGATCCGGGGTCGAGGACTTCCAGTTGACCAATGACTTCCTGTTCGACATTTGTTAGCACATCAAAACGAGAAAGACAGAGAGGCGGAAGAGTAGGACTTACTCCAACGTTTCCTTCAAGCTCGTAATAGTTTCCATTGTGCTCTCCCTTCCAGACGGCCTTGCCGAACGTGTACTGGGGCTCTTCAGAAGTACCAAGCCTAGCAAGGTAGGTTGACTTGTCAACGGAAGCTCCAACTGTAGTGGAGAAGGTGACGGTGGCGAGCGCTAAGCCCTTGATCATGGAGGTGAACTGCATATTGACGTTTGTTGATTGTGAATTGGAGGAAGGGTAAGTGTGTAAAGAGTTGGAGATGTTGTGCGGAAGAAGGACACCTGAGCCTCTTTTATAGACTTTCATGAGAGGCCCGATGACGAGCGGCTCTACCATCATTGAATTTAAACATTGAATTCAAGAGCCTCCATGGTAACATGTGCCTCGCACCTTCCTTGTCCGAAGTATCCATTGAATTGTTCAACTGGTCAAGGATGCCAAGTAGTGAAGTCCGTACAATCGCATCGTGTATTGTAATTGGGGGCATGTAGCCACGGTCACGGTTTAACTACTTACTCACTATACAGTTAAACATGCTCTGCACGGAAGCCTATCACTGGGACATATGCAGCCCCAAAACCAATCTGATATGCCATGTCCTTGTTCAAAATCTTATATCCTTCCGAAGATATATTTCCATTAACCTCGACAACGGTGACATCCTCGACCACGGCACATCCTACATTCACTACCCTCTGGTTGCCTCCGCGGTGTGTAATTTGCCTCGGATTCCTGCAATCTTTCCCTGGCACATCCCCCATCACCTGAGTCCCGGGCGGAATGCAAACCTCTCCCCTGGGTGCTTTCAACTCGACGATCTCGATGATCATCAAAGACCTCAGCTGGTGGGTGTCCTTTCTTAGGCTGCATACCTGAACCCGCTTCTGTGCTGGAAGTTCGCCGGGGTCGCTTTGTATTCCTAATTCTATTCCTAATGTCTTCGTCCAAATCGTGTGTGCAGCCGCAGAGAGATTCTGCTATATCACTGAGTATGTAATTTTGGCGTTCGGCTGGTCTGCTACTAGAATGAGAGGTCTGTTGCAGGGGACGCTGGTCGTAATGGATTTGCATCGAGGATTGCCCTCGTACGTTTCTTGAGGATTTCCATGGTGGAGTGAAGACGTCCTCGCCATCTTCAGTCTTGATCTCCACCTTCACCTTTTTCAAAGCTGAAGATTGCTTTGAGCCGTATTCCTGGGGAGACTTCACCACTGTTATAGTTTCATCAATAGCGGGGGAAAAGGCTTTCTTTACTTCTGCAGGCGGATAATAGGCGTCCGAAAATGGAGGAAGTGACTTCACCACATTATCCCAGGCAAGCCTTCTTTTTGCGCTCACTCTCGCGTTCGGAGTCGCTTGAGACCCCATATTAGATATCATTGTCTTGATGGTCCTCGCCGTCTTTGGGGACGGGGATGGGGAGGTCAGGTTTAATTTCAAGGACTTCTGGGCCGCCGGGCTTGGAAATGATGATGCCACGCATGTGGGTTGGAAGTATTGGTGAGGCCATTGCGATTTATTAAGAGAGGTGAATAGTTCAAAGAGACAAATACGCAGCTTATAACTGACTCGGCTCAAAGCACGGGCGGCTCAACTTATAAATATAAATACGTAGTCTAGTCTCGATATCGTGATTGATTCATAATCGACGACGCGCTCTTAAAAAAAAGATGACATTAATCTGAAGGACCACTAACCCTGGGCCGAGATTTTGGGGCTGAGAAGGATGAAGTCGACGTGGTGGGAGCCGTAGCGGGGTTAGGTAATACGGAATCGGATTTAAATCCAATTCGGTATCTTGATCTCGCCGAGTCAGCTTACTCGGCGAGGAGAGATCGTGAGCTCTGAAACCCATCATCTTGGGGCTGTTCAAGCCCTTCAGGCTAGAGCTTTGGTAGTCGTCGTAAACTCGAGATGCTTACATGAATCTGTAACCACAGCCACCTCTCATTCTATCAGCTTCATCTTACTTTGCAAACTCGAATGCATCCTCAACAACTCCAGAATTTCCTCATGTCCATACTTAATTGCATGCCCAATAGCCGAACCACCCCCAAAATCAACCATATCAACGATTGCGCCCTTTGAAAGCAACAACTTCACAAATTCTAAACGACCATGCAGTGATGCCTCCTCTAGCGCTGTCCATCCAGAGATTCCAGGGGCATTAACATCCGCCCTCCCAAAATCCAACAATTCATCGGCCACATTTACATGTCCTTGCCGGGCAGCAAGCGTTAATGGAGTGTAACCATCACTATTCTTTGCACCATGCTTTGCCCCTCGAGAAAGTAAAAGGTGAACGCTGTCGGCATGACCATGTTCACTGGCTTCATGAAGCGGTGTCCATCCAGTAGGGCCTTTCTGTAGGTCTGCACCATGGTCCAGGAGATGCTGCATGATTAGAGTAGCGCCTTTCATTGCTGCTAGACCCAGAGCTGTATACCCTTTATCTCTTACAGCTAAATCAAGATCTGTGTCTCGATTTATTAGCTCAATAGCGGCATCGTTTCGGAGATAAATGCAAGCTTGATGTAGTGGTGTATATCCGTCGCTATTCATTGCACTTATGTCTGCCTTATGATCAAGCAGCCTTTGTACAGCTGATGCGTCCCCTTGAAATGCTGCCTGCGAGAGTGCTGTCCGACCTTGGGAGTCGCGGGCCTCGATATCCGCCCCACGAGTAAGTAATAGCTCCAGCATATCCATACTTTGTTCCTTCGCTGCTTCGAATATCAGAGTACTGTTGTCTTGACCCCCTTGACCATCGATGTTCGCGCCTGCATCCAGCAATGATTGAACGGTTTTGAGGTCGCCACGTCGAACGAATGCTCGTAGAGCAGTAAACCCTCGATAGTCCTTGTCTTCGAGCCCCGGCCCCACTGATAACACCCATTGCATCTCCGAGCCTTCCTCGGCATAAAAGAGGGGTTTGTGGCCTTGGTTGTCCTCGGTATCTGAGTCGGAGCCTTTGACCAGAAGAAACCGGACCAAAGACGTATGGCCCGCTTGGACGGCGAGGTGTAAGGGAGTCTGATCTGCTGTGTTGTCTGCATTTTTGTTTGCCCCCTTCCGAATCAAATACCGTGCAATATTCAAGTTGCCACTTCTAGCTGCAATGTGTAATGGCGTCTCGCCAGCCTCGTTGACGTCGAAGACTGCGTCTGGCTTCATCTTCAAGTATTGCTGGAGGACGGCGGCATCGTCCCTTTGCACAATGTCGTGAACTAAGATTCCTAATCGAGCAACACTTTTCTCGGCGGAGACCAAGCCGCCCAAAGAGTTCCTAGGTGACTGTCCGCTCTTGTTGTCGTGTCCTAGGTAAGGTTCAACACACGGCGATACAGATCTGCTTTCTACGATGATTGAGAGTTTGCTTAGAACCTCCTCATGTTGCGCATTATGGAGTTTCGTAAGGTATTCCGTCTGATTTCCCAAGTCTTCAACAAGTAAATTACGGCTGTGTTTCATAACCTCAAGAATATCCTTCCCAGTGCGTTCCAAGCTATCGAAGCGCGATGACTGCTGTAGTTGTATGCCATCGAAACGCTCCCTATCTGCACATTAGCATTGAATAAATAATAAATCGGAGAATTCACGTTAAGGAGACCAAGATCCTCATCTGCATTTGGGCCTTGTATGCCTCAACCCTGGCATACAACGCGTCCAGCTCCTTCTTAGTCCACACCGACTTCAAAGCGTATTTGAAGCTGTTAAATTTCCTCGGTTCATCATTCCCAGTAACCAACTTTAATTTCTCCAATCTGCCTAGTAACTCATCCGCAACCTCATTGCAACCGCAACACAGGTCTCTAATCGCTTTATCATCAGGGTCAATCACATCCCCAGGCCCCAGCTGCAAGGGGAATTTAGCCAACTGAGCATTTGTACACCGCAAATCAGAGACAATCTTTTCAAGCTCGGAATTTTCTTGGGATGTGCCTGATGAACTTTGGTAGATCTCGATCGATTTGGAGATAAGGCGGCCCGTTGTATCGACTATCTGGACGACGCTGGCGGCGAGCCCGACGATGGTGATTGGGTCGATCATCAGGTGATGAAGATAGCGTGTATGTTGAAGTAGGAAGAGGCAGGGCTGGGGGTATCAATAGCGTGGACGAGAGAATAAATGCTACAATAATAGGGCTGTGCAAGAGATGCAGTTCAGCATAGCCTTGGGTGGTGGAGGCTGAGCCGGCTGACACCGAGTCTCGGGAGCGACACATTTCTCGACACATTTGCAGGGGGCTGGCGCGGTACCGAGCTCGCCTAAGAAAATGTAAAGCAACCCAAGAATCTTTGCAGTACCCCATAATTGCAATAATATTATTATATAAAATGCAATTTTGCCTGGAACTAAACTTGTTTAGTGAGAAGGGTCTTTTGAGGTTGGGGGCTGGAGGGTCTGGGGGCAATCGGCTAAATGCTTATAGAGGACGAGAAAAACGTGATTTACTAACTGTATTAAGTATAGTCCCTCTCCAGCCACGCAGCCACGCAGCCACGCGTAGGAGCCTTATTTTTGAGGTACTAGGTCCTTGGCAAGCGAGTGCAGTCAACCACGTATATACAGCCACACAGCCACACAGCCACACAGCCATACAGCTATAAAGCCACGTTAGGCGGGAGCCTTGTTTTTTAGGCACTGGGCCTGTGGCGAGCGCGGAGGCTGGGCTTGCCCTCTGTATGGCTTCCTCCTCTCTACTTTGCCTATCCTGTATCAATTTGGCCTTGAGCCTCTTCATGTCGGCTTTGAGGTCTGTGGGAGCGGGAGCGGGAGCGGGAGCGGGAGCGGGAGCGGGAGCGGGAGTGGGAGTGTTGAGCGTGGGGCGCTGATCTTCGTCGGACTTCTCATCGCCCGTTGGCTTCTTCTGCGGTGTGTCGGACATTGTGGATTTGAAGCTGTTGATCTCTTGTTGAACTTGTTTGACGTGTCGAAAAATGATGAAGTTCCGAAGGAAAATATTGGAGGACGGAGAAATTGCTTGGCGTTCGTAGTCGTGAAAACATTCACCAGAATCTTGTTATCGGTTGGCAAACTTTGAGGGATTTCGAAGTCAATATCAAAAATCTGAACAAATGAAACAAAGCACTTAAATAGAGAGTAGAAGCTCGAAGTTATGGGAAGACCATGATATACTTGTGTTAGAAACCTCACACTTCAAATCTGCTACGGAGCAACTGGTTTGGGCGTTGCAATCACAAGAACTTCAGGAAAACGGCATTTTGTGAAGTCTGGTCACGTATTCACACTTTACATCAACGTTGATCTATTATTCAAGAAACAAAAATACGAAAACGAGCAATGGACTGTCCAGACTCCTTGAGCAGTTCAGCCTTTCCCGTTTTGTTGAGCCTCCGTCGAGCTTCGCTCCCTGTTGGAATTGGTATCTCGACCGCCACGCGACTCAACCTCATTCCCGAAGCGCTAGTATTGACTCTCCGTTCCATCGGTCCTCCTCTAACACGCCATCATGGAATGTATTCATGTGCTGCATTCGATGGACACTTTTTCTCTTCTATTAGCTCCAACTTTCCTCGATCTTGATTAGCACATCTCCAACACCCGAACGATATTGATAGTCATTGACTCCGGATCGATTTCCAGGAGCTCGATGATATGCGGATGGTGGAGAGTGAGACCTGTGGCGCCAATACGCGCTTCTTCCCGCTGCTAAATCATTCAAAAGACCTACGCGATTGCTGCTTGGTGGTGTGTGAGATCTGTGGCGCCAGTAACCGCTTCTTTCCCGTCCTTCACCATCCGAGATTCCCTCTTCTCTGCTGCTTGGTGGTGTACGGGATCGATGCCGCCAATATGGATCCCTCTCGATATGCTGTCTGCTATTCCTGGCAAGGTCCCTTGGGTGTTGATCTCGCAAGCGATACCGTCGGAGATAGTGGGCGCCTTGTCTCGATATAAACTCCTGCTCCCTGCAAGGAGAGCCCTCCCATTTCCCTGACCCTTGACGAGACGTTACGAGTTCGTGCAAAGAGAATAAAGGAGGCTTGATATCTTCTTCGGATGAAGTGCTGCTGGAACGGTGACGATCTTCCCAAGTGCCAGGACAAGCTTCTTCGGGCCCTGGAATCCTGTTAGCAGAGCTCGTGAAGGAAAGCGGTACTTACAATGCGCCCTCCACATGTCCCATTCTGCGCTGCTTTGAACCTCTTCCTCCTTTATCCCGGGATATCTGGCTCTGGCGCGTCGCAGGTATGTTTCCCATTCGCGTGTGATGCTTGGAAAGTCTCGACCATTTCGGAGTTGGAGCCGACTGATGATATCCGGGAGCGCTGAAATATATATCATTGTACTTGGCGCGTGTGGTTTTTTGGTAGAAAGAATTTGAGAGTAGACGAGGTTTCAAGCTGGAAAGCGCGATCTGACACGTTGGTTTATTGTTGTTGCTGGATGCTGGTCTCGATACGAAACTCTCTTTCCTGGGCTGACGCTGTGAATCGTCAGTCCTGCGTTGCAATCTCGCCGATTACTTTGAAGTCATGTCAGAAAGACTCATCTCAAACAAAAGACAAGATTGAAAGGCTTACTGGCACAAGCTGATCAAAATACCAAATTTCAAGTTGAAGGATGAGCCTCCACTGGGACAGAGCGCAAGTGAATTGCAAGAAGCGCGCCTGCGACGGACTTGCTTATGTTTGCGAAGGTGGACTGTAACAGACACTAAGATCACCATAGCATAGTAAAAGACGTCAATGATCCATTATCAAGAAGCGGATGGAAAAAGGCTTGAGAAAGAGGTGACATGGTTCAATTCTATCTATATACATGCCCTGTCACCCCTTGAAGAGATTTGACAACCAGAGTCTCCCTTGAGACTCCAATCCACGAGCAGTTAATTCCCTTGAATAATACTCGGTAATAGTATGCGGATGCCCCTTGGCAAATCCGTATGGTGTGTGGGTTCCCCTTGGAAGGCCCATCTTTGAAGTCGCCCCTTGGCATGGCTCAAAGACTTTTCTCGCTCCCATCCAGATGTAGCGAGGTTGAGGAGGAAGGAGAGTAGATGGGAAGCAAGAATCAGGATGATCTCCTAAGAATCTCAGCAAGTTAGTTTTTGCGCCATGTCAATCTAGCTGGGAGATTAAAATTCACCACAGGTGGAAATTTAATTTCGAAAATACTTCGAAGCTTTGGGACGGCGATGTACTCACTTTTGGCGTCCTGATTTTCAAGTCTGGAGGCATCTCAAGTCGCGAAGACATATACAAAGCAATTGCTCTGCTTTTATTTGCTTTCGAGAGCTCGATGGAAGAGCATCTCTCATGGAAGGATTGAATCCTTCCACCATAGACCTAATCTATTCCACTCAATCAACTTAACGATGAGCATCAATATAATGTATCCGGCTTGGTGTGGGAATCCCTCAACGTCAATCTTGAATTCGCAGCATCTAGGTAGCAATTTCGGGTTGCCGAAGTTGTGAAGGAATCCAAAGGACATCACTGCAATCGCTGGCAGCATTTCGTGGGGGCTCCGAGTGAGTATCTTCGGCAATCTTTTCAGATCCATTTTGTAGATATTGTGGGCGTGTCCAAACAACATCGCTGCGGTCACTCGCCGCATCGTCGTCCTTGACAAGGCGCTGTGGAGATGGACCCCAATGGACATCACTTGCGTCTTTCAATGGAGTAGCGGTCGCTCCATCATTATTTGTACTCAAGGCCTTCTTAAAGTCCTCATTTCTCTGCGCAAGTCCCTGGCGGAACTCTTCTGTAGTGTTTTGCTCAAGCGCTGGGCTCTGAATCTGTGACATGCCATCTGGCACTACACCAGTGAATTCATCATCTGGCCCTATTTGCGCGTCAGTAGGTCTTCGATCTAGCAGCGAACTCGATCGTAACTTTGACTTACAATTGAGATATCTCCAAAGAAGTAGCTCAGTCATGTACTCGACCATAGCAAGTCCGAGGCATTTGTAGTCGGTCACGGCGACTATGCGGAAGCCCAACAGCAAGCTGTCAATTCTCTGTGACGCGATGCCTTCATCTGCAGCGCGCGATCGGATCTCGTTGATCACGGATTCGTATGCCATTTTGGGTGATGGCAAACCCGTCGATTTTGTTGCGGATTTTGTTGATAGCTCTGAGATTTGAGATCGATTTCGTAGAGGTGTTGAAGGTGCGATGTTGTGGAGATGCGTGAATTTGGGAAGCGATTTCGAGGGGGAAAGAAACGGGGCCAGTGGTGTGCAAGTAAATTTCAATGCTTCCGAAACCGGATACGCGGAACATCTAATACTAGAGGGGGCTTCTTTTGCCTTCGTTGTAGCATGTACACTGTGCAGTTTTGATGGTCTCAACTGGGTAAATTTACAAAAGCAGTATTCTATTGAGTCTGCCAAAGCATAATCAACCACTACCTTTGTAACCCTTCCTCTTTCTGGCTACTATTACATGTCCCCGCTGAGGCGAGGACTCTTTATTCCGGATGAAAATTTCTGAAGCAAATTAGAAAAAAAAGCAAAGAGTATCACATGCACAGCGGGTGAATCTTCAATTAGCAAGCAACTTGGACCAAACTCTTAGATTTGGTATGATT
>Ga0247778_1000997_pt1 | contig 17167 bp, 17 predicted proteins | sample UWRJL049202B5_FD_179939 | JGI IMG/M metagenome (GOLD analysis project Ga0247778, IMG submission 179939) | Plant litter microbial communities from Arlington Agricultural Research Station in Wisconsin, United States - UWRJ-L049-202B-5 | ecosystem: Environmental > Terrestrial > Plant litter >... | reverse complement strand
GCCCCCCCCCCCCGCGCCTCCACCGCTTGCGCCGCGGCCCCCTGCACCGCCACCGCAAGGCCCCCCGACTCAAGGACCCGCGACTCAAGGACCCGCGACTCAAGGACCCGCGACTCAAGGACCCGCGACTCCGCGCCGTGTGGACGAAGCCGTCGCAATGCCGTACGACGATTTCAGTGACAAGACCCAAGTCGATGCCCGAGCGCCGTTGCAGCGCGAAGCATTGCAATCAGGCGTGCAAATTACCGAGCTACCGGCGCCTTCGGACGTTTCGCCGCGCTCGGTCACGATGCCCTCGCCCCCCTCGAGCGAGCCGACGATTGCCAATGCCCAATTCAAGCCGGTGATCGAGGTCAAGCGGCCCGCGTTGCGCTCAGCCGTGCGGGTTGCCGTCACTCGCGACCCGGATAGCCCGGATACTTGGCTCGTGCGGCCGCTACCGGAAGGCGATGTCGTGCCACCCGGTTGCGAAGAAGCGCTGCTGGTGGCCCTCGATCCGAAGAGCCGCCTGCTGCAATAACCCGCGGTCCGCGCCGTGCTAGCGCGCAGCTCTCAGTGCCGCCACGAGCTCCGGCTCGAGCGGCACGAGTTCTTTCGGCAAGGCCTCGAGCTGAAAGTGCGGTGTCACTTCGGCGGCGGTGATGCGCTCGCCCACGGTGACGCCCGCGCTGCGCGCCGCCCAAGCGACGATGGCGCGCGGGTCGGTCCCGCTCGCGCGCAGCTCCGCGAGGCTCAAGTCAGCTTCGCGTTTCGCCAAGCGACGGCCGCCCGCGTCCGTCACGAGCGGCACATGGAACCAAGCCGGGTGAGCGAAGCCCAGTGCATTTTGCACGTGCCATTGGCGAGCAGCGCTGGGCAGCAAATCTGCGCCGCGCAGCACTTCGTTGATGCCTTGCGCGTGATCGTCGACCACCACCGCGAGCTGATAGGCTGGAGCTTTGTCTCGCTTGGCGATCAGGAAATCACCCACCTCACGCGCCACGTCCCACGTGCTCGAACCGGCCACGCCGTCTTCGATCGTGACGCTGCCCTCCGGCACGATCAGCCTCGCGCCGGCGGCTTGTCCTGACTCCCGTTCCGCCTCTTCGAACGTGCGGTAGCGTCCACGACAGGTGCCTGGATAGCGCGGCTCGGACGAGCCAGCATGCGGTGCGCTCTGAGCGCTTCGAATGTCACCGCGTGAGCACACGCAGGGATAGGCTTTGCCAGCTTCAATCAGCGCGGCCACGGCGGCGTTGAGGCGTGAAAGTCCGGTTGACTGAAGGAGCTCCGGCCCGTCCCAATCGAGCCCGAGCCATTCGAGATCCGCGCGCGAAGCGTCGATGAAGCGCATCTCGGCACGCGGGCCATCCAAATCTTCCATGCGCAGCAGCAGCTGCCCGGCGCGAGAGCGAATGTGCCAGAAGGCGAGTAGGAAGGTGCGCGCGTGGCCGAGATGCAAGAGCCCGGTCGGACTCGGCGCCAGACGCCCGACCGGCGCCGCACGGGTCACTCGCTCGACGCCGGGCACGAGCAGCTCGCTATGCGTTGTTGCGCATCCGCCTGTACGTGTTTGGCGCGGCTGCAATGCGTGCCATTTTCGCCGTCCAAGCGACACACGGCGCTGGCCGCGCGCGACAAAGAAGAGAACGCGCGGCACGCATCTTCGCACACGGCGTTCGACTTGGCGGGCGCAGCAGCGCCAGCGGCGCTCGGCGCGCGACCGGCTTTGCTCTCCTTTTTCTCGGCCGCGCGATCAGCCGCCGCGTTCGGCCCAACCGTTGGCGCTGGCTCGGCGAGTGCCAGCCGATCGAGGTCCGCCTTGGCTTGGTTCAGCGCGCGCTCGGCCGCTTCGAGAGTGCTGAACTCCGCGTCGTCTTCTCGAGCCGCCCTGGACTTGGGTTGATCGAGCCCCTGAGGTGCGGCGGGAGCGGGCGCGGGACTCGCCGCGCCGTCCTGCTTGGCCACCCGTTCTTCGGCTGGCGCTGTCGTTGCGCTGGCCGCAGGCGCGCTGAGCTCGGGCGCACGCTGTGCGCACGCCGTGAAGCACGCCAAAACCCAAACCCCAATCATCAAACGTGCGACTTTCATCGTCATTTCCTGAGCCGGGCGGCGCACCGTGCGGGCGCCCACTGGCTTAGACGTATCAGCTTTCGAAAAGGCTCATGCTCATGGGGTGGCCACGATGTAGGCGAGCCAGCCCGGGTGATTCGTGGCGCGCTTGGTCGGCTGATAGTTCTCCGTGTCGTTGTCGTTGCTCTTGTCCCAGAACACCTGAGCCTCTGCAAAGCCGGCTTCTAGCAGCAGCTCGGTCAGCTCGGGCAAGGACCAGTACCGCCAGTCGTAGCTGAACGCCTTGTTCATCTTGCTGCCGTCGGCGAACTCGAAGTGAATGTGATTCAGAATTTCGTGCGTGATGGGATTGAATTTGTCCTGATCCCACACGTAAGTGAAGCCGCCCTTGATCGCGCGCGGCTCCATCATCGGCTCCATGGATTCCCAACCGCCGTACGCATCCAGCATGAACGCGCCGTCTTTTTTCAGGCCCTTCTTCACGGTCGCGAAGTAGTCCCGCAAAGCGTCACGCGTTTTGAAGATCCAGTAGCTGAAATTGAAGGCCACCACGACGTCGTGCTTGCCTGGTGAAGCCGCACGCACGTCCTGGCAGAGCAATGTCACCTTGCTGGCGTCGTCACCGAGCGGAGCGATGTTGCGCTTGGTGCCCCAAGCGAGCACCTTCGGATCGATGTCGATGCCTTGCGCGGTGCGTGCTTCGAGGCTCTTCACCCAAGCGCCGCACAGCAGCGCGGTCCCGCAAAAATCCTCGCGCAGCGTGAGCGGCGCCCGACCCCGCACCTTCTTGAAGGCGCGGTTGATGAAATAAATCTCGGTCTCGGCGTCTTGCACGGAGCGCTGATACAAGTCGTGCTTGTCGGCGGTCTTGGCAGTGAACTTCGACTTGCGGGCGGTCTTTTTGGTCGATTTCTTCTTGGGCATGGTAGCGGCAGAACTATTTCTTGTGAGAGCAACGGAGCGTGGTGGCAAAGGTTCGGAAGTCGGCAACATAGGCCAAAACCGCAGAGTTTGTCGCGGCGGCCAGTGAGAGATTGGCAAAGCCCAGCGCGCTGCCGACGGGCTCTGCGGGGCCCAGCCCCGACTCGCTGATTTCGGCCAATTCCAGCACTTGGCGGGCCTCCGGCTGGGAGGTTTCCGGTCGCACGTAGGCCACGTACGCCGTGCCACAAAACGAGGCGCTGGCTACCGGAGCCACGTCGAGCCCGTTGGGGTAGCCGCGCCAAACGGTCCTCGGGTCCATGCGTGGCTCGCTGCCCAAATCGAGCACGACTAGGCCGAAATGGCTGACGTCGCGCTCGATGGGGAGGAACGCGCGCACGCCGACGGGCGTGGTACTGGCGAACACCTCGGACAACATTTGTGATGTCGAACCCACCCACATCACGACGTCCGGACCGAGTTCAGCTTTGCCGGAAGCGAAGTGCACACGTCGCCCGTGCACCGGGGTCATCGCGCTCCGCGCATCGATCGCCACGGTGAACAAGTCATCCCCCGCGCTTGCCACCGCGATGCTGCTGGCACCCGCTCCCTCGGGCGACAAGACCAGGTTCTCGCCGCCTTCGACCCACAACTTGGCCCGCGGGGGAGCGTCGTCGCCGACCGGGTTACTAATGTAGACGGCGTGAGCCGGGGCAGTGGCTAGATCAGCGCCGACCACGCGCGTGCCGTTCCGGGCATCAGTGGCCAAGATTTCGAGCGGCGTCGAGTTGTCCAAAGCGCGCCGCACCAGCTTACCGTCCTTCACCCAATAGGCCTTGCCGCGCAATAGAAGCGGACCGCGTGCGACGGCGAAAAAATCGTTCGGACCGCCCTTCACCGTGGAAAAACGGGCGCGCTCGCGAGCGCTGCCGTTTGCGCTCGTGAGCCGTCGGGCCAGCTGCAGTTCGTCGGCGCGGTTGATCATCACCACGCCACGCTCACTAGCGGTCATTTGCCCCGCAGGACCGAGCTCTTGCGGTTCGTCGATCACGAGCTTGCTCTTGAAGTCTGGAGAAGGTGCGCCCTGAGCCGGCACGGCCTTCGCTTCGTCGGGGATCTCCGACAAGCTCAGAGCCTCCGGAGCAGGTGGCTCGTGGTGCGGGGCGGTGTTCGGCTTGCTGATGCTCGCACTGGCTGCTGCAGGGGCGGCCTGCGGATGCGGGGCTGGGCTGGGCTGTTTGCCTCGCTCGTTGCAGCCAGCCGGCCCAACGGCACATCCGAGCAGCAGCGCGCTCGCGATCGGACGCGCGAAATGCGCAAAATGCGAAGGCTGCCGCATGTCGCCACTTCTGCCACATCCTTTCCAGGGCTCAAACCAAATCGATCGCGCGCAAAATCGCTGATGTCGGTTACGCTGGCGTGATGCGTTCCTGGGTCAGAAGGCCAATCATCACCGCGCTGTTTGCCGCTGCCTGTCCCTTGGCGATGGGCAGTGTGACGGGTTGTGCCACCACCACTTCCGCGATGGCCGCCTCGCAAACTCCAAGCGCGGGCAATGAGCCAACTGGAACGACCACTCCAGCGCCTGCGCAATCTAGCGGCGCACCTGGCGCGCAGGTTGCGCGCGCGCCCGCCCCGGCTCCCGCCCGCCGCTTGCCGGAAATCGTGCTCGACCCGAAGCAACCGCTGCGTCCGCTGCCCGAGCTCAAGGTCGAGAACATCGGCCTACACATCGGCGGTGGCCCGAACGACGCCGAGACCAAGGCGCCCTTTCTGAGCGCGGTCGCGGAGCGCTTTCCCTCGTTCATGGACTGCTACAGAAAGAACGAAGACCCCGCGCAGGGGGGGCGCTTCGGCGTCGATCTACACATCGCCCGCGGCGGTGGTCACCCGCGTCTCGAGCAACCGCGCACTTCGCTGCGCGGTCCGGAGTTCCGAGCGTGCCTCGGCAGCGTGTTCGAGTCGGTGGATTTCCAAAAGCCGAAACACGGCCCTACCACGCTCAGCTATTCACTGCGCTTTACGCTGGTCGAGGCGCCTTGAAGAACTGCTGATACGGAATGTCGACCGGGCGATCATCGAGCGCGACCTCGAGCATGTGGGAAAGGAACGGCAAATCGCTCAGCCTGAAGTGGCTCTTGCTCTGCCATTCGGAAAGTCCCGTGCGCAGCGTTTCCAAGATCTCCAAACACTCCAGCGTGGCCCCATTCATGGCTGAGATGGCCCCCGCGCGACCCAGGCCTTGCCCGAGAAAACGGCCAAAACGTCCGGTTCTGCCGCCATTGCAGGTCACGTTCAAGTCCCCCGCGAAGGGCAGCCCGGAAGCGCATTCAGGATCGCCGCCGAGCGACGAGAGCAGCCACTTGGCTTCGAGGATGGCTTGCGCGTACAGGGCTGCTTCGCAATTGTGCATGGCGATGCTGCCACTTTGGCCACCGTTCTTTTCGTGCAAGCCGGCGGCGAAACCAATCCCCATCGCATAGGCATTTTTCAGCGCGGCGCAGATCTCGGTGCCCAGTGGATCGCTGCTCGTAAACACGTGATAGTACGGGCCGCGCGCGAGCTCGGCCCAGGCGTTCACGCTCTCCGCGTTGCGCCCCGTGAATACGACGCAAGTCTCCACCCGCCGCGCGAGCTCGCCCGCGATGCATGGCCCGCCCACCGCGACGGGATCGACCGCGAGCGCCGGGGGCAGTTCCCGCTTGAGTACGTCGGGCAAGATCTCGAAGCGCTGCTCTTCGAAAACGAGACCCTTCGAGATCATCAACAGCGGCACGCCTGCGCGGAGCAACGGAGCCAGCGCTCGCCCCGCCCAGCGCACGCCCGCGGAGCTCACGCCGAGCGCGATGGCGTCGACGTCGGCCAGGGCGTGGCTCGATTCTGCCGCGTAAAATGGCACGATCGAGCTGGGCAGTGGGAAATGCAGCGTCGGGTGTTCGGCCCCCGCCTTCAGGGCGGTGATGATACCCGCGTCCAGCTCGGTCCCGATCAGCCGGAGCTCGTGCCCGCGATCGAACAGCGGTAAGCACAAAGCGCTGCCCATCATGCCGGCGCCCAAGATCGCGATCCGCGCCATCAGTTGCTGCTCGACGCCGCAGGTCGTGGACTCAGCTTGCTGCTGGAGGCGGCCGCGGTGGCCGACGCTTTGGGCGGGGGCGTCGGTTGCGTCGGAAGGCTCGTCGGCAAGCCCAGATTCGGCAGCGACGGCAGTGACGTCGGCAGCGCGGGGATGCCACTGGGCAAGGGCGGCAAACTGGAGGGAAGACCCGACAGCGCGGGCAGCTTCGACAGATCGCTGGGCAACGCCGGCAAGCTCTTGAGCAGCTCGTTGACGTCCGCCGGCAACAGCTTGCTCAGCTCGGCGAGGCTGAGCGGGTGCAGGCCGCAACCCACGCCGATCGTGCGATCGAGCCGTGCCGCGGCCAGGTTGCGCGTGTCTGCGCTCAACTTGAGCCCGACGTGCACGCTGCCGTTTACCAGCTTTTCCGCCAATTTGCCGGCTTTGCCAGCGAGCCCCGCGCCCAAGAGCTTGGCCAAGCGCGACTCTGCCTCGACGCCGGCCAGCGCGCTGCACGGGAGATCTCCACTCAGATTCAGCGTTGCCTCCGAGTGATCACTGCCACGGCTGAGCAAGCCGTCGCCCGAGAGCTCGAACTTGCCGGCTTTGAGCCGTGATTCGCTGAGGGTGATGCGATCGCGGGTGGCCGGCAGCGCGAACTTCGTGTCGAAGGTCGTGGTGTCGCCGAAAATGAAGCCGTCGAGTTCGAATGGATGGGGCGGGATATAACCCTTGAGTGTGACGCTAGTGACGCCGCTCACGCTGCCGGCCGCGGCGCCGCTGGCGAAAGCAATCGTGGTCTCCGAGCTCACCACGACGCCGCTCACGGGCAGGCCCAACCCGAGCGGTTTCGCCAGCCGCTCGGCGGGCGTCGGCGCCAGCACGAAGCGCGCCGTCGGCGTACTGCCGTTCGGTGAAACTTCGACTCGAAATGGTGCTTTGCTCAAGTCGGTTTCGCCGAAACCGAGCGCGATGCTCGAGGCTTCGCGCGCGAAGCCAGCGCCGACCGTGCCCAAATCTACGTTCATGAAGCGGGTGTGCTGGGCGGCAAACACGCCGCCACTCTTGGTGCGTGTCAGCTCACCGCCCGAGACTTCCAGCCAGGGAGGCGTCCCCGCGGGTTCCACGAAACGGACATGCACGTTCTTGGCGCTCAGCGGCAGCGAATAGGCGCTCGGGTGTGCCTTGGTCCATTCACTGAGCTCGAGTCCCACGTTGGTGATCGAACCGATCACTAGGCCGTCGACGTTCGTCAGATCGATCGAAAGCGGAGTGAGCCCATCGAGCGCGACATCGATGCGCCCGATTTGCATCTCGACCGTGCGCACGCCGGCCAGGTTCACTTTTGCCTGAGTGATTTGCACCCAGCCCCAGCCAAAGCTGATGTCCTCCGGCTTCAGGCTCACGCCCTGGGCCTCGGCCGTCGAAAGCACCTTGCCCTCGACGTACCGTGGCAATAAAACCAAGAGCGCGAGCGCGGCGCCGCCCAATAGGAGCGCACCAACAATCGCCGAGACCAAGAGCCAACGTTTCCCGCTCACGGCGCTACGCTACGATCTCTTGCCAGCGCGAGCCAACTGAGCTTTACGAAGGTCCGTCCCGCAAGCCCGATGCCCACCTATCTGACGCCCGAAGGGGCAAAAAAGCTCGCCAGCGAGCTCAATCAATTGGCCAGCGTGGAGCGCCCCCGAGTCGTCCAAGAAGTAGCCGACGCTGCTGCGCAGGGCGATCGCTCCGAGAACGCCGAGTACACGTATGGCAAGAAGAAGCTGCGCGAAATCGATCGCCGCATCCGCTTCCTGAGCAAACGCCTCGACGACGCAGTCGTGGTCAAGCAAGAGGAGGGCGCGCACCGTGAAGTCCGGTTCGGCGCCCGGGTCGAAGTGCTGGACGAAAATGACAAGCGCAGCACCTATTCGATCGTCGGTCCCGACGAAGCCAACCCTGCCGAAGGGCGGATCAGCTTTCAGTCGCCTTTGGGCAAGGCGTTGATGAAGCGCAAGGTCGGCGATGTCGTGACGGTGCAGCGACCAGCCGGCGATATCGATCTGGAAGTCGTCGCGATCGAGTACTGAGGCCGGGTATGAATCGCGTCGTCCTTCGCCGGCTCGGAAAAGCGCTGTTCGCGCTCGTGCTGGTGGTCGTGCTGCTGTTCTCTGCGCTGATCGTTCGCGTCCGCTTTTTTCCGCCGCGCTTCGACGTGGTGTCGATTGCGAGCCTGCCGGAGTACCAGGATCCGGCATTGCTCGAGCGCGCCTGGTCGCTGCCCGTCGCGAGGACCTTCCTGCACGAGCTGGATTTCCAGTCCAACGGCTCGATCTGCGGTCCAACGAGCATCGCCAACACCTTTCGATCCCTCGGCGAAGGACCGGTGACGCCGCGCACGGTGCTGGAAGGGACGGGCAAGTGTCCGTTCGATTTTTGTTTCGGCGGCCTCACGCTGGATGACCTGGCAAGCGTGGTTCGTGCCAAGTCGCGGCACTCCGTCACGGTGCTGAGCGGGCTTTCCTTGGACGAGTTTCGAATGCACATGCACCACACGAACGATGCTGATCGTCGTTATCTGGTGAATTTCCAGCGTGGCATGCTGTTCGGCAAAGGCGTTGGCCATCATTCGCCCATCGCCGGCTATCTCGAAGATCGCGATCTAGTCTTCGTGCTCGACGTGAACCCGAGGTTCGGCCCCTGGTTGGTCTCTACCGAGCGCTTGTACCGGGCCGTGAATTCACCGGATTCGCGCAGCGGTAGGCCGCGCGGCTTGCTCTTGATCCAGTGAACTGCTTCGAGAACAGCGCAGGCTGCGAGCTGCGCTGCCGGATCGCGGCCGCCCCCCAGGCGCTCGGCTATTGATTGAGCAGTACGCGCGCGCGTTCGGCGAGCCCTTGGATGACGGCGTGAAAGCTGGACAGCGCTTGTAGTTTGTTTGCACCGAAGCGAGCTTCGAGACCGTGCTTGATCACGGGAACCTTGGCCGTGCCGCCCGTCGAGCACACCCGATCGATGTCGCTCGCGGCGATGCCCGCGCGCGACAGCGTCTGATCGAGGCGATCGAGGATGCTGCTCGAGACGCGCTCGCTGGCGGTTTCGAAGCGGGCCCGGGTCATGGATTCGTGGATATCGATGCCTGGGTACTCGAACACGAACGTGGCTGATTCCTGGCTAGAGAGGGCCCGCTTCTGCTGTTCGATGGCCTCGAAGATCTGAAACCCGAGGCTATCTTCGATCAAGACCAGCAGCTGATCGACGTGCTGCTTGTCCGCCTCACTGGAGGAGCCCGCGCGGACACCGCGCAGAAACTCGAGCACGTCACCCCGCGCGAGCCAGCAGATGTCGGCCGGTGAACATAGGCGCTCCATCAGAGGGGAGGGCATCTCCAGCCAATTGGAGCCAAAGGGCACCTGATAGCGCACACGCGACCCGAAGTGTTCGGCGATGCCGTGGCGCATCAAGGCTCCGTCGAACGCATCACCGGCCTGCGCCACGCCGCCGATCGCCAACACTTCGAGCGCGTCCGCGCGCGTCGGATCGAGGCGTGCCACCGTATAGTCCGAGGTGCCGCCACCGAAGTCGGCGACCAAGAAGGTGTTTGCGCCGGGCTTGCTGCTGCCGAAGTCGTAGGCGGCGGCGAGCGGCTCTGGGCAAAAGTGAATGTCTTCGAAGCCGGCAAATTTCGCAGCGTTTCTGAGTCGCGACTCGGCGAGCGCGTCGGCCTGGTCGTCGTCGCTGAAGCGCGCGGGTCGACCGAGCATGACGCGCCGCACGTCGCAGCCGAAATGCGCGTTGGCGCGACGACGCATTTCACGCAGAAACATGCCCACCAGCTCTTCGAGCAATACTTTGCGTGAGCCGATGCGCGTGTCGGCGAAGCTGGCGACGGGCAAGAAGCGCTTGATCGAGCGGATGAAGCGCCCGCGCATGCCTTCGGCGACGTAATCAGTCAGCGCGCCGGCTCCGAAAGACCAGCTCGCGTCGTCGGAATAGAAGAGAATGCTGCGGAAGACGCTCGGATCTTGGGCGCGCTCGTCCAGCGGGATGGGGGCACACACTTCGTTTCGGTTGGCGGCCGCGAGCAGGGAGTTACTGGTACCGAAATCGATCGCGTACATTTCAGGGACGAACGCCGTGGGCATGCTCTACTTTCGAAATCGAGCGCGCGCGATTGGTTCACAAGAACAGATCGGGCAGCAGCTGGTCTGCGGGGACGGCAGAGTAGCCGGAAAGATCGGTCACGCCAGCGGCCCGTAAAACATCCTCGTCCAACGCGAAATTGCCGGTAAATTCGCGGCTCGGCCGCGTCAGTATGGCGTGCGCCGCGTCGGCCACGATCTCCGGGCTGCGCGCGCGCGCCATCGCCGGATCGCCTCCCAGCAGATTTTGCACCGCCGCGGTGGCGATCACCGTGCGCGGCCAGAGCGCGTTGACCGCGATGCCTTTCGGGCGAAGCTCTTCTGCCAGGCCGAGCACGCACAGGCTCATGCCGAATTTGGCGATCGTGTACGCCAGGTGTGGCGCGAACCAACGCGCTTCCAAATTCAACGGGGGCGAGAGCATCAAGATGTGCGGGTTCGAGCTCTGGGCGAGCGCCGGGATGCAGGCTTTGGAGCACAGGAAGGTGCCGCGGGTATTGACCTGATGCATCAAGTCGAAGCGCTTCATGTCCGTGGCCAAGGTGCTCGTGAGCTGAATGGCGCTGGCGTTGTTGATCAGGCAGTCGATGCCACCGAACTTTTCGATAGTGCTCGCTACCGCGGCGCTCACTTGATCCTCGAAGCGCACGTCGCACACGCAGGCCAGGCCACGGCCGCCGACGCTTTCGATTTCGCGTACCGTGTCGTGCACGGTGCCGGCCAATTTCGGGTTCGGCGCGTCGGTCTTGCCGAGCACGGCGATGTTCGCGCCGTCGCGCGCGGCGCGCAGGGCGATGGCTTTGCCGATGCCGCGGCTCGCGCCGCTAATCAAGAGCGTTTTACCGGCTAAATTCGCCATCTTCCCTCTTTCATAGGCCGCCGCTCGGGCGCTTTGATGCGGCGGAGCGGTGAGCTCAGTAGCCGAAGTCCGTGGTGCTGCTGGAGCTCTTCTTCTTTGGCGCAGCGACCGGTGCTGGCGGCGCGGGAGCAGGCGTTGGCGGCGGGGCGACGACGGGCGCGGCGGCCACGGGTGCCGCGGCGCGGGGCGCGGCACGCCCGGCGAGGCTCGCACGCGCGGCCGCGGACGACTTGACGATGGGCGCGGCTGCGGGCGGCTTGATCGCGCTCGTTGCGGGAGCACTGGCCGTGACCGAGACGACGGGCTCCGGCGCGCCGGAGGGCGTTGGCAGGGCGGGGGGCGCGCTGACCGGTAGCGGCGTTGACGGCGCTTTGACGTCGGCATCTGCGCTTGGGCCCGCGCTGGCCACGGCCGCCCCCGGCGAACCATGCATGGCGTGGTAGGCCGCGAATGCGCCGCCGCCCAGAACGAGCAACCCCCCGCCGAGCAACGCTGCGACCAGGGGCGCGTTGCTGCGCTTCGGGATTTGCATCCCCGTGTTCGACCAGTTGGCGGCCGTGGACAGCGGAACATGCGCTGCGGATTGAGAAACCGCGGGTATTTCGGGGACTACCGCCGAAACTCGACCCGTCACGTCCGCAACGGGAGCCCCGCGGTTGGCTTGGTAGCGGCGCAGCGCGTCCGCAAATTCTTCGCAGGTTTGATAGCGGTGCGTGACCTCACGCGCCATCGCTTTGCTGATGATGGCTTCGAACTCGGGGTCCAAATTCGGGGCCAGTTGCCGCGCCAAGGGCGCGTCGGAGAGCACGATTTTGAACAACAGCTCATTGAAGGTTTTGCCGTCGAACGGCACGGCTCCCGTCACGCACTCGTACAGGATGACGCCCATGGCGTAGAGATCACTGCGTGCGTCGGCCTCGCGGCTGCCGTTGGCCTGCTCGGGCGACATGTAATAGGGCGTGCCCATGACCGAGCCGGTCTTGGTCATCTTCATGCCCTCATTGCTGAGCTGGCTGAACTTCGAGATCCCGAAATCGATGATCTTGACGTAGTCGGTGACGCCGGCCTTTTGCTTGAGCACGAACAAATTTTCGGGCTTCAAATCGCGATGAATGATGCCCGCTTGATGGGCGGCGGACAGGCCGGCCAAGGCCTGGAGGACGAGCGGAGTCGCTTGCTCGGCGGTCAGCTGATGCAGGCGCTCGATGCGCGCGTTCAACGGTTCCCCGTCCAAGAACTCCATCACCATGAAGCGATCGCCGGTGGGCAATACGCCCAAGTCGAGCACTTCCAGGATGTGATCGTTGCCGATGCGACCGGCGGCCTGCGCTTCGCGCTCGAAGCGCTGCACGATGTCCGCGTTCATCGCCGCTTCACCGAGCAGCACTTTGATCGCCACGCGCCGGCGGATCGAGACGTTCTCGCCCTCGTACACTTCCCCCATCCCGCCTTGCCCGATCAGACGGACGATGCGGTACTTGTCTACGATGATTTGTCCAGGTTGAAGCATGAAACCGCGCCCTCCATCCTAACCTGGGTCCCCCGACCAGGAAAGGGTTGGCTACTGTGAGCTATACGGCCAAAGTTTTCCAGGAATTAGCCTACACTTCGTGCACATGAGCGAGCCCGAGCCAACGACTGAACGACGCACGGTCAAGAGCCGTCCCACATTGGTCCTGCTCGTGCTCATTGGTTCCTGCTACGCCTTCGGCTACGCAATCTTCCGCCTGCTCGAGGGAATGCATTTGTGACGCACCCCGGCAACCCGGTTCGAGTGTGTTTCGTTTGCCTGGGCAACATTTGTCGCTCGCCCATCGCCGAAGCTGTCTTTCGTCAGCTGGTGGCCGAAGCCGAGTTGACGACCCGCTTCGAAATCGACAGCGCGGGCACCGCTGGCTATCACAGTGGTGAAACGCCGGACCCGCGCGCGCGCGCCGCGGGCAAGCGCGCGGGCATCATCGTCGGCGGCGCGGCACGGCAATTTTTGGCGGCAGATTTCGCGCGCTTCGACCACGTATTGGCCATGGACGCGTCGAACCTGAATGAGCTGCGCCGGCTTGCGCCGAACGCCGAGCTCGCCGACAAGGCCCGCTTGCTGCGCTCTTACGATCCCGCCGCGCCCAAAAATGCGCCCGTTCCGGACCCGTACTACGGCGACGACGCGGGCTTCGACCACGTGCTCGAGCTTTGCCGCGTGGCCTGTCGAAATCTGCTCCAGGAGATCCGCCGCGAGCAGCAGCTGTGATCGGTGGGGCCCTGCGCCGCGCGCTAGAGTCGCTGCTCGGGCAGCGCATTCAGTCCGTGGCGCGGGTGTCCGGCGGCGACATCAACGACGCCTTCGAGCTCGGCTTGGCCGATCAGCGGAGCGTCTTTCTCAAGACCAATGCGCAAGCACCGCGAACGATGTTCGCGGCCGAAGCCCGCGGTTTGGAATTCTTGCGTGAGGCGAACGCCCTGCGCATTCCCGAGGTGCTCGCGGTCTCAGCTGCCGAAGAGGGCCCCGCCTTCTTGTTGCTCGAGTTCATTCGTTCGGCCAAGCGCCGGCCCGGTTTCGACGAACAGCTCGGACGCGGGCTCGCAGAGCTGCATCATTTTGGAGCCCCTCAGTTTGGTTGCAGTGACCAAAATTTCATCGGCCGATTGGTGCAGGAGAACCGCCCACGCGCGACTTGGCCGGATTTCTATCGTGAGCAACGCCTCGAACCGCAACTGCGCGCCGCGGTGACTGCCGGGCGTGCGCCACTCGCGCTAGAGCGAAAGTTCGAGCAGCTCTTCAAAATCCTGCCCCAGCTCGTGGGTGAGCCCGAGCCTCCGGCGCGCTTACACGGCGATTTGTGGAGCGGCAATCTGCACGTGGATGAGCGCGGAACCCCCTGTCTGATCGATCCCGCGGTGTATGGGGGGCACCGCGAGATGGATTTGGCGATGATGCGGCTGTTCGGCGGCTTCAGCGAGCGCGTGTTCGCAGCCTACGCCGAAGCCTTTCCACTCTCGCCGGGGCACGCCGAGCGCGTGCGCTTGTGCCAAATCTACCCCCTGCTCGTGCACGTGAACTTGTTCGGCGGCAGCTACCTCGGCGCGCTGGAGCAGGCGCTTTCCGAGTACGTTTAGCGTGCGAGGGGAGGGGCAAAGTCGTCCCGGCCGCAACCGAAGCGTGGGCTCTCGGGCACGGCGTCCGGACCGCTCAACAGCGTGATCCCGAACTTGCCGCTGAACGGGCCACTGATGAGCCCCGTGGCTCGGCCGACGAGCGTGCCACAATAGAAGCGGCGCACCCCGCAAATGTAGCCCATGAGTGTCATCTCGGACGTGATTGGCGCGCCATGTAACACCGGGTTCGCGTCGCCATCGAGTTCGGATTCGGGGACCGGGGCGTCGAGCGCGCCATCGTGTAGCGGGAATGGCCCGACCGAGAGCTCTTCGCCGACGCGCGTGCGACGGTCGCGCGAATCGAGCGCGCGATACACGAAATGCACGGCCGTGGTGTGGTCGAACTCGGGGGTGTCGATGGTGCCTAAAAACAAAATGGGATGACCCGCGGACAAACTGGTGTCGACCGCGAGCAGCGCCGGGCCGCTGACCGTGCCCGGGGCGGGCGGTGTGCACGCCCCACCATCGTCCGTCGGCTCCAAATCGCCACTGTCAGCGGGCTTTGCTTCCGCTCCGCCGTCAGGCAAACGATTTTGGAAGTCCTCGAAGCGACCGCGCGGGTCGACGCAAGCCACTAGCTCGGCCGCACACGACAGGAGCGCGAGCAGGACTAGCCGAGAGCGCTGGGCATCACTAAGAAGAGACATCCGCATGCTGATGCTAACCGACATCGTGACCGCCTCGCGAGAAGTCGCGGCGACTCGCTCGAGGCTCAAGAAAATAGCGCATTTAGCTGGCATTTTGCGGCAGCTCGAAAGCGCTGAATTGCCAGCGGCGGTCGGCTTCTTGTGTGGCGAATTGCGTCAAGGCCGGCTCGGCCTCGGGCCGCGCACGCTCTCGCGGCTGCGCACTGAACCCGAGCCGCCGGCCCCAGCCGTGACCGTGCTCGAACTGGATGCGGTGTTCCAGGCCCTCGAGGATCTTTCGGGCAAGGGCGTGGCCAGCGAGCGCGAGCAATTGCTGGCGGCATTGTTTGCGCGGCTCACCGCTGAGGAGCGTGAGTTCACGGTGCGACTGATTTTGGGTGAACTGCGTCAAGGCGCGCTAGAGAGCATCGTGCTCGACGCATTGGCCGAAGCTGCGCAAGTTTCGAGCGAGTCCGTGCGCCGTGCCATGCTCTTTGCCGGCAATGCGGCGGAGGTGGCCGCGAGCGCGTTTCGCGGCGGTGAAGCCGAGCTCTCCGCGTTCACGGTTCAGCTCTTTCGCCCGCTGCGACCGATGCTGGCCCAATCGGCCAAGGACGCGGCGGCCGCGTTCGCGCAAACTGCGCCTGCTGCCGCCGAATACAAGCTGGATGGCGCACGCATCCAATTGCATCGCGATGGCGATCGAGTCGCGATTTACTCCCGATACGGCAATGATTTGAGCGACGCGCTGCCAGAGATCGTCGAGCTGGGGCGCGGGTTCGCGGCGTCTTCGTTGGTGCTCGACGGTGAGGTGATCGCGCTGCGCGCTGACGGTCGACCTCAACCGTTCCAAGTCACGATGCAGCGCGTGGGTCGCAAGCTCGAGGTCGCGGCCGCGCGCGCGGATTTGCCGCTGCGCGCTTTCTTCTTCGATTGCTTGTACGCAAACGGCCAGGTGCTCGTCGAGCAAAGCAACAGTTCGCGTTGGCAGGCATTGTGTGCGGCAGTTCCCGACGAAGCCCGCGTGACTCGCGTCGAAGTCGCGACGGGCGAAGACACCGAAGCGGTGCTCCGCGGCGCGCTCGCCTCGGGCAACGAGGGCATCGTGGTGAAGGCGCTGGCGTCCAGCTACGACGCCGGCCGGCGGGGCGCTGGTTGGGTGAAAGTGAAGCCCGCGCCCACGTTGGATTTGGTGGTGCTGGCCGCCGAATGGGGCAGTGGCCGTCGCAAAGGCTGGCTCAGCAACCTGCACCTCGGCGCGCGCGATCCGGAAACCGGCGGCTTCGTGATGCTGGGTAAAACGTTCAAAGGGCTCACCGATGCGATGCTCGCTTGGCAGACCGAAAAGTTTCAAGCGCTGGCCACCGAACGCAGCGATTGGGTCGTCAAGGTTCGCCCCGAAGTCGTGGTCGAGATTGCGTTCGACGGCCTGCAAAAGAGCTCGACATACCCCGGTGGCCTAGCGCTGCGCTTTGCCCGCGTGAAACGCTACCGTGAAGACAAACCGGCGAGCGATGCGGACACCATCCAGTTCGTGCGTGAATTGTCGGAGCGAGTTGGCTAGCGTGGCAAATTCGAATGCGTCGCACGCTGCTTCTGCCCGGCCTTGGCCTTTCGTGCGTCCTCGCGCCCTTGCCGGCACGAGCCAGCGGCTTTTCGGTCGCGCGCTTCAGCGGCGAACACGGGCACCCCACCACTTCCAACGCCACCGCGCTGTATTTCAATCCCGCGGCGCTGAGCCAGGCCGAAGGCTTGCATTTGCTTTTCGATCTCAACGTCGCCGTTCGCCGAGTCACGTATGATCGGCAGCGCGCAGCGAGTGATGCGCCGGATCCGCCCGATGCAGCGGGCGCCAACATCGGGCGGGCCGTGCTCGTCAACCCGCTCTTCAATCCGGTCTTGGCGGCCTCGCTCAAGCTCGGCAACTTGAGCCTCGGCGCCGGATTTTTTACACCCTTTGGTGGCTCCGTGAGCTGGAACCAACGCGCCGAGTTCTCGGGCTCGCGGTATCCCGGCATCGTCGACGGCGTGACGCGCTTTCAATCCATCGAGGGCGAAATCGTCAGCAGTCAATTCTCCCTCGGTGGCGCGCTGCGCATTGCCGGCACCGGGCTCAGCGTGGGCATCAGTGCCAACGTGATCCGTTCTTGGATCAACGACGTGCGCGCTTGGAGTGGCGGTGGCAACGACGTCACGCACGAGGGCCGATCACTGCTGGACGTCAGCGGTTACGCTTTCGGTTTCGGCATCGGCGGCCTGTACGAAGTCACGCCCAACGTGCTCTGGCTCGGTCTTTCCTACCAATCTCGACCGAACGTGAGCGGCGGTATGCATTTGACCGGCTCGCTGGTGAACGACATCGGCGGCCCCAGCA
>Ga0247778_1000996_pt1 | contig 17211 bp, 20 predicted proteins | sample UWRJL049202B5_FD_179939 | JGI IMG/M metagenome (GOLD analysis project Ga0247778, IMG submission 179939) | Plant litter microbial communities from Arlington Agricultural Research Station in Wisconsin, United States - UWRJ-L049-202B-5 | ecosystem: Environmental > Terrestrial > Plant litter >... | reverse complement strand
GGGGGGGGGTTGCTACATGACTCATTTGCCATAACATTCTACAACTTGAACTGTCACATTCAAGGTGATCATGAGTGAAGTCATATCAAGAATCACTGAACTTTTATGAGTGATTTGGTATATTTTGATAAGCATCCAAAACTTTTTCATTTTATTTGTCCTTTTCAGTTTCTTGTAAGTAGGTTTGCTTTACCATTGAGCTCGAGGCGGGTTGAATCTCTGAACAACAGGTGTTAAACCTGCACCGGTTACGTCCCCTCCGCCTGGTATTATAACTTGGCCCTTATACCCCACAGCAGCGGACCCGTGAATTGGCACAGGCATATCTGCGTACTGAATCCAAGCGTTCTTTGCGGCGTCATAAGCTTGCATTTGAGGAAAAACGGCGGTGGAAGTATTGCGATCCCCCTCTCCGCCCGCAGTAAACATCATAGATCCAATGGTCACAGAAGCGACCCCTCCTCGCGCCGTAGGCATGGTTTCATAGCCCGTAGTCCAGCTGTGAGAGGTCAGGTTGAAGCCGAAAACTGTGTCAACCACATTCTTATTTCCAAATGCTCGTCCCCCGAGAATGTACAGCATATCAAGATGCGTGCCTTTACCGGCGTGATCACGCGGAGCAGGGAGATTGGGAAGAATTGTCCACTTTTTGGTTCTCACATTGTATGATGTGAACATGGACACGGTTCCTTCTTGATCAAACGTGGTATTGGTGTACAAGAGTCCTCCAGGGAGGTATATTGTCTCGCCAACAACCAGGGTCGCCGCGCTGCCAATGGCTCGCCCTTCAGGCATGCTGGGGAGCACGGTCCATTTGTCAACGAAAGGATCGTAGACGGCTGACTTCCCTGTTGCATTCCAATACGCAATGTCGGTTGACACGATAGCCTCCATGCCGCCGATGTAGTAGATCTTGCCATTGACGACAGCAACATTCACATGATTCAGAGCTGCGGGCATAGGAGCCGTCTCAGTCCAGACGCCGGCTTCCAAGTCATATTTCTGGACAATATTGGTCGTTGGGTATGTTGTGCCATTCCATGGCAAGATGCCTCCAAGCACATAGATGTCATTGCCAACCAAAGCAGCTCCATGTTCTTGTCTAGGGTATAATACACCATTTCGCGTAATGTTCGGCAGTCTGGACCATATCCCGGATGGTGTCTCCTGGATTGGTTGGCTTGCACCCCGGGAAGCTATGAGCGAAAGAGCTGAAACGACTTGCAGAAGCATCTTCGTGATGAGGCGAAATACAATAGAGAACAAATCAAGTCTTTCATAAAATCAAGCAGAGATTCAGTATACATTCATCGGGTCGAGGCCACTAGCACGCATATGCAACAAGCCAACTGACGCGAGTTCCAAGTCTCCTCTTCGCGTAATTCGTCGTGGCTCTACGGGCCTATCGAAAAGCAGGTTACTCAAATTCTATAAGGTAAGTTGGCGAAGGACTATCGGACCTGCAACTTGGAATTGAGTCTTCTTGGATATCGGATAACGTACTGATGTAGTTAAGAGCTAGGATCATCGGCTCCGAGATCCGAATTCCGATATCCGGATAGCCGAAGTTTTTAAGGGTAAAATCGCCGAGATTTTACAGGGGTAACTCCCATGCTCCTGCCAACGATTGCGGATGAGATCATTTCTAATAAGCGGTGTGCCGGTTTATGTGAGGTTTGCACAGAGGGAGTCTGCGAAAGCTGACCAAATCACCTCCGTGCAACCCCCGCACAGATCGCTCAAAAAGCTCCGGGCTATTGACATGTACAGCATACTTGATGGGTTTTCTAATTGGCAAAGAAAGCCACTCGGGGCCTTTCTAACGCGCGCCTCATGCTCAGCAGGACATTCTATGAATGTAGAGACACGCAAGGTTGCCTACCGGTGACAAAGAGAAACCGATATGACATTCAGTGCCGTACGGTGATACATACACTGGCCTGTGCACCTAAACGAGCGGATATTTTAGTGCTTCGCTTCAGGGTCTCATGCCTGAAAGTTCAGCGATCAAGTCGCCACCACAGAAGTTGTTTGTACACATTCAAGATCTACAAGTGGCCCATGGACCCCTACTTCGTAGAGCTAGCTCGATGGTTGAAAACTCAAGTAAACGCCAGATAATATAAATTTCTGAATTTCCTTTTGAATCCCCCAATCCGGGACCCTTCTTCAGCTCAGAAAATAATCGTAGTAATCATGTTACCGACATCTGAGATTTATCTCGTGCTGACAACTCTGTTCCTGACGGCTGCTTCACGGCATATATTTCATAATCAAAAATTTCACGCTGATTATACACTTCGTGTAACTGAGCAAGAGGTACCTGTGGCTTGCGTGACAAGACTCACCACGTTAATCAACGGTTAGTCCAACTTGGCTTCAGCTCTCGCTGACCATGGCCTTCACTCTGTCTTACACAGCATGAATAGGAATCTCACCAGGACCGACTCTTCGCCTGAGAGAGAATCAAATCACATGGGTGAGGGTGTACAATGATTTGGAGTCCAAGAATGTTACAATGGTATTTACACGCCTCCATGTGCCGTGAGACTACTATTCCCTAACCACGTTACAAAAGCACTGGCATGGCCTTAGCCAGTCTGCTGCGCCATTCTCCGACGGTACACCTCAAGCAAGTCAATGGCCGATCAAAGTGAGCCAGCCCATCATCATGTCAACACAACAATATAGAGAAAATTGAAGGAAGTATCACTGACTCAAAAAAACAGCCGGGTGAATACTTTGACTATGAAATCAAGCCAGACATCGGAGAGGCTGGAACATATTTCTACCATTCTCATGTCGGATTTCAAGCAGTGTCTGCCACAGGGCCCCTCATTGTCGACGAAAACCTGAACGAAGCGCCACCTTTCGCATACGACGATGAACGCATTGTATTCCTCTCCGAGCTCTTCAACAAAACTGATTCAATGGTGGAAGAAGAGTTTCTCAGGCCTTTAAGCGTGGTTCAATGGTTAGTTGCTAACTATCCTATTGACTGGTGATCGAGCGACCGCACGGAACTTAATCTCCAACTTTTGCTGACATCTTCCGTTGCTGATCAGGACTGGAGAAGCAGAGACAATATTGGTCAATGGAAATAGTTTCTCGGGTTTGGATGGAAATGCTTCTCAAACGCCAGAGCCATGGAGCAAGTCAGAGACCTCAGTCCAGTCCAGTTGTGGTCCTGAAGTTATTCAAGTTGAGCCTGGAAAGACATACCGCATGCGTATGATTGGTGGCTCAGCTCTGAACCTCATTTCACTCGCTTTCGAAGACCATCCAGAGCTATTGGTCATGGCTGCGGATGCCAAATACACCAAGCTGACAAACACAGACCGCATCCAAATTGCTGGTGGCCAACGCTACGACTTCCTTCTCCGAACGAAGACAGAAGATGAACTACGTCGTCTTGGAAAGACTGCTTTCTGGATCCAACTAGAAGGGCGGTATCGGCCCATCAACGTCACATCTTATGCACTGCTTTCTTATACTACTGATCATGTAGTCAACCAGACCACAGCGTTGGCGCCTCCTGCAAAGGCGCCCCTGACCATCCCGAACATGGTACAAGACTGGCTGGAATATAAACTTGAGCCTTTAAAGCCCAACGGCTTCCCCAGCGCCGACGAAGTAAATCGGCAGGTGATCCTGACATCGGCCCAGTTGCTGGCAATGAGCGGTGTATTTGCGTCTGTTCAAAATCACACTTGGACCGAGTCCAACGAGCACCTAGGAAACACTTCATTCGATGATAGAAATCCCACGGTAGGTACTCCATACCTTGTCGACATCTACAAGCGCGGAGATACAGCTATTCCGGATTACGAGACCACCGTCCAGAAGTATGGAGGTTATGACCCCAATCTCAACGTGTACGTCGCCAAGGTCGGAGAAATTATCGATATCATTCTCGTCAACGAGCCCAACGGTCTTGCCATCGGCTTTGACATTCATCCGTGGCATATACACGGGGGCCACATCTATGATCTTGGCAGCGGGCCCGGTACGTACAACGCCACTGCTAACGAGGAAAGACTGGACGGGTACAACCCGGTGCTCAGAGACACAACCATGCTCTATAAGTACACCGAGGGTGAGTACGTCGGCGAGAATAAGAACTATACTAGCCAGGGTTGGCGGGCTTGGCGATTGCATGTCCAGGATGCAGGGTAGGCTCTCTTCATTCTCGTTGTTTGGGCTATATGCTGACATTTTGCCTTTCTCTCCAGTGTATGGATGATACACTGCCATATCCTCCATCATATGATCCTAGGTATGCAGACTGTTTGGATCATGGGCAATGCGTCGCAAATCACGCGTGGGAAATCGCCCGACTCGATGGAAGGCTATCTCAATTACGGAGGTGATGCCTATGGTAATGCGAGCTATGACCCATTCACGAATCACCACTTTGGCGGTTGAAAATTTGCAATTTATTTAGAAGTAGTACGAAGTACAGCATCGTAGAAGTAATGTGGTTTCCAATCTGTTCTGCGAATCGCTATTCTATGCAGGTCTCACAACCTTCTTCAAAGCCTTCCAGAATTCTCAATGCCATTATCACTCGTACACGAATTTGAAGTTCGAGGCCGTGCGTTGATTGTCCTGTCTCCTTCCTTACTGCCAGTCCTGCTTCAAAATTTAAATACCGCCTCCGAGAGTGCGGTCAATCCATAGTCACACTCCGCCTGTAGGTTTCCTTGAGCTTATCTGCTAAAAGTATCTGAGGCTTGGTAACTTCGCTTTATAGTAAGACAATTACCGGCCTTCCTCAGATTCTGGTTTTAGCAAATCGTTCAAATGTTGGCAGAAGTAGCGAAAATATATATTTTGCTCAGAACACTACTTTGGATCGTTAGAACTTCCCATTCTAGTCGTTCATCTGTGGGAAGATTATTGATCGCCCGAATAGAATATATTTGTGACAATTCCTAATTTTTATTTCGAACTAATCGAAATTATTATAATTGAATATAATTTTTTTGCAATTTCGAAGTAAAATATATATAATACGGGATTTTAAGCGGGGTGGGACCGGGAAATCGGGTAAAGTTTTGGAGTAGGTGATCTAGCGTTCCATTCGGATGTTGAGTTAATGAACTAGATTTACTCGTCGAGCACTATGGCTGTGCATTGATATTCTTACAGCGCTCAACTCACTGTAATTTTAGTGGATGCTCGCTAGAAGTTTAGGCTCCCTACCCCTGAAGCTCACTATTATTACAGGGCGGTTCCGACAAATATAATGGTCCCTAACGGTTGAGGGCGTTAATTATTAAACGGGGCGGCTCAGCTAACTACTGCAAAGCGAAGGCCGCCTGTGATTTTCCGGGATAGCACGCATCCCCCTGGATGCTGACAGTTATCAGGCCGTCGCTTATCAATACTCCTGCAGTACTTCAACCAAAATAGGGAGCTTGATCTCATTTTCAATAAATAGATAGTAAGCTCTCCATCGTCCTTTAAGCTCTTCACCCATCACTGCCTCCTCTCCTGCCAACCCACATCCACCATGGCATTGTCTACAGAAGAGAATGGCGATCTCGACCCGTCGCAAGGTATGTACTGCCGGAATCGGCTCCCGAGACGGCTCCAACGACGGCGAAAACCGTTTTTTGAGCAGTTTTCTAACTGGTAAAACATTAGATTTTGGAGCTGCGCAGTCTTCGAAAGCAGATGATGAGTACCCTGCCGATGCATACTCAACGCCACGGCAGATTCTATTTATCGCGACAGTGTGTATGTCCATGTTTACCAACCAACTGGGCTTGTGCAACATCCTGACCACGCTCAAAATAATTGGAGACGATTTTGGCATCAGCACACCTGGTCAACTTTCATGGTTGATTGCGGGCTACAGCTTAACTGTCGGCACATTCATTCTCATTTCCGGACGCCTTGGCGATGAGTTTGGCAACAAGAAAATGTTTGTCATAGGGATGAGCTGGCTTTCCTTGTGGAGCTTGGTGGCAGGACTCTCTGTCTATTCCAATCATGTTCTCTTCATCTTTGCCCGTGTGCTCCAAGGCATCGGTCCTGCTATGGCTTTACCCAATGCCCTCGCTATCTTTGCAAAATCTTTTTCCGAACGCCCACGAAATATGGCATTTGCATGGTTCGCCGCCACATCGCCATATGGTTCTGTGACAGGTCTTATTTGCGGGCCCCTCTTTGCTCTGGTTTGGTGGCCGTGGATTTTCTGGACTCAGGCTATTGGTATCGCTTTCGTAGCTGCCTTTGCTGCCTGGACAATACCAGACATACATATTCACGATGAGCAGAAACCACCGCTTCGAGAAAGGTTGGACCGCCTGGATCTACCTGGAGGTGCAGCTGGCGTGTTTACTCTGGTCTTGTTTAACTTCGCATGGAACCAAGCCGTAGTTGCTACTTGGAAGCAGCCCTACGTCTATGTGTGCCTGATTCTCAGTTTCATTTTCGGAGTAGTATTCTTTTACATTGAGATCTACCGAGCCCGCTATCCAATTCTACCCATCGCTGCCTTCAATGCGGACGTATCCTTCGTTTTCGCTTGCACGGCTGCAGGCTGGGGTACATTTGGCATATGGGTTAGTACATATCTCGATTGGGAAACAATTCAACTAAATTTAAGTGCAGTGTTTCTACGTTGTGCGAGTATGCCTCGATGAAGGCGGTCAAACTCCTATTCAAATGGCAGCATGGTACAGTCCTATCCTTGTTACTGCACCAATTTCAGCTTTGGCTGTGGGCAAATTAATCAACAAGGTCCCTGCCTCGTATATTATGCTTGTCGGACAGCTTGCCTTCTTGACCACAAACATTCTCATGGCCTTACGGCCTGCACACTCGAATTATTGGACTTACTTTTTTTTCGGCACCATTATTTCCACTATCGGAATAGATTCGTCGTTGCCTGCTGCCTCGATCATCTTCGCAAACACAGTACCCCGACAATACCAAGGCATGGGGGCGAGTATTGTCATGACCATCGTCAACTACAGCATATCACTTGGTCTTGGTTTTGCTGGAACAATCGAAATCAACATTAATCGCGGTGGAAGGACCAAATCAGACTTGCTCTATGGTTACCGGGGTGCTCTATGGTTTTCTGTTGGCTTGGCGGGGCTCGGAGCTGTTCTCAGTCTAATTTTTCTGCTCAAACATCACCGCAACCAGAAGCCGATTGAGGCCAAGTCGGAAGAGGAATTGCCAGAGAAGCTTCAGTCCTGAATCCGTTTGAAGCTGGTTGCACTCTCTGTTTGTACATAACATAGATTTTGACGGTGTATAGAAATGTTCGGCATAGAAGCCACACCAGCTGCTCAAACCGGGACAGTGATGCAGATTGGAAAGGTCCCGACAATAGAACATATTCTTAAGACATATTAGATAACTTGATACTTTAGCTACATTAAGATTTTTTATCGAATGGCAAGATCTCGTATATCAGAAAGGAAACAATTCAACTATTGCATTTACTGCAACAAAACAAGACCTCGCCACCTAAAATGAACTGATTGTGACTACTGAAAAGATCGAATTTATGAGAGAGGCCTGTGAAGTAGGTACTACGTGAAGGAACTCATCCTGAGCTTTTTGCATGAAGGCTCGCTTTTTGCGTTCGTCAATAAGACTGTGGGGGGGTGCACAAAAAATTCGAACGAGGTGCCCATCAATGGTCCGCCGCAGGCGCAGCCTGCGCGCCCATGGGTGTGTCATCTAAAGTTTTGGGCTGAGAAGGGTGCTACGCCACCCCCTACATTATTTAAATTCAGCACAAGCCAAAGATTGCGTAATTGCCACCCAGCTCTGAATAATGGGAGTTGTTTCCGAGCACGACGATCTTGTGTTACCGGACTTGGATGTTAATGGCCTACTAACTTCGGATATTTACGACTATATATTAGAGCGCCGGATTCCGGGCCCCGGTTATGAATTAGCCCTACTGTAGGCGTGTCGAAACTGAACCGAACCCTTTGCCGAGCCGCTGTTCAATAATGCAGATCGTCGGCTCGTGTGGCGCGCGCGGGCTGTGGATGTAACGTTAGTAGTATACGAGAGTGACATGGCTTCAACCGGCTATCGATAGGACGCTATCATGCTGCCTATGAATGTTTATCTCGGCTATCAGAGACGGGTTGTGAATGCAAGCGGAGGCAGACAAGTTTACCCTAGCAATATGATGATTAGTGAGTACTTGCATGATGTCAATCACGGCAGTACAGCACATAGGTACTGTTAGTCCAAAAAACTGAGGGGGCGCTGCACATGGGTAGCACTTTCCTTGATAGGGTAATTTTAGATTTTACCGAAGGTCACTACAACCAACAAATTACCTAATTCAGTCAAGAATACTGGTCGTAGTAGGGGTATTTTCTTTTACTTTAACAATATCCATGCGCTGTACCTCCGTATAAGATCAATGTATCCCGTCGGAGGAATCGCATCAACACTCCTCAATCGATGCCGAGCTCGGAACTTGCCAATACAAATATATCATTCGAACCTCCTGTTCACTGATCACTGAGCCAAGTCTGTATTCTATTATATCCGTTCGCACAAGAACGACTTTGCTCATCTCAGCACATTCAGCTTACAAACTCTTTTCATCTCTTCTGATTTGACTCCACCCCTTTGCATAATATCGTGGGATCTTGCAGCACGCAATGGAATCAAAGACACCTAATATCGCTTCCCTCGAGGAGTCTACATCCGGGGACTCTTCTGATCACGGTGAAAGCAAAAAGTCCACATACCAGAAAATTTACAATTTCTTCGGTTTTACTCAACCATATAGCTTTCCACTTTGTGAGTCTCATCGTTTGCACCTTTCTACGAAACAAGGCGTTGTGACCAACTAATAATGATCAGATGTCATTTTTGCGGGAGCCATGTTCGGCTTTTCCCTGTCGAAATTGCAGGACTTTGACTATGCTAACCTCTTTCCGAAAAATGTTTTACCTGGGTATATGTACTACTTTCACAGTGGGACCTTACGTGTTGGCATGATCATGCATTTGGCGGGCTGTCTCCCAGCTGGATTGCTCATGGGACTTCAATTCACGCCCGTCATTCGACACAAATTCATTTTGTTTCACCGTATCAACGGATATATAGTAAGCTCCCATGTGTTCTTCACACTTTCATAGCAATGGAAACATCTACCAGGCGCAACTGCAATTTAAATCACTTTAAAAGGCTGATTTAGCAAATAGGTGCTTCTGCTACTCTGCTGCTCGTCAATTGGCGCCATCATAGCAATGCTTCACGTTAACAATGGTAATCGTACAGCGGTACAAGCCTCCGAGTTTATGCTCCTTGGCATTTCAACGCTCAGCATGGGCATGGCCTACTATAATGTCAAGCGGCTCCAGATCGACCAACACCGCGCATGGATGCTGAGAACAATGTTCTACTTTGGGGTGGTTATCACTAATCGTATTATTCTGTCTATCGGCGCTGTTATAATTTCTGCGATGGGCACATATTATGCTGTTTGGAGTTGTGATGAAATAGATTACGAGTACCGCCGGTACGGAGTCACCGATATTCTGGAGCAAAAATACCCTCAATGCTTGATACCAAATGGTACAACAAATGGTCGAGTCGCCGTCCACGTCGTCCATGACCAGTCGCAGCCGGAGGGAATGGGGTCCGGGTTGGAACTTACCTTTGCTGTCGGTGTAAGATTCCCTTGACGCAAGCATAATAATCTTCGGCTAATGTGAGGCCCAGATGTGGGTTAGCATGGTTTTGCACATCATTGGCGTTGAAATTTACCTCGGTCTTACTCCAAAAGAAGCGGAACGATTGCGGCAGGTCAGTTACGAGCGTGCACTTAAAGCTGGATACAAACATCCCGGCAGTACCGGCACTACTACTGATCGCTTTGGGGATGCTAATGAATGGAGACCTTCGCAAGTGTGACTGGATAGTCCGGCGTATATTATTAGGGGTTAGGTGGCAGTAGTAATTAGCTGTCAAAAAGGTTGCTGAGATTCATTTTATGACGACATGATGCACAGTGACAATTGAAAAACGATGGGTGAGTGTAATGGTTGAGATTTCTATCTTTATCAGCTAAGCTTTGTGATGCTATTTAGCTGCTGCTGAGCTACCAGCAAGCCTTCATCGTCCCCAGCAAAGTACAGTTCAACTTAACGGGAGGTTATGTTTGTTTTGGGCCACAATCAGCCTGACATGGTCAAATTGCTGCTAAGCATTGATGTTGCCGAGTTTGAATCAGATCCTCATAGCTTGAAAGAGAAAAGAGGTAATCATCGAAGCGCAGCGGACGTTGATGCATACTGGAACAAAAACACGGTTCTGCATCTCGCAGCCATATACAACCTACCCGAAGTAACAGGTATCCTCTGCCAAGAAGAAGGTATCAACCTCAACATTCGAAATGGCAAAGTCGCCACCGCTCTATTTGATAGCGCCGTTGTTGTATCAAAGGAAGTAGCAAGGGTCTTGGTCGACAGAGATGACATTGATTTGAGACTAATGGGGCTGCATCTGCATCTAGATAGGAATGGGGCGAGTGAGTAGTCAGCACTACATATAAGAGAGTCCCCTGAGATTGCAAAAATGTTGCTGGACAAGGACCCGGAAGTCGCGAATCTTACGAACGAAACCGAAGATTCCGAGCCGAGCCACCGGCCGCGCAAAAAAGAGCCTACGGGACCATTTGCAGATGCTGCGTATGAGCGCAATCTGGTGGCGAGACTCGATGTTCTGCTCCTTGCAAGACCATTGACCCCCTAAATCTTTCGTATCATTGAATACTTACAGGGTTTCTTGGGATATATTTTGAGCCATGAGGTTAATTTGTATATCTTCGATGCCTGTTTAATGTTAGCGGTTATGGTTATTTTCAAACTTTATACATCCAAGTAAGATGAAGGTTTTGCTGAAAGGGGGAAAGGCGGCAAATGGAGGCTGGAGAATGAATATGCTACTAGGTAGGCATCAGAGTATCGAATGATCCGTGAGTAGGTGGTAGGAGGAAAATATGGGAAACTCATTGCATCATGGGACTGCGGTTTCATTAACGAAATCAGACTTTTGGGAGGTTTAGTCTGGAGCTCATGAAAAGCGCTGGATCATTTTCCACCGTCGATGAAAGTCGTGTGACCGTCTGATATCTCCAATCCTTTCTCTTAAATCCATTCTCGAAACATGTCCCTTCCAAACTCACACCGACTAAAAGCCCAATCCCTCAACATATAATCTCAACCCTTTCTCGTTATCTGGTGTCCACCCGTCTCCCACTTTTTGATTGCCAAAGTAAATCCGCAGTATCGTTTCTTAGAGCGCCAAAAGTCGAAGTCAATCTTTGTGATGATGTCTTCGAGGGGGATCAGAGCTGTGGCTGGTCTCCGTCGGTAGACGGCAGGAACCCTCGTACCAACCATTGATCTCACCTGCGGTGGGAAGGATTTGTATCCCAGCAATATCCAAACTGTCTTCTGTGCGTCGCCTTGGAGGAGAGGAGAGGGGCGAGAAGAGAAGGAGGAGAATGGATGTGGTTGGTTCCTGTCTGTGGACGGCAGGGCTTCCTTGTGTATCCTTGATGTTGGGGCGAGAGGAGATGGAGGGGGAAGAGATCCGGCAGGGTTCTGCCGGCGGACAGTAGGTATCCTTCATGATGACTTCTGATCTCGCTTTCGTTGGAATGATTCGTATCCCAGCAGTATCAAGTGATGTGTGTGTGTCTGAGGGTTGGAACGAAGGCAGAGCGGTTGGTCTCTGTCGGCGGCATGAATTCTCGGTGGTCTCACTTTCGACAGAGAGGGCTCGTGTCAATTCGTTGCGCGTGCGTCGAGGCGTTGAGAGAAGTGGAGAATGGTTGATTTTTGTCGGCGGCAGGAGTTCTTCGTGATCAATTCTGATGCTTTTTCTTTTTTCGAAAGAGAAGACCTGTATCTGGGCAACATCCATTGGGCTCGTGTAACTCGAAGTGTTGGGACGAAAGGGGAGAATGGTCTCCGTCGGTAGACGGTATGAGTTCCTCGTGGTCGCTCTTGATCACACCTTCAGTGAGAAGTACTTGGCTATCAACCCTTCTTAATCCGTCGTGTGGGCATCGGGGTATGGGGATGGTAGCCATGGAGGGGATGATGGCAGAGGAAAGATGTGGCCGGTATGGTGTATCTGTCGGTAGACGGTAGGAATTCCTGGTGGCCGCTCTCGATCTTGAATAGATGAAGTGCCGGGAGCTCGAATTGAAGAATGTGAACTGGAAGTGTATGTAGCTGATCTCTGAGGGTAGACGGTGGGAATTCTTGGTGGCCACCCCCGATCCGGTCGACGTAGAATATCGGGAGCTCGAGTTGAGGAACGTGGTCGACGGCAGGAAACCCCTGTGATAACTTTTGATCTCTCTTGAACTGAGCCTCTGCAATGGAAGGATGAACCTCAGCTCGCCACGGTCATCCCGCTCATTTTTGGTCTACAATGTAGTGTCTCATCCCGAAAGCTTCCTCTGCAACGGAGAACAGTCGAAATTTGAGGAGAATGAAGGGATGGATATGGCTGGGCTCTTAATATATCGGTAGAGGACAGGAATTCCATGTGACCTATCTTGAAACCTTGATCTCGAATCCAGTAGGAAGCTTTGAAATGTCCGTGGTGCCTGTCTGGCGATGTTTAGACGATGATGGAATGGCTTCCTTTCGAGTTCTCGTTCCGCTACCTCCTAATCTGAATTCGAAGTATAAGGACATCAAAATATCTTTTACGCCGTTGCCATGCGAGTTCGCAAAAGCCCTACAGGATCGAGATATCTATTGAGACCATAACGACAAAGCGAACCTAGCTCCAATGTTGCATAGAGGTGTAACGGTGGCTGCGAATATCGGAAGGTTGACGAACATGTTGCGAATGGCTGTAAGTAGAGTTGCAGAGATCGTAGAGAACCGTCCAAAGATAAGTGCATGACGATGCAGTGTACAACTTGGCGTGTGGCAGCCAGATGACTGGACTCGTACGCAGGCTGTGGGTGCAGCAACGAAGGCAAGAACAAGATTGCAGACCCTCCAAGGATCGGTGTATGGCGGTGCAGTGTAGATCCCGGCGTGGGTTAGGGAGATGAATGCGGTCTCAGGCTGGGAGTATAGCAACAAAGGCAAGCAGGAGCGCTGCATGTGCGTCGAGTTTCATCTGGGCCGTAACATTGCCTCGAAGTCTCTGAAAATAGACGTTGCTGGTCTCTGTTCGTCGAAAGCGAGAAGAACTCTGTGATAATTCTTAATCTCATCCTCCACGTAAATGGCCCGAATTCCGCCAATCTCCAGTTCAGGGTACCGAAACACACCTCCGCAAGATACGGAACGCCGCGGCGTAAACATGTTCGAATGATAGCGTAGGAATCACAGCGACTCGGAATTCGTTCGGTCTGAGGAAAATAGAAAGAGCTAGAGGACCATATGCGTGACCATGACTCGTTTTGCTACTTCCGCCTGGTCTTGCTGCCGAGGTGGAGAGAGGAGTCAGAGGACGACGGGAACGAAGCGCGGTGTGTTGGCCGGAATTGCGAGATTGAGGCTACGAGGGACTTGCAGAAGGTGAAACTGAGGTCTAAGAGGATTCCGAGAGTCTGCAAAGTGTTGGTAGGTGATATCTGGGTCGTAGTTGCAGTTTCGATTTCTGGTAGACGGTTGGGTACCGCGAGGCCCGGTCGATTGACGGCTACCTGCTGATGATTAGCTATTTAGCTATGCCGAAAGACATGCAGGTAAGCTCTAACTCACTGCATCCCATCCTATTTCAATTGTGGAACTCAATATAACAATTCAGCGGTGTTCTAGTGATAGTGGTTCCTTCCTCTGCGATCGAGGGGTAGCGCCTCTTTGCACATGCGCGCGCGCATCTAGCCTCATCAATCAGGCCTTCCATTATCTGCGGCGAAAGTGAATGTCGACTTGAAGATTCCCAGCTTTGTTGAATCGTCGTAAAGGGTATTGCTTGTGCTTGATGTGCGGATGAAGATGTGGAGTTGTGAAATTCGAAGACTGCAGGTGCGGGGCTAATGCGGGGTAGCTCACTTCGCTTAAATTAAAGGGGCACCATGGGGTAAAATCGGACTAGGCCGCATTTCCAGGACCACCATTTTTGATAGAATTCCAGTCCTGTTTCTCATTATATATACATGCAATCCACGGCTCGACGATGGAGCAAGTGCTCCTGCCCATCGCCTTTTTACCACGGCTACCAGATCAGAACGACCGCGTAAAGAATGTCCAACACGCTCGTTTCGGTGGAATCTCCCCAAGATGAGAGCCGTTTCAATTGCTCCTTACAGTGACACACTTGAACAAACAATTGTCAATAAGTGGATAAAAGTCGCCTCGCCCTGCCTCAGGCCCTTTAAGACTTGGAGGCGGGGCGGGGTCCCCTCGGCGCGTTACCCATCTCTTTCTTGCTTCACTTTTAAAACGCAGGGAGGTACCCCGAGACGCTCGTCGCTGATCGCTCCTCTCATCTCGGAGGACCATGCTAAGCAACCTAAATTATCATTGTCAATCCTGTGCGGGAAGTAAGCTATTCGATTTGAGCCAGTTCTTGCAGCGCGTACAACGAAAGATGTAACCCCGAGTGGCGATCAGCTCCTCACCCCAATGTCGTTCTGAGGATATTCGTTGTTGTGGGCTGCACGAGGAGGAATGAGATCATGTGTAGTAGTATTTATGGTTTAGAGTTCTGAGTCCTCGGATATTATCTTGCCAGGCAACATTCCTGGGAATGCTGTTTCAAATAGCGACTGCGATCAAAAAGCTTTGGAGGAACAAGAACCTGAGGGGTGTCGATTCACACTCGATAAGAAATGTCTACCTGATCCAAAGAAAGGCAGGGGTGAAAGTATGTGCTGCTGCGGTTTGGACCAGCTTTCAAAGAGCCGTCAACGACGAGTACCTTACAAGTCAGCTGTAAATTGAATCGGTAATGCTATCCATCATTCAAAACAGTTGGCTCGAGAAAACTGGTACTCTTTTAAGTAACATAGGCTCTCCACTTGGAAAAAATGGGAATTTAAACATCAACCAACGCTCTGTGTCCGCTAGCTTATGGAGAAGTTTGACTTGCTCTCCTCGATTCTTCGACAGACTCTCCCTCGGTGTCTGACACCATCTCTACACGCAGTGGTGGAGGACGATATGTGAACTGCGGATTCGGATGAGGTGGCTTGCTTTTGCATGGCGTAGCCAAAGGAATTACATGTGAGTTTCTGTTCTTAACGTCAAAGTCAGTTATGACTTCCATTGGACGTAATTTCGTGCTGTCGATAGGGGATGAATAATGGTTGATATTTTTTGATAACAAAAAGAGGCATGAGTTGATGACGGAAAAATATTGCCAGTTGGACTAGCGTAGGAAGACGTAGCAGGATAGTTGGGCATTTCGCGTCATTAGAGTCACCCTTTGAGTGGTCGTAGCGAGGAGACTGTGAGACCATGTTTGAGTACGTCTCAAATGTCTGATTTGAATCTCGAGGCTCCCAATTCCATTGCAGATCTATTTACAAGATGAATAGCCCGGTCAAATTAACCGCTGAGTTAAGTAGCAGGACTGGAATGATCGAATAGATCACAACATCATATAGATGTAAACCCAAATCAGGTTAGTGGTCAAATGAACCATGATGATCATATCGATCATACAGTCATATGAACTATGGCATCATATAGATGCAAGTGATCATATAGATTAAAAGCATCATATCAATGCATCCCATAAACATTTTCCCCCCTCCCGAACCTTTCAAGCACAGCCTGCATTTCAGGGGTGTTGGAGGTTTGTCCCATTTGCTTATGCCACCAGTTGCAGCCCGCCACAATTGGCAGCTCAATGATTGCCTCGTCAAAACCTCCAACACCCTCGACGACAAACTTGATCTGTCTGCACGACTTGGTGCGGCCTTTGGTGACTAAAGACTTCTCTACCAGGTAGACTGTGCGCTCCTGGTACTCAATGCAAAGGAACCATGCCGATTGAGGGAATGCGACAAGAGTTGACTCTTCAACGTGGGTGACGTTCTCCTGGAAGACAATACCCACGTCTTGTTCGACGTTGTCTGAGTAGATGACTTCTTCAAGATTGGCTACTTCTGCAGGACAACTATCGATGAAGCCCGCAAGGCGAGTATCGATATTTTGGGCTGCTGGGATTGTGAGTTCTGCCATGGCCAGAATCTCCGGATTGTTGTCGACAACGATGGAGAGCAATTGACGTAAGGCGATTGCAAACATGCCAATGCTGGTACCCCTGCCTACTGGATATCGGAGAAAGTTGTGAATTGCTTGGATGATGAAATGAGAAATCTCTTCTGAAATTTCATCCAGGAGGGGGTTGAGATGCTGGATGGCTCTTAATCCTGGTTCTAAATCCGTAGCACGCCTGCTGGACCGAAATTTGTTTATTGAAATAAGGATTTGGGTTGTGAGAATGCCTGGGTCGAAGTTGGAGAGGGATTGGTCTTGCTGAATGCTGGCCTTTCCGCGAATGACAAAGTCCCATGGCTGTGTATGGTATACAAGTTGGCGCTCCTGGGTGAATGTCTCATCTCTCGTGGCCAATTCTTCCTTGATTTCAGCCACTTCTTCGTCTTTGCCGACCGGCTTCGTTTTCATGCCCTTGGTGACTGTTTTGGCGGCAGTGAAGACATTCAGAATGAGTTCTTGGAGATCCTCTATTCTCTGGGATTGATCTTGGATCACTTCGGCTTGATTCTTCAGTTGTTTGCTTTGATCCTGGAGTTGCTTGGCTTGGGCGTCGAGATTGGCTTGCAGCTGCGCGCGCGATTGACGAACAACCTCCCCCTCGGCGTTTTTCAAAGTATCAGTAAACTCCTGGTTGAAGTATCGAGTTGCGTATGCATTGCAAAGTTCTTCGATGCCACAAATGGCTACAGATTCGAGTACCGATTTTGGAATTGTTGTTGGATCGTAGACACGGCGACGCAAGTCGGGTCTGGAATGAAAATGCCGCTCGTGTGCTGCAACTCGTTGCTCCGTCCGCAGGAGACGCCGTGACTGCCCGTCCATCTTCTGTGACATCTCCTGGGTCTCGCTATGGGCCTGGGTGAAGACTGTCTGGAGTCTTGCATCACGTTCTCCGACTCTCTCCTGGAGGTGGTTGATCTGCTGGAATCCGGTTTTGCGCTTGCCGAGTTGCTGCGCCCCAATTTCTCGGGGTCTTTGTGCATCCTGGGGTAAAATTGCTGGT
>Ga0247778_1000995_pt1 | contig 17216 bp, 11 predicted proteins | sample UWRJL049202B5_FD_179939 | JGI IMG/M metagenome (GOLD analysis project Ga0247778, IMG submission 179939) | Plant litter microbial communities from Arlington Agricultural Research Station in Wisconsin, United States - UWRJ-L049-202B-5 | ecosystem: Environmental > Terrestrial > Plant litter >... | reverse complement strand
GAAATGGTGTTCGAGGACTGGGGTATCAAGATCCTGGAGGCTGGAGTCGTCAAGAATTTCTGAGGGGTGTTCGAGGGTTATGAGTTTGTAATTGCGATTCCAAGCATTTTGTATAGATAATGGAGATTCTCCGTGCACATGCTTGGAGGATACCTCCAGTTCTAATTGCAGTAAACATCTTTTTGTTTTGCTATGAAGTCATAAGATCATATATTGCTTCCCCTGTCCCATCTTTCGTTCTCACCCTACACCCAAGCAAACCCTTCCACACTCAACCTATGGCCACAATCTTTATATCTTTCCCATCAACAGTAGATTGATCAACGCCACTGGGACAATTTCGCGGAGGCAGCCGATCCGTATCCACAACACACTCCCCAACAAGCCCACAACTCAAGAAATCATCTTCTTTGCCCTCACGCACCAGCCCAAAAGTCTCGGGCTTCCAAACACCACTTTCTATTTCCAGCGGAAACCGCCTCCCCGAGAAAAATTCCCACCGTTTCCTCGACTTCTCATCCAAAACCGCAAGCGCAGACTTAATCTTCTGCTCCAACTCAGGCATATCAGTATGGATTCTGGTTCCCGTTCCTCGGATCACAAACCACGGTCCATATTCAGCGTAGCTGAACACATGTGGCCCCTTTTCAGCGCCGGGCAATCGGAGAATTAGATCCCCTTCTCTTGCATCGCAAGGTACGAGGGCCAGACGGCCACTAGCTAGTCGCGCAAGTGCTCTGCCATCGACCAGGAATTTATCAAAGTCAGTGGAAAAGTATGCGATGAGATAGTCGACCACTTGGCGTGAGTAGCTGTAGTATTCGTCCTCAAAGTCTCTGATGGACCCTCTCGCATCAGCGTGATGGGAAATATAGCGGTAGAAATCCCAGACTCGGTCTATTCCGTCATTAAGGTCGCTGTGGGAGTGCGGCGGCAGGATATGGTCATCGTTTACAAGCGCCCTCCATGCTTCGTATATGTCTGCGTATAGTTGCACCCGAGTCTTGTGATTCGGTTCGCTGATGTTTCCAACATCTAATATGATGGTATCATGTCGAGCAGAGAACTCTGACTGCTTTTCAGGAGGAATGAGTGTACCTGAGAGCGGAGTACTAACAACAGTGATGGAATCCACGATGTGGCCCAAAAGAATGAGAGTCAAGGGCTTGTCGACCCATACATGGTGCCACTCAAACATTCCATTCTCTTTATAGTCAAGCAATGCCCTAGCCACCGGCCCCTCGACATGAAGCGGCGTTGTCAACTTCGGCTGCCTCCAATCCGGAGCCCATGAAGCCAGACCACTCGAGGAGCCATGATTGCCAATATGAGAAAGAATATCGATTCCAGAAGAATACTCCAGTTCCCGATACGCAAACTCCTCGTAGATTTCTGCGCACGACTTGGAGTAGTCGACTACGAGACTTTCATCGTGATCTCCGGCTGCGAAGCTTAGATGTGCGTATATCATATCCTTCGGGTTCGTGACTCCGAGACCTCTCCTAGCTGGAAGCAAACTCATGATAGATAAAGCGTCATTTCCCTCTTCGTTGCGATACATTTGACGGGTTCTTTGCATCTCAGTCAGTGTTTCAAAAAAAATTCAACCATTTAAGTATAATTTAAATGCAATTTAACTTGAATTGAATTGAGTTTAAATGAGCCTCAAAAAGGCTTGAATTGAGTTGAATATTTTGAATGATTTAAATATAATTTAAATTATTTATACGTGATATATTACTTCTCAATTTAGAAAAAAATAATATAAATATAGATATAAATTTATAATAAAGAGGCCAAAACAAAAAAAGAATATATCATATCCCTTCAAATAATAATTGTCATCTAATAATAAGGAGAAGAAGAAGAATTATATTTGTTATTTTTCTACAAAAAAAAGAATCTTGTAATTAAATACTAGATGTAAAATCTAAGTAGATCATCTGACGAGTAACAATCACCTGATTTATTACTACAATAAATTTATAAATAATATATAATATTATATAATTTGGTAATATATCTATAAATAATCATATAATTCTTTTTTAATTTATTATATAAATTATAATTATAATTCAAATAATTAATTATTTTAAATATATATAATATTATTATAATTTTATAATAATTTTATCTTAATTCTATTAAGAATTTATATTTTTATACTAGCATTCAACCACGTGATATATCATTTAAATCATATTTAAATCCAATTTAATTGTAATTTAAATTGAGTTAAATGAGGTCTAAAAAGGCTTGAGTTGAATTGAGCTATAGGCTTTACTCAACTCAACTACTTAAATTTTATACACTGATCTCAGTTATGCTCCTGTAAGCCGTGGCACAAATCTCCGGATCCGGCGCAGGATTCCATGGCTTATCATCAGAGTGTGATAAAAGAAGCATATCTGAAAGGATGTATGGTTTCTGGCTCTGTAAAAACCCATAAATATACTCCCAAGTCCAGCGAAACCTACCATACTGGATCCAAGGCTCTCGCGAAAACACAAGCTCTTGAAACACCCAGACCCGACGAAACCACTCCTTTCCCAAGAACAACATAGCTATCTGCACCATATTATGATTCTGGCCTGAAGCTGGGGCACTCAGCATTTCCTCTGCCCCATCATCGAACGGCCCAAGGTAAATCACCGTGACTCGCGCAAGTCTATAAATATCCGGCATCATCGAAATCTGCACGGCTTTCTCGTCGTCATTTTCTTGGTCAATGCATACGGCATCAATCCAGAGCCGAATTACTCTTTCTTTGTCCCTTATATCTTGGAGCGCGGAGTAGAGATTTGCGGTTACGTTGACGCTCAAATCATCGATCCAGATTGTGTTGGGTTTCGTGGTGCTGCCCCATGCGTATGAGAGGGCAATGTAATGATCTACGATATCGTATGCGCAGGCTGAGAGGGTAGTGTGGATTAGGCTGCAGCGTATTTGGGTGCTAGAAGACAAGGCTGGTTGGAGAAGCAGCAATCTGATGCTGTCGTTTTCAGACAGCGTTGAGTAAATGTAAGAGTGACCTAGATTCGCTGGAACGGACGCCGCTGAGACCAGTTCCATAATTATCTAGCAGGCAAGGAATAATAAAGTCACTTTGAAGGCGAGAATTAAAAATATAATGAGGCTACTTAGATTTGTGGCTGTGCTTTTCAAGTGAAGTGAACTATTCTATGGCGTTTTTGGACCAATCACAGAATTTGCCCAGACGCCAAAATAGAGACTGGCCAATGAGCTTCAACAAAATAGGAACAAGAAATCCCGCAATTCGGTGTCCCATAATGCAGTAGTCAAAATAAGTGGAGCTCCTTCAGCAAGAAGTTGTGGGGATGTTTAAGGGGGTGAGTCAGGTGATCTCGACGGCAAATTGCACTCTCTTCATCCTAGAAGCAGTACCACTAACTAATTGGCCCTTTAGGTCTCGCTTTGGTCCAAGACTTCAGTAAAATAGCACCTAGGGCTTCACAATTCAAAGATGTAGCCATACTTCCACAACAGCAGCATTAGGTCCATCCCCCTCATCCCGAAACCTCATTCGCTTTCTGTATCTCTTCACAACAGCACCCGTTACGCACCTGTTACCCTATACCCATATCTATCAAAGGCACCCGACCATACTCCTCTCAGTTGCCAAGCGCGATCAAAGGTAGTCCCACACATATCCTGACTTTCCCTGTGGGATACGTGTGGGCCGCAGCATCCACCAAAATTCTTCTGCCGCACTCTCATTGCGACAGTCTGTCAACTTCATGATGGGGGACAGACCGAATGATATACATACTCCGGCCAAAGTATCTAAATACTTCAATAATTCAAGGTATTTTTGCCAGATTCAAATATCGATATAAAAATTTTATAAAAATTTTGTAATAAATAATACCAGATATTTATAATTTTTTCCTACATTTATAAAAAATAAATATCGAAATAATAATTTTTAATTCTCTAAATTTCGGGGTTATATTTAATAAATTTTTTCCGTCTAAATAATATAATTAAAATTTCAAAACAATATAATATATAGGTTATTCGTCTGATCTCGGTTTCTATAGATAGTGCGATCATCTATTAAATAATATAAATCCCTCCTTAGAAAACATTTGTACCATGAATTTTTAGATTTAGATTGGTTTTGTTCTATAATTACTACAAAAAATAACCTATCTTAAATCTAAATAATAGTTACAATAATTATATGATTAAATATATATTATTATTATCCGAAAAAATTTAGTGGGATTTATCCAACTTTACCTTACTATATCTTACAACTTAATCTGCACAAGCCTTGATGTTGTATAGGACATTCGAGTGTCCTTGGGCTGTTTTCGGGTACGCGGCCAGTGGGATGAATGAAGGCACGGGAATGACATATCGCCAAGATCATCAGCTTTCATCGTGTCTACCAGAGCCTTGGAAACTTCTTCAGCTGAAATTTCTTTCCGCGCAAGCAACCGCTCGTAAACCCAGTATCTTATGTCTGGTGCCATGTCAGTTTTTCTGGCTATCTGGAACAGGTAGATCGATATCGGAATCTCGACATGAGCAATTTCCATTTCCGTCTTCGGACCTGAGCGGTCGCGGCTATAGCTTGAGCTGTGGGTGAGCCAGGATGAGCAAGAGGCGAGCTATGGTGAGTAGACAGGGGCATGTTTGGGCTCCTCGGCTACAACTGCCACGGGCTAAAATTGGAAAAGGTAAGTCAAGGATGATTTTTGGGGCCAGTTCTGGATCTATGTTCGAAAGAGCCCGGCGGAACCCCACCTACTGAACTTCGCAAATTCGGCTTCATCGTATGCAAGCACATACCGATTTGTTAAGCGCTCGCTCAACTCTCTACTACAAGAAATCCTACTCAAAACAAAAAACACTGTTCCGTAATAGCAGTCAGTCGACGATTCTATACAGTATCAAATGGCCCACGGACGACAACACAAATCCCGGGAGTCAAGGTTTAGCACTACTCATGAGCATGCTACCCAATATACAGCGCCACTAGATCCTTCCCCTGGGTAAGGTGTTTTTCAGGCAAGACCACGCAAGAAGGGCGGTACCCCAATTGTGCCGAGGGTTACGACAGCTACTTTACTGGGCTTGCCACAGCCGAAAGCCTAGATGGACCGGCTTGTTTGAAGCCAGAACCCTCAATCTACCACTCTGGATTCGATCCTCTTGACTGTCGCGACGGCGACCATTCCTCTATAGGGGCATCGCGTTGACTGAGATACGACGGGAGCTCAGCTCAGCTCCCTCTTCTCGCCGTCGCACCATCACGATCCTCACGGCAATACTCTCTCAGTGAATACAACAATGGGTAGCCTGCCCTTACACTCCTTTCATGCGATATGACCTGGCTAATGGAATTAATACCTCACGACGATATAGCTAGCTTCTGCCTGGCTACGCCGTAGTATTACCTGTCGAGGGAAGGATCTCGGTGAGCTCTCTTGGGACGGTGGAGACGACGACATGCGCTAATGCCTTGATCTAGACTGATTTATGGCAAGTAGGACCGATTTCAGTTCAACATGGCTGTAGCAGGTGGCAGTCTGTATGATAATAGCATTATCGAATCTTCTGCTAAGCCAAATGGGTCACAAGCAGGCAGGCTGACGTGGAAGATGGCACGGAGACACGTCATACGACCTGGGGAGGAGCTCGATCGGCCTTTCCAGGTTTCTTTAAACGTACCAGGATCGGCAAAGAGACAGCGTAGAATCTCGTGTTCTAATTATTATATGTCACGAAGCACCTCTATCTCTATGTCCTTTCCAAAGCGTTAGGCATGCGTTCTAATAAGGAGGCGTTCGCAGAGGTTAGAACCTCTCACAGTGCTATGGCACATTCCGAGGCGCGGTTAGTAACATTGCGGCCTAAGAGAAAACGTGTCCCATAGGAATTAGATGAGAATAAGATGATACTCAAGATGAAGAAAGAGGGATACTGATGGGAAGAGATTCATTATGCCCTCCCTGACCGAACTCCAGGGGCAATCCAGGTATAGTACTCTACGAAACTCATAAAATAGCCATAGAGGAAGTGATAGCCCAAACTCTAAGCAATTTCCAATAACTAGTAACACCTTGGACACTGTCTCTTCTCTGCTACACCTGCAATAGCAACATCCTCAGCAAGTTAACAACTTCAATAGGAGAATGGATCTTCGCCAAGTCCCCAGGCAGGACTTAGCCCGTAATACGTACGCGCGGGGGAATATGGTCCGTCCTAGACGCGATTAGGCTTTCCACGCAGGTAGACAGGTAGCTACTTGGTTCAACTGGGATGAAATGTCTAAATAGAATCTTATCCTGCTATTAGGCAGTCTCGACTCGGGAGCAAATATAGTCGGGGGAAGTGGCGAGGGGGGATGGGGGTGAATCGGATGCGTGGAGTAAAACAATACAAAGAAAATAAAGAGGTTGTCATTGAAAGCAGACATAAGGCGCAACACCTTAATAAGAAGCAATTCATATATTATATAACAAGTCACACGTTTATTGGCATCCATAGTATTATTATATCATACAGTTTTCCTCGCACCTTTTATAGAAAAATGAAATGAAAAATTACTAATAATACGCGATATAATCCGAACTCCTAAGTCCTCGCCTATATAATTGACTATTCCTCCTTCTATAGACGGCTAATTGCCGTGTTAAACGCCATAATCGTCTTATCGTATATTATATTATAGTCGTGGAATATACCTATAAAGATGTTCCTATCTCTAATTAGAAAGAGAGTAAATTAGAGCTTACGAGCCAGCGGTTTGAGGTTCTCGAACTTCGGTGCAAACTCCACGATAATGTTCTCGAATCGGTTTTTTCCTATATCCCCCACCTTATTCCGAGCAATTTCTATATATATCCTAGTATACTAACCTCTTAGTATATTTGTCTTCGATCTCACCACCTTACTAGGCTTTTGCCTGCCTGTACCTTCGTAGCCATATCGAATGCACATCTATACGAAGACGTAGAAAAAAGACTCAAGGTCGTGCCGATATATGTGACCTTTGCCTTTAAGAACCTCGATCGCCATGAACTGCATAGTGCCAGTTCGATTGACTTCCAAACACTCGCGTGCAGACCCTGCCAACTACACCAATGTTCTTGTAGATCGATCTTCATCCCGATTTTGGTTGTGTTCTCTAATGACAAGTATATTAGTTCAGTCGTGTTCGCTGTCCGGGAAGGCAGCGTCGGCGGGAGTGAGGAGAATGTCAAGCTTACGATTAGTCTCCGAGCCCCTTAACACTTTATTCGCTGATGTGTAGTATCTACGCCGAAATCCGCCCCTTGAATTGAGGGTTCTGGCCACCCGCTCTAGCGACTCTCTACATCCTGGGCTCTTGACTTTTCATAGCTATCCCTCGCGTTGTTCACCCAGGACTTCCTTTCGAAGTATCGTTCGTAGAAGCCTCCGGCATCGTAGGAGACGTGCCTGGTACTATAAGAGTTCCTCGTGTAATCGCTGATGAACTTCATCGTGTGTCTCTTCAATCCCCTCTGAGAAGCTGAGCTGGATCGTAGTAGTGTGTCGAAGACGGCTTTCTCGAAGGCAGTCGGAGGCCTGATAGGATTTGTTCGTGCAGCTAGATCATGCCAAGTATTCCCATCATTCCAGGTCGGTGTATCGATTTTATTCCTGTATCTAATAAAAAATCCTATTCTTGTTTCCCGTTTAGGTTAGTAAGCTTGCTGCTCTTGCTCAGCTCACCCGTCGGCTCAGTCGACTCGCCTAGGAATCTGAGCACCCTGGGGCACCTTGGGGCACCCTGAGCAACTCCCCTGAGCACCCTGAGCATCCCTGAGCACCCTAAGCAGCTCGCCTGAGGAAGCCTGAGCCTGCCGGAGCAAGATTTACTGGAAACGGACAGGAAAGACGCTTTGACAGCGCTCAACCCATGCCGGTTAACGTTTCCTTTGGCTAGTCTTCTTTGGGGGTCCTGGGAACCTACCTTCGCATGTTACCCCAAAAGATGCGTGGGGTATATTTCAGCTGTTTTTTTAATTTTTTTTTTTAAGAAGATCAGTTACAAATCATATGTGGTAACACGAATCGACGCCAGGAACAGGTTCCATTCCCTGAGAAACCCGGATCTCGTGTATGGGACTAGAGGCCTATGGTTTTGGCTGAGGTTTATTGCTATTTGGGTATCCGGATCTATATGGATACACAAAGAGGATGCTTTCACCGACTATTGGAAACCACCGAATGCTGCGTGGCCTGGCCATCAAGTGAGAAGTGTTATGAGTTTACGGCGTTGGCAAGCAATACACTGAGCATTCAGGCTATATACGGCAGATCCGGATCATAAATTTCAAGCTGTCTTTAATCGATTAGAGTCTTTTAATACGCATATTCGGGAGGTTTCGCGATCGCTTTGGAGCCCGGGCAGAGATTTAGCTGTAGATGAAGCTAAGCGGGAGAGTGCTACAATATATGTTGAGGACTTGGTCCAGTTCGCCCGGGTGCTTCTGACCACAAAGGAGATGAATTTCCCGCTCGGTTGGTCTCGGATCCAATTAATTCTCTTCTGCCAGCTTGCAGGCATTACCGGAAATCGTTCAGAAGCTTTGCTTCAGCTTCGGTACCGCCACCTAAAGTTGGCTTTGATTATCCCGGCCCGCAACTCTTTATTGAGCTGACGGTCGAGTTCACCAAGGGGTTCCTAGGTGTGACGGATGCGTACGTTGATTTATTTGCCCTTCCTCTTGCTCGCGTGTGAACTAATGAATCCTTAGTAATGAATTTAAGATCCCGGAGATCATCTACGACCCGACACTCGTGCTCAGCCCTCATACCTTCTTGCTCGGCATGCTCTTTAAAGTTCAGGCATTCCAATCTCCTAGCATTGTCTCCCCTGAAAAGCTGTACAGTTTAAATATCCTTGAGGGATTGAATGAGCAAAAGCTCTAGCTCAAGGACGAGTTGAGCGACGATTTTGTGTTTTGCAAAACCGTTGAGAGGGCTTGTGGCGTTGCGTTGGCACAGCAGTTGCAGCTGTCTTCTAATTCACTCTGTTACCGGATGAAGATAGGCGGCCAGATCATAGGCTTTGCCCAGGTGACGAAGCCATATGTCCTCCGCGATGGGGCTGCTAAGGCGCTGAAGGAGAGTCGTAGGTATTGACCTCCACGCCTTACGAACCTTTAACTAATCTCAAACTTTGCATAGCGGATGTCAGCGACTCCATGCAGAATCTCATTCTTCAACATTCAAGCATCGACACCTCCCTTACACATTACCTCGATCGAAATATCAACGTGGACGTTCAAAATATCTATCGCGGCCAAGCGTCTCAAAGAGACCTAATGAGGTTCGCATGTTCAATGAGCCGTTCGATCGATCCTCGCCGGCCACGGAAATTGACCACTGCGCAATCTAAGTCGGTTAATTGCCTTCTATACATTCTCAAGTTGGATCGTCGCGTAGCGAAATCATCAATAGTCCAAAGATGTCCTGGGGGGAGGATAATGGAGAAGAAGACAAGTATCAAAAAGCTGTTCGTCGCCACACTATACGTGACGCGAGATTATATTCCACAAAAAAACAGGAATACACTCTCGACCCCTGCAAAAACAACTTTGGCCCACTTTTTCTGGCCTAATCCAGGATTATGCTTCCGAATGTAGTAACTCCGTGCCTAACTCCATGTCAACTCTCTTTAAGAGAGTATTATATTGTAATTGTGCGAGATGAGATGATCTTTCTCTATCGCTATGTCGCCCCCACCCGCGAGGCCCTCCCCCATTCTTAAGAGGCCCGATTTTATGATTTTTTTCGTGAAGTTCAATATTCCTTATTAGCTATCTCGCGACCCCGCTTAAGCCTACGTAAGCTCGCGCTCGCGCACGTCCATTTATGATTCTTTTCTTGAGCGCGTAAAAGTATATCTTCACCTGGGTCCTGCGCAGCCAGCTCTACGCCCTACAGCCAGCTCTATATCCTGCGCAGCCAGCTCTGGGTCCTGCGCAGCTAGCTCTACGCTCTGTAACCAGCTCTACGTCCTGTAGCCAGCTCTACGTCACGCAGCCAGTTCTACGTCCTATAAACAGCTCTACGTCCTATATAGCCAGTTCCACGTGACCACGTCCTATATAGCTAACTCTACGTCCTACGCAGCTAGCTTATACGTTCTATAAGTAGCTCTACGCTCCGCGACTAGCTAGAAATACCCTTAGAACGCCCAGGTTGACCGCTTAATCTAGTTGTACCAATCGATTCAAAACCCTATGAATTGAACCTTGAATGAATCGGTAAATAATTGATTCAGATTCATTGAATGTGAATCCGCAAGTTGATTCATTCGATTCAAGAGGGACGAGGTCGATTCAGGGTTCAAAGTGCTCAAATTCCAGCCCTATTCGATGGTAGGTGTGAGTAATTCAGAGCAGGGATGCTATATTCACGAGATGACGAAATTAGTACAGTACTTAGGTGCGATTAGGAGTTTGCCTTAGTGTTCGAGGTCTGCGAGCCTTACCTAGCATGCGGTAGCGAGAACAGTCTAAGAATCAGCCTCCTGTCGTGGCAGCTTCGGACTTGGTCATAGCTATACCCGGACATGCTAGCGACCAGTAACAGTGACCTACGTGGTGTTGAATCGTCGATGCTCAGTCACTTCGCCACGTCGCGCTACCTCCCCTGTCGCATGATTGGCAGCTTTTCGAGCAGCTCGAGCAGCCACATCTGCTAGCCAGAACCCACAGAGGTAACTGCTCTACGCTTCACACATCTTGCCTATATTCTTAATAAAATTTTTTTTTACTAGAGTCCTGTCAGATTCTTCTCCTCATGCGTCTTTTGCATCTTGAGGCTGACGGCGAGTTCAGCTTGGCCGAGTATACGGGAAATAATGCCCCACCTTATGCGATTCTGTCTCATACTTGGGGAGCGGATCACGAAGAAGTTACCTTTAGAGACTTGACAGAAGGAACGGGCAAGAACAAGGCGGGTTATCGCAAGCTTTACTTCTGCGGAAAGCAAGCTGCAAGGGATGAACTGCAGTTCTTCTGGGTGGACACCTGCTGCATAGACAAATCTAGCAGCGCTGAGCTTTCCGAGGCGATCAACTCCATGTTCCGGTGGTACAAGAATGCGGTTATATGTTATGTCTATCTGTCCGATATTTCGATTAGCAATTCTGTCGGCAACGAACCGTCTATTCAGCAAATATGGACTCCAAATTTTCGGCGGAGTATATGGTTCACTCGGGGATGGACGCTCCAAGAGCTTATCGCTCCTGCAAATGTCCAATTCTTTTCGGTGGAGGGCGAGCGACTTGGCGATAAAGGCTCGATGGTGCAAGAAATCCATGAGATTACAGGAATCGACGTCCAAGCCTTGCAAGGAAAACCTCTGTCCCAATTCACTGTTGCTGAGCGAATGTCGTGGGTAGGAAGACGCGAGACGAAGCGCGAAGAGGATGCGGCGTACTCTCTACTAGGAATTTTCGATATCTACATGCCGCTTTTATATGGAGAGGGGGCAGAAAGAGCTTTTTCTCGGCTGAAGCAGGAGATTGAATACTCAACTAACATTGAGAAAATTCTTCAAAGGACTAATGCCCTCATGGTAAAAGCTAAAGATACTTTGCGTTCACAATCATTGGTAAGTTTTTTGTTTTGTTTTTTTTTTTGGCTCTGATAGTTGCAGTTGAAGCTCTTTACTGACGCTGAGATAGTTCACGTATTTCGCGATGCCATGGCTAGTAGCGACGGGACTATTTAGTATGCCGATGGTACTACCATTCTATCCAAGCATGAAAACGTTCTTGCTTTCCTACATCACAATATCAATCTTCATTATTGCGATATCAAACGCGAATTATTACCCAATTCGAAATATTCTAAGTTCGATCCGCAGCTTAGCGGAGAAGTTATTTGAATGGTTCGCAATCAATGTCCTCCGAAGAACTCCTGCCACATATAGAAGAGGTAACCCGTATAGGAGCCATTGGATATTGTAAATAAACTAATTTTTTGAACAGATGACATTGAACTCCAACAGCCTCCGACTTAACCGTGGGGTGAGGAGGTTATATATATATACTTTATATTGCCACTGCAGGGTGCCATAGATATAGTGTTTAATGCTTAGATTAGTTTGGTAAACCGAATACCACGAGTGGCGCATGGAAAATCTCGTGGTGTGCTGGGGAGAGTGTTATGGTACCGATCTGGGGTTCTGTCCAACCCCTGCAGTGGCTTTTAAGGCTTTTGAGCCTCCTTTTGTATATAAACTCCGATGCCTTTTGCATCCTCTTGAGCCCTCCGTGTTTGTCTTATCAATACAATCAGTACGTCTTATTGGTTTCCCTGACAACAAGGATACAAGTGGTGGCTCGAGCCTACGCAGCAAAAGAACTACCCGAATCTAAGCAAAATGGCTCTTGATATACTCTCAATACCTTCTATGTCCGAAGACCCGGAACGGCTGTTTTTGGGAGCAAAGATCACGGTTTCGGATCGACGTAATCGCCTAGGCATCTATATATTGGAGGCTTTGGAGTGTTTGAAGTCGTGGCTAGGGATTGAGAGCTTTGGTAATGATGAAGAAGAAGATAGACTTGATTAGGGAGAGGAGGTTGGGATTCAGGATGCTAGGGAGGTGATACTAATTAAATGAGAAGATAAAATTTGTAGGCAATACGCCGTATTAGGTCGTGCTGGAAATCCGGGTTTCTCCTTATAGATATAGAGAAGAAATCTTCTATAAGATCCCGCCGCAGTTCCAGGCCAAGGAAGACTGCTATACTGATTATATTATTTATATTATCTAAATAATAACTAATAAGAGTGCTTAAGTTCCTATACGCTATAAACTTCATAACCTATCCTAGTAAATAACCGCTGTCTATTACTAATTAGCCTATTATACTATAAGTTTATTTAAAGTAAGTATCCCTTATTATTTACCTTAATAAGCGTTTCGCGACGAGTAGTATAGAGTTTTATCCCTCTTATAAAACTAGCCCTTTTAGCCTAATCTAAATACTAATAGCCCTATATAGTCTCGTTTTTAGTCTTCTTAATTAGTTTATTTATAAATATCTCTAAAAAGACTGGATTATTTAATATTTCGTCCGTATAATCTATAAACTAGTACTTTTTACCTAGTAATAGTCTAGTAGTAAAAATATCCTTAATGTAAGGGCAGAAATACAACCATAAATGGAGGGAGTTCAATTGGTGTAGAATTGACTAAAGAAGCAAGAACTAGCTACAGGAAACGCCTTATATGCATGTGGTCACGTGTCTGCGAACCACGTGCCACACCCCCTTTTCCACTACAACATTAATAGAGCTATAGTCCCTAAACGCGCCAGCTGAGATAATAATAATAAGGAGAAATAAAAGGCTATTATTAGAAAGAGGAGGCACGGGCTTTAACCTCTTATATAATAGATATTTTAGTTTATATATAAGTTATTAGTAATTTACTTAAGCCTTAGCATATATATTCTTAACTTACTTTTTTAGGGTATCTTATATTCCTTTAATAAACTCTCTTCAAAAACTTATTTTAATTTCTAGCTTTTTATCTTTCTATAAAACTCTATAAATAAGATTCTATTAGAGATAGTTAGCACTAATAAAATTCTATTCCGCCTTAGATATAGTATCTTACCTTATTATAACAAGGTGTTCCAGTGTTACGAACGGTACCCAAGGAAAGGATAATTCTCAGTATAGACAATATGGCCCTGAGGCTCGGCAGTGGGGATACCGCACAAAAAAACCGATGTTCGGAAGTCACGTGACAAAATATACCCTAGAAATTATATAAAAGATTCCTTAGATTCCTGGATTCTTTTTAGCAAAAAAAAATCTAAGGGATCCAGGATTTTTATTAAAAAGGGATTTATAAAATATAAAAATTTTATATAAGATTAGATTTTTATTTATTAAATAAAAATTTTATATTCAATTTAAATAATATTTCAATATATTGATATTTTTATATTTATAATAACTATACCAGTATTATGAATAATTCTTTTCCAAAAACCTTAGACACAACCCCAACGCACGCGCTGAGTCAGCAACCCAGAGCAATCGTTATATCCAGCCTACGTTAGTTTTTCCTTCGATTTTATATATATAGTTTCAGGGCGTCTACTGAGCCGGCTTAAACTAGCAGCTATAATTAAGCAGTTCGCTCTCTCCTATAGTTTATAATATATCGCACTTTAACAGTTCAATTGTATCCCCTTAAAAATAGGGTCACTAATCCGATAAAAGCTATTTATAAACGTTATCTATTTATATAAATACTGCCTGTCTATATAAACGCTATTTATTTATTTGTCTATTTACGAGACTGCTAGTTTAGCTTAGTACTTAAGGAAAGCAGGCCATCGTCGCCTATATATTTACGAGGGTAGTTTACATCAGGACCCCCACAAAGTATCGGATTAGTGGGATTCTCGGCTAATCCTAGGATTATGTCAAAATCCTAATGGATTTCCATCCTCGTTGGGATTAGTGCGATTGGCTGAGATTTTTAAGATTAATAACTTTTTTTCAGATTTTTAGGATTAGCAAATATCCTGTGCATCCAAATGTTTATTTATACCAAATTTAGATGCAAGGATACTAGATCCTATATAATCAGTTTTCTATTATACAATCGATATTGAATATTGATATTTACTAAATCTGAACTTCATTTTATTATATTAATATAATATACCAAATAATATTATATTAATATAATACGAATATATACATGCATAAATTTTTAAAAAAAATTCGATGCAATTAAAAATATTTATATTAGCGTAAATAACCATAATATAAGGGTTTAAGCGAGTCTATTATGTGGTCCGTGCACCAATTAAAAAATTAAATAAAAAATTTAAAAAATTTAAAATTAAATTTTATTACTATTAATAAAAAGTTTCTATTTATAAAAACTAATTATTAAAATTAACAAAATAAATTCCTAATCGGGTCAGATTTTTAAAAAAATTAAGATTTTTAAATAAGAATTGCTAATCCTGCTAATCTGGTCAGATTCTTAGCTAATCGCGGGAAACTCGCGAATCTGCTAAGCCGATTTTTTCCGAAAAATGTGAAGGTGCTGATGTAGCTAGTTCTAAGTATACTAAGCTACGCTCCTTGATATTATACGTTGCCTTATATATTTCTTATAACCTTATAGAAGTATAGTAATATATTTTTAATAAGGCACTTGAATCTATATAATACCCTTTATAGACATACTTATAATAGTTATATTATTATAAAAGCTTCTCTATATTAATATAGTTCTTTATTATTAAGAATATAAGTATCTTTTCCTTTATTAATAGCGAAATCGTATATCTAAGCACGTCTTTAATATACTATCTCTCTTATTAGTAAATAATTATATATTAATACTTTAGAGTAAGCTGGCCTATAAGTATTATAGCAGTGGTGAAAAGGGGGTGTGGCACGTGGTTCGCAGACACGTGACCACACGTATATAAAGCGTTTTCCTGTAGCTAGGCTCTTGTTCTTTAGTCAATTCTACACCAATTGAACTCCCTCCATTTATGGTTGTATATCTGCCCTTACAGTATATTTATAAAAGCTATTAAATTATAAACTTCTAGAGGAATAGTAAATTTAGTCTTATATTATTATATTAATATAAGTTTTTATATCTTATTCTATATTATTTAATAGTTACTCTTTTTAGTTTTTTATCTAATCTATTAAGAGTTAAGTATCTAATAACTTTAGTAATATACTTCATATCTTCTATATTATATAAGTCTAATCCTAAATATTTCCTTTTATACTTAAGATATAATAGTACTTATTATTCTAGACTTGACTTTATAATATTAATAATATATACTTCCTAAAAATCCTATAATATATTATATTATATTATAGTTAGCTAGTGATGCAGTAAATGCTGTATGTGTATGTTATGACGGTTCGGTTCTTGGAGCGTCATGGTCACATAATAAATCATATGACGCCCAACCGTCACCTGTATATTAGTTTCATTTTTTTTCTCTTTCTTAGTTCTTTATTTTTAAATTTTAAAAAATATCAAATATTCTAGTTTCACGATCTATTATATTTATATTATCTAAAGGTTATTATAATTATATTTAGGAAAATATTTTAATATTTTATAAAATAATGTCCATTCTAAAAAATTTTAATTATTTTTTGAAATTATCCATTTTTTATAACAAAAAATTATAAAATATTAAATAATAACCAAATCCCTCAAGAAATTGTTTTTTTCGATAATAAATACCCCATAATTTTTATATAAAGCTGCTAGTATAATTATAATAATAAAAAGAAAAAATAATCTCGAGAATTATAATAATATATTTAAATTGGAATATTTTATTTTAATAAATCTTTTGAGATATAAAACGTCCTAATTGCTAACAAAGATAATACTTTTATTTCTCTTTCGGATTTCAACGATTTTTTAATTTATAATAATTTATAATATTTTATGTTTTTTTTATTTATTTTATTAAATTCTAAATTTTATTTTTTGCTAATAATTTATATAATAAATTAAAATAATTTTATTTATAAATAAATTTTTAAAATTTTTTTTTGAAAATATAAAATTAAAAAATTTTGAAAAATTTTATAAAAATTATTATAAAATATAAATCTAAATTATTAAATAAATTTAATTCTTTATATTGCCCAATTCTTGAATCTAATTATCGAATAATCCCTAAAAAGAATTATATAAAATATCAAAAATAATTTAAAATATAAAATTCTAATATTTTTAATTAATTTTATATCGAAAATTTTATTTTTATTATATCAAAATATATATAATATTTTTGTTAATTTTATTTTTAGAGATCCAATTAATCTCTCCGAACTAGTTTGGAAAAACCTAGGGTTTATATTTTATATAAATTTTTTAATAAAGACCAAAATATTATATATTAAATAATAATTTTTTTTTTAATTATATAAAATATATAAAACTATTTGAAAATTAATAAAGCCCCCCAGTGTTCCAAGAAAATTATTATATTTCAATTTTTCAACAATAATATTACAAATTTTTCATTCGAATTCTAAAAAATTTAAATAAAGGAGAAATTTGTTTTTAATATCAATTATTATTTTATCAAATAATATTATTAATATTTTATTAAATAAATTATTATTAATAAAATTAATAAATATTTAATTAATAATAAAATAAAA
>Ga0247778_1000993_pt1 | contig 17286 bp, 18 predicted proteins | sample UWRJL049202B5_FD_179939 | JGI IMG/M metagenome (GOLD analysis project Ga0247778, IMG submission 179939) | Plant litter microbial communities from Arlington Agricultural Research Station in Wisconsin, United States - UWRJ-L049-202B-5 | ecosystem: Environmental > Terrestrial > Plant litter >... | reverse complement strand
CTCCACCCCTCCCCCACCCGTTCCTCCCCCCCCTCCGGCATCGAAGTCCTAGAAACCGAAAACTTCCGCCTACAATGCTTCTCCACTCTCACCGGCACGAAATTCCTCCTATTCACCGATCCGAACCAGCCGAACACGGATAAGATTGTGGGCAAGGTGTATGAGTTGTATGCGGATTATGTGATGAAGAATCCGTTTTATAGTCTGGAGATGCCGGTGCGGTGTGAGGGGTGGGAGAGGAGGCTTGTGAGGGAGATGAGGGGGTTGAATAGTCGGTGAGGGGGCGGGGGGAAAAGGAACGAAAGGAAAGGAAAGGGAATTTGATGTGATATTATGCGATGGTATAGGATTTGAAGCAGGGAGGAGAAGGTGTGGGGATGGACGGATGGAATATTGATAAAAGGGTGGCGAGGGTTGAGATCAGGAGGGAGGTCCTACGATGTGAAGGGTAGATTTTGGTGGAAGCCTCCGACGGCGTGTCTAGACAGCTAAGCAGAACGAGAAGTCTGGCTTGGGCATACAATGTAGACTGGGGTTTTGGGAAGAAGAATGGGGACGAAGGCAGGCTAGAAGTCCTTCCATAAACTACCATTTCATGGCGAATTCTATTGGTACATCCCAACGCCATCAATAATGCTATACCGCCAACACCTCTGCTCTGCCTATGCTAGATCCATCTTATCCGCATCATCAGTCTTATCATCTTTCTTGTCCCCCTTCGACGCACTCCCACTCGCCTCCCCATCCTTATTCAACAACGGCTGCGCAGCTTCATCTTCCTCCTTGATCTCAGGTAACGCCGCCTTAGCATCCGCGTCCGCCTTCTCCTTATTCTGCTTCTCTACTCGCGCCTTCTCTTCTTCCATACTCATCCGTAGCGCAAGAGCCAACTCGGGGTCCACGCTGGGATCGATACCGAATTCGAAGCCGCCTCCGTCGCCACCTTCTGCTCCTCCACCCATTCCTGCTGCACCGCTTGATCCATCACCGTTTAGTATTGGGCTGGTAACAAGTTGATCGCTGAGGAGTCCTGGTCCTGGTGGAATGATAGCAAGATGTGATCCATCGCCGCTCTTGACAGCCTCGTTGAATGCAGTTAACTTCTTAGTCGTATCATCGTCCAGCTCGCCGAAAGCTACAAAGTCAATCGAGACATTTGTCTTCTTCATCTTCTTGGCTAGCTTGATGAGAGTCTTGTCATCTTCGGGGATTGGACTGCAGGTGAAGACGATAACCCGTTGGCGTTGCGACTTGTTTTGTCGGTGTTTGAGCGCAAGCTGTCATTTCAAGTCAGCTTCCATAGCTCTCATATCCATAGCATCAACATACCCCAGCAATCTGAATGCCCGTAGCCAAATGACTCTCCCCTCTAATCTTCGACTTCGTGCGATGTAATCCCTCCAATATCTTTCCATGGTCTGTCGTCAGAGTGACCAACACCTCTGGGCCCTTGCCGCCCATGCTCATCAGTCCCACGGAGGATTCAGGGTTGCCTTGGGTAATGGCGGAGAAGATTAGTGAGACGGCGTCGGATTGTGCTTCGAATCTGGTGGGTGTGTAGTCTCCGTTTCGACTGCTCTCGCTGTTGTCTACCACTACCATTACTGCTTCGAGACCCATCTTGCTAGCTTGGCCTCTTGAAGAGGGCTTTGATCTTGTGGGGGATACGTAGAGTCGGAGGAAGGGATTTGGGTAGATGCGCAGATATGTGGTTGAGGATTTATGGTGTTGATAAACTTCGATGTTCAGGTTTAGGTTCAGGCAAGCTGTGGTTGCGTACTGTGAAAGATCCCTGTAGCTCGGAGCTTGAAAAAGGGCGCTAGTGGCTTTGAGGGAAGCGGCGGCCATCGTTTGTTTACTTTCGAGATTCACACCACTCACCAGAACATTTTCAAGTATCACTCATAATACTCCTTGAAATCGGAAATCCACGCCTGCACTTCGAATATTCCGCATCGAATTCACAAAAACTCTTACCATATACCCCGCCTAAAATCCACAACATGGCGCCGACGCGGTCCAAGAAGACGGCGCGCAAATCCACAGAATCAACAACCAGCTCGGTAGACATGCAAGGCTTTCCAGCACCCCCTCATATGGTCCCAACGAAAACGCGCAGTCCTGTGAAGACGCCATCGCAGAGGAGTCCGATTAAAAAGGCAAGAATGGGCATTACATTGGGCCAGAAACAAGCATTGATCGACAACCTACAACTTGAAAGTAAACTGCCCCGCGAGCATTTCTCTGGAATGGCCCAAGAATTATACTGATTTGCTTGCGAATAGTTACGGAACGCGCCAGGAAGCTTCGTGCACAATACATGCTCCAAGCACAGGGATTACGATCGCGTATTGAGATTCGAGTTAATCGAATTCCCACCGCACTACGACGAGCAAATATGGGAGAACTCTTTATAAAGTACAGCGAGACAGCGCAGAGGACCGCGAATAAGAGTCCTCAACGGGTGGCGAGGACTTCACCGGCCAAGATGAAGCAAATCCAAGACCATTCGCGCGCGAGTCCGTCTCCATCAAGGCCTCAAAAACGACTGAGGCGAGTTCTACAGTATGCAATTAGGTGTAAATATGCTAACATTAGTAGTGATGACATATCGTCTGGTGACAAGGAGAATGAGGATATTGAGAACCCCAAGAAACGAACACGCGGTGCTCCGGTTCCGCCTGCTCGCACCACGTCCCGAGCCAAACTACAAACACAAGTACTTTCCCCAAGATCCGCCAATTCACGGACTATTACGCGTTCTCCAATTCGACCATCACCATCAAAATCGAATTTGGCGCGTCCAGTATCACCTCTGAAGCCAGCTGCACCAGTGCCAGCGGGAGGAGCTGCCGGAATACTCACGAATATGGTTGAGAAGGCCAAGTCAACAAGAGGTGCAGCTACAAGAAAGGCGCCAGAACCAGCGAAGACCACAGGCGTGGGACGAGGCAAGAGAGCCGCGGCGCCAGCTCCAGCACCAAGAGTTGGAAGGGGAAGAGCAAGCACGATTAGTGATTCGAGTGATACCAGCAACTCAACTGTAGTGAGGAATCCAGTTGCAGCAAAAAAGGAGCCAACGAAAAGGACTGTTATGGGTACGATTAAGGGAATGGGAGGAGCTGGAGCGAGCAAGAAGGTGCCAGCGGGAAAACCAGAGGCGAAAGCTACCGGTACAAGAGTTCTCAGGAAGAGAAATTGAGATATGTTTTTGGGTGGGTGCTTGGAGTTCTGTTATGATTAGCGTTTGGCGTTCAGGGTTACCGTCAGAATTCAGAATTCATGCAGAAAATGCCATCAGATCATCACTGACATCCATATTCCATTCATTCCCCTTCCCATTCCATACCAACATAAACCCCCATCCTACCCACCAGCCCCCGTATCCTTCTTCTTCTTCTTATCCTCCACAAGCTCAATATTATCCTCCGGAATAACCCCATACTTCTCCAACAAAAACTCCTCAATCTCCTCACTCACATCCCCCTGCACCACAATCTCCTCCCCGCCACTCGCAACCTTCGTCACGCTCGCCCCCGTCGCAAACTTCTTCCCCAAATCCTTCGCCACCTTCTTATTTTCCAGCCCGAATGCCTCGAGTCCTATTACTGCCGTAACGTATTTCCGCTTGTTGCGCTCGACGCGCTTTATGGTTACCTTTGAAGAGGCGATTACTTGTAAGGCTTTGGCTTCTGCTGCTTCGGCTTTGAGGGCCTTTTTGGCGGCGTCTTTTTCCGCGCGTTTGCGGGCGTCGAGGGAGAGCGTGCTGGTTGCTGCTGCTAGGGCGTCTGGGGGGTTCGTTAGGATGGTTGGAAATTTGGAGGGGGGTTAATGAGGGTGGGGAGGGAGAGGGGGGAGCACCTTCAGACCATAGTCGCTCGTACATGGTTGGGTATTCCTTTTGTAGCCAGTCCTGGCATTTTTTGACGGTGCCGCCGAACTCGCAGTACTACTTCCTCTTCTTATAAGCACGAATCCGCGAGCTGAGTGGAGATGGGAGGGGGGAGAGGAGTGTACCTCTGGTGGTAATGAGCAGACTGTGAAGAGGGGTTAGTGGTGGGGTTTTACAGAGGGGTTGAGAATGGGAAACGTACCGCCGCAGTAGGTTACGTGTCTGGATTGGGGCTCTGTGGGCGCGGCATTATCTTGGGTTTCTGTGTCTGCCATTTTGAAGGAAATGTGGATTTGGTTGTGGAAGGGGTTTTGTTGTTTTGATGGTGGATGAGGGATGAATTTCGAGGATGCTAATGGCGGGGCATTTGGCGCTAAAATTGGGAGTGCCTTTATCAAAGAGGACATTGATATTAGTTGACAAACCCTTACTTCATACTTTCATCAAGTTTAACAGACCAAATCCGCCTGAGATATTAATTTCTTATCTCCGTCAGATAGCAAATTGTATAGAACGGGTCTTCTTAAGTTCAACTTTCAGTGCTCTTGGTGTTCCCATGGTAAACAGGGGTTATGTTGCCAAGCCGCCATGTAAGATGAAGTCGTATTTATCTTTCAAGCATTTTTCTCACTTCAAGCCTTCCTTCACATTCTCAATGACCCCTCTATAGGGTTATTCCACACAATGATCTCCAAACTCGCAACTCTCTTACTCACATTAGCAACACCATGCACATCATGGACAACCTCCGCCTACATGAACCTCATCTCCCCACCCCGCTGGACAACAGACATCGGCGACGCCTACATAATCAAAGCCGGCCAAAGCCAAGAGGGCTACACTAACCACCTAGGTTCCTGCCTCAACAAACCCGTTCCCCAAAACGTGACACGTACTCCCTTCCCCATCTCCGGCGGCTCCTTCATCTTCGACTTCGTAAACGACACCGCGGCCTCAAACCCTGATCCTACAGATGAGAAATTCATGATTGATATGTATATTTCTGGCGATTCTTCTCTTTATGAGTCAGATTCCTTCTTTAGGACTGGTGGCTTGAAGAGAATGCAGTTTTGGCAGGGCTTTAAGACGGGGTGGAAGTGTGAGGTGGGGTTTGATATGACGAGTCGGTTGAGACAGCCTGGGAATGAGACTGCGTTGCAGTTGATGGAGGGGTTGAATGTTACGATTGCGATGCTGATTTCGGTTGGGAGGGGCCCGTATAGGGGGGATCCGAAGTGGGCGGGGAATGTGTGGGAGGAGGTTGATCAGGTATGTGGCTAATTTTTAAGGAGGGGGCTCTTCTTGATGGAAAAGAAGGAACTAATGGTTTGAATGGAACAGTGTGCTTATGTTACTTTGACTTCCAAAACGAAGAGCGCAAGAGGTGGATTGAAGTCGAGAAACGCGAACCGGGATATGTGTAACAGGGTCAATCTGGACTATTTCGGAAATCCTACTTCGACAACTTCAGCACCACTACCTACGGCGAAGAGCTCTTCAGCTTCAAGAGGAAACTTTGTGGGCGCACTTCCGATTATGTGGCCGTGGATGCTGCTTTTATTTGGAAAGAATTTGGGATCGGCTTATCACGTTTGTCGATGGTAACGAGAACTGGGTGCTTGGGTGAAGGCTGCTCTTTTGGACTAGCCATGAGAGAATTTGTAGCTGAAATCTCAGCAGCTGTCGGCTCTGTGCTCAGGAATTGGACATAAATCCGCTGTTTGTGTAGGGGGGGAAGAAGAAGAAGAAGAAGAAGAAGAAGAAGAAGAAGAAGAAGAAGAAGAAGAAGAAGAAGAAGAAGAAGAGAAACCGTGACTGAGCTGCCACCCCCACAGATACCTCGATTCGAGGATGCGGATAGAACTAAATGAGGTGGAGAAGGAAAGCAACCGACCTCCCTAATTTGAACTGCGTTTCTTGGTGCAGAGAGCTGCTCGTTGTTCTAAGCACACTTTTCAGCGTGAAGGCCGATATATTTTAGATCTCCTGCCGTGGAGATAGATTGATTGGAGGTGTTTTAGAAGCATGTGTGATGGCAACGCCCATTGGATCCAGCAAAAACTATGACAAAAATTCTGGGAATTCCCTCAGCCTTGCGCTATCTCCCTAATCAGACCTGCGCATTTTCGTCGAGTTCTCTGGATTTGTGTTTTTACAATGTCGTCCTAAGATTACTTGCTGTTCTTTCCAATATGGAGGATTACACCTACTCACCTCTCCTGCATGGTGAGATTCGTCTCCTGGTCCTCCTTCCCCAGAGAAGCGGCGAGCCTGCTACATGCACCGAGCCTATCCGGAGTCTCATAATTCACGTCCCCAGAGACCAAGCCCCCGAATACGATGCCCTATCTTATTGCTGGGGCAAATCAAACACTAAACATATCATTCACGTCGGGGGGGGAAAGGCTCTGACGGTTGGAGATAATCTTTTCACTGCATTAAGCCACCTCCGAGGCGAAGTGTTCGGCCATCGCAAGATTCTGTGGATAGACGCCATTTGTATCAATCAGCAGGACAAGGAGAGAAACTTTCAAGTCCTACTCATGGACTCTATTTATGCGCGAGCCTACCGAGTCGTCATATGGCTTGGGCTGGCACCTGAGTCCAAATTTTTCGACTCGTCTGGACAGGAACTCAGTGTCACGAATCACCAAATATGTCAAGATTTAATGTTCTTTGTCCAATACCCACATATCGCAGCGAGGGTTATAGAAAGACGTATCGATCCCGAAGTTCATAGGGCCCACATATTCAGCACTCCTATAAAGTGCCGTCTGTCTGAGTCGCCAGCTGCTGACCAATACCATGCTGGCTTTCTCAGAACGTTGGCTTTTGTATTGGCCGATCCTTGGTTAGGACGTCGCTGGGTCATTCAAGAGCTAGCATTTGCCAGAAGAGCCGTGGTTCAATGGGGCCGATGCCGAGTTGAGTGGGCGTCATTAGTCGAATTTGTTCATCATATTGAAGCCTCTATTGGTGGAATGAGAGACATGGGCGAATTGATCGATGTGAGACGAGGGGGGCGTTCATGCTTCATAAATTTGAAGACGATCGAAGGCCTTGTCTTTGCTAGTACATGCCTGGCCAGGGAAAAGCAACATAACGGCAATGAAGAGTCTTTAACAAAGTTAAGCACGCTATATGACTTGGTAATCAAACTCGCTGGCTTTAACACAACCGATCCGCGAGACCTTATCTACTCTATACTGTCGTTGGCCAGCGACGGCAGTGCAATTGAGCCAGATTACAGAAAGCCCCCTCTTGCGGTTTTTATGGAACTGGTCGAGCATGTTGTTACAACTACATTTCAACTTGAAATCCTCTGCCATCCTTGGGCACGTTTGTGCGAGGATGACGATTGTCTACCGAGTTGGGTCAATGTCAGACTTGGCGTTCCTCTCCAGCCAAGAAGCAGTTCAAATGGCTTGTATCACCCACAAAGGTTTGAGCAGCCTCTACTGCACATGGATAACGCCTCTAATTATGCTGCCTCGAAGGGCGTATATGCCGGGTGTAGCTTCTTTACGTTGGATAAGATTTCTAAATGGCATCTGTTTCGTATACTACGAGCGCCTGGCCTACAGGTGGACAGGATCTTTCATCTGGGAATTACCGCGGAAGGTAGTTTCATTTCTTACCGAGACTCGAGCAGCGTAAACGAATCCGGTCACCGTAAAACCACTAGTAGGTTCTTTAGTGAATCATTTCGGGAACCCTTTGAATCCAAGGTCAGCAACGACTTCTTCAAAGTTGTGACTGGTGGCGATGATACGACAGGAATCGACCTACGAAAAAGGCTGGATTACGTGCGAGAAGAGTTACGACTCAGCTGGAAAGAGGAGGGGAAATTCCAAGATTGGATGAAACCTCTATATGACAGGATAGAATTGGTATGTTGCCGCCGGCGACTGATGCTAACTGAGAGTAATCTCCTTGGACTTGTGCCGCACACAGCTAAAGTTAATGACCTCGTCTGTGTGCTTTTTGGATGTCGAGTTCCTCTGATCCTGCGCCCACACTTGCCCGCCACGTACAAAATAGTTGGAGATTTTTATGTAGAAGGGCTCATGAAGGGTCAGGCCGTCACGTCAATGGAAAATGGGAAACTTCAGAAGATGGATTTCGATAAACAATAACTAAAAGAACGAGTCTGTCACGGCGAAGTGAAGGCTTCGATTTCAAGTGAGACATTGATGGTTATTTAATTATATACTGTGCGGCACTTAGTCTGTTCAAGCGGATTGGCCATGCCACCCGCTCAACCCAGTCATAGCGGTGCGCGATCTAGTATCAGTAACACATTCATCTGTGGAGTTCAGCTTGGCTCTACCAATTAACCGACGAAGGTCCAGTGACCAATTGGCCAAAGCAAAGACAATCCCTCACGAACATGCTGGATGCGACTCGTGGGATCGCTTGGTGGGGAAGATGGTTCAACGCTCAATGTGGCGTTACCCTTAGTGAACTTTTACCAGTTTGAGCTTGCCGTCGGGGCGTAGTGATTCATTATCTTGGACATTTATCACTTCCAAAGTCGAACATAAGGCTCACACAAGGGCGATGAGCCGACTTTTTGGATTTGCAAGTGCCCAATCTGTTGCGCAGATAGGTGTTTGCGAGACCTGAATCCTCTTGTAACTAGGCAAGTCCGTCACTCGATGCAATTTAGTCAAGACGATCTTAAACTTGAGCTCTCCGGAAGATACGCTTGCTGTTGACACGAAAAAGGGCATGAAGTCCGGCTCCCTTTTTCGCCATTCTGGCCTGAGCTGAATGTGTCCTATGACTGGGCCGCCCTTTTTGATACGTATCGCAAACTTCCATGTTGCTGATTGGCACTCGGCAGTTGAACCTCGATCAATGTATAGAGATACGCAGCTGGCCCAAAGGAAGATGTGATGGGAGAGAGGGGGCTCGCAATACGTCGTTTGTTTGATGAAGAGGTCAATATTTTTGCCTGGCTTCGGGTTAAACATACTTTGGAGCGCTGTTTTGGCGCTAAGGCTTTTATTTGGGTCATCAAGAGGTTTATTCGCCCATTTTCCCTGGTCGAGATAGCACAAAATCCGGTCGAAGTCCGCTTTTCCCGCGATGTGAAAGCGTTTGTCATCATGGTACTTATACCAAGTCAACACTGATACATCTGTCATTCTACCATCGGACCCTTCATATATGTCAGGAACGCCTGCTCCAGGACGAAGAGTATCGTTCTCATGGACCCAGCCTACCCAAGACCAACTGGGAAAACCGGCTCGCTCCACACTTGGCCATGGCTCATGTGTCATCCATTGCAAGGCGGCTCCAAACTCTCTTGACGGCAACCCCCACATATGGGCACCGATGCCGTCCTCGCCATGTTCCATACGAGTCAAGATACCAATGAAAGCATCCAGAATATCCTGCTCAAAAGAGAGTGTCCGACGAACAAATTGTGCAAGTAGCCGAGAGAATGTGCGCGGATAATGTCGATCAGGGTCATTGATCCTTCTATAGAAAGGCGGTAGGGGGAGATCCCATTTCCGGTCTTGCTCATAGCAACTCGAGAAACCGAGGCCGAAGTCTTCGCATCGAAGCTCTTTCTCGCAACGTAGGAAGGCATACGTTCCTGTGAAAAACAAGACCCTCCGTGACAGAGCATACTCCTGCAAAGTCCAGCCTCTGGAAGCCCACGTGGACTTTGCAATTTCTTGGGCTGCGATCTGAGGGCTGAGGGATGCCACGAAGCTTCCTTTCGAGTTCTTTCGCACCAGGTATGAGATGTTGGTATCATTTTCACGGCCACGGTAGGGACTTAGCCCGGCATCTGAATCCTTCCCTGCTGTGGCAATGAATGCTAGAAATGACTGGCTGTAGACATCCGCCATGGAGCTGATCTGGCTATGCTTATTCTCGTTCGAATCTTGGATGATGCATAAGCTGTCCACCCACAGATACCGGCACTTGATGTCTCGACACAGCGACATCGCGTCAAGTATCGTCCTTGGCAAGCCCAGTCTTTCGAGGGGTCTCTTTTCTCTTGATTCAAGTTCATCCTTGTTGGAGAGGTTCAGTAATGGTTGCTTTCGGTTCCCCCAGACATAGCTCAGAGCGCAGTATTTGACATGAGCTTTGGGCTGAACGATGCAGCAGTCAATAACATCTATCAAGCGAAGTTCTTCTGGCAAAGGTTGCTGTGCACGATCGCTGGGCAGGCATTTATGTGCATCGCAAAGCTCCAACCATTGTCGAAGTTCTTCGACATCGAAAGAGTTGGAGTTGTGGGGTCCTTCGTCGGAGCATCCGGATAGAGAGGGCTCGAAGGAGCGAATGCTGTAGTCTAACCTTCTGCGAGTTCCCTCATCATCGATATAAAGTTGAAACTCATTGTTGGTATAAACGCCCCGTAGAGTTGCTTGCGGAGACGTTTTCTCCCCACTATTCAGCAAACAATGGGCGAGCAACTGACAGAATTGGCACTGCTCAGGGAAGAGTGAGGACCAGGATATGCTCGGAACCGTCTCAAGGTCTTCATCTTTCTGCGGAGCATTGGTAAAGAAGTCAAAGTCGATTTCAGCACACTGAGAACAGAGCGGAGCCGCCGGAGGCGACATTCCAAAGTCAAACGCCTAGAAAAGTGCCTAGAGAGGAAAATACCCAGCCCATAGTCTCTAGTTGCAGAAGAGTGATAAACGGGGGTGTTTCTCTTACTTCATATTTTATCTGGTCCTTCGGTCGGATGACCTAGATGCATGTTGAGGTGTTTTCTCAGCTGCGTGCAAGTGGCGTCTGGGCTGTGTCTGATAGTGGGTCGGGATTGGGCGTAAAAACTACGCGGTGAACGGAATCAATACGCCACCAATACTGCCTCAGCGCAACATTACAGTCGCATTTGATAAATAGACAATACTCGCTGCTCCCCACAGCCAATATTCCGGGCGATAAACGCAATGGCTTCAGAGCAGAAAATTATTGTGGTTGTTGGGTGACTATACCCCTCCGTACCCCTCCTTTCCATCTCGCTAAAATTTCTATGTAGGGCAGGTGTAACTGGCCTTCAAACTTCGATTTCTCTCCTCCGGGCAGGATATCGAGTGTTCATAATTGCTAAACATCTTCCGGGTGATGAATCTATTGAATACACGTCACCGTGGTAAGGCTCTCACTGATTCATACATTCAACTTGGGAAGTGGACTCGGCTGACATATTGCGCAGGGCTGGCGGTCATGTATGCAAATTCCCCCAGCATTTTATTCCTTTGATTGTACATTTCGCAAGTCTTGATTCCCCTTTTGGTTGTCTCAATGCTCCTAAGACATTCAAAAAGGGTATCGAAACTCGCGAATCGCGCGGAAACTGCTTGATTAAGTAATACTGACTTTGGGAACTTGCAGTGGCGCTCCCATGCGCCTAACTCCGATCCCGAGCAACAACGATGGGATACGGAAACGTATAATTACTGGCTGAAAGTTCTTAAGGACGAGGGTCTGAAAGTGGAAGGAGAGACCCTCTCTGGACTTGGAGTAAGTCCATGTCTTGCTGGAACATATCCTCCTTTTTGATTTAGTTCCCTCATCCCTTCCACTATCTCATTACCTGATTCACTTCACTAACATCAGCGAAGCTTCGAAAGTCTTGCTTCTTCAGGTACTTGGTCAAAGCCTTTGCTTCATGAGTCTTACTCACTTTTCTAGTACCTCATCGGACCCCCCTTGGTTCTCAGGCATGGTGCTCGACTACCGAGAAATTCCAGTAACCTCGCTCAAAAAAGGGCTCCAACACGGCCATGAATACACTTCCGTCATGGTTAATGTCCCAATGTATCTCAACTATCTGCACGAAACAGCAAAATCGCTCGGCGCTACCATCATCAAAACCACACTCCCAATCCGTTCCAGCTTTTCAGAAACCTTGCAAACAGCTTCCGATATATTGAGATCACACCTTAGCAGCGAGGGCTCTTCTCAGCGTTCTAATATATCGGCTTTCGTAAACGCAACTGGCATCTCAGCATTCAAGCTCGTCCCGGACCCGGATGTCTATCCAGTACGAGGACAAACCGTCACAGTAGCCGGAGAAGCTAATAAGATAACAACGATTGATGGCTTTCCATCGGATGCAACACCATCTAGCACCCCAATCACCTATGTCTTGCCACGGCCACATTCCAACACTACAGTTCTCGGAGGTACAAAACAAGTAGGGGATTGGACGGCCGAGCCTGACCCCAAGACTACCGAGGAGATTTTGCGGCAAGCGAAAGAATGGGCTCCTGAACTCCTGAATGAGAAGGGTGAGTTTGACGTCTTAAGTGTACAAGTGGGTCTTAGGCCGGGCAGGAAGGGAGGTGCGAGGGTAGAGATTGAAGTCCTGGATGAGATCGTTGTTTGTCATGCTTATGGGCATGCTGGCGCGGGGTACCAGAACTCGGTAGGATCGGCGAATAAGGTGGTCAGACTGCTGGACGAACACCTCTCGAAAGCTTGAAGTCGGTTATCTGAGTAGTGGTAAAAAAGCTGAATCTCAGCTGAATTTGTCCATATCGAGCCACTCATCCCAGAAGTCCGCATCTGGCTCTTTAGCAGTATGCCTTTTCTCCGGCACTTCAACTGAATACACGTAATCCACCAACAACGGCAACATATTCTTAGCCGGATTTCCCTCCTCCTCCGCATTTCCACTCTCTTTCAAACCATAAACATCACCCCGTTCCACACACCCGCCATGTTCCCTCAGCATCTCCAAAATCCTCTTCGATCGTCCAAATCTCGTCGCCCAATGCCAAGCCGCATGCCCATTCTCATCTCGAGCAGTGACATCCACTCCATGTTCTAAAAGCAGTACAACGATATGCTCTTGGTTTTTTGCCGCCGCACGCATGAGTATCGTTGTGCCGTGAAAGCCAGCAGCGTCGATATCAGCACCGTGTTGGATGAGAAGTTGGCACACAAGCAGACTTTCTAGGGGGCGGGGTATCTGCGCTGCTATCGCTAGGGCCGTGTAGCCTTGTATATTTTTGATTTCTGTATCTGCTTCTGCTTGGAGAAGCATTTTCATGATTTTGAGGAGGGAGCGCTTTGTTTGTGTTATTGCTAGTGCGTCTATGGGTCCTTTGTATTGGTTTGAAATTGATAGTGCTGGTCTCCAGGTTGTCTTCGGTTGAATTGTGGCTTTGTTTGGAGTCTTGCGCGTAGTGTTGTGAGTATCAATTGGCCTTTTCTTCCAATTCAAAAGAGCAGGAAAAAAGTTCTTCTGTGAGCCAAGGGGCGTTACGGTAGTCTTCTTTGCTATATCGTTTATTCTACCCCAAGTCGGACCCCAGTTTGGATGCTCAAGGTGTGCAATGACTCCCGCTGTCTGTTTCATGGGGCTGTCACGCAATATTGTATTTGCGATGGATGAAAGTTCGAAATCATCTGATAGCATGAAAGACTTACTACTGGCTGGCTTTGATCGAGGTACTACTTGATCGTTCCCTGATCTGAACGCAAGGGACAAAGTTCGCGCTATAGCACTTTGGGTTTCCTCGGGGAACCAGATCATTGGGCTTGATTGGGCTTTGTGAAAACCGGAAATGGCTTCAGAAGAATCAGTCAGGCTTTGCGCTGCTGCGTCGGCAGACCAAGCTGCGTGCTGTCCTGTTGAATTGCTTGGCCGATTCTCGACATGCTTCGGCGCAGGAACATGATCGCTGGTGGGTTCCGCGGATTTGTGGACCAATCCACCTGATGCTATGGAGCTGCCAGAAAGTCCGAATAGCTCCTTTTTGATTGCGTTCTGCTGTGTGAGCCCGTTCGAGGTGTCTTTCAGCTCGCCCGCCAGGGTAGATCCCAGTTCACTCAGGTACCCGTCTCTTAAGTCGCGGAACCCGGAAGGAAGGTCGATAATTCTCACATATCTCATGAGCTTGATCAGATTCGATGTCTCGGAAGGACTAGAGCGGTTTTCGTTCCCGCTGTCGAAGGTATCTAAAATGTGGGTAAAGCACCGACGGCAAATGTCGAGGCACAGATTGGTGTTTTCGTCTTTGAAATCTTTCGAGAGAGTTGCTTTGCATTTGATATCCATGGACCTACCGCACGCTCTGCACTGGTAGCTCTTCAATCTCACGGTGCTCACATCCAAAAAGGGAGCAAAACAAGAGCAACACCGCTTGGATGTGTTTGTGGTCCGAGACTTGCGATTCACAATCATTGCTCCAACGAAGGCAGACATAACGTTTCCTTCAAATGGAAGTATGAGCGACCTCAAAAGTCTGGAAAATATATCGGCAGAAGTTTCGAATTGCTCCCTTTGTTCTGATGAATCAAGCTCGCTTTCGGATTCAGATTCAGCCTCAGAGTCAGGGTCAATGCTCTCTGACATGCTGGCAAAGTCCGCTTTGCTGAAATGTTGTTTCCTGCTGGCATTTTCACCCGATTCAGGCTCGAGTAGTTCCAAGGCGTGACTTATGTCAAGAAACTTTGGAGTCCTGGAAAAAGCAAGAATTGTCCTCATCAATGCTGTCTCCCCATTGTCACCCGTGTGGTTAAAATCATTACCCGCCTTCAAGGACTTAGCAACCAGATCGACATGTCCCCGGGTCGCTTGCTGTATAAGGGCTGAGTCTGTATTTGGTTTTCTGGGCCCTCGTTCCCACTGTTGACCGACTTGTGGTGTTGGAAATACCACCTCGTCTTCGATGGGTTCGAGGCGTGAAAGTTCATGGATTTCCTCCAATCCTCCCCCAGAGACCGCTTGCTTGATCAAAGATACGATCAAATGCTGGTGCTCATTGAAAATTTCAGAGGTGATTCCAACGTCCTGAAGTTCTTTGCGAATCTGTTGCCACGCTTCTTGGTTGTTGAACGCAAGCGGCTTTCCCATCTGTCGGGAGAGTACAGACCCAACCCTTTGACCGGTTCGAATTTCGGTGATGAACTTCTGCAGCATTCGCTTTACACTTGCTTGACTCGACCTATTCCGCCACAGCAAGTCAGGAATGATTATCAAGGCAGGTCATTGGGTCAGTCTTACATAATGATGGTAGTATTTAATGCACTCAGCATCGAAATATTCGACACAAGCCTCGCCCTCAGATCCGAAATTCGGCTCCCTCCCCACTCCAACCGCTCCCAAGTCCACTGTCTCTGGGTAGACATATCATCGTACTCTTTGACTAATTTTTGGATCTCAGATAAAACAGCATGACAGCCGCGCATGATAGTAGCCAATTCGGCATCATAACCGAACGACCTCTGAGACGAAGTCGTGACTTTCATGCGAAAATCCCATACTTTGGTATTTTGTGACTGAAATGCATTTTCTTCCGCGATTTGCAGGACTGTCATGAGTGAGGCGAGTTCGCTGGCCAGAGGCTGGAAGAGCTCAGATGAGGAGAGGCATTTTAGATACGTTTCTCGTGCTGTTGGACGGATCGTCGTGAAAGTTGCTATACATCTTCGAGTCAGATATGCAATTACGGAAAATTGTCGGTGAAAGGCTCACTTATATTTATATCACGGCCAGCGTTCTGATCTCCCATAAAAATGGCACCGCCTCGTGAGTCTGTATTCCCGGAGTAAGTCACAGCCTTACCCTTCCCTTTATCGGATGGCTTCGACATCTTCCAGAACTGCGAGTCCAAACAGACATTTTGGAATACAATCAAATGTACTGTTTGTCTCGCGAGGCTGCGCGTCCGGAATTCTTGTAGATGAGGTTGAGGTTCAGCTGAGCGAAGGTTGCACGCTGCGGCTGAATCTAGGCTTTGCCACCCCCACCAGCCTGCAGTCACACCCCGCCGCTGCCTAGATGCCCCAGCCGCTTTTTACCAACTCCAACCCTTATTTTTCACACTCTGAAGCGGATATCAAACACACTTTTGAAGAAGATACGCTCATAAAACAACAGCCCAGCATGCAAACAATAAAGAAGATTTTGGGGAGGAAATCCAATACTCCTCCTTCGGAATCGACTTCGTCAGCCCTAGTACAAACTCCTGCGGCTGATATTGCACAAACTCCTTCGAGATCACAGCCTTCAATACCAGAAGCCTCGTCTCTCTCAACCGCTGGACCAGGGGGTATCAAAACGGTGAGCGATCCTTCAAACCCATCTCTATAGTAAGTAATTGCCCATCAAAAGCTTCAAATGGTCGATTGCTAATTTAGGCCCCCAGCATAGTATTCGTCCACGGCCTTACCGGCAACCGCGACACAACATGGACACACCCAAATGGGACTTTTTGGCCCTCACTCTTAGCAAAAGTCTACCCAACAGCTAAAGTCATGACTTTTGGCTACGATGCCGACGTCGTCAAACTCTGGGGCATGGCCGGCTCAAATAAACTGCGTGATCACGGCAAGAGTCTCGCATACGCTGTAGCAGACCAAATATCTACCAAGAGCCCAGTGATTTTCATCGCGCATAGTCTTGGAGGCCTAGTCGTGGAGCAAGCTTTGCTACTTTCTTGGCGAGCGAATGAAAGTAGTCTGCAAGGCTTGTTTGCGGCGACTGCTGCGGTTATGTTCATGGGCACGCCACATTCTGGCTCTGCGCTGGCATTCTGGGGTAGGACTATTGCGAAGTATTTGAATGTCTTTCGTCGGACGAACAAGGACATCTTGGGGGTGCTGGAGCCGCGCTCGGAGGTGCTTGCTGCTGTGGAGCAAGACTTTCAGCAGATGCTTCTGAATCCTGAAATCAAGATTGATGTGTTTTGCTTCTATGAGGAGTTGGCGATGACCGGAGTGGGGAAAGTTGTTCCAGAAGAGTCGGCGATTCTGGAACAGTATCCGAACTTGCCGATTCATGCTAATCATAGTGATATGACGAAGTTTGCTAGCGAGGCAGATCCTGGGTTTGTTTCTGTGTGTGGAAGGTTGAAAACTTGGATTGATGAGCTTCAAAAAAAGAAGGAGGGTACTACAGAAGCGCAGAAGAAAGAGGAGGCGAAAGAGGGGAACAGCCGTGTATATTCGGGAGCTGTGAATTCGGCTGGTGGACCTATCTTCATGGGTGATCAAAATGCGGCTGGGGATCAGAACTTCAATTTTGGCGGCAACAAGTAGCACTACAAATTTCAACCACTGAAAACATCATTTATTAGGAACTCGCTTATTGAAAAGGGGCCTGCCCAACAACAAATCCTTCTCTCATCAACAACAACAATCCCAAACTGGCACTTTACAAGAATTTTCCCGCTTTCCCGCCAGCCCTTTGCGCCTCAAGCATTCGATGTGCGCTGTGAATCTCCTTGTACTCAAACACCTGTGCTGGCTTAGCATCCCACGACCCTCTCTCAGTCTTTCGCAACCACCTCTTATTTGCCATCCCAAAATTGAGAATACCAGGCGAAGCAAGCACCAAAGAGTGGCTGTGAAGCCACGAGGGAGGGCTTGGGCCTTGATTTTCAGAACAAAACTCATCAAGAACC
>Ga0247778_1000992_pt1 | contig 17350 bp, 17 predicted proteins | sample UWRJL049202B5_FD_179939 | JGI IMG/M metagenome (GOLD analysis project Ga0247778, IMG submission 179939) | Plant litter microbial communities from Arlington Agricultural Research Station in Wisconsin, United States - UWRJ-L049-202B-5 | ecosystem: Environmental > Terrestrial > Plant litter >... | reverse complement strand
AAACGTATAAACATGTGCGGAGGAATTGATATTATATTTAACGTCATAATTGCCCACCGGCAATGTGACATCCAGTTCCATGCGGTGCGAAAACGGCTTGCCAAATAGCTTCCTTCCCGACCATTGTACGGCTGTACCTTCCGTGAGGTCGCCCAGTACGTTTGGATTTGAGGCCGGAGCAGGTCCGGTCGCATTAGAAGTATGGATCTGAACTATCGGAATCAATACCGTAAAGGCCAGGTTCCCGCCAAAGACCTTCACGGGTGTCAGATAGATTAGCTGGTTCATCTGCACCAGGGAGCTTACTTTCAATCCGGAATGTAGATCCTGTCCGCGATCGCCGATGATTTTGCTGGTATGGAAGACTTGTACAAATGTTTGATAAACAAAGCCTGGTTTACCTGCAACACCGTCAAAGACATTTCCTGATCCGAGATTTGCCGGGGGTAAGACCGGATCCTGGGCGATTGCACTTCCGACGTATAATAGCAGTAATAGTATAACGGACCAAAGACGGGAGCCACGGAAGAGATACAGGGATGAGTTCATCGTTCAAAATTATTGCGTTGTTTTCCCGGACTTGTTGATGTATGTCGAAAAAAATTATAGACATTTGTCAACACAATCGACTACCGGACAATAAAAAGGGCCAGATCTTCAAAGTCTTTTGTGACGCCAAATGGCTAACTTTACTTTAGTTTAATATTTGCTCCTGCAATGATCGAGTCGCTATTTAAATACATAAACCGCCACACTTCTACACCACTGGCAGTGGAGGAGTTTGAATTACTTAAAAGTGTCTTTATACCAAAAAAAATCAGGAAAAGACAGTATTTGCTGCATGAGGGTGATATATGCAAGCATTTTGCATTTATTGTCAAAGGCGCCACTCGGCAATATATGGTTGATGAAAAAGGGGTGGAACATGTCGTGCACCTGGGTATTGAAAACTGGTGGGTCGGCGATCGTGAAAGCTGGGTAAATGTTTCTCCTTCAGCCTATTATATCGATGCCTGGGAAAACTCAGAATTATTGCTTATTTCAAGACCAGACACCCTACATCTGGCAGTGCAATGCCCCGCTTTTAATGAAATGTTACGCGTATTGGACGAGCAAAATAATATTGCCACCCAAAAAAGAATCACTTCAGCGATTAGTTATCCGGCAGAAAAACGCTACGCAGATTTTCAAAGCAGATACCCTGATTTTCTGGAGCGTTTTCCACAACATATCATAGCTTCCTACCTTGGCATTACAAAGGACACCTTAAGCCGGATACGTAAACAGGCAGCAAAAAAATAAGCTGTACACGATAATAACATTACCCGCTGCATAAGGCAGGGTCGAATCATGTAAGGGCATAGAACCAGTGCTCGTCCGTCAGCACGCCAAACCCACCAGACGGGTTTCTGAGCCGCCCATATTATTAATGAGAATGTCAACAGCACCGAACGTGGAACTGATTTCCCGGATAACAGCCGTGGCCCCAGCTGAGGTGCTTAAGTCGGCGGCTATGAAATGCATTTTCAAAGATCCTAATAGTTGATTCACGCAACAAGTGCTTTGATATCCATAACACCTGGGCCCTTTCACCATTCTACCTTTGTCTCGTAATTGACGCTTATCTGTGGCAACAAGCCTTTGGAAGCAACCGCAGATCGACATTTGTCGACAGTTTTTATTGTCATTTGTCTTCGATTCGGGTATCATCATTTTTGCACCTTTACATCACTGATTACTAAATAAATAAAAAATGGAACAAAATTCAAAAGCCGGATTAGGTGCGTTGCTGACACCGGACAATTGTGCGTTGATCTTAATTGACCACCAACCTTACCAGTTTGCCGCGTTAAGAAGTCACGATTCGCAAACAATCATTAACAATGTTGTTGGCCTGGCCAAAGTAGCAAAATTATTCAATGTTCCCACCTTGCTCACAACCGTTTTGGAAGAAAGAGGGGGTCTGTTACTCAAACAATTACAGGAGGTTTTTCCAGATCAAAAGCCTATCAACCGTACTTTTATCAATACCTGGGAAGATGGTCGTGTGGTGGATTGGGTGAAAAGAACGGGTAAGAAAAAAATTATAATGGCTGCCCTATGGACAGAGATCTGTCTGGCATTTCCGGCTATTCAAGCCGCGGGCGAAGGCTATGAAGTGTACGGTGTGACAGATGCATCGGGCGGCACCAGCCTGGAAGCACACGAAGTAGCCGTTCAACGGATGATCCAGGCGGGGGTTACTCCTATTACCTGGGGTGCGATTGCAGGAGAGCTGCAACGTGATTGGGCCCGGGAAACTGCGGTTGGCTTGTCGAAAATCGTTATTGACCACATGGGTAGTGCAGGTACCAGTTTCCTTTGGGAATTGCAGCTCCTGGCCACACCGGTTCCGGAAAACCATTGATAAAGGATCTATTAATTGAAAGGTAATACTCAACATCTAAAACTTAAGGTATGCACAAAAAAGTTTTCACCCCGGAAAATTCAGCCATGTTATTAATTGACCATCAGGTCGGGACAATGGCATGGACACATTCACACGATATAAATCTTGTAAAGCAAAATGCCATTAAGCTGGCCAGGATCGCCAAAGGGCTAAACCTGCCGGTTGTCTTAACGGCAAGTATGGAGGAAAATGTACAGGGCCCTTTAATTCCCGAGTTAGCAGAGCTTTTACCGGAAGCCTACGCAGCCCGGATCAAGCGCCCGGGTATTGTCAATGCCATGCACCACCAGGGGTTTAACCAGGCGGTAAAAGCGCTTGGGCGAAAAAAGCTGTTTGTAGCCGGCGTGACTACCGAGATCTGTATTCTGTTCCCGGTACTGCAGATGCTGGATGAAGGCTACGAAGTTCAGGTATCCGCAGATGCCTCTGCATCTTACACGAAGTTTGGCGATCAGATAGCGCTTGACAGAATGCGGGAAGCAGGTGCAATCATTACCACCGTTGACCAGATCATTTCCGAACTGGCAATTGATTGGACAAGCCCGAACGGTCAGAAGTTAATGGGCATATTAAATTATCAATAAAGTCTCCCCGGCAATCAACAGACTGCAGAACAAAAGAATCATGGAAGTTATCAAGGCTGCGACAAAGCGTTCTTATGGCAATAGAGTATTTCACATTGAAATATTATATCCCGGTAAAGCATTGGGCTTAAAGGATACAGGGTTTTATACAATTGGCAGGATAGACCATGCTAATTTCAACCCGCCCGGTATTGTGCCGATGCATCCGCATAGAGATGATGAAATACTTTCCTACATGCGTAGCGGAGTGGTACTTCATAAGGATAGCACCGGTTACAAGAAGTTACTGGATGCTTTCAATATGATGATGATGAATGCAGGAAGTGGCCTCCAGCATGAGGAAAGCGCCCAGGAAAATTTGGAAATGCTGCAGATCTTCATGCGCCCCTCCGAAAATGGATTAGAGCCTAAAGTGCAGTTTCACAAGTTCGAGGAGCTTTACAGCGAGAACCAGTGGCGACTGGTAGCAGGTAATAGCGAAACGGCGCCATTGCAATTAAGAACGGACACCAATATATATGATACCCGCTTAAATAAGGGCAATTCTATAGAAGTGCCGGTTATCTCTTCGGAGAAGGTTATCAATTTCCTGTATTGCTTTAGTGGGTCTGTGACTGTTGGCGACTATATAATCGATAAAGGTGATAGTCTCATATTTAACAGTGATCAGCCAGGCATAACCGCCGGTATCACAAGCGACCTTGTACTTTTTCAAATCAAAGAAGGCGCAACATATAGCAGCACGGGAATGTTCAGCGGCAACCAATTCAGGTAAAGAGCAAAAACCAACAAAAAAATAAATTATGCAAGACGAGTTAGCACAAATAATGGAAGACAATTTACAGCAGGTATGGAGTGAGCGGGATGATGTCCGCAGAATGGATGCCATTGAAAGAATCTATTCATTTGGCGCCGCATTATATCATGTCGGTCATAAAACAGAGGGATTGGATGCTATCAATAAAAGTGCAGGCGAAGTGCTAAGCAATATGCCTCCAGACTTTGTTTTTACCAGGATGAAGCCTGTCATCATCAACAATAGCATTGGGCGGCTTATTTGGGCGGTTGGGCCCAAGGGGCAAGCCCCGGTTGCAACCGGAATGGACATCGCCCATTTTGAAAATGGGAAAATAAAATCATTATATGTATTCCTTGACAGTTAAAAATAAATTACCGGGACCGGACAGGCACTGTCCTGTTTCCGTTCATCTCTATGCGTCGGTTTATCCATAAAATTATGATTCTCAACATCTTGAAAAATTGGCATTTTATTAGCCGTCCATTGCCGGATCATATATTTTTCAAGAACAGATCATCATTCAACAACCGACAGTATGCTCAAGACCTGGATCAGGATCGCCCGGAGAAATCTCGCAAAGAGCCGCACCTTCGCCATTATCAATATCGGTGGCCTGGCCGTCGGGCTGGCCAGCTTCATCGTCATCCTCGTCTATGTCAACTATGAACTGAGCTATGATAAATGGGACCCATCCTTAAAAACAGTATATAAGATCGGCCTCCGGGAAGACCAGGATATCTCCTCGACCACACCGGCGCCGCTGGCCTCCTTTCTCGCGCAGAAGGATCCCCATGTCCTGGCCGCAACGTCCATCATGCCGGCAGGCAACTACGAAGTCCTGATGAGCACCGGGGACCGGCGCATTTATCAAAAAGGCCTGGTGACCGTCGACTCTACCTTCCTGAAAGTCTTTCCCTACCGCCTGGTCCGTGGTAATCCCGCCACCGCCCTCAATGCCCCCAATGCCCTGATACTCAGTGAAGCACTCAGCCGGAAATTGTTCGGGAACGAAGATCCTATGGGCAAAATAGTAAAGATGTACAACATGGTCGACGCGGTAGTGACCGGTATCATGCGGGAGCCGGAAGGGCCCTCTCACCTGGATGTCCAGCTGCTGATGCGCGACCCCTCGGAAACGCGCAATAAGTTCTGGCAGAACCATTCCTATCAGACCTATGTACGGCTCAAAACCCAACAGCCCCTCACCACACTGGAAGACAATATCAATACCCTTTACTATGATGCGCAGATAAAAAAAGGCAGCCAGACCCTGGCCGAATACCGGAAGACGGGCAACCAGACGGGCCTCTTCGCCGATGCCGTCGCAGACCTCCATAATTTTCCCCAACACGGGGCCTCCCATTTCAAAATGACCATGGTGCTGCTGGTCCTCGCCATATTCTTACTGGTGGCCGGCGCCATCAACTTCAGTAACCTCTCCCTCGCCCGCGCAATCACCCGGGCCCGGGAGGTAGGCGTACGGAAGGTCTTGGGTTCCGGGCGGGGCGCCATCATTGGACAATCCCTTTTCGAGATCGCGATCCAATGTCTCCTGAGCCTGGGTCTGGCCATGGTCCTCGTTAGCGTCGCCCTTCCCTGGTTTAGCAGCAGCTTCAACCTGCCCCTGTCCCTGCAGAACAATCCAGCCCTACTTTCCATCTGCGGACAGATCCTGGCCTGTCTCGTGCTGATCATTCTTGTCTCCGGTCTCTATCCGGCACTCTTCCTGTCAAACTTTCAGACCGCAGAAGTCCTGAAGGGAAAATTCAGCAGAGGTAACAGGGGCGTCTTTTTTCGCAACAGCCTCCTGCTGGTGCAGCTGACCCTTTCGGCCCTCTTTATCACGGGTATTGTCGTGATCGACCGGCAGACGAATTTTATGCAAGGCAAGGATCTTGGCTACAGCCCCTCCGGCATCATCAAGATCCAGGCCACCCAAAAAACAAGAGAGGGCGAATTCCCCACCGTTCGCAACCTCCTACTCTCGGTTCCCGGCGTTGAATATGTCTCCAAATCGACCGTGGTGGCCGCCAGCACATGGATGGATACCGGCACCAGTCATTTCAGGTTCGAAGGACGACAGATCCGCCTGAACACCGTAAAGGTCAGCGTCGATTATTTCAGGACCATGAATACCCACCTGCTGCAGGGCCGTCTCTTTGCCAATGACCGCCCCGAAGACCAGGACAATACCGCCATCATCAACGAGTCGGCCGCAAAGGCGACAGGATCCCTCAACCCGGTAGGACAACGCATCTACTTTCCCGACTGCGATACCCTGCCCTATACCATTGTCGGCGTAGTAAAAGATTTTAATGTAATGGGCCTGGAGACCAAGGTCGTGCCCGCCATCTATTCTATTTCAAATGCCCATTGCGGTTACCAGTCAGGCGGCGCTATCCTGGTCAGGATCAGGACCGGGCAGATCCGGCAGACCATCGCCGGTATCGCATCCGTCTGGAAAACGGTCGAGCCTGCCTTTCCCATTCGATACTCTTTTCTTGACCAGGACCTGCAGCAATTGATGGTCGCCTATATCCGCCTGGAAAAGATCATCCTCTTCTTCTCCATCATCTCCATCCTCATCGCCGTGACAGGCCTCTTCGCCCTGACCTCTTTCCTGGCGCAGCAGCGGGTGAAGGAGATCGGTATCCGGAAAGTATTGGGCGCCTCGGTAGCCAGCATCACCGGGCTTCTGTCAAAAGATTTTGTAAAACTCCTGCTGCTCTCCATCCTCATCGCCACGCCGATAGCCTGGTGGGCGCTTGGCAAATGGCTGGAAGACTTTGCCTACCGGATCGAGCTGCGGGCCTGGATGTTCGGACTGGCGGGCGCTATCACCATCGGCATCACCCTGGTCACGGTAGGCGCAAGGGCCATCAAGGTCGCAAGGGCGAACCCGGTGGATAGCCTGAGATCGGAGTAGGCCGGCCCTTTCAAGATCGGCCGGCGCGTCCTCCGGACGGAGCAGGCCGGCCCAACTGTTTGTATAACTTCAATTTCTCGTTGATATAAAATAGCATATCCTGACTGCCGGCGCTCCGGCAGAATTTATATGTAGGCCGGTAACGCCACATAAAGATCCGCAGCGAATCCCCGCTGAGCTTCGTCAACTGGGACACGCGGGATAGGGAAAATTTGGAATCGATGTAATAGTCCTCCTCTTCTTGTCGCAGTCTTTTTTTCAGCTCCCTTTTCTGCCGCTCCCTTTTCGAAAAATAACCGATGGGGCTGAAGCTGAGGCCCGGACCATCGGCACTCCTTTTCTCATTCATTAGTTTGACCGGGTGCTTCTTATCGAGTATAAAGGCGTATTCCTCCCTTCTCCTGACAGAATCCAGCTGGTAATTTCTCCCTTCCTCCACTTTTACGGCCTGCAGCGCTACGACATGCGGTTCCATCGGTACCAGGAAACTTTCGGCAAACATGTATCCGGCAACGATGACCGTATCCACCTGGTAACCTGCGGAAGAAAAGAGGACGGTATCACCGGCCCTGGCGGCGATCCGGTAATTCCCGCCCATATCGGAGATATTGTGCCTGCCCTGGCTGATATTGGCAACGGTAACGCCGATCAGGATCTCCGCACTGCCCTTCTTCACCACCTTGCCCGCCAATGGCTGCTGCGCCCATGCATAAGAACAGGTGCTACAAAATATCAGCAGGAGCCGGCAGGTTTTTTTGGGCATAGCTTGGTTTGATACGATACGCCCCATAAGATAGCACCTATATTTCTTTGCCTTAGCGGGCTGTTGGTGCAAAGAGCATTATTTACATTTTTCTTAACAGGCAGACCAATGACAAAGACGAACATCCGGAGTATCATAACCGGGCATTTCGCCTACCCATTGTGTTCATACATAACTAGGAACCAATAAATTACAAATTTGGCATTTTCTTGGTGGCGAGTCCGCTATGATTATCAATTACATCAGGACCGCCATCCGTAATCTTCAGCGCAACAAGGTCTATGCCTCGATCAATGCCCTGGGTTTAAGCCTGGGCCTGGCAGCCGCCATGCTGATCATGCTCTACGTAAAGGACGAGGTCAGCTATGACCGGTTTCACAAAGACGCCGGCGACATCTTTCTCGTCGCCAGGAAACTCCACAAACCGAATAACGATATTGCCTACAGTGGTTCCACCGGCTATTTTCAGGGGCCAAAATTTGCAGCGGCCATCCCGGAGATCCGGTCCGCGCTGCGCTACCAGCAGAGTTTCCGGGACCTGCGGCATGGAACCGTCATCCGTTCACAGGAGATCTATTATACCGACAAGGAATTCTTTTCCTTTTTCTCCTTCCCCGTACTCCATGGCGATCCCGCAACCGCCCTGCAGAATCCTCATTCCGTGGTGATCACGGCAGACATGGCCGAACAGGAATTTGGGACCACCGATGCGGTCGGCAAGACCCTCTTATTAAAAGAAGATGATCAGTTCATTCCCTACTCGGTCACGGCCGTCGCCAAAGAATGTCCGCAGAACTCTTCCCTGAAATTTAAAGTGCTCCTACCCCTGGTCGTATCGGTAAAAAATGCCCAGCGGAACGAGAACTGGTTCAACTCCTTCCTCAATACTTTTGTCCGGCTGTCTCCCCATGCGGATCTCGCGGCAGTGGAAGGAAAAATGAAAAATGTATTCCAGACGGATGCAGCCGGTTCGATAAAAACGATCAAGGAAAAATTTGGGGTAAAAGACATCGGCATTTCACATTACCTCCAGCGATTTACCACCTTGCATCTCGACACCCGGCTGATTATCGATGGCGGTATTATCGATATGAACCGGCCTGTTTTCTCCTATATCCTGTCGGCGATCGCTCTGTTCATCTTACTGATCGCCTGTATCAATTTTGTCAACCTGACCATGGCCCAGTCCCTGAAAAGGGCCAAAGAGATCGGGATCCGGAAAGTGATCGGCAGCGGCCGGCGACAATTGATCGTTCAGTTCCTGGGAGAATCCTTTCTCTTATGCCTGACGGCCTTTATTTTTGCGATCCTTTTGGTTCAGACCGTCCTGCCCGTCTTCAACCATCTCTCCAACAAGGCCCTGTCATTTAGCTATCTCCTGGATACTAAACTCATCACCGGGTTTCTGGCCTTATTCCTGGCTACTGCCTTTCTGGCCGGTTTCTATCCGGCCCTGGTCCTCTCGAACTATAACCCGGTACAGACCTTATATGATCGCCGGGGGCCATCCGGCAGGAACCGTCTGCACAGAACACTGGTGATCGTACAATTTACCCTGGCCTCCTTCCTGATTATGGGCACCCTTGTCATTTTTGCCCAGTTCAATTTTCTCACCCGGGAGAAACTCGGGTATGATGACAGTGACCTGGTAACCGTCAATATCAGTCACTGGGGCATCGACGCTAACCGCGTACAGGTACTCCGGGAACAGCTGATGCGGGACCCTAACATCGTTTCGGTCGCCGCGAAGAACGCCGGTCAGTGGAATACTACAGCAAAGGTGGCCGGAGCCGGGCCCGTAACCTTTGCCTGTGAGACCATCGATCCCAACTATCTGCCGATCCTGCAGATACCCATGATCAGTGGCCGCAATTTTTCTTCCGCCTATTCCGGGGATACGCTTCATAACATTTTGGTCAATGAATCCTTTGCAAGAACGGCCGGATGGAAAGACCCCATCGGTCAACAGGTCACCTTGTATGAGAACAATGAATTGCTGACGGTAGTGGGGGTCGTCAAGGACTATCACTTCCGGCCCCTGACCGAAAAGATCACACCCCAGCTCTTTACCATGCGTCATGATAATAGCTATGGCAGCTTCCTGGTAAAGATCCGCCCCAACAGCGGATCGGCCAGCCTCGGTCATATTGAAGGCACCTTCCGGACGGCATTCCCCCTGGATCCGATCAACTGGTCTTTTAAACAGGAAGAGAACCGTCAGCATTATGAGGCCGAGGCCAGGTGGAAAGAAATTCTGCTCTTCGGGGCCATGCTGACGATCTTTATCTCCTGCATCGGTCTTTTTGGCCTCTCCGTAGCGGCCGCAGAAAAAAGAAGAAAAGAGATGGGCATCCGCAAAGTACTGGGAGCCACGGTCTCCGGTGTGGTACTGATCCTGGCAAAAGATTTCTTGAAATTGGTGACCCTCGCTATCATAGTGGCCATTCCCCTGGCCCAGCTGGCCGCCGGCAAATGGCTGGCGAATTATCCCTACCGGATAGACCTCTCATGGGGACTCTTCGCCGAGGCCAGCCTCCTGGTAATCCTTATCGCAGGGCTGACCATTAGTTTCCAGGCCATTCGCGCAGCGACAGCGAACCCTGCGAAAAGCCTGAAGACGGAATAGGGTTCGCTTAGCAAGCGAATAAGATAACCGGATCTATTGGTTGACCAGGCGGCTGACATTCAGCGCAACCGTCTCATGCAGATCCGGGATCAATACAGGGAAGAAGCCCTTGCCCGTCAGCCGGGCGGCCAATCGTTCCTGGGCCCGGGGTTCGCCATGGACCAGGAATACCGACCTCACCAGCCCCGGGTCCTGGCAGGCGACGAAATGGACCAGGTCATCGCTGTCGCCATGGGCGCTGAGCCCCTTCAGCTGACCGATCTCCGATTGCACCTCCAGTGAACGACCCCGGATCTCGATCACCCTGTTCCCGCGCAGCAATTCTCCTCCCAGGGATTCAGGACCGCAATAGCCCGAAAAAAGAATGGTGCTGTTCGCGTCGCCGATCGCCTGTTCGATATGGAACCTTACCCGGCCCGCATCGGCGGTCCCACTGGAAGAAAGGATCACACAAGGCTCTTTAAACTCGGTCAGCTTGATACTATCTTCTTGTGTCTCGACATATTTCAAGCCCTTAAAGGCAAAAGGATCATCATCGATTGTCAGGATCTTTTGAAGATGGTCATTGAATTCAGGGATATGCGTCTTGATAATGTCCGTCGCCTTGATGGCCAGGGGGCTGTCCACAAAATATTTCAGATCGGGCAATCTTTTTTCCAGTTCCAGTTGGTTCAGCAGAAATAGGATCTCCTGGGTACGCCCTACACTGAACGCCGGAATGACCAGCTTGCCTTTTTTAACCAAACATGTTTTTTCGATCCAGCGCAACAGTTCGTCCACATTATTCCCCAGCATATCATGATGCTTGTCACCATAGGTACTCTCGAGGATTATATATTCGGCCTGGGGAAAAGGTTCCGCGGGTTGCAGCAAAGGATGCCGCGCCCGGCCCACATCCGCGCTATAGCTGATCGTAGTCTCTTTCCCGCCCTCCCTTATCTTACAGTGGATGGCTGCCGCACCTACCAGGTGACCGGTGGCCGTATACAGTACAGAGACTCCGGGTGCCGCATCGAACCACTGACCACAGTCCACCAGCACCATTTGAGCCAGTGTTAGACGGACATCCTCGATCGTATAAAGTGGCTGATGATATTGATCGTTGTGGCTGTGCGCCTGGATCGATGCACTGTCCTGTAAAAGGATCCCGGTCAGTTCACTGGTAGCCTTTGTACAGAATATTTTGCCCCTAAACCCTTCGGCCACCAGCTTGGGCAATAAACCCGAATGATCGATATGCGCATGGGAAAGTAATACCACAGAGATCTCCGAAGCCTCAAATCCGAACTGTTCATTCAATGCCTGGGTCCGGGCGCCGAGGCCCTGGAACATGCCACAATCAAGAAGGATCTTTTGACCCTTGTCCAATGAGATCAGATGTTTGCTGCCAGTAACGGTCCGGGCAGCGCCATGAAAAGAAATTTGCATGAATAAAGATAATTAAATATCGGGCCCGGGGACCCCGAACCGATAATATGTACATCAAAAAAAGCCAGACCAATAATTGATCTGGCTTAAGGTCACCGTCTATATTTGAAATCACCCTTATGCTTCTTCGTCTTCCTCTTCTTCGCTTGCCTGTTCGTTGATCGTATTTTCCGCCAGTTCAGTCAGGCTGACATCTGCCTCTTTTTCTTCGGCCAGTGTAGTTGCCAGGATCTCGGCCACATCATCAAAGCCCAGGGTCCGGGCCAGTTGGGCCAGACCTCCATAGGTGGCGATCTCATAATGCTCCGCCTTCTGTCCAGCGAGGATCAGACCTACGTCACGGGTTGCCGTGCCTGCTTCGGTATCTTCGATAATGCTTTCGCCTTCCTTGGTGATCCCTTCCATGGCATCACATTTCTTAGCCTGTGGTTTCTGACCCAGGAGCCCAAAAACATTTTCCAGCCGGGTTACATGTTCTTTGGTAACTTCCAGGTGTTCGGTAAATGCAGCCTTCAGATCTTCGGAGGTTGCAGCCTTAGCCATCTTTGGCAAGGTCTTTACCAGGTGTTTCTCTGCCCAGTAAATATCCTTCAGCTCATCGTTGAAGAATTCTTCCAGACGGGAGTCATTTCCTTTTTTCTGTCCTTTACCGGACGTTTGCTTGTCCGCATTCCTCGGCGTGCTGTTATCGGATTTGCTCTTTGCCGCGCTAAGGCCGGCGGGTGTTTTCCCAGACGTTGCCGTCTTATTTTCTTGTTTCGTTGCCATGGTGATTTTTTTTAATTGTTTGTAGATATGAATTAAATAATCATGCCACGCCTTTGCAGGCACTGCTCAGGCGGGCACTTTCCTCGGTTTCTCCCTTTCCCAGAAACGGTGTTGCGCAATCGCCACAATAAACAGACGAACGACCTCCTTCAGATCGGGATTGATTACGATCCCTTCTTGCAGTACGGTCTCTTCCGATCGGTCCTTTGGTAGTTTCGCCGCGAAATAGGTCTCCAGCAAAACCTGCAGCGCGTCCTCGTCCGCCGCGATGGCCTTGCAATGTTTAAAGGCTTCATTCAGAAAATGAAGGGCGTCCGGTTCGGCGGCCAGGGTCGCCACACTGTTGGTCCCTCCCGGAACATAAACTGCATCATATAATACAGAGGCTGCCGTGAGGAAGCTCTTGTTAACCGGCACCGCCTGATCGTTCTCCGCCGTGACCTCCCCAAGCCTCGGTGCGATCACTTCAGACACCGCCCCTTCGGCCGCCAATGCCTTTTGCATAGCACTGACGGATTTCGCATCGACCCCGTCCGCCACAAGGATGGCAATTTTTCGGGTCCTGATACTATCCTTCGGCGTACCGGCCATACTCAGGGCCTCCGACCTCTCCAGTGATGGTTTTACTTTTATAGGCTGATAGTTCTTCGGATCCCCATCGGCCGGGATACTATGATTCATGGGCTCCTCCGGGTGTGCGGGAACCGAAAGACCCAGCCCATAGGCGACCTGCTGTGCAAGACCTTTGTCGATCCGGGACAGGATCCCCAGCATCCGTGACCGGATGGCGACCGTCTCCACTTTTCCCAGTTCAAATGTTAGCGCATCCACGATATGGTTTTTCTCCGGCTCAGACTGGCTGTTGAAAAATAGTGTCGCCTGGCTGAAATGGTCCCTGAAACTTTTAGACCGCTCGCGGATCTTTTTGGAATCGATACGCTCCGCATAAGACGCAAATCCGCCCTCGGCCTGTTTGGCCTGGAAAGGACAGCCTCCGCCCAGGGAATTGGGATGATAGCTGCTCTGTCCTTTATTAATGGTCTGCCGCATGTGCCCGTCACGCTGATTGTTGTGCACAGGCACGATCGGCCGGTTGATGGGGATCTCGTGGAAATTGGGCCCACCCAGCCGCAGCAATTGGGTATCTGTATAAGAGAAGAGTCTTCCCTGTAACAAAGGATCGTTTGTAAAGTCGATGCCGGGTACGATATTACCCACATGAAACGCGACCTGCTCGGTCTCCGCAAAAAAATTGTCCGGATTCCGGTTGAGGGTCATCTTACCCACCCTTTGGACGGGCACCAGTTCTTCCGGAATCAGCTTAGTCGGATCCAGGAGATCGAACTCGAATTTGTGTTCGTCCGCTTCCGGCACGATCTGAACACCCAGTTCCCATTCCGGGAAGGCGCCACTCTCGATAGCTTCATACAAATCCCTCCGGTGAAAGTCGGGATCCTTACCGGAGATGTTTTGCGCCTCGTCCCAGGCCACAGAATGAACCCCCAACAAGGGCTTCCAGTGGAACTTGACGAAACTGGAGGCTCCTTTTTCATCGATGAGCCGGAAACTATGTACGCCAAAGCCCTCCATCATTCGCAGACTGCGGGGTATGGCCCGGTCGCTCATGACCCACATGATCATATGCGCCGATTCGGGCATTAAAGAGATAAAATCCCAGAAGGTATCGTGCGCCGAGGCAGCCTGCGGGATCTCATTATGGGGTTCCGGCTTCACAGCATGGATCAGATCGGGAAATTTCATGGCGTCCTGAATAAAGAAGACAGGCATATTATTCCCGACAATATCGAAATTGCCCTCTTCCGTATAGAACTTTACTGCGAATCCACGTACGTCACGGGCCAGGTCTGATGACCCCCGGGAACCAGCCACGGTAGAGAACCGGACAAATACCGGGGTCTTAAGGGAGGGATCGGATAAAAATTTTGCCTTGGTATAAGACCGCATAGACTCATAAACCTGGAAAAAGCCATGGGCCGCCGTACCCCTTGCATGCACGACCCGCTCGGGGATCCTTTCATGATCGAAATGGGTGATCTTCTCCCGAAGGATAAAATCCTCCAGCAGGGTGCCTCCCCGTTCGCCATCCTTAAGGGAATTCTGATCGTCGTTGATCCGCAATCCATGATCGGTCGTCATGAATTCACCCGTCCCGGATTCGGTATTCCTGGCCAGGTCGATGCTCTTTTGATCGCCGGCCGCATCGGTCTCTTTCTTAACACTTTTGGGCATAGCATGCATTTTTTAGGTGAGCTATACCCTGCTCAAAAACTCATGCCACGCCTGTCATGAATAAGGCTATATATTCATCCTTTCAGGGGAAAACAACGATTTTTATCGGAAAAACACGAATACGTAGATGTACTAGAAATTGAGGGGATTTTGCTCTTGTTTGCAGCGCCTGCCGGTACTACCTTTATGCTATCCAGATCCAATGAAACAGACCAATATCCAAATCCAACTGAAAATATCCAAGTATCCAATTCCGATGAACGAACTGAATATCCTGAAAAACTAATCTATCCACTCCTAAGAAAAACGTGTCCAATTCTCTGAAAAGCCTCCGATTAGCCTTGGGGGTTTTTTCATTTTGGTCCTGACCGTTCCGGCCTGTGCTTACCTACCGCCGATCCGGGCAGCCTGTTATTTGACCACACAACTCTTTTTCGCGGGTATTTTCTATTGCCGCTGACTTTCGGGGGCGGCTTTTTTAAAGGCCGATCCCCGCTTCTACCGCTTTGCCGCTTTCTTTGGGGCGCTCTTGCTGGCCGTTGCCTTTTTGGGTGCGGCCTTCTTCGTTCCGGATTTTTTGGTGGCCGACCCGGCGGGCGCACTTTTCTTCGCAGCTGATTTCTTCGGCGCCTTCTTTGCGGCGCTCTTCTTAGACCCTGCCTTCTTAGGCACCTTGGCTCCTTCCTTCCTGGCTTCGGACAGCCCGATAGCGATCGCCTGTTTGCGGCTGGTCACTTTTTTACCGCTTCTCCCACTTTTGAGGGTTCCTTCTTTTTCCTCGTGCATGGCCCTTTCGACCTTTTCTCCTGCACCTTTTGAATACTTAGCCATAATATAATGGATTTTGTTTTTTTAAATACATGATCATCAGATACCCAGGTCTTCCGGCTGATCCGAAGCACCAAGGCTCACCTCGATCGCCTCGCCGATCTCCACCAGGAGATCCTTGTCATAATAGTCAAGGGGATCCCCTTCGTCCTCGCAGGCAAACGACCAGTCTTCAAGGGAAGACTCCGAAGGCTTGGCAATAAGAGTGATATGCGTCTCCTGATTCTCACTCTCCAGCTGGACGGAATACCAGGTCTCCGATCCGGACCGGAAGGGGGTGACGATCCCAACATAGGGGATCTCATCGTAATTGAACTCAATTTGAAAGGGACTCGCAGGCATAACGGATATCTTATGGATTGATGGCTAATACTTGCTGAACGGTGCTGAGAAAGGATTGAATGCTAAAAGGTTTGCAGAGGAAATAGGCAGCTCCGGCCGACATCCCTTCCTTCCGCAGACTCTCCGAAGTATCGGACGTGATAAGGATGATCTTGATCCCCCTGAACAGATGCTTAAACTTCTTCAGAAAGGCAATCCCAAATCCATCCGGCAGATTATTGTCCAGCAGCAAGAGGCTGGGCTTCTTCTTCTCCATATATTCCAGGCACCCCGCCAGGCTGCCTTCGGCATGCAGGCTCGCCATTCCCCGCAGGTTACGGGTAAGGATGGTACAAAGATCTTTATCATCATCCACGATCAGGATGCTCGGAAACTTTTCACTACTCATCAGATTGGAGATTTCTTTAATAATGCAATTTCTTTGCCAGCAGTGACTAAATCTCATCTTCTGGCTCACCATTTTCTGCTGCTAGTTCAGGCGGCTGTACTTTTTCAATGGCTTCCCCGATTATTTTACTCAAATAGGTCTCCTTTCCCGAATCGGTATGCACCCATTTATACTGCCCTTTCACGAGGATGCACTTAATATCGACATCCGGCAGGATCTCGGGCAAATTGGTTCGGCCTAAACGGCCTATCCGGCTGATCTTATAATGAGGAGTAGAATGATGCAGTTCTACCTCACCCTGCAGGTTCATTAACTTCATGGACGGATCCAGGCTGAAATCAAATACTATTTTGAACGAGCTTTCCATTTCGAATGATCTGTTTTTTCAATTCAAAATGCTAAAAGAATAAATTGTGCCAGAAAGATTCTGGGTCCCTGTCTTCGTTAATCGTGGAATTTCCTCTACAAAATATCACTCAATAATCTCTTACATATCCGTAAAAATCATCAGACCTGCCCATCCCTCAGCCCTGGGCCAGGCTTGATCCCTGATTTTCCTCATTGTGTATGAACTGAACCATGTATTATGTGTTATGGTATTGTTTTTGGAATCGTATCATCAGAAGAACATTAAACCAACAGATAAATCCTTCGTTATGAATTTTTACTTGTCAACAAATTTCCCCGAGCTCGCAGAGCAGCCGCCCCTTTCCGTGAGGGTTAATAATCTACAGGGGAAAAAGAAAAAGAAGGCGGCCATTGTACCCAATTTTATCAATGAACCCGAGGAGCATGAGATAAAAAGATTAAATGACCTGGCGTCCAGACCGCCATTTTCGAATACTCACCGGGCAAAACGGCATGATCCCCTTTAGAGAGGGTACTTAAATAAAAATGCTCCGTCACGGAATAAGATCCCGGATGGAGCATTTTCTTTTTAAAGTATCTTCTGCTTACAATTCGAACAGCAGCTGATTATCATGACCGGCCTCCGGAATCTGCCGGATGAAATTATCATATCCCTCCTCTTTCTCATGGCTGCTATACACACCATAGGCATCCTGGCTATAACCTGTCAGGCCATCGTTGGCCCGGATAATATACAGGATCTCTGTGTCCGAAGGGTTGCTGGCACCTTCAAATCGGAAGGTTTTTAGGATCTCCAATTCTTCCGGCTTGTAAACCTTACCCTTGTCGGC
>Ga0247778_1000991_pt1 | contig 17354 bp, 5 predicted proteins | sample UWRJL049202B5_FD_179939 | JGI IMG/M metagenome (GOLD analysis project Ga0247778, IMG submission 179939) | Plant litter microbial communities from Arlington Agricultural Research Station in Wisconsin, United States - UWRJ-L049-202B-5 | ecosystem: Environmental > Terrestrial > Plant litter >... | reverse complement strand
AAAAAAAAAAAAAAAAAAACTAGCCGGCTAAATAAAAATTATAACTATTGGAATATCTAAAAAAATAATAATATTTAATAATAAGGAAATTGAGAGAAGACTGGTAGATAAAATATTATCCAAAGAAGAAAAAAAATAATTATTGAAGAAAATAAAAATAAGGGAATCTATTGATCAAATTGGTTTTGTTAATTAGACAATTTTTGTTGATAGTTTATAATAACCAAATAATTATTAAATTCAATCTAAGAACTATAATTTATTCTTAATTATTATTTTAATTTTATATTTGTTTATTATTTATAAAATAAAAAATTTATTGAGAAATAATTTCAAACTTTTTTAGAAAAATTATAAAATAAAAATAAAATTAAAAAAATTTATTTATAGATAGAATTTAATATTTAAAAAAATAAAAATAATTTATTTTTTATTTATATTTTTAATAAAAATATAAATTATATTTTTATTTTCGAATTTGACTAAGCCGCCTATGCTATTGTATATCCCAAAATCCTTATATTCGATGGTAACAAAATAAAAAAAGATATTAATAATATGGTTTATACAATTTATATCGAAAATCTAATTATTTTATAAAATACAAATCGGGGCCAAAAAAATTTATTATCCCGCTATAACAATAATTTAACCAATTAATAATTAATCAATAATTAGTGAATATATTATTATTGTAATATTTTCTTCAATTTTTCCTAAATTAGATATAATAAATACAATTTTGGATTTCTTGGATTTTTTTTGACTATCCCCATTTTTTTTATTAATATTATTATACTAATATTTGCAATCACTGCCCTTTTTATATTCTTTTTTAAAATGGAGGAATTTCTTCCAGTATTTCTTTGTTGTATGGCGGGACTTTTTATAATAAATATAATAATTGTAAACCCCATGATTATATTCTTATAATACAAATATTATATTAAAAATAATTTATATTAAAACTTGGCAAAATTCTTCGTCATAAATTTTTTATACAAATATTATAAAAATAACCACTATGGGACTTATAATATAATATTATTAGAAAAAACTAATAATAAATATTGTATATACTGAGCCTAGTCTTTTTAGGAAAAAAGAATAAAATTATAGATTAGATAAAATCCCAATAAGATCCGTCTCGGTGAATTTTATATTCAAATTTAGGAATTTAATATAATATTTTATAATATTTTTATAATCCAATAATAATAGATTAAGCATTTATTCAATGATTTATATAACTTTTCTATTGTTTCTAAAATACAAAACTTTCAATATATCCATTATAGCCCAAGCACGGTCCAGGTTTTAAACTACTTAATATCTGTTGTAGCCCAATTTGCCCTTGATTACCCCATACATCCATTTTTGCATCTTGAGCTATAACCATAATTATTTATTGTAATAAATTTTAGCAATATTATATTCACTAATAATAATAATATAAATATCCGGGACAGGTTGGTTTTCCAAAAGATCAAATATTGATTTAAAATATTTAGGCTCTATAATCTGCTTAAAAATTTTATTAAAATCTGAAATTTTAAAATATTTATTAATACAATATTTAAAATTAAATTAATTGAAACTATTATTTTTGAATATTGAGATAATAAATATATTGATAAAAAAATAGATTTTTTCTTTAGATATTTTAATTAATTAGAATTATTAAAAATAATAATTGTATAATTTATAATATTGGTTTTTATTTTATTTCGGCAGATTTGACAATGGCGGAATCGGTATATAGGGCGCTACGATTTTGGTAACAATTCTTGGAAATAAATAAATAGGGAATAAAATTTTTTTTAGATTAGAAAAGATCGAGGTACTTCAAAACTAAATGATCGGGATTATTTTTAAAAAAATGAATGGTTTGAAATTTCAGTTTCTGAATTTTCCACTATGTACAGTATTTGTGGATGCTGAGTGGGGGACGTTGGCCGAGCTGAAGGAGCTGGTGTATTTGATTGAGCTGAAGGTGCTGGTGTAGTAGTAGATATAGGAATGACTATTTGAAATTATAATAAAAAATAAACAAACCAATTAAAATAATCTCGGGAATTGGTAGGAAAATAAAAATCTTAAAAATCAGTTTGAAATAAAAAAATTTTATTAAAAATATTTAGATAAAATAAATTTGTAGGGATATAATTATAATCTAAAATACCAATATAAGTATCAAAAATATCTTAAATAGTATTTTATATATAATAAAATTAACAATTAATATTATATTAAATTTCCTAATAATAAAAATGAAAAAATTCTAACTGATAAAGGGATTTTTTAATAAACAATTCCTCGATAATATTTATATTATCATAATTTTTTTTCTATGATTGTTTTCAAGGAGCACTCACCCCCGTTTCTATATTAATATTAATATTTATATTTATAATAATCATATTTTTATTATTGTTTTATTCAATACTTGGGTTCATACTTAATTTATAAAACATTTTCATAATCTGCGAAAATATCGTGGTATAAAATAAGGAGATTGCTGTAAATAAGACAATAAAGGGGGTGAAAATATATATAGGAATCATTTAATCGAATCCAAATAAGATTTACCTGCAGTTTGAGCTATATAGCAATGACCAATAGAGACATGGGGCCCTTAATAGTGCCCTATTTACTTCATTAGTTTTATATCCCAATACTTTTTTTATATTATTAAAAATATAAATTTAGATTTAGATTTTCAATTAAAAATATTTAATTTTTGTATTAAACTTTGTTTAAAAATAATAAAATAATAAATCTATTTAGAAATCTAGTTCGGGGAATTTTCTTTTAGTCTAATACACTTTGACAGTTCGGTAGACTCTCCCCTAGTTTCTGACTCCCGAAGTGCCTAGACATCTCCCCTGTATGAGGGAGTCTATTATAAAACATGATACAAAAGTCCTAGTAAGAAACATAGCCGAAGAACTAAAAAATTAAAAAGCGGAAGATTTAGGAGATTAAGATTTTATTTAATGTTAAACTTGATGATTAATAAAAATATATATACTAATTATAATAAAATTGAATAAAATCCACAATGATTAGACATCAAATTTGATATAGAATACGTTTACTAGATCCAAATTTTCGTATCATCTGATATTGTATTAATTAGAATATCTAAATAGATAGAATTATTAAAGGGATAATATTGTCCAATAATAGGATTACAAAAAACATACAGTTATTGAATACAATTTTTATTATAAAATTATATAATTAAGGCGGAATTTTTATTTCTTTCTATCGTAATAACAATAATTCAATATTAATTTATAGAGGGAAAAATAAATAAATAATTACCTAGATAATTGATAAATAAATATTCTAAAGGAGTGAGGAAATTTAGTTATAATAATATTATATAGTAATATAGGCCATAATCTCTATAGAATGAAGGCCTTATAACCTATTGAAAGAGCATTAGATTAACCCTATATAATGGGGGCTGCGCCCCTATTATGTAGGGGGAAATGAGGGTGGCTGGGCCCGTAGGGCCCCAGCCACCCGACTAGCTAGCTACATACTGACAATAGTCTCCAGTGTTTTTAAAAAGACCTCAATCGCCAGATTTTTTTCAAAATATTCTATCTATATTTCAAATCATTTATATTTTGCTATTAATATAATCTTTCCTTTTTTGTATCTTTTTTTCTAATTATCATATAATAATTTTTTTTTTATAATCAAACCTAAATTTAAATTTTCAAGACCAAGATTTTTTTTTATAATATAATATTTTACAAATTTTTCTTGCAATTATTTTTTCTCTCCTAATTTATAATTAAATTATAATATTTTTTGGAATAATAAATTATTTTTGTAGGATTATAGAAAATATAATATTCAATAATAATTCAATTATATTAATCCCGGATTTTTTGATATTAAAAATTTATATAAAAGTTCCTTTAGATAAAATCCTGAATATATATATTTTATAATAAAAAATAATAAAGAAAATTAGGATGATAATTTTTTGGCAAATAATGATTTAAATATTTTTTTAATTTATCCAATCTTAATAATATTTCAAATTTTGATTTAAAATATTTTTAAAAATTAAAGAAAATATGTTTAGTAATAATAATATTAAATAAATAAATCTATTTAAAAAGGATTTGCGGTTTTTATTTTCTGAAATATTAAAACTTAAATCATTTAATTTATTAATATTTTTTTTATATTATATTATATTATTATTATCAATTATTAAATTCTCCTCGCTTTTTTAAATTATATAGATTTTATAAAACTTTTTGAATCTAAAAATTTTTAATAATTTATAAATAATTTATAATAAAAATATTAAAAATTAATTATTAAAAATAAATATAATTTCTTGATAAAAAATAATATTTAAATAGATTTAATATTTTTATCTAAAGGCCGATTTATTTTCTCGGATAAATAAATTTTTAAATTGAAATATAATATTTACAAAAAATTATTTTGATATAAAATCTATTAGATAATACAAAATTTTAAATAATATAAAAAATTAGATTTTATTAAAATATTTATTTTTGTAATTAAATTTATAAATTATAAAATTATTTTTGTTTTAATTGCGATTTATAATTAGAAAATTGAATAAATAAATATAAAAATAATTTTTTTATATAAAAATATTAACAAAAATATATAAATAAAATTATTTATTAATTATAGGATATTAAAAACGATCAAATTCAAAAAAAAATTTTATAGATTAAAATAATCCCCCTATATATAATATAATATTTTAGTTAATTTCTTAATTATTTTAAATTTCAAACTATTCAATATAAATATTTTTGTTTTTTATAAAAATGGAATTATTATTATTATTTATATCGACAATTTTTTAATTATTAAGAAATTTATTATAAATATTTAAATTCTAAAAAATATTTTAAATCAATAATTTAAAATATTAGATTTCGGCCTATATTATTTTTACCTTAATATAGAAATTATTTATAATAAACCTTGCTGCCGGTTTTATTTTTCCCAAAAAATCTATCTCCAGAAAATCCTATAAAATCATAATATAAAAAATTGTAATAATATATCTATTTTAATAGAAATTAGTTTACAACTAGTCCTTAATAAGGACACGGATTATAAAATTATAGCCAAATTCTGCTGGAAATATTAATTCGCAATAGATTTTTTTATATATATTATATTGAGTATATAGCCTAATATTATTTTTGTTATATCAATAATTTCCTGGTTTGTTTCTAATTTAAATAAGATCTATATGATGACAATTAAAAAGATTTTTAAATACTTAAAAAAAAATTTAATTTTAGGGATCGTTTATTAAGAGTCCCTTCAGCTGTTTACAAATTATATAGATTTAGACTTTGTGGGAGATCTCCATATACAGCGCTCTACATTGGGCTATATTTTCAATTTAGGCTCAGCTGTTATTTCCTGGTCTTCTAAATGTTAGGCTATTATATTTCTCTTTTCTTGCGAGGCCGAGTATATTGGTCAAATGAATATTATTAAAGAAATTATTTAATTATAAATCTTCTTGTAATAATTGAAATCTAACAAAAACCCTAGACTAAGTATTATTTTTATTTATATCGACAACCAAGGGGTTATTGTTTTAGTCAAGAATTAAATCTTTTACAATTATATTAAATATATTAAAATATATTATTATTTTATATATAAAAAAATCTTTAACAATATTATAGAATTGTGATATATTAATATTTTAAAATAAATAATTGATAGATTAATTAAAGTCCTGTACTGAAATAAATTCCAGGTATTCAAAAGAATTATAAAAATTGAATGATATTTGTATTCTAAAGAAAAAATTATTACAATTTATAATATTTTTATTGTTTTATAAATATTTGATTTTGATTGGATATTTTATTATTTAGATAATTTGGTTTTTATTATTTTATTTTTTTTATTTATTACAATTATTACGGTTTTTTTTATTATATGCAATATAACTAGATTTGGATATTTAGACTTGGTTATTATATTCCTTTTTTTTATTTATATCTAGTTATTATTTCTTTTTTTCGACTTGACCGTATTTATACAATAGTCCTTCCCCAGATCTTTTTTTTATAAGATTTTGGCTAAGGTTTACAAAAATTATAGCAGTATATTAATATAGCCAGATAAACCTTCTGTATATAAATATTTTAGAACATTTTTCCTATGGGAGCTACGTACCCCTCCTAGCTAGTTAGTAGGAGTGTTAATATGTAGCTAGCTAGTCGGGTGGCTGGGGCCCTACGGGCCCAGCCACCCTCATTTCCCCCTACATAATAGGGGCGCAGCCCCCATTATGTAGGGTTAATCTAATGCTCTTTCAACAGGTTATGAGGCCCTCATTCCGCAGAGACTGTCAGTATGTAGCTAGCTAGTCGGGTGGCTGGGGCCCTACGGGCCCAGCCACCCTCATTCCCCACTACATAATGGGGGCTGCGCCCCCATATGTAGTGGTCAATAAAAATGCTCTTTCAACACAAGGTTCCTATGCTACATGTATAAGTGACTCGTCCCTCTTCCCCAAATTCTCCGGACAGGGACAAAAGATAAAAAATCTCCCTATCCCCTAACCCTTATCGGAGGACTAAGCGCATATATTTACACAATCTAATAGTAATAAATAATATTCTAATAAATTATAATATAAAATTATTTATATTTCTTAATTTTATATATAAATATATATATATAATTTCTGGTTTAAAATAAATTATATTAATAAATAAATATAAATTAGTTTAATATATTTATTTTATTAAATATATTCCAATTATAATTTTATTAATTACAATTATAAGAATTATTACGAGATACTATTATTATAATATAAGTTCTTTCGTTTTTAAAATATTTTTATTTCGTTATTCAAATATCTATTTTAAAAACTAAATTAATCTAAATAATTGTTATAATATTTTTAATTTATTAAAAAAAAAATTTTCTATCGAAAAATATCGAATTCCTAAAAAAACTTTTTATAAATTAATAAATTAAAATTTTATATAAAAACTTTTATTTATCGTCGAATTGTCGAATAAAAAAAAATTATTAATAGATTAAATATTATTGATATTATAAAAAAATTAAGAATTCGAAATAAATTAAATTAAAAAAATAAAAATAAAAAAATAAAAAATAATAGTTAAAAAATACAAATTTAATTTTTATATCTCTCAATTAAAAAAATTTAATAATTAATAATATATTAGATAAATTTATATTAATCATTTTAATTATAATCTTATTATTAATTCTTTTTTGCAAAATAATTTCAAATTATATAAATTTAATTTCGAAATTATTTGATAATTTATTACTATATATCAAAAAATAATCTTTTATATTAAATCTATAAAAATTATAAAAAAAAAATTTATAATTTTATCAAAAAAATAAAAAAATAAAATTATTGAATAAAAAAATTTAATTTTTCAATAAAAATTCTTAAATTTTATAATTTTTATTTATACACAAAAAAAGAATATTTTATTAAAAATAATATATATATTAAATATATAATTTATGATTTTTATTTTATTTTAAATGAGTAAATATATTTAACCAGAAAATTTATTAATAAATTTATATATAAAATTGATATTACTTTTCAAATTAATATTTGTAATCTATTTTTTTATTATAATTAATATAAATAATTACAGTAAAAAAATTTTTATAATGTTTATATTTATTATTTCCGAATTATCGAAATCTTTCCAATTTATTAATTTTTACTTAAATAATCTAATTTTTTATAATTATTTTGAAATTAAAATATGTTGAAACATGTGACCTAAGATCACGTGTGTCACTCCCAACCACCACATCTGTCTATATAATGAGGGCTTCGCCCACCTTAGATCCTCAAACAATATAATCAATTTGAATCTTTATATATTTTTTTAATAAATTATAAGCCCGGAGTTCTGCCGAAACAAAAATTAAGTCAAAAATCTTACTTTCTCCAAAAATAAAAATTTATTAATTATATATTTTATTGGAATTTTATAATTTTTTTATCAAAAATAAAGTTTTAATTTATATAAATTATACGAATTATAAATCAAGATCTAGAATCTCTAAACTCGATTCAAAGATTTAAATATGAAAAAACCAAAAAATATTTTGATATTTAAAAATATAAAATAATGTCTAAATATTTGCTAAAATATAATTTTATTAATATTTCTAACACAATTAATATTAAAAGGTTGAGATATTTGATACAACTCAATTTTGAAGTTGATATTGTGATCGTTATTAAAAAATTGATATAAAATTTATTAATTTATTAATTTTTTAGAATTCTAAATAATTTAAAATAAATATTTAAAATATCTAATTCTAAATTTGTAAATAAATTTTTTTTGTTTTTTTTATTATTAATAAATATCGATATAAATATAAATATATAAATTATAAACCTCAATATTTCAGAAAATTTATTATTTTTATTTATTTAGATTTTATTTTTATAAATATTTTCTAATTCTCCAGATGAAGATTTATTATAAATCTTTTATATATAAAAAATTAGAATTAAATATTTTTTTATATTTTAAAAATTTGATATATTTTTATTATTTTTTTAAATATTATATTTAAGGAGGATTTAGGATATTTCTTTCCAAATCTTTTTTTTTCCAAACAATTTTCTATATTTTTTCAAAAATAATTAATTGATATTTATTAATTCCGAATATGTTTTTATTATCCCAGAATTTATTAATAAAAAAAATTCGACCAATGAAATAATATTAATTTCTTTATTATTTAATAATTCAAATCTTTTTGGCTTATAAATAATAATAGTTTTATTAATTTAATTGCCAAAATATCCAATACTACCAAATATATTATATTTGCTATTTTTAATAATATCAATAAATTCAAAATAAAAAATTAGGTCTATTTCAAGGACCAGATTCTTAAATAAATCATTTTCTATAGATTTAACAATTATTACAATAATTTAAAACCGGTCCGAATCATGTTGAGGATTGCCTAAGAGGAACAGCCGGCAAAGAAAGACCACCTAGTACACGTAACAAGGAAGATGATACCCAAGAATATAAATAAAAAATAAATAGAGAAAATTAAATTATAAAAAGATATAAATAAATTTATTTATATATATATTAAAAAATATCTTAATAAATTATTTAAAAATAAATATAAAAATAAAAATAAAATAAAAAAATTAATAAAAAAATTAGAAAAAATATAGAAAAATTAAAATATTAGAATTTTGATTGATATAATATAATAATTTTAGAATATCAAATTTTTCGAATATAAAAATATTATAAAATATATAATTATTATATAAATATTAAATATCGAATTTGAAAAAATAATATATATTATTCAAAAAATAAATCTCGATATAATTCTCCGATTTATAAATAAATTAAATTTATTTTATTTATCTTAGATTCAAAATATAAAATATTATATTTATTTTTATAATAAAAAAATAATAATAAAAATAAAAATCTATTGATTTTTGCAGAAATAATAATAAAAACCCTTAACGAAAAACGAAATCTTTATTGCGAAATTATTATAATCGCAATAATTGTCATTTTATAACAAATTGTTGCAATATTAATAAACCAAAAATTTATCGATTGATATATTTATTATAAAATCTCGGGTTATATCAGAAATAAATATTAATAAATTAATTTTTATTTCGTTTTAAAAAAATAAAAATTCTACAAATATAATAAATTGGATAAAAAAAAATATACTCCTACGAAAAAAAATAAAAATAATAACAAAAAAAAATTTAAAAAAATCAAATATATAAAATTTAACGACAAAAATAAAAATATTAATATTAATAATACAATAATATTACAATATATTTTTATATCAATAATTATAAATAAAATCGATAATTTTATCATTAGCCCAAATATTATTATAAATTATATAAAAAAGTTTATTCTCGATTTTGGATATTTAAATTATTTTATTAATAATTGAGACCTTTTTATAGATTTTTAATTATTGTTTCTAGCCGGTTGATTAATTAAAAAAATTAGAGGAATTATTATATAATTAATAAATAAAAATATTATTAAAATCAAAATCAAAACTGAGATATTTTTTTTTATTAAAATATTTTATATCTTAAAAATAAAATTGATTTTTATTTTTATCAGACAAATTTAAAAAAAAATTATAAATTGATATATATTAATAAATTTTATAAATAAATTTTCGAGATTAAAAATATTATTTTTTTATATCCCAAAATCAATAATATTTATTTACTCGAATTCGCTCAAATAAATCTTTTATTATTCAAACAAATAAATTATTATTATTATATTGCATTATTATATATAATACAAATATTAATAATATATAACATCGATCTAGAGTTATTTTTTTAATACAATTGAATAAAATATTTTAATCAAAACAATTTTAAATATTTAGTCAAAATAATTTATAAAATCGATTTCGACCAAATATTATAAATATAATATATTTACGAAAATTGTATTATAAGAACAATATAAAAAGTCCTATATAACGGAAAAATTAAACCAGGAATCAATAAATTTAAATTTATTTATTTCGATCTTATTGGACCTATTAATAAAATTAAAAAATATAAAAAATAATATTATTTTGGATATATTTTATATAATAAAACGAAATATAATAAGGCAAAATATTTTAAAATAAAAAACCAAATATTCGATTTTTTTAAGAAATTCAAGTTATATAATAAATATTTAAATATATAAATTTGCTAGATATATCTCAATGAAAAAAAATTAAAATTTTTGAAAATTTTTTATAAATATTATCTCGAATATAAGATTAAATAGAAATTAATAATATTATATAATCTAAAATAAAATGGGCTGGCTAAACGATATAATTATATTATTTAAAAAAAGATAATATCTTTTTTAATATATAAAAAAATTCTGTACAAATATTAGCCAGAAATAATTTTAATTATAATTTATTTAGCAAATTGATCTTTTTATTGTATTTTATTTTATTTTATAATATTATATGAAATATAATATAAATATAAGTCAGAATTAAATTACTTTTGCACTTTTAATTCTATAATATATAATTTTATTAGTTTTTATAAAAAAAAATTTAAAAATTGTACAAGGAAAAATATTCTTTTGGAATATAATAATAATTCAATTTATATTATATTAATTAATAATAAAATTATTTGAGGAAATAATATTTATATTAATAAATTATTTTTTAAAAAATATAAATTTCTGAAAATAAAATTTTTTAAATAGAAATATTTTGTAAATTCGAATTTTAATTTAAGAAAAAATTATAATAATTTAAAATTATTGGAAGAATTAAAGTTTTTATTTAAAAAATTTTATATTCGAAAATCTATTTCTCTAATATTATAATATAAAAAAATCTCGAAAATATTAGAAAAAGATTTCCAAAAATCACAATCATACTCCTAGAATCTTTTACAAAATTTTATAAATAATAAAAAAATTGATAAAATTTTCAATAATATATTAATCGATCTAATAAATCTAAAAAATATCAAATATCAACGAATTCTCGAGTAAATAATATAATATTCTAGATTGTAAATATTAAATTTGCAATATAATAAAAAAAATATTATTAAAAATATCAAAAATAATATAAATTAAAATTAATTAAATAATTTGAAAAAAATCTACCACAATCTAAAAAATATAATTGATAAATTTAGCACCGATATATATATATATATAATAATAATTTATTCACTAGAACTTTTTGAGCTAAATATTTATAAATAAGTGAAAATTAATAAAAACTGGCCAGAATAGAAAAAAACTATATACGACAAATAGAAATCCTTTGTGGAAAATAGAATTTAAATATTAATTAATTGCCCAAAATATTAAAAAATTTTATCGACTTGATAAATTTAAAAATTAAAATATAGTCCAAATAAAAAAATAATTAGGTATAAAATAAAATAAATAATTTGAGAAAATCAATAATAAAAAAAAATAGATTATTTCAAAATTTTTATTTTTATAATTAAATTAATAAATTACAAAATTTTATTTGCAAATATCGCAATTTTAGATTAGAAAATCGATCAAATAAATATCAAAATAATATTTTTTTATAAAAAAATCGAAAAAATAATCTATATTAAATAATTGGAAAATTTCTGAAACCCTAATAATCCTAATAAAATCTTATTATTAAAAAAAATATTTTATAAATTAAAACAAATTCTAAAAATATAATATTATATTTTATCAGATTTTTTTGAAAATATTAGATTTATATCTCTCGATACAAATTCAAATATTTTTATTTATAAAAATAAAACAATTATAATAATTTACATCAATAATTTTTTAATTATTAGACTAAACTAAAAATATATTAATAGTATTAAAATAATTTTAAATACAAATTTCCAAATAACCGATCTTAGATTATATAATTATTATTTAGGGATACAAATCACTTGCAATAAACCAAATTATATTATTAAATTTGGTTAAAAAAATATTTCTAAAAAATATTTAAAAACTTTAATATAACAAACATTAATTTAATATCAACCCCAATAAAAACATTATTAAAGTATATAATTCTTATAAATTTGAAATTTATAACAATATTAAATAAACAATAAAAATATTAATTAATTATTGGATCGTTAATATATATAATATTTAGGACTCAACCAGATATTATATATATTATTTCTATTATTAATAGATTTTCTACAAATCTAAATAATTATTATTAGAATACAATAAAATGGATCTTTAGATATTTGAAAGATATAATCGATTTAAAATTAATTTTCCGAGAAAAATTATAATAATTTATCAGATATAATAATATAGATTAGATTAGAAATTATAATATATAATGATCTATATCAGAATATATCTTCAATTTTGGAAACAGAACTATAAATTGGTCCTCCAAATATCAACTAATTATTTTTTTCTTTTTTTGTGAAATAGAATATATTGAACAAATATAAGTAACCAAAAAAGTAATTTAACTCCATTGTTTTTTCCAATAATTGAACCAAATATAATTTGGAGTATTATTTATTATAATTATTTTCTGCAATAACCAGGATATTATAATTTTGATAAAAAATCTTCAATTTTATAACTAGACAAAATATATTAATATTTAATATTATTTTATTCGAGAAAAGGTCGAAAATAGAAATATTAAATTTAAATATATTCCAACAATAATCCAAATTATTAATAGATTTATAAAAATTTTATATTACAATAAATTTGAAATATTTTATAAAATTATAGGAATATATTAATCCCAAGCAATAAAAATTTTTTAATATATCAAAAAATTAATTGTAAATAAATTTTAAATTTTATATTAACGATTATAAAATATTAATATCTTTTATATAAATTTTTGGCAAATTTAACTATCGTAAACTAAAGTTACAACTGACCTCGTTTAAATTAATAAATTAATATTAAAATATCTCGATAACTGGGGTCTGTGCAAAAGAAGTAAATAATAATTATATATATTTAATTCTTTTTTATATAAAACAATAAATTTTATTCTTTCTATTTAAATTTTCTTGAAAATTATTTGCTATAATATCCTTTTTATTTTTTATATATCAAAATATTTGGAAAATTCAATTGCAAAAAATTAGTAATTATTTATATTATTTTATAATTATAATAAATTAGATTTACGATTATATAAATCGATTAATAAAATATTTAATAAATATTGATCGAAATTGAAAAAAAACACAAAAATATTTCGTTCTAAATTTTAATAATTTAAAATATAAAAAACCGAATAATTTTATATAAATAAAATATAAAACAAAAATTTTATTTTATTTTTGTATATTTATTAAATCCCAAACAAAAAATAATTATATATAAATAAATCGTAGATATTATCGATCTAATAAATAAAATATTTCCGGCGCTTAATAAATTTTAAAACAATATCAATTTCGCCGAAATCTAAAAATATTTAATTTTAATTCATTTCTCCTTTGAATATTAAAATCTTGTTTTTTTTTTTAATAAAATCTCTATTTTATGTTTCTTTTTATATATATATCTTTTTTTATATTATATCAGATCTAAGAAAAATAATATTGTTATAAATATATAAAAATTTAAAATATATTCAAATTTTATTAATAATATAATTTTTATCAAATAATATATTAGCCCGAAAATTCCGAAAATAATAATTATTAATTGGATCGGGTTTTTTATCATCAAAACAAAGAACTAGATTAGAAACAAGGAATAATAGCAATGTTCTTTTTATATTTGAGTGGTGTAATTATTAAGATTTCCAGATAATATATTTTATTTAATTATTTTTGATCTAAACAAAAATATAAAAAAAAAATTTAAATTGTACAAATTATAAATTTTATCTACTCAAAAGATTTTTGTAGAAAAATATTAAAACAAATAAATAAATCTAGATATATAATTATAAAAAAATAAAGATCGGAATTTAGAAAATAAATATTTATAATTTTATTTATATTTTATTATAAATATTTTTCGACACGAAAATTAATATAATTTTTTTTTTAATTTTTAATTTTTTTTGAAAAATATAATCTATATTTTTTAGTTAGATATAAGTTGTAAAAGGCCGAAAACCTTTATATTAGAATAAAAAAAACTAATTTAAATTCGATCAATATTATATTAATTATTAAAATCTCAAAATCCTAATAAAGGCCCCTCGAATTATTTCTTAATATTATTAATATTATAAAAATGTTCTTTAGTAATATTAGGTCAAGATTATAATTCGATATAATCAAATTTATTAAAATTATAAAATCCAATTATATTTTATATATATTAAAATATTTTTTAATTAAATATATCTACGATATTAGGATGCCTGATAAATAATAATCTAACACCCGGGGGACCGGCTAATATAAAAAAATAATTTAATAAAATATTGATATATAGTAATAGAGAACCGTCAAAAGCCTAATCAAGTATTTATAAAAGCCCAAACCGGTAATTAATTATAATATCTATTATAATATAAAATATTTTATAAAAAAAATAAGATTTTATAAGATTTAAAAGGGAAGAAATAAATATTAATTTTGATAATAATAAAATTATTCCTGATTCCGACGCCAATAATAATAAAATTATCTCTAACAATAATAATAATGATTTATATAATTATGATATATATAAAAAAATAGATCCCAATATTCAGTTCTAATAAAATTTAGGATTTAATACTATATTATTAAAATTTTTTGATTTTTAATATCTTTTTTTTCAAAATTTTTTTATTAATTTATATTATTTTTTCCTAATATATTAATTTTTTAAAAATTTTTTATTATTAAATTTATTGAAAATATAAATATCTTTTTTATTTTATAGGAATTTCTTTTTAAAAGAATCAAGATTTTATAGGGCATTAGAATTAAATAAAAGTGTTGAAATATGTAACCTAAGATCACATATGTTACTTTCAACTACTATATCTGTCTATATAATGAGGGCTTCGCCCACCTTAGATCCTCAAGCAATATAATCAACTTGAATCTCCATACATCCTTTCAACAAAATAATTTATGAAATTTTTTTTTAAAATTTTAATATTATTATTGTATTAAAAATTTAAAAAATAATATGTTATTATTTCCAATTTTATACCTCGAATACAAAATATAAATAAATTTATTAATATCGAAAAAATAAAGTAAATTATTAATTCTAAATTTTAAAAAATGGTTAATTTATTAAAAAAAAAATATTATTATCCTTTTTATCAAAATAGATAAAAAAATATATATATATAATTCTATAATTTTATAAATAGTATTACAATAAAACTATTAAATAACGATTCATATATATAGGATAATATAACAAAAAAACTAGAATTTTTTTTTGGATTTAATCTAAAAATAGATCAAAGAATTTATAATAAAATTAATAAAAATATTTTAAAATAAATTATTTAAAAAATTTTATTTCTAAAAAGTTATCTATTTATAGATTTTTTATTAGTTTAAAAAATTTCAATTCTACTATATTTACACCTGTATGTATTTTAATTTTAGAATCTATTCTATTTAATATAATAAATTTTATTATATCATAATAAAAATAAAATTACACCCGAATTTGATATTAAAAAATGTTGTTAATCTACTAATTGAACAAATCTTTAAACTAGTTAATAAATATAATAAATATATCAATAAAGACAGGAAAAATATTCCTATTTTTATAAATCATTATATATTTATAAATCATTATATATCTATAAAAATTAATTTTTTACTCATCTAATATTATTTTAATATAATAATAGAAAAATGGCAAAAAACTAAAAATATAAATAAAAAAATTAAGAAAAATAAAAAAAATATTATTGAAATAAATTTTACAGTAAATTATAAAATTAAATATTAATTTCTTGCTCAATTTTATTTATTTTATAAATATTAAATAATTAAATTTTATAAAAACAACAAACTTTTTTTATTTATTTGTTTTATCCTTATTAAATATTTAATAATTTTTTTATAATTATTAATTAGGAAATAAGTTATTCGAGATTTTTATATTTTATATAAAAAATAGATTAAATAATTTTTTATTTATTACAATAATAATTGATTGGAATATTTATATTTCTATTTTTGATCGATTTATAAATCGAAATCTTATTTTATTAAATTTAATAATTAAATCAATATATATAAAATAGCAAATAAAAAATCATTGATTTTATAATTTTATTATTAAAAATTATAAAAATTTTATTTCTAGATAAAAAAAAAACTTTTATTATTAATTATATTAATTTATTTTTTAAATTTCGAAATCAATCTTTAATTTTTTAATTAAATTATATAAAATTGTTTCTGATTTTGTTAAATTTATTTTTTAAATTTAATAATTTCTAATAATAAATTTTTTTTATAAAATATTAATTATATTAGTAAATAAAAAATAGAAATCGATAAATAAAAAAAATTTAAAAAATAATATTAACTAAAATAGTTTTATAAATAATTATTATAGTAATAAAAAAACTCAATTAATTAAATTAAATATATAATAAATCAATAATTTTTTTTTAATAATCATAAATTTTGTTAAATCAAATGTTTTTTCTTTTTTTTCTATTTTAATAATATAATTTTTCTTTTTACGATAGTTTATTTTGTTTTTTTTTATAATATTAAAATATTAAAATCTTAAATTTACCAACCGATATAAATTATAATATAATATAAATATAATATATAA